>Ga0129301_1000844_pt1 | contig 16159 bp, 20 predicted proteins | sample ConPoolayeHmetaG_FD_94489 | JGI IMG/M metagenome (GOLD analysis project Ga0129301, IMG submission 94489) | Hot spring microbial mat communities from California, USA to study Microbial Dark Matter (Phase II) - Cone Pool mat layer H metaG ...
ACCCTGCAGAGGGCGATGTACACGCTGCTCGAAAGCAGCGATTTCCAGATCGCGCGCGGCAGCGGCGGCAACGTACAGTCTTTCAAATAGAGCTTCTTTCCCTCTCCTGCGGCGCTGCCGCCCGCCTGTCGGCGGGCGGCAGCGTCGTTGCATCCCGAATTCCCGCTTGCCTCGCGGGAGCGTTTTCCCTAGATTAGACCGATGCAATGGCTGGCGGTGGTGTACGGGCTCTTCGGGCTGGCGGTGGGAAGCTTCCTCAACGTTTGCATTTACAGGATCCCGCGCCGTGAATCGGTCGTCTTTCCCCGCTCCCATTGCCCGCGTTGCGGCAAGCCCATAGCCTTCTATGACAATATCCCGCTGATTTCCTTCGTCTGGCTCGGCGGCCGCTGCCGATACTGCCGCGGCCGCATCGCCCTGCAATATCCGGCAGTCGAACTTCTCACCGCAGCCGCCTTTTACGCCTGCGCCCGCAGCTGGCCGCTGGCGGGCCCCATGTTCGTCAATTCCCTCTTCGCGGCGGTGATCATCGTGCTGATGTTCATCGATTACCGTCATCAGATCCTGCCCAATGTGCTGACGATACCGGGGGCGGCGGCAGGCATTCTGCTGAGTCCGCTGCAGCATCAAGCCTTCTATTCCGATGCGCTCTCTATGGGGCTGGCCGCCTCGCTTTCGCAGGCGCACGCCGAGCGCCTGCTTCCCTGGACGGGTTCGATGACCGGCGCGCTGCTGAGCGGCGGGATGCTGCTTTTCGTGGCGTTGCTCTACCAACTCGTGCGCAGGCAGCAGGGCATGGGTGCGGGCGACATCAAGATGATGGCCATGGTGGGCGCCTTCCTGGGATGGCGTCTCGGGCTGCTGACCATATTCCTGGGATCGGCTGCCGGAAGTGTGATCGGCATCTTTCTCGTGATATTTCGCGGCCGGGGGCTGCAGACGCGGCTGGCTTTCGGCACCTTTCTCGGGGCGGCTTCGATTCTGGCTCTCTTTTTCGGCCTGGAGCTTTTCCGCTGGTACACCGGGGGCGCCGCCGCTGCGCCCTGAACGATTTTTTTCGGCTCATCCGGCCCCGAGCCCGTCATAGACAGTCAGGCGGGCGGAAAATACCGCAATGCCGCCGGGGAGGGAAAAGAATGCCCGGATGCCGCGATCGCCCGGCAGGGGACGGCGCTTCAGGTGCAGGGTTGCCGGAGCTGCTGCTCGTAATCGCCTGCGGAACCGTGCTGGCTGCTGCCGCGGTCCCCAATGTGCACCGCCTCGTGCAGGAATGGTCGCTCAGGGGCGGCGTGCAAATGCTCGAGACGAGCCTGCTCTGGGGCCGGATGCACAGCATCAGCACCAACAGCTCGCTCATGCTCGTTGTGGAGGACGGCGGACGCAGCTTCCACTGGGCGGATCCAACGAGCGGCGCCCGTTACGGGTACACGGCGCGCTCCCTGCCGTCGCGGGTCCGCATCAGCGCCGCGCCGCGCAGGCCGCTGCGCTTTTACCCGCACGGCAACGCGGCGCCGGCCGGCACCTACGTCATCGAGGGGGACAGGGGAGCGTTCCGGGTGGTGGTCAACGTCGCAGGCCGGATACGCATCCAGAGGCTTTGAAGGTCCTCTCCTGCGTGCGCCTTCGGAAGGACATCCGGAGGGCGCGCCGGACGGCGCGCACCGATGGTCAACCCGAGGGGCTGAGTTTATGGGTGAGTGCCACGAGTCTGTCGAGGCGCGACATGGCTTCCCCGGAGCGGATGGCTTCGCGGGCCAGCGCCACCCCTTCGCGCAGGCTGTCGGCCTTGCCGCCCGCAACCAGGCCGGCGGCCGCATTCAGCAGGACGACGTCCTCCGGGACACCCCCCTCCCCTGCGAGAATCCCGCGGATGATCTCGGCGTTTCTGCGGGCATCGCCTCCCTGTATGGCGCTGATGGGCGCACGTTCGATCCCGAAATCCTCCGGCGTGAGATAGAAAGTGCGCACCTGCCCGTCGCGGACCTCCGAGACCTTGGTTTCCCCGCCGATGGTGATCTCGTCGAGGCCGTCCGAGCCGTGCACCACGAACGCCCGGTGCGTGCCCAGTTCGCAAAGCACGGCGGCCATCATTTCGGTGAGCTTCTCATGGTACACGCCGAGCACCTGCGCCTCGGCGCCGGCGGGATTGCACAGCGGCCCGAGCAGGTTGAACACGGTCCGGATGCGCATCTCGCGCCGCGCCAGCATCACGTAGCGCATCGCGCTGTGCAGCAGCGGAGCGTACAGAAACCCGATCCCGACCTCGTCGATGCAGCGAGCCACGTCCTCCGGTCCGATGTCGATCTTGACGCCGAGAGCCTCGACCACGTCGGCGCTGCCGCACAGGCTCGATACGCTGCGGTTGCCGTGCTTGGCCACGCGGATTCCGGCCCCGGCAACCACGAAAGCCGTGGCGGTGGATATGTTGAAGGTGCCGGCGGCATCCCCGCCCGTGCCGCATGTGTCCACGAGCATCTCCCGGTCCGTGCCGGAGAAAGCCGCCGCCACCCGAGCGCCGGGCCTCACAGGGGAGGCCTTGCCGCGGATCACCCGGGCGAAGCCGATCAGCTCCTCGACGGTCTCGGATTTCATGCGCAGGGCCGTCAGGAACGAGGCGATCTGGGCGTCGGTGGCCTTTCCGCTCATGATCTGGTCCATGACCGATTCGGCCTCGGCGCCCGTCAGGTGCCGCCCGTCCACGACTTTTCGGATCGCTTCCAGAATGTCCAACTCGCCCCCCGAAAAAAGGCCGCAACCGACAGGCTTCCGGCCGGTTCGACCTTTGCCGAGAGTACGGCATCGATGGCGCGAAATCAAGCGCCGGCCGGGACCGGCAGCGATCGGCCGGCGGCCGCAGGGTTCACTCTCGTGGAGGCCCTCGTCGCGCTGTTCATACTCAGCTTCGGCCTCCTGGCCGCAGGTCAGCTGACCTGCCTCGCGATCAATTCCCGGACGCTGGCGCGCTCCAAGGCGGCGGCGGCCGTCGTCGCGCAGAGCAAGATGGAGTCGCTCGCCGCGCTCTATCAATCGGACCCGGCCGATGCCGCACTGCAGCACGGGCCCCATGGCCCCGAGGCGGTGACGGTGGCCGATCCCGGCACCGGCTCATGCCTGAACCGCTTCGCCGTGTCCTGGCATGCAGGGCCGGTTGCCGATCCGCGGCCCGGCAAGGAGCTGCGCGCCCTGAAGGTCACAGTCACGGTGGCGCCGCTCGGGCCCGGGCAGGAGAAAAACCTCAAGGCATGGCAAAACAAGGAAATCCGCGTTACGGGCATTTTCAGCTGGACGCAGGTTCCGTGAGAGACGCCGGCAATCGGAGCAAGCTGTTCCGCCTTTGTCCCGCGGCAACCCGCGCTGACGGCTTCGGCCTGCCCGAAATGCTCGTAGCCTCCTGCCTGCTGGCGCTGATCAGCGCGGCGGCGTTCGCAATGCTGGGCGATCTGCAAAGGACGGCTTCGCTGCAGACCGATATGCAATCGGCCCTGGGAAGCGCCATGGTATCGCTCGACCTGATCGGGCGCTTCCTGCGGCAGGCGGGCAACGATCCGCACGGCACATCCGTCACCGCACTGACCGTCCTTTCGCCCGATGAGTTCCGTGTGCGCGCCGACTGCACCGGTTCGGCGGCTCCGGGAAATCCCGACAAGGGCGATGCCGACGGAGATACGGACGACGCCTACGAAGATATCGTAATCCGCCGCGACCGAAGTGCCGATACTCTAGTGTTAGTGACGGCAGGGGGAGGTGCGCAGACTGTGGCGGAAAACATCTCGGCGCTGGCCGTAGAGTTTTTCGATTCCTCCGGAAACGGATCGGCGTCCGGCGTCGGGGCGGCGCGTGCGCGGATCACCGTGACCGCCTCCTGCAGGACGGTCGATCCGAGGACCCGCCGGCCTGCGGGCCTGCAACTCTCCTGCGACATCCTGCTGCAGGGGCGGCGATAGGGCATGCAGCCCGGGGCCCAAGGCAGCGCACCGCCCCGGATACCATGGGGCAGGCGCCGGGTACACGGGCAGGTAGCAACGAGGTGGCAACCATGAGCAGAATCGACAAGGCGGCGGCGGTCGCGCTGCTGGTACTGCTGTTCCCCCTTACCGGTTTCTCCCAATCTCTGGCCGACCTGGCCAAGAAGGAAAAGGAGCGAAGGGCGCAGCTCCAGGCAGCAAGCAAGACGATTACCGAAGCGGATGCCCTGAAGTCCAAAGGAGGGGCGGTGAGCACTGCCGAGCCGTCCGAAAGCCGGGTGGCGCCCGCGGGCACGCCTGCCGAGGTTTCGACCGGAACGACCGCCGGCGGGCAGACGGGTGACGAGCCCCTGGATTTTCAGGGAAGGCCGGAAAGCTACTGGCGCCAGACCATGGCCGAAGCCCGCGGCCTGGTGGCCTCCCTGGAAAACGAGAAAAACGTGCTCATCCTGCGCCTGAACGAGCTGCAGACCAGGTTCTACCAGGAAGCCGACGGCTTCAGGCAGCAACAGATCCAGCAGGAGATCCAGAAGACGCTGTACGCCCAGGACGTGAACAAGAACGAGCTGGCCAAGGCGCAAAAGCAGCTTCAGGATCTGGAGACCGAAGCGCGCAAGAGCGGTGCCCTGCCCGGCTGGCTGAAGCCGAAGAACGATTAGACGCCGTCGCCCCGGCGCGCCCCGGCACGGCGGCCGGGCGCACGCCGGCCCGCGATGCGCTGCTGCAGCACAAACTCGCGCAGCCAGCTGCGCAGCGAGTCGGGATCGAGGTCCGCGGCCACTTCAGCCTTGCCGATGCGGGAGAGGAAAACGACGCGGATTGTGCCGCGGAATTTCTTGTCCCGTTCGATGGCGTGCCACAGGCTTGCGAAGCTCACGTCCCTGGGCCTGGGCAAAGGCCCCAGGCGCCGTATCAAGCCGGAAAGGCGCAGGGCGTCCCGCAGCGGCGTCCGATCGTATACGATGCCCACCATCAGCGCCGCGAGCATTCCCCACGCCACCCCCTCGCCGTGCCGCAATCGCCCGTAGCCGGTGACCGCTTCGAGCGCATGCCCGAGGGTATGGCCGAAGTTGAGGATCATGCGCCGTGCCTCTTCCCTTTCGTCGGCCGCCACCACGCCCGCCTTGATGCTGCAGGTTTCGAACACGATATGTTCGAGGGCATCGGGCCGGCGATCCAGTATGCCGTCGATCTCCTTCTCGAGATAGAGAAACAGAGGACGCGAAGCTATGGCGGCGCTCTTGATGACCTCGTAGAGCCCGGCTTTCAATTCCCGCCGCGGAAGCGTGCGCAAAACTCCCGTGTCGGCAAGCACCGCGCGCGGCTGGTAAAACGCGCCGACGAGATTCTTCCCCTGGGGGAGGTTGATCCCTACCTTGCCGCCCACGGAGCTGTCCACCTGGGCGAGAAGCGTGGTCGGCACCTGGATATAGGGCACGCCCCGCAGGAAGGTGGCGGCGGCAAACCCGGCGAGATCGCCGATGACGCCGCCGCCGAATGCGACCAGCCAGGTATCGCGGTGTGCCTTGCGGCGCGTCAGGGCGCCGTATATGGAAAGAAGCGTCCCGTGATCCTTGTGCCGTTCGCCGGCGGGCACGCGCACCACGGAGACATCCCCCAAGGCGCTCCGGATCGAAGCAAGCAGCGCCTCTCCGTGCAGTCGCGCCACGCGCCGGTCCGCAATAACGACCGGGGCGCTGCGGCAACCCAGCCGCACGAGCGTCTCTCCCGTCCGCTCGAGCACGCCTTCTCCTACATAGATCGGATAGCTTCTGTCGCCGAGGTCAACCGTCAGCGTCTTCATGTCGGGATTCGGCCGGGAACCGTCGGCGCCGCTCTTGGGGCGCAGCGCGCGGCGGTGTTTGCGAGGTTCCGCGTCAGCGAGGCAGGTTTTCCATCGGGCTGCTCGCCGAGGCGTATAGCTTTTTGGGTATCCTGCCGGCCTTGAAAGCGAGGCGCCCGGCACGCACCGCCAGCTTCATCGCTTCGGCCATGGCCACCGGGTCGCCGGCGCCGGCGATGCCCGTGTTCATGAGCACGCCGTGGCAGCCGAGCTCCATGGCGATCGTGGCGTCCGAGGCGGTGCCCACCCCCGCATCCACGATCACGGGCACGGAGACGGTTTCCAAAATGATGCGGATGTTGGCCGGGTTCTGCAGGCCCATGCCCGAACCGATGGGCGCCCCGAGAGGCATGACGGCCGCCGCCCCGGCATCCTCGAGCTTGCGCGCCGTCACCGGATCGTCATTGGTATACGGCAAGACCACGAAGCCCTCCCGCACCAGGATCCGGGTCGCTTCGAGCAGGCCCGCCGTGTCGGGAAAGAGGGTCTTTTCGTCCCCGATGACCTCCAGCTTCACCCAGTTCGACAGGCCGGCTTCCCTTCCCAGCCTCGCGATGCGAACGGCGTCCTCGGCCGTGTAGCAGCCCGCGGTATTCGGCAAAATGGAATATCGCTGCGGATCGATGTAATCGAGAAGAGATTGCCCCGAGCGGTCGTTCAGATCGATGCGCCGCACGGCCACCGTGACCAGTTCGGCGCCCGATTTTTCCAAGGCCGCGCGCATCACTTCCAGATCGCGGTACTTGCCCGTGCCGACGATCAAGCGCGAGCGAAAGGAGCGACCCGCCAGAATCAGCGGATCGTCCTCGAGAACGTCCGCGGCCGCCTTCTTTCCATTCCCCAGTGCGTCCATAGATTCCTCAACGCGCGGCTCAGCCGCGCCTGCCGCTAACCTCCCCCGACGAACTGCACGATCTCCACTCTGTCCCCGTCCTCGAGCACCGCCCGATCCCAATCGTCGCGCCGGACGATGCGGCGGTTTACCTCGACGGCGATCCGGTCCTGCGTGACGCCCAGGACGGAAAGCAGCTGGCGCACATTGGCCACGCGGGGAAGATCGCGGCGCTCGCCGTTTATGTACAAGCTCATCAGGGCCTGCATCGAGATTCATGATACTAGCGCCACGGCGCGGCGGCCAGAAAAATCTTGACACTGTTCGGCGCCGTCCTCTAACATTCACGTTTTCGCAGCACGCACGTTGGTGGTTACAAATTCTTGATTTTCAATCGATTGGGGGATCGGGTGTTCGTCCCCGGGGCGATCGTTCCCCTGGAATCGCGATTGATCGGGTATGCTCAAGGCTGAAACGAGGACCAGGATCGAAGCCCTGATCGAGCGATATCCGGAGCGGCGTTCCGCGCTGATACCCGCGCTGAAACTGGCCCAGAGGGAAGCCGGTTATTTGTCTGCCGAAGTTCTCTGCGAACTCGCGGAGATCTTCCGGCTGACGCCCAACGAGGTGCACGAAGTGGCCAGTTTCTATACCATGCTTTTCCGCAAGCCGGTCGGGAAATATGTCATCTGGGTTTGCACCAATATCTCCTGCATGCTGTGCGACGCGGAAGCCATTCTGGCGCACCTCGAAAGCAGGCTCGGCATTCGGCCGGGCGAGACGACGCCGGACGGGCGCTTCACGCTGATGGAAGCGGAATGCCTGGCCTCCTGCGGGACGGCGCCCGTCGTGCAGATCAACGACGACTACTACGAAAACCTGACGCTGGAAAGGCTCGATCGCATTCTCGACGGTCTGACGTAAATGGAGGCGCTTTTCTTTTACCTGCTGGGCGGTACGGCTCTGGTCGCGGCCGTGGCGGTCGTGGCCCTGCGGCGGGTTTTTTACGCCGCGGGAGCCCTGATCGTCTGCCTGTGCGCGGTCGCCGGCCTGTACCTGCTGCTCGAGGCTCCCTTTATCGCGGCCGTGCAGGTGATCGTCTATGCCGGCGCCATCATGGTGCTCTTCCTTTTCGTCATCATGCTGCTCGACCCGTTCTCGGCCAACGTTTTTCCGGACAAGAGCAGGCGCCTGAGGGTCCTCGCCCCGCTGCTGATGGCGCTCGCGCTCCTGGCGCTGTACGCCATGCTGCGCACGTACCGGCTGGGCGGGGCGCCCGGGGGCGGCGCCGCATCTTCGTTCGAGCGCCTGGCCGAAACGTTGTTCAGCGAGTATCTGTTGCCGTTCGAGGTGACCTCGGTTCTCATTCTGGTCGCCATCATCGGCGCGGTGGTCCTTGCCAAGAGGCGGACCTGAGCGGACCATGGACCTGAACCACTATCTGATCCTCAGCGCTCTGCTTTTCGCCGTGGGCGCGGTCGGCGTCATCGTGAGGAGAAACGTCATCTCGATCCTGCTGTGCATCGAGGTCATGCTCAATGCCGTCAACCTCAGTTTCGTGGCGTTTTCCCGGTACCTGGACCAGGTCCATGGGCAGATTTTCGTGTTCTTCGTGATGGTGGTGGCGGCGGCCGAGGCGGCCGTGGGGCTGGCCCTCGCCATCGTGCTGTTCCGCAACCGCCGGACTCTCAACGTCGACGACGCGGATATCATGAAGTGGTAGAAAGCCTGGTGCGATGACCGACTTCCTGTGGCTCATACCGCTGCTTCCCCTGGCGGGCTCGGCAATCAACGGGCTGGCCGGCAGGCGCCTGTCCAAGTCGGCGATATCGCTCGTCGCATGCGGCGCGGCGGGACTGGCATTTCTCGCGGCGGCGGGCGTGTTCTACGGTCTGCTCGCGCTGCCGCCCGGGGAGCGGCACATCGAGCAGACGTACTTTACGTGGATCGCTTCGGGCGACTTCGCAGCCGGAGCCCAGTTCCTGCTCGACCCTCTGTCGGCGGTCATGCTGCTGGTCGTGACGGGCGTGGGCTTCGTCATCCACATATACTCGATCGGCTACATGCACGCCGAGGACGGCTACTACCGCTTCTTTTCCTATCTCAACCTCTTTCTGTTCTCCATGCTGGTGCTCGTCCTCGCGGGCAACTTCCTGCTCATGTTCGTGGGCTGGGAAGGGGTCGGGCTCTGTTCCTACCTGCTGATCGGCTATTACTTCGACCGCACGAGCGCCTGCGATGCCGGCAAGAAGGCTTTCATCGTCAACCGCATCGGCGACGTGGGCTTCGTCCTGGGAATCCTGCTGGTATTCGCGACCTTCGGCGAGCTCGAGTTCGGCCGGGTGTTCGGCGCCATCGCCGCCGCGCCCGCCCGCTACCCCGCCGAGACTGCGGGCATCGGGATCCTGAGCGCCGTCGCCCTGCTGCTGTTCGTGGGCGCGACGGGCAAGAGCGCCCAGATACCCCTGTACGTGTGGCTGCCGGACGCCATGGAAGGCCCCACGCCGGTCAGCGCCCTGATCCACGCGGCGACGATGGTGACCGCTGGAGTTTACATGGTGGCGCGCTGCGCTCCCATCTTCAGCCGAGCCCCGATCGCCATGGAGGTCGTCGCGGTCGTGGGAGCGCTGACGGCGCTCTTTGCCGCCACGATCGGCCTGGCGCAGCGCGACATCAAGCGCGTGCTGGCCTACTCGACCGTCAGCCAGCTCGGGTACATGTTCGTGGGTGCGGGCGTGGGCGCATTCGCTTCGGGCATCTTTCATCTGATGACGCACGCATTCTTCAAGGCGCTGCTTTTCTTGGGCGCCGGCAGCGTCATCCACGCGCTGGGCGGCGAGCAGGATCTGACGCGCATGGGCGGCTTGCGCCGGCACCTGCCGGTCACCCACGGCACCATGCTGGCGGGGGCGCTGGCGATCTGCGGCATCTTCCCCCTGGCCGGCTTCTTCAGCAAGGACGAGATCCTGTGGTCCGCCTGGGCGCACGGGCACCCGTGGATCTGGGCCCTGGGGCTGACGACGGCGGGGTTGACCGCCTTTTACATGTTCCGTCTGGTCTTCCTGGCCTTTTACGGCGGGGAGCGCTTCTCGGAGGATACCCGCCGCCATCTCCATGAATCGCCGCGCAGCATGACCCTGCCGCTCGTCGTGCTCGGCGTGCTCTCCGTCGTCGGCGGATTCGTGGGCCTGCCGGCCTGGATGGGGCTGGGCCCGTCCAGGTTCGAGCATTTTCTCGAACCTGCGTTCGAACTGGCCCTGCCGGCGCAGGCGGCGGAACATTCCCACGGCACGGAATTCGCCTTCGCCGCCCTGTCGGTGGCGGTCGCGGCCGCAGGAATCTTCCTGGCGCACCGCCTCTATGTCGCGCGACCCGGTCGGGCGGACGAGATCGCGGTGCGCGTGCGCGGCCTCTACACGCTCCTGTTCCACAAGTACTACGTGGATGAGGCCTACGATCGGGTGTTTGTCCGCCCCCTGATCCGCTCTTCCGAGGACGTGCTGTGGCGCGCGCTCGACGTGAGGCTCATCGACGGGGCGGTCAACGGCGTGGGGCGCATGGTTCAGGCGCAGGCGCACTTGCTCAAGAACATCCAGAACGGGCTGGCGCGCAGCTATGCGGCCTGGATCCTGGCCGGAGGGGCGGCCGTGCTCCTGTATTTGGCATTCTGGCGCGGATGAGCAGATAGCATGAACGGCGACCACATCCTGAGCTGGATCGTCTACACCCCGGCGGCGGCCGGCTTGGTCACCCTGCTCTTGCCGCGCACCGCGGAAAGGGCGATCAAGGCGTTCGCCTTCCTGGCCTCGCTCGTTCCCTTCGCGCTCGCCCTGCAGGCGGCGCGCGCCTTCGATCCCGCCCGGGGCGACTACCAGTTGGTCGAATCCGCTCCCTGGATCCGCACCGCAACCTACACGATCGACCACCACCTGGGAATCGACGGCATCAGCCTCCTGCTGGTTCTGCTGACGGCGTTCCTGACGCCGCTGGCCGTGCTTTCATCCTGGAACTCGGTGACGCGGGCGCTCAAGCCCTACATGGCGAGCCTGCTCTTTCTGGAAACGGGAATGATCGGGGTGTTTTGCGCTCTCGATCTGGTCCTGTTCTATGTGTTCTGGGAGGTCATGCTCATCCCCATGTATTTCCTGATCGGGATATGGGGAGGTGAGAACCGCGTATACGCGGCCATCAAGTTCGTACTGTATACCATGGCCGGCTCGCTGCTGATGCTGGTGGCCATCCTCTACCTGTTCTATGCCAACGGTGCCACGACCTTCGATCTGCCCCGGCTCGCGCACAATCTCGCCTCGGGCGCCCTGCGCCTGACGAGCGCCGAAGAAACCTGGCTTTTCCTGGCCTTCCTGCTCGCCTTTGCCATCAAGGTGCCGCTTTTCCCGCTGCACACCTGGTTGCCGGACGCCCACGTCGAGGCTCCCACGGCGGGCTCGGTGATCCTCGCGGGGGTGCTGCTCAAGATGGGGACCTACGGCATGCTGCGCTTCTGCCTGCCGCTCTTCCCTGCGGCATCGCTGGCGAGCGCCCCGTATCTTTGCATCCTCGCGGTGATCGGCATCATCTACGGCGCCCTGGTGGCCATGGTCCAGCCCGACCTGAAGAAGCTCGTCGCCTACTCCTCGGTCAGCCACATGGGTCTGGTCGTGCTGGGGATTTTCGTCTTCACGACCCAGGGGCTGCAGGGCGCAACCCTGCAGATGCTCAACCACGGGCTGTCGACCGGCGCGCTCTTCCTGCTCGTCGGCATGATCTACGAGCGCAGGCACACGCGGGCGATCGCCGAGTTCGGCGGGCTGGCGCACGGCAGCCCGGTGCTGGCGGCGGTCTTCCTCGTCGTCACCCTGTCCTCGATCGGCCTGCCGGGTTTGAACGGGTTCGTCGGCGAGATCCTGGTCCTCGCCGGCGTGTTCCGCCGCAGTCCCTTGTATGCGGCCCTGGCCGCCAGCGGAATGATCCTCGGCGCCGTTTACATGCTGCGGATGTACCAGCGGGTTTTCCTCGGCCGGGCGGACAGGCCGGAAAACGCGCACATGGGGGACATCGGCCTGAGGGAAAAGCTGCTGCTGCTGCCCATTCTCGTGATGATGGTATGGATCGGAGTGTATTCCACGACCTTCGTACGCCCCATGGACGCCAGCCTCGAGCTTGTGCGCCAGCGGATTCTGCACGCGCCCAGCCCGGCGGGCGGATACCGCGTCGATCAGCAGGAACGACGAACCTTGCCGCCACAGGATAGGACCGATGGCCGCTGAGTACCTTCCCGTTCTGCCCCTGATTCTCCTGGTTGCAGGAGGCCTGGTCATCCTGCTGCTGGAGCCCTTCACCGCACCGGCGCGCAAGAGCCGGATGGGACAGATCGCCGTGCTGTCCACCTTCGCCGCGGCATACAGCCTGAGCTTTTTCTGGAACGCTCCCGAGCGCGAGCTTTTCCACGGCATGCTGGCGGTCGACCGCTTCGGCATCTTCTTCCAGTGGCTCTTCCTGGTGATCACGGGCATCTGCGCCCTGGTCTCGTTGCGCTTCAACGAGCGGGAAAACATGAGCCGCGGGGAGTACTATGCGCTCCTGCTGTTCGCCTGTTCGGGCATGGTGCTGATGGCCGCCAGCGCCGATCTGATTCTGACCTTCCTGGGAATCGAGATCCTTTCGATCGCGACTTACATACTGGCGGGCTTCAAGCGCGCCGACCTCAGGTCCAACGAGTCCGCCCTGAAGTACTTCATCCTGGGATCCTTCGCCACCGCTTTCCTGCTGTACGGCATTGCGCTCATGTACGGCAGCACGGGCAGCACGAACTACCGGGCGATCCAGGAAACGCTCGCGGCGCAGCCCTCGATGCCCGCGCCCGCACTGGCGGGACTGGGCCTTCTTCTGGTGGGCTTCGGATTCAAGCTCGCCACCGTGCCCTTTCACGCCTGGGCGCCCGACGTCTACGAGGGCGCCCCGTCGCCCGTGACCGCCTTCATGCTGGTCGGCCCCAAGGCCGCCGGCTTCGCCGCGCTCATCCGCGTGCTGATCCAGGCCGTGCCCATACTGGCGGGCGACTGGCGGTCGGTGCTCTGGCTGGTGGCCATACTCACGATGACGCTGGGGAACACGGTCGCCGTGCGCCAGACGAACATCAAGCGCATGCTGGCTTACTCGGCCATCGCCCAGGCCGGATATCTGCTGGTCGGCATCGTCGCCCACAATCCCGCCGGCCAGGCGGCCGTCGCCTTCTATCTCATGGTCTACACCCTGATGAATCTGGGCGCCATGAGCGTCGTCCTGTCCCTGAGCCGGCAGGGAGACGCCCGGGTACACCTGGAGGATTACGCGGGTTTGGCACGGTCGGCCCCGGTGCCGGCCGCGGCCCTGTCGCTCTTCTTGATTTCGCTCGCGGGCATCCCGCTCACCGGCGGGTTCATCGGCAAGTTCTATCTGTTCGGCGCAGCGCTCTCCCAGGGATTCATCGGCCTGGTCGTCATCGCCGTGCTCAACAGCGTCCTTTCCGTGTACTACTACTTCCGCGTCATGGTGTACATGTACATGCGCGAGCCTGCAGACAACCAAGAGCCCCCGGCAACGATTCCCGTGCCGGTCATGGCGGTCATTCTGATCGCGGCCGCCGGCATTCTGGTTCTGGGTGTCTTCCCCGGCCCGGCCATGAACCTTGCCGCCGGTTCCACCCTTGCACTAAAATAGGCTCGTGCAAGGCAAGGGAGGATGAGGGCTTCGTATGGACCCCCGCAAGCGCATCGAAGACGAACTGCGCGCCATCGACCGTGAGCTCCGGGTGGATCTGCCCAAGGAGATCCTGCGCGCGCGCGAGCACGGCGACCTGAGCGAGAACGCCGAGTACAAGGCGGCCAAGGAGCGCCAGCACTATCTGGAAAACAAGCGGGCCCAGCTCCAGGCGCGGCTCGCCGCCCTCTCCCTGATCAACCTCGACAAGATTCCCCGCGACCGCATCGGCTACGGCTCGCGCGTCACCCTCTACGACTGCAATACGGATCAGGAAGTGGAGTACACGCTCGTGTCACCGGAGGAGTCCGATGTAGCCCGGGGGTTGCTGTCGGTGCAATCGCCCATCGGCCGCAGCCTCCTCGGCAAAATGCCCGGCGACGAAGTCCGGATCTCGACCCCTTCGGGCGTGCGCGAATACGAAATCCGGAGCCTGCAGACCATTCACGATCTGGAAAGCTGAGACCCTGGCGGCCCGGGCATCCTCGCCCGCACCGCGGCGCGGCGCCGCGACCGGCGCGGAAGCATTGCCCTGCGGGCGCGCGGCGCGGCGGAGGGCGCCCGAGCCCCCGCCGCGCCACCGATGTCTCAAGTGAAGAGCAGCAGCATGATGACCACGAAGGTCAGCAGCGCGAGGAACTCGATGAAGGCGAGGCCGAGAAAAATGAAGATCCGGATGGTGTCGGTCGCTCCCGGGTTGCGCGAGACCCCCTCGCACGCAGCCGCCAACGCCTTGCTCTGCGAGTAGCCGCAACCCGCGGCCGCCACCGCCATACCGAAGGCTGCCGAAATGAGCAGCCACTGGCTCTTTTCGCCCGCGGCACCCCCGGCTTCCCCTTGGGCAAAGGCGGGGGCGACCATGGACAAGACAACCAATCCCACCAGCACTGCCAGAACCGACTTGCGACCCATCTAACTTCTCCTTTCAAGCAAGCGACACAGGAACAGGATCCACTCAGGCGGCCGCCGCTTTCAGTTGCGTCGATGCCGCCGCCTCATGATGCTTCGCACCGTGCTCACCTTCGTGGGACTCTTCCACGGCGCCCGAAATGTAGACCATCGACAGCAGGATGAAGATGAAAGCCTGGATCGTTCCTGCGAACAACGCGAGGAACATCACCGGCATCGAGGCGAGGAACGGAAAAATGTACTGATTCAACGAACCGATGATCAGCTCCTCGGCGAAGATGTTGCCGAAGAGACGGAGGCTGAGCGAGATAATGCGCGCCAGGTGGCTGACGATCTCGACCGGGAGCATGAGCCACGCCAGCCACCAGACGGGCCCGGCAAAGTGCTTCACATACCGCCACAATCCGTGCTTGCGGATGCCCAGGGAGTTGTAATAGAGAAATGAGCAGATCGCGCAGGAAGCCGTGACGTTCAGGTTGCTGGTCGGCGACATGAAGCCGGGCACGAGGCCCAGCAGGTTCCCGCACAGGATGTAGATACCGAGCGCGCCGATGATCGGCAGGTGGCGGGCGCTTCCCTTGCCGATCACATCGTTCATCAGCTGCAGCAGGGCATCCAGAATGACTTCGGCCAGGTGCTGCGCGCGCCCGGGATTCTCGACGCTCAACCTGCCCCGCAGCCACCAGGAAAAGCCGATCAATCCCAGGGAGACCAGGAGGATCATCACGATGTGGTCGGGCACGGCGTGGTGCCCCTCGGCGACGTGGAAACCGGCGGCATGCGCCAGGGGATCGAACAGGATCCGGTTCAGAAAACTTCCAACTGCGCTTTGCTCGTGCATGGTTATCGCGGCTTGCGGCGCGAAGCCTGCAGCACGCCCTCGATCAAAACGCCTGAATAAAAAAGCGCAAAACCCGCGGTGGCCGCGATGGCGCTCAAAAAAAGAAGCCGGATCATAGCATACAGGCACACGGGAATCAACAAGAGGCGCAAGAGGAATTCCACAAGAATCCGCAGCCCGGAGCGCTCCGGATGGACGTACATCATGGCCCCGACCGTCCTGCGCAGCCAGGCAAGATTGAGCGCGGCCAGCACGCAGCCGGTGGCGAACGAAACGCCCTGCCGTCCGCCCAGCAGGAGCCATACGAGCAGGCTGCCCCCGAGGGAGAGCCATGCACCGATGGCGAAGATGCGCTTTTCTACGGCACTGGCCGCGATGCGGATCATTTCTTCCGGTTGCCCGTCAACAGCCGTACGATTTCATAGAATCCCGCGCCCGCGCCGATAAGGGTGCCGACGACGCCTCCCCACGGGAAGCAATCCAGCGGGCGATCCAGGAGGAAATAGCCCAGGATCCAGCCCGCGGCCATGGAGGCGGGCAGGATCGTGATGATGGCCGAGAGGCGGCCGAGTCTCACGAAGAACGACTTGTCGTCGCGCATCGCACTCATCGGGAAGGTCGCTCCGCCGTGCGGCGGGTATCATAGCACGGGGCGCCCGCCACAAATGTCTTTGGCGAAGCTCGTCGATTTTGGTAGGCTTTTCGCTCGGGAGAGGTACCGAAGAGGTCATAACGGGCTCGACTCGAAATCGAGTGACGGGCCAAAAGCCTGTCCGTGGGTTCGAATCCCACCCTCTCCGCCATTCGTGCCGCCGCCCCTCCGACCGCCGATCGAGCGGCAGTTCCCCATGAACGCGACGGAAGCGATCCAGCCGTGGCGCCGGGCAGCGAACGCGATTTCGCCCTCTTCGGCGGGCGGCTATTTCGGCGCGGCGCGCTCGGCCACGAGCGCAGGCGGGGCCGGCAAGCGGGCCGCTTCGAAGTATCCGGTGCGCACCTTCTCGACGATGGCGTTCACCGGCTGGTCGAGG
>Ga0129301_1000849_pt1 | contig 16131 bp, 17 predicted proteins | sample ConPoolayeHmetaG_FD_94489 | JGI IMG/M metagenome (GOLD analysis project Ga0129301, IMG submission 94489) | Hot spring microbial mat communities from California, USA to study Microbial Dark Matter (Phase II) - Cone Pool mat layer H metaG ...
GTGTTACTAAAGAGGTGGGTTTTTCCCGTTATGAGGTCTGTTCTGATTGCCATGGTGCTGGTGGGACTGGCAGGATTACCTGCGGAACCTGTGCGGGGCAGGGTAGAATAAGGCGTCAGACCAGTTCGATATTCGGGCAGTTTGTTCAGGTATCAACCTGTCCGGACTGCGGTGGTTCTGGGGAAAGAATTAAAAATTTGTGCCGGAGGTGTAACGGGGAAGGCAGAATCAGACAGAGTAGAAAACTGAAGGTTAAGATTCCTGCTGGGGTAATGGCGGGAATGCCGGTTGTGCTGCGCAACGAAGGTCATTGGGGTCCAGGTGGCAGTGGTGATGTTGTGATTGAGGTTGTGGAAAAGGAGCATCCTCTTTTTGTTCGAGATGGTGACAATGTGATTGTGGAGGTGCCGATTTCGATTCCGGTTGCAGTGTTAGGAGGTCACGTCAAGGTTCCGACATTGAACGGCTTTAAAGAGGTAGAGATACCGGCAGGCACGAATTCGGGAACAGTTTTACGGTTACGAGGTCAGGGTATCAAGCGGATACAGGGGGGGAGTGGAGACCTGTTGGTGAAGGTTGTAATTCATATACCCAAGCATCTCAGTCAGAAGGAGCGTGCGCTTTATAAACAACTGACCGAGGTCCAGGGAGAAGCGGTGCCAGAGCCAAGAAAACCCGAGGTCTGATTATGGAATATTTCTATGTTCCAAATCTTAATGCTAAAAAAGGAGAAGTTGTAATCGCCGGCCAGGAGGCAAGGCATATTGCTAAGGTTTTACGCCATAAGCCCGGTGACGAAATTTTGGGCACCAATGGAAGGGGAGATGAATTCAAAATGGTGATTAAAAATATTCAGCCGGAGCGGGTATTAGTAAATGTGTTTGAGAAAAGGGAGGGGCAGCGGGAACCTCAGCACAAGTTAACATTGGCGCCAGCAGTATTAAAAGGAAATAAACTTAGTTTAGTGGTTGAGGCGGTTACTGAATTGGGGGTGAGCGAAATTGCACCTTTTCTCAGCGCCCGGGTGGTCGGGAAGATGGGTGCGGTGAAGGGACAGAGACTTCGGGCGGTAGCAATAAGCGGAATGAAAAGTGCTTTGCGGACAATTCTGCCTGAGATAAAACCCGTCGTCGGAATTGAGGGTTTAATCAAGAAATTCAGTGATTTTGACCAGGTTGTTGTTGCCTACGAGGAAGAGCGGAGCAAAAGTCTGGAACAAGTGTTGGATACTAAGGTTAAGTCCGTGCTGTTGATTATTGGACCCGAAGGTGGGTTCACCAAAGAAGAAGCAGGTTGGATGCGAGAAGCAGGGGCGGTGCTTTTTATTCTTGGACCAAGGAGGCTGCGGGCCGAGACCGCAGCAGTTGCCGCAACGGCGCTGTGTTTGAGTTTGTTGGGTGATTTAAAATGAAAATATCAGAAAGGAGGTGCAGCATTTAATGGTAAGTATTACTGTGAAAGAAGGCGAACCGTATGAAAGCTTTATCAGGAGGTTTCGCCGGGCTTGTGAGCAGGCAGGGATTCTGCGTGAGTTCAAGCGCCGCGAGTATTACGAGAAGCCGAGTGAGCGGCGCAAGCGCAAGATGGCTGAGGCAAGACGCCGGCTCTATCGTAAGCAGATGAGCGAAAGATAATATATAAGGTTCGGTGAAAGGATAGGGAAATTGGATAAAGAAACCCTGAAAGCGCTGGACTTCTTCCGAATCCAAGAGATACTGGTTAGTCTCTGCGCCAGTGAATTGGGGAGGGAGCGTGCGCGGCTATTGGAGCCGGTCTTGAGCAAATCAGAGATAGAAACTGAGTTTGACCGGCTAACGGAGCTAATGGGTCTTGATGGTGAACCGCCTTTATCAGGGGCGAGCGATATTCGCGGACTCTTACAGCAGGTTGAGGCAGGAGGCATGCTTACCCCTATTGAACTTTGGCAGGTCAGGCAGGTTTGTGAGCGGCTCGATTTGTGTAAGCAGTTCTTTCGGCATCACCGTGAAAGGATAAGCGTTTTGAAGTCCATTGGCGAAGAAATGGTCGTGCTGGAGCAGTTAAAAACGGCGATTGACAGAGCGATTGATGAGTCTGGTGCGATCAAGGACAGCGCAAGTTCGAGATTGAACGAAGTGCGTATGGAGTTGCGGGAAAGGCGCAATCAGCTGATAGAGCGACTTGAACGGATGACTGAGGAGTCACCGGATAGGTTTGAAGGTCCGGTCACGATACGAAGAGAAAGGTTTGTTTTGCCAGTAAAACTGGAGGCAAAGAATCAGGTGCCGGGTGTTGTCCATTCCTTATCTGGCAGTGGTCAGACTGTTTTTATAGAGCCACTGGAAAGCATTGATGAGCAGAATCGGCTGCAGGAGTTGCGCGATGCCGAGATTGAAGAGATTGACCGCATTAGGCGCGAACTTTCCGCAATGGTATGTTATTATCGGCAGGAGCTCGATTCGGGACTAAGGGCAATGGGTGAACTGGATTTGCTCGTGGCGAAGTGCAGATTTGCCAAGAGGTTTGGCTGTTTCAGACCAGTCATTGATGATAATCGGGTGGAAATTGTCCGGGCAATACATCCGTTATTAGTCCTTCACAAAACTGATGTCGTCCCGCTTGATTTCCGTCTGCAGGACCAAACAAAGATTGTCCTTGTGTCAGGGCCCAATGCCGGTGGCAAAACGGTGGTGCTGAAGACAATAGGGGTATGCAGCCTGCTTTTGAAATGCGGTATGTTTGTTCCCGCAGCCGATGGGACAAGATTGCCACTGTTTGCAAGGGTTTATGCCGCTATCGGTGATGAGCAGTCGTTAGAGGCAGATATGTCTTCTTTTACCAGCCATCTCAGCAGACTAAAGGAGATATTGCGAAGTGCTGATGCGGACAGCCTGGTTTTAATTGATGAGATTGGGGCGGCAACCGCACCTGAGGAGGGTTCGGCACTGGCGATTGCAGTTCTTGAGGAGCTGCGCAACCGGGGTGTATGTACAGTCGCCACTACCCATTTCAACAGCCTGAAGGTTTTTGTTCAGGATGAAGCACGGATGGCTAATGCGGGGATGGAGTTTAGAGATGGACCCACTTATCGGTTGATAATGGGGATGCCAGGGGAATCGAGCGCGTTTGAAATTGCCGAGCGGTCAGGTTTGCCTCAAGGGATAATCAGGCGGGCAAGGGAGCGGATAGGCAAGGAATGGGTTGATTTCAAAGCTAAACTGCAAATGCTGAATGAGCAACTAAGGCAGGCGGAAAAGGAAAGACAGGAGGCAGAGAAACATAAGGCAAGGACTGATGAGATTCTTCAGGCTTATGAAAAGAGGTTAAGGGAGTTTGATGAGTGGCAGACGCGGGAGCGAAGCAGGTTTCTAACTGAGCAGGAGCGGATGTTGAAAGAGATGAGACGGCAAATTGAAAATCTTGTGAGGGAGTTGCGGGAGCGCAAGGCAGACCACGAAAGCATTGTGCAGGCAAAGCGGTTCATTGAGGAGAATCTGAGTAAATTAGAATCAGAGGGAAAGGGGACAGTAGCAAGCCAGCCTGTGCCTGATTTTGGGGTTGGTGATATTGTGGAATCAACCCTTTTCCACCGGCAGGGCAAGGTAGTAGAAGTTAAAGGCGAGCAGGTGGTAGTGGAGTTTGGGAATATCAAACTTGAGGTTAATGCGGGGAGTCTGAGATTAGCTGCTGGCAAGGATTCAAGGCAGCCAGAGGTAATGATTGGGGAGTTTGAGTTTGTTTCCAGGCTGAACATTCGGGGTATGACAAGAGAGGAAGCGGAGGCGGCGATTAGCAATTTTTTGGCTGAGGCGGTCAATGCCGGGGCAAGGGAGTTATCGATCCTGCATGGTAAAGGGACAGGTGCTCTGAGGCAGATGCTCTGGCGGAGATTGCGTCAGGATGCGCGGGTTGCGGAAATCAGGTTTGCTGAACCAGCAGAAGGTGGAACCGGGGTAACGGTTCTGAAACTGCGAGGCGAAGGTGATTAAGCCCGAGGTAATTGAGCGGATTCGCCAGGAAACAGATATCGTGGAATTGATTGGCAGCTATTTGCCTTTGAAGAAGGTGGGAAGAAACTACCGCGGCCTCTGTCCATTTCATTCTGAACGTTCGCCTTCTTTTTATGTTAGTCCCGAGCGTCAGTCTTATCATTGCTTTGGTTGTGGTATGGGCGGCACGGTGATTTCCTTTGTTATGCAATTTGAAAAATTGGATTTTCCCGATGCTGTGCGGCTACTTGCCAAAAGGCTGGGATTAAAAGTGGAAGAGGAAGCGGTTAGCGGTAAAAATCAAGGATTGTACGACATATGCGAAAAAGCGGCAAGTTTTTTTGAGCAGCAGCTGCAAAAATCAGAGGGTGCCCAAAGATATCTTGAGAAACGGGGTTTGAAGCAATCAACGGTGAAACGGTTCCGGCTCGGCTTCGCCCCTGGGGGGAATAGTTTGCGCGGGACAGCAAACAGATTAGGATTGCGAGAGGAAGTTTTGTTAGAAGCCGGGCTGCTGGTGAAAAGGGAGGGTGGCTTAATTGATTATTTTCGGGAGCGGATAATCTTTCCGATATTTTCCCTTTCCGGCAAGGTGATAGGTTTTGGTGGCCGGGTATTGGATGATAGTGAACCCAAGTATCTTAATTCGCCAGACAGTCCGATATTCCACAAGGGGGAAATTCTCTATGGGATTTTCCAAGCCAAGGCGTACATCCGTGAGGAAATGCCGATTCTGGTGGAAGGCAATTTTGATCTGCTCTCCTTGGTTGACAAGGGTATAAACAATTGTATTGCCAGCCTCGGTACCGCACTTACCTTAGAACAGGCGATTCTTATCAGGCGCTACAACCGGCAGGTAGTGTTGTGTTACGACGGCGATGAAGCCGGACAGAAGGCTTGTCGTCGTTCAATCGAGACGCTCCTGCGTGCCGGGGTAGACCCCCAAGTTATGGTGTTGCCCCAGGGCGAGGACCCAGACAGTTATGTGCGTAAAATTGGTAAGGATGGCTTTCTTGCTCAGCTCAAAGATGTTGTTGATTTTGTTGACTTTATCATTGCAGGGAGAAAAGTGGAAACAGTTGCCCAAAAGCGTTCGGTTATTAATGAACTCAGCGGTTTTGTGGGAATTATTGCTGATGATATCAGTCGGGAGTTGTACGCCAATCGCATTGCGGCGAAATTTGGGATAAGTCAATCAAGAGTGCTGGCGCGTGGTGATGGGCGCGAAATTCAGAGTCTTAGCAAAACCACAAAACCCACTGATTCGACTCTAGCGGAAAAACTGGTTGCTGCGATGGTGCAGGATAAGGAACTTGCCGGTATCGCTGAAGAGTTTTCTCTGTCAGAATTAATTGAGGATGAGGTGCTGAGAAAGGTTGCCTGTTTAGTTGAGGAGCACTGGCGGGGAGATTATTACGCACCGGCATTACTGATGGATATTATTGATGACGAGGAGGCAAGGAGGAGGATTGCGAAGTGGCTTTTTGATAAACAGCGGTTGCCCACAGAGCAGGAATTTCGCGAGCAGGTGTGCCGTTTACGGGCGCGCTGGCTTCAACGCCAGATTGAACTTGCCCACGAGCAAGGTGATGATGAACGGGCAGAATTTTTGACCAAGGAAAAGGACCGATTATTAAGAGGGAAAAGAAACCTTTTGAGAAAGGGGTGAGACGGGATGAAAGAAAAGAGTAAACAGAAAAAAAGGCGAGTTCGCGAGAAAAAGAAGGTAAGACAATTGAAGACAAAGGCAGGTTTTCAAGGGGCTACAGGTCAAATTGAGGATACTCACCATCCCGAGTGGCTTGATAATATTTTGAAAAAGGCGGCGCTTGACCGCCGAGTTACTTACGAGGAACTTGAGGAGGTGCTTCCGGATGAACTGTTGATGATGCCCGAAAGGCTGGAGGAGGTTATTGCCAGCCTTCACCGCGAAGGAATCCAGATGACGGAAAGCCATGTCGGTGAGGAGGAGGCACTTTCTCCCCGTCGGGGACCAAAGCCGGTGATTCAGCGCACCGATGATCCGACAAAAGCTTATTTCCGGGAGCTGGCAAAACTACCGCTCTTGACGCGTGAAGAAGAGGTAAAATATTCGCGCGCGATGGAGGAAGGGTATCGCAATTTGATTCAGTATCTTTTTGACCCGGTGCCGATGATGGTGCGGCTGGTTGAGGAGTGCATGCCCATTGAAGATGGAACCAGAGCGCTGGACCAGATTGCCCGGGTTGAGTTTGAATGCCTTTTTGACAAAAAGGCATTGGCACGGGAGCGGACGCGATTTATTCGCTGTTTGCGGGATATTCGTCGTGCGGCAGAAGATATAACTCGTCTGCAGGAGAAAAAACCTACTGCCAGGGTCAAAAAGGAAATCGCCGCAATCAAACAGCGTGCCTTCAATCGCATTCAGGGGCTCTCACTCCAGCACCACATCATCAATAACTTCCTCAATGAATTCAAGGCGGTAGCCAGCAAGGCGCTTGACTATCAGGTCCACTTGGAAAAATTGGAGAAAGAGGAAAAAACCCGAACTGAAGCAGCAAAGGAATTGCGCAGGAAAATTCTCGAGGCAAGGCAGTTTCTTGGTAAAGGTCCCTTCCAGCTGAAACGCATACTTGCGGAGATGGCTGTCTGCGAAGAAAAAATTCTTGCTGCGCGTGACCGGATGATTGAAGGTAATGTGCGGCTGGTAATATCCATTGCCAAGCGTTATATCAATCGGGGTCTGGAGTTTGCCGACCTTTTGGAGGAAGGCAATGTCGGTCTGATAAAGGCGGTAGAGAAGTTTAATTATCGCAAAGGCTTCAAGTTTTCAACCTATGCCACTTGGTGGATTAAACAGGCAATTACGCGGGCGATTGCTGACCAATCCAGGACGGTCCGGGTGCCGGCGCATATCGTTGATGCTATTAACAAAGTTGCCAAGATTCAGCGTCGTTTCCTGCAGTCATGCGGTCGGGAGGCAACAACCGCGGAACTGGCGCAACGTCTTTCAACCCCCAAAGAAAAATTGGAGCAATTGGGCAAAATCGCCCAGTTCGGTATATCCATTGACAAACCGATTGATGAAGAAGGGTCCAGCTTTATCGGCGATTTCATCCACGACGACAAAACGGTCTCGCCCTCGCACGATGCCGCAGTAAAACTACTCAGGGAAAAACTAAACGAAGGATTAAAGACCCTAACGCGCCGAGAAGAGAAGGTATTAAGACTCCGCTTCGGACTCGTCGATAACTGCCCACGGACGCTGGAAGAAGTCGGGCAGATTTTCAACATAACCCGTGAAAGGGTCAGACAGATTGAAGCCAAGGCTTTGCGTAAACTCCGCCACCCGATTCGGCTGAAACAGCTGGAAGAGATAACCAAACTATTACGCTGATGCGGTTGGGAATTATTTCTGATACCCACGATAATCTCGACAAGGTCAGGCAAGCGGTGAGTTTGTTCAACCGAATCGGAATAGATCAGCTCATTCATTGCGGCGACATTATCGCCCCGTTCGTGTTCAAGGAATTTCACCGGCTGAAAATACCAGTTGTTTTTATTTATGGCAACTGTGACGGTGACCATGAGGCTTTGGAAGAGGAGGCGAATAAAATGGGCTTCAGGATTGGAGCAGCTCCACTATATCTGCAGTTTGATGACAAGAGGATAGTTATTACTCACAAACCTATTCAACCCCCACCTGATTACGATTTTTACATTCATGGGCACACCCATCGGGTCAGATATGAGTCCACTAAAACGGTAATTATTAATCCTGGAGAAGCGTGTGGATGGCTGACGGGCAGGAGCACAGTTGCGGTTCTTGATATTCAAAATAACGAAGTTGAAACTTATGACCTGTAAATAGGAGACATGGGTGAAACCGGCTTCTGGACTATATATTGTTGCAACTCCCATCGGTAATTTTGGTGATATCACGCAGCGAGCGCTCGATATCCTTGCCAATGTTGATGCTGTGGTTTGTGAAGATACACGTCACACCGGTCTACTTTTGAAGCATTTCGGGATTCAAAATCGGTTGATTTCCTACCATGAATACAATAAACTGCGTCGGACTCCAGAAATTCTTGAACTTCTATCTCAAGGCCAGGCGATTGCTATAGTAAGTGATGCCGGAACACCTGGTATCTCTGACCCCGGATTCTATCTGATACGCGCGGCAATTGAAAAGGGATTCAGGGTGATACCGGTTCCCGGGGCATCGGCGCTATTGGCGGCGCTGGTGGTTTCAGGACTTCCTTCAGACCGATTTGCCTTTGAAGGCTTTCTTCCCAAACGAGCGGGCAGGAGGCGCAAGCGCTTGGTTGCCCTTACCCAAGAGGATCGAACGATGGTATTTTGCGAATCCACACATCGGGTTAAGCGTTTACTCACCGAGATAAAAGAGTTATGGGGGGACCGAAGGGTTGTTGTTTGCCGGGAATTGACAAAGAAATTTGAGGAGGTGTTGCGCGGCTCGGTTTCCCAATTGCTGGAGCAGCTGGCGGGTAGAGAATTGAGGGGTGAGGTTATGGTTGTTGTCAGCGGTTCGGTCCTCCCCGCGAAAGCGGAAATCCCCCGGTCTTCGGTCCCCGGTCCCAGGTCTTATGAAAAAAGAGACTAAGGAGCAGGGTAGAAGAATTTTGAGACCGGTTATTCGGTTGTTTGCCAGCATCGGTATTAGCCCAAACGCTGTCACGCTCGCAGCGCTTCCTTTAAGTGTCGGGGCTGCAATACTTTACGCTCGTGGTTTCTTTCTCTGGGCTGGCATTGTTACTGCTCTTGTGGGGTTGTGTGATACGATTGATGGTGAACTTTCTCGTCTAACTGGTAAGCTTTCATCTACAGGGGCGATTCTGGACTCCACAGTTGACCGCTTGAGCGAAGGCATTATTTTCGTTGGCGTCGGCTGGTATTATTTCAGTATTAACCACTTTTTTACGCTGATAGCCATGCTGGCACTCCTTTTTTCATTTATGGTGAGTTATGTTCGGGCGCGAGCAGAAGGAACTGGTAGAGATTGTCAGGTCGGGTTTTTTGAGCGACCGGTGCGGGTAATGATGCTTTTGTTCAGTGCTATTATTCTCGGTAAAAGTTACCTCCCCATCGGGTTAGCGGTCATTGTGGCAGGCACATTGGCTACTTTCATTTACCGGCTCGCATATGTATTGAGACCGAGGGGGTAATGAGTTCCCGCGTGTTACTTGTAGGCGTTGTCAAGCTATCACGCCAGCGCTGGGTAAAGGCAGACGCACTAAAAGAGTTGGCGGCATTAATCAAGACCGCTGGTGGCTCCGTAGTGGAAAAGTTGATTCAGGTTCGTAGCCGGCTCGAACCGGCAACCTTGATTGGTAAAGGCAAAGCCGAGGAGATAAAAGAACTTTGCCGCCAATATGCCATCGACCTTATAGTGTTTGAGGACGAACTTACTCCCACGCAACTCCGTAACCTTGAGGACATTATCGGTGTCCGTGTGATTGACCGGGCAGCGGTAATTCTTGATATATTTGCGCTTCACGCCCGAACAGCCGAGGCAAAGGCGCAGGTTGAGCTTGCCCAGCTGGAGTATATCAAGACCAGGCTCACCGGCCTTGGAATTGAGATGTCCAGACTGGGAGGAGGTATTGGGACAAGAGGTCCTGGTGAGACAAAACTTGAAGTAGACCGTCGCAGAATCGAGCAGCGGATAACGGCGTTGCGTCGGGAGTTAGCCCGGATTGAACAGGAACGTCAGCTCCAACGCCGGTGCCGAAGTTCGGTTTGGCAGATTGCCCTTGCTGGTTATACCAATGCGGGCAAGACAACCCTTTTCAACCGTCTTACCAGTGCCAATGCCAAGGTTTCCGACCAGCTTTTCGCCACCCTTGATGCGACCACCAGAGTATATCAAATTAGTCAGGAGGTTAAGGCTGTTTTAACTGATACTGTTGGTTTTATCCGTAATCTGCCTTTACAACTTGTTGCCTCATTCCGTTCAACATTGGCAGAAATTAGAGAGTCGGACTTGGTGCTGCATGTCGCCGATATCAGCGAGCCCCAGGTCGAATCCCAGATAGACACAGTCAACGAAACGCTAACTGTGATTGGTGCAGGTGAAAAACCAACCATCCTGGTATTCAACAAGATTGACCGGTTATTTGATGAGGCGATGATTTTTAGGCTAAAACGGCATTATCCCGGTGCCGTGTTTGTATCGGCATTAACCAGTACCGGGCTAAATGAGCTGCATCAAGTAATCTGGGATTATATCAGTAAGCAGATGGTCATCAGGAAATTTACCGTTCCGGAAAATCGCTGGGATTTGGTTGCGAGGATTAAAAGGAGTGGAATTTTAGTTTCTGAGCGAGTATTTGATGGCAGACGACAATTGAAGATAAAAGGCTTTCCTGCTAAATTAGGCAAATTACGCAAAGAACTTAAGCGAGTTTAATCTAAACCCACTAATAACTGAACAAACTTAAACTGCCGCTTTTGCCTTTACTCGACCTTTATCGCACTTGCCGGGCAGTCTTCAGCTGCTTGTTGGACACACTCTTCAGCAGCCTCGGGTACAATCTCCACCTTTACCCGGGCAACATCGTCGATGAGTTCGAAAATGTCCGGGCAGGTGTCCACACACAATCCACAACCGGTGCAAAGTTCGGTGTCAATCGATGCCTTCACTATTCCTCCTTTTTATTGCTATTAAAGTTAAATCTTATTACTCAAAACCCAGGCGATGTCAAGAAATTTTTTGTGTCAGATAGGCATGGACGAAACCTTCAATATTACCGGAAAGCACCCTCTCTACATCCCGCGTCTCATAGCCGGTGCGATGGTCCTTAACCAATTGATACGGAAAAAGGATGTAGGAGCGAATCTGATGACCCCAGGCGATATCGGTTTTGGCGTCAGCAAACTTTTCGAGTTCGTTCTGCTGCTGCTGTCGGTAATATTCATACAGACGCGAGCGCAGGACCTTGAGGGCGTTCTGCTTGTTCTGAAACTGGGAGCGCTCATTCTGGCAGGTGACCACAATGCCGGTGGGAATATGGGTAATCCGCACCGCAGAGCTAACCTTATTGACATTCTGTCCACCATGTCCGCCTGCGCGAAAGGTATCAATCTTCAAGTCATTGGGGTTGATTTCAACCTCAATTTCATCAACGGTGGGTAGGACTGAAACAGCGGCAAAACTGGTGTGCCGCCGGCGGTTGGCATCAAACGGTGATATCCGGACAAGCCGATGCACCCCCATTTCCGATTTCAAGAGACCAAAGGCATATAGTCCGGTCACCTCGATTGTTACATCCTTAATACCTGCCTCCTCGTTGGGTTGGAAGTCAAGGATTTCGTAGTTCAAACCCTGGTTTTCAATGTAGTGGATATAGAGACGGAAAAGCATTTCTGCCCAGTCACAGGATTCGGTGCCGCCCGCACCGGGATGAATGGAAAGGATTGCGCCGCGATTGTCTTCTGGTGAATTGAAAAGGGCGCGCTCCTCGAGCGACTGAAGTTCATGTTCAATCTTATTTAAGTGTTCGCTGAGTTCTCGCAGGGTATTCTCCTCGGTCTCAAGAGCAAAGAGGGCGGCGAGTTCCTTTGTCTCATTGATTTCCTTAGTAAGGTTATCCACCCGATTAACAAGGTCATTGAGCATGGCAATGCGCCGCATCACCGTCTGTGCTTCGCGGGGTGAATTCCAGAATTCTGGATTGGCAGATTCGGTGTTGAGTCGCTTCAGTTCGCGGCGGAGCGCCTCAATGTCAAAGAAACTCCGCGAGTTTCTGCAGGCGTTCGTTCAGAAGTGCGACTCTTTCGGTCACGGCTGCGGTTTATTTCGTTTCCTTGTCGGTGGTGCGCTTACGATAACGGCGGCGGAATTTTTCAACCCGACCGGCGGTGTCAACAATCTTCTGCTTGCCGGTAAAGAAGGGGTGACAGGCGGAGCAGATTTCCACATGGAGTTTGGGTCGGGTTGAGCGGGTCTTGAAGGTGTTACCACAGGCACAGGTGACGATACATTCGCCGTAGGATGGGTGAATCTTGGGTTTCATTTTTATTCTCCTTTAGCCTTCACTCATTGACTCCAAAAACTCTTGATTGTGCCGGGTGAGGCGCATCTTGTCAAGCACGAACTCCATCATCTCCACGGGGTTGAGTTCGGCAAGCAGTTTCCGCAGGACCCAGATGCGGTTGAGCTCAAATTCGGTTAATAGGAGTTCTTCCTTACGCGTTCCAGAACGCTGCAGGTCAATCGCCGGGAAAATGCGCCGGTCAGCGAGGCGGCGATCAAGAATGAGTTCCATATTGCCGGTTCCCTTGAACTCTTCAAAAATAACCTCGTCCATCCGGGAGCCGGTTTCAATCAGGGCAGTAGCAATCACGGTAAGGCTGCCGCCCTCTTCAATATTGCGGGCGGAGCCAAAGAACTTTTTCGGCTTCTGCAGGGCATTGGAGTCAAGTCCGCCCGAAAGGGTGCGACCGGAATGCGGGACGACCAGGTTGTGGGCGCGGGCAAGCCTGGTAATGGAATCAAGAAGGATGACAACATCGTGTTTGCTCTCCACCAGCCGTTTTGCCTTTTCCAAGACCATATCCGCAACCTGGACATGCCTTTCCGGCACCTCATCAAAAGTGGAACTTATCACCTCGGCTTTAACCGACCGCTCCATATCGGTTACCTCTTCCGGACGTTCGTCAATCAGGAGGATGATGAGTTTGATTTCCGGATGGTTGACGGTAATGGAGTTGGCGATTTTCTGAAGTAGAACGGTTTTTCCTGCGCGTGGTGGGGAGACGATAAGTCCGCGCTGACCCTTACCGATAGGGGTAAAGAGGTCCACAACCCGCATTGAGAGGTCGTTGCGTTCTGGGACCTCAAGGTGGATGCGCTCCTGGGGATACAAAGGGGTTAAGGCATCAAAGGGGATGCGCGGTCTTTCGCCAGTAAGTGGGGCGCCATTCACAGTCTCAATCTTCATCAGGGCGAAGTAACGCTCGCTGTTCTTTGGTGGTCGGGCAAGCCCGGTAATAGTATCACCGGTGCGCAGTCCGAACCGCTTTATCTGGGAAGGGGAGACATAGATGTCGTCAGATGATGGGAGGTAGCTGTATTCGGGCGAGCGGAGAAAGCCAAACCCCTCCTCAAGGATTTCGAGGACACCGTCAACTTGGACACCGCCTTCGCTGCCTTCGGTTGCGCGCTGACGGGCTTCGGCTTCAAGGATTGCCATAATCAAGCCGGGTTTCCTTTTTTCCCGGTAGTCCGGGATGTTCAAGGATTCGGCGATTTCATACAGTTCGGTTATCTTTTTGTTTTTAAGTTCTTCCTGAGTCATAATCGCTCCTTTAGATAAGCCTGATTTCTAATCTCCCTGATTGGAGGTTATGCCAATAACCGGGAGCAGTTCCTTAGAATTTCGCCAAGGATGACATCAGATTACCTGATTAATTATAGCCCCCCTAACATTTTTGTCAAGAAAAGTTTGCTGGATATTTTGTTGGGGTTCTGTTTAATTTCATGGGGTTGGACAAGAAAGGCGTGTCAAATCGGGGCTGGTCCCCTGGACCATGCCGGATGTGAGAATGAGCTGAGACTCGGCTGGGGTCTTTTTGGTTCGTTACAGTCGGAGAAGGGGGATAAAAAGGATGGTGAAGATGGGTTTGCAAATCAGGTTGTTTTGAAATCTTGACTGTGACTTTTGTTGGTTTAATATCCTATGAGTGAAAGGGATAGAAAGTGAGTTGTTAGCGCGCTGTGCCCGAGCTTATCTCAAAGGAATTAAGCAAGTCTCTGAGCAACTGGTTTCACTTGGTTGGGCAGAGGCAAATGCCGGTAACTTTTCAATCAGAACTGATGATGGGTTGATTACCAAGATTTCAGGTGCACGGATGAAGGAGGTTGCTCGCAATCCGCTGAAATATGTGTGCCTTGTCAAAGAAATAAACGGGTTTAAATATGAGGTTCTGCCAAAGAAGACAGTCCCGACAAAGGAAATCTTTGCCCATATTTTGGGTCAGAGAACACTAAAGCGTTTCCGATCAGAGGAGAAAGTTTTACTTCACACCCATCCGTTCCAACTGGTTTCTTTGTCAAACCAATATCCCAGACCAGTGGAATTATTGAGGGAGATTTTTTTAAGGTTTAGGTGCAGGCGTCTGTTAAGAATTATTACCGCGGTTGAATATGCGCCTGAAGGCTCAATTCTTTTGGCGCGGAGAACCGGCAGGGGATTGAAAAATGCACGGCTGGTCATCTGGCCCAAACACGGTGTAATCGCTTCCGGGAGAACCCTTTCCCAGGCGCTGAGTCTGATAATGACTGTAAACAGGGTTGCGGCACGGTAAAATGATGAAGGATAAAAAGCTTCGTCATCCCAAACATCTGCCTGCACCGGACGGGATTGAGACCTTTTATCAGGTGCGCTCAAGGGATTCAGAACTTCCACCTGAGGAGTTTGTGCGCCTGGCGCGGCGCCCGATTCACATTGTCCTTGACAACCTTCGCAGCGCCTTTAATGTTGGTGCAATTTTTAGGCTGGCAGATGCGGTGCGGGCAACAGCGGTGATTCCCTGCGGCTATACTGCGCATCCGCCCCATCAGAAACTGGAACAGACCGCCTTGGGAACAACCGGTTCGGTGCCTTGGCGCTGGTTTGAGACAACGACCGGTGCAATTGCAGTAATGAAAAGGGAAAATATTCAGGTGATTGCACTGGAAACGGTTACAGGTGCGATTCCGTTTAACAGGTTTTCCTATCGGTTTCCGGTTGCGGTTGTGCTTGGTAACGAGGCTTTAGGTGTCTCGCAGGAGGTGTTGCGGCTCTGTGACGGGTTTGTAGAGATACCGGTTTTCGGATACAAGAATTCGCTCAATGTTGCAACTGCCGCGGCGGTGGTGCTCTATGAACTGCTCAGGCAGGGCAACTGGGTTTAATCAACCGGTCTGAATTTCGGAATATGGGATTTCAATAGCGGCTTTTTATAAAACCCGACCCCGACAACAAAGTTGCGCCAAAAGACAATTACAAACCCATTTTCAGCATCAGAATCTATTTCAATCTTGCGGTCGTTGATGAGTTTGCGTGCCTGTTCCTCATTTACCTCAATTCGGTTACGGGTAGCGGTTTTGCCCAGAACCTGCATTGCAAAAGTTGTCGGTTTGACAGAATGGGGAAAAAGTCGACAGAGCCTTAATCCCCGACGCAAAGGGTTAACATCGTTAAATTGCATCACCTCGGGTGTGGAGACAAATACTGTCTTTTGTTCTGATTGCAAGTTTAGCCTGTGCAACCACTCCTCGGGAAATCCAAACCGCTCTCTTAACAAATCAACTGGCTGCATATGCAGGTTTGCGGATAAGCGCAACAAAAAAGGCTTCGGTGTTGTTGTCCTGAGGTAAAATGCGGCGGCTAAGGGCAACCGGTTCGGGAAAGCTCTCTTTACCCCATTCCCTTAATGCCGGTCGGGTCAATAGTCCGGGCAATCCAGTCGTCAGGATTTCCGCTTCCGGAAAGCACTTGAGGAGATAGGTAACAACCGCTTCATTTTCCTCAGGTGCAATCGTGCAGGTGGAATAGACCATTCTGCCATTAGGCTTCAACGCCCGATAACCGGCGGTAATCAATCCCTTCTGCACCCGACTGAAATTCTCAATCCCCTTTAATGACCAGCGCACAAGCGCCTCCCTGGATTTGCGCATCGTGCCTTCAGAGGAACAGGGTGCATCAACCAAGACCCGGTCACACTTGCCCGCAAGTCTTTTTGCCAGGATGATGCCATCGGTCCGGCAAACCGCCACATTGAGACAGCCCATGCGGTCAATGTTGCCGATAAGACCCCGCACCCGGCTCAACGAAAGGTCATTGGCAATCAGAAGCCCTTTGTTTTTCATCATTGCCGACATCTGGGTTGTCTTTGAGCCCGGTGCAGCGGCGATGTCAAGCACTGTTTCACCTGGCTGGGGGTCAAGAATCAAGGGCGGAATCATTGATGCTGGCTCCTGGATGTAAATCAGCCCAAGGAAATGAACCAGCCTTCTGCCCAACCCCCAGCCATTTTTCACCGAATAGGCTATCGGGCTGAATGGTAGAGGTTCAGGATGGAAATCCGCAATCAAAGGCAGGACTTCATCAGGTTGTGCCTTGATGGTGTTGATGCGGAAAACCCTGGGCAAAGGGGAAAGCATCGCCTCTAAAAA
>Ga0129301_1000853_pt1 | contig 16077 bp, 12 predicted proteins | sample ConPoolayeHmetaG_FD_94489 | JGI IMG/M metagenome (GOLD analysis project Ga0129301, IMG submission 94489) | Hot spring microbial mat communities from California, USA to study Microbial Dark Matter (Phase II) - Cone Pool mat layer H metaG ...
AACAAAATCAGAATCAGGGAAATGGCTAAGTTTCTTATATTTATCCTTTTCATCTTAGTAATATATTTTAGCATATCACAAGAGTGTTAAGAAATAATTAAGGGACTGGTTATGTTTCCAGCCCCTTAACTTCGGTGTGCCGTATTCGTCCTTTATGCCGCGGGTACCTTGGGCAGGGCTTTGAGCGCTTCTTTTATCTTTTCCTCCGGGAGTGCGTAGTCCTGCATCCTGCCGGAGAGGTACTCATCATAGGCAGCCATGTCAAAATGCCCATGCCCGCTGTGGGCAATCAGAATGGTCTTTTCTTCACCGGATTCCTTGCACTTGAGGGCTTCATCAATAGCTACCCTGAGGTCATGGCATACCTCTGGAGCCGAAATAATGCCCTCGGTTCGGGCGAAGGTGACACCGGCTTCAAAAGTAGCTACCTGAGGCACTGCCCTAGCCTCAATTAAGCCCAGGTTATAGAGGTGGCAGATAATGGGTGCCATCCCGTGGTAGCGCAGTCCACCAGCGTGGACTGGCGGAGGCATAAACGTATGTCCCAGGGTATGCATTTTGAGCAGAGGGGTAAGGCCAGCCTCATCACCGAAGTCATAGGCGTAAGGACCTCTGGTCACGGTGGGGCAGGCCTCGGGCTCAACACAGATGATGCGCATGTTTGGTTTCTTGCCGCTGAGCTTGTCTCTTATCCAGGGCAGGAATTGCCCGGCGAAGTTGGAACCACCGCCGATACAACCGACAATAATATCGGGGTAGGCATCAGCCATCTCCATTTGCTTCCTGGTCTCCTCGCCAATGATGGTCTGATGCAGCAGGACGTGGTTGAGTACGCTGCCCAGGGAATAGTGGGAACCCTCGTGGGTTGCCGCATCTTCAACCGCCTCGCTGATGGCGATTCCCAGGCTACCGGGGTTGTTAGGGTCTTTCGCCAGCAGCTCGCGTCCGATTTTGGTATCCGGGCTGGGGCTGGGTACTACTTTGGCTCCCCAGGTCTCCATCATGATACGGCGGTAGGGCTTCTGATTGTAGCTGACCCTGACCATATAGACTTTACATTCCAGCCCGAAGAACATGCAGCCCATCGCCAGGGCACTGCCCCACTGTCCGGCTCCGGTCTCCGTACAGAGTCTCTTGGCACCCTCTTTCTTGTTGTAGTACGCCTGCGCTATCGCGGTGTTTGGCTTATGGCTCCCCGCTGGGCTGGTGCCCTCGTACTTGTAGAAAATTTTTGCCGGAGTATCAAGATATTTCTCCAACCGGTAGGCACGATGTAACACTGTCGGGCGGTAGGTGCGGTATATTCTCTGTACCTCTTCCGGGATTTCGATGTAGCGTTCAGGGCTGAACTCCTGCTTGATAAGCTCCATGGGGAAGAGTCGTGCCAGGTCATCGGGAGTTACCGGCTTTCCCGTAGCCGGGTGCAGAACCGGCGGGAGTGGCTCGGGTAAATCAGGCAGGACATTATACCAGTGAGTTGGCATGTCCTTCTGGTCAAGAAAATACATTGCTCTATCAAATTTTTTTGCCATTTTTCCCCTCCTTTGTTTTTAGCTTTGGAACGAATTCTTACTGGCTATCTTGGCCCCACACGGGGGCCACCTTTTTGACTCAGTAAACATACTGCCTCCTAATTAAAAACCCCCACCCATTAAGGGGCGGGGGTTAACTTCCGCGGTGCCACCCTTCTTGGTCAGTTACCGGCTGACCATCTCTTTACGGTACAAAGGATATTTACCTTCATACCCTGGGGTTCAGTAACGCTCCCCTGGCGACAGAATCTACTCGTCCTGATAGAATCGGGACTTTCGGTTTGCGGCTCCCAAGTCCATTCACCTTCTGCGCTGGCATCGGCTCACACCTCACCCGACTCTCTGCGCCCCGCTTTGAAGGCTACTAGTCTTGTTCACAGCCTTTACCTTATTTAATTGCCCAAATTCTACTGTATTGTCTATTTTTTGTCAAGCACCCGGGTTGATTCACGCCCAAGGGGGTTAAGAATAAGCGTCTCAAAATCCCGATTGACGCCGTCACCGAAGGCTCTCTATCTCGCTGACGGTGGTAGCTATACCTGTACTGTCGGTTTTAAGGTTGTCTACCGGGATAAGGACAAGGAGCGGAGCCGTCTGAAGTCCCGCTGCCCTGCGGCGATGGACAGGCTCGGCGTGCCTCGCAGCACTGCGCAATGTTTGCCAACGCTCCAATAGAAAATGTCCTGAATTACTGCTACAATCTTTTAGTGGTGGTCTGGTGATGGAAATTAGACAGAATGTTAGCCAGATATTGAGCGAACTGCCGGAGGGAGTCCAGTTGGTAGCCGCCGCCAAGACCCGGCAACCGGAAGAAATCCTGGAGGCGGTTGAGGCAGGAGTCAACATCGTCGGGGAAAACTATGTTCAGGAAGCCGAAAGAGCCTATGAGGTGATAGGTAACAGAGTAAAATGGCATTTAATAGGGCATCTCCAGAAAAATAAGGTGAAGAAAGCGGTGAGGCTATTTGATATGATAGAGACCGTTGATTCTGTGGAAATAGCCAAGGAAATTGATAAACGGTGCGCTGAAATCGGCAAAATAATGCCGGTGCTAATCGAGGTAAACAGCGGTCGGGAGGAACAAAAAACAGGCGTCCTGCCCGAGAGTGTTATCGAATTAGTGAGGGAGATTTCAAATTATCAAAACATCAAAGTAACAGGACTGATGACGATGGGGCCTCGTTTCGGTAATCCTGAAGACTCAAGACCCTATTTTGTCGAAACGAGAAGAATATTTGAAAAGCTCAAACAGCTCAACCTGCCTAATGTCGAGATGAAGTACCTGTCAATGGGGATGACCAATTCCTACCGCATTGCCATTGAGGAGGGCGCCAATATAGTGAGACTCGGCACCAGGCTATTCGGGGAGAGGAAAGAAAGCAAATAAATTTGGAAAGGAGAAGGAGAAATGCCAGCTATCGTTTCCATCGTTGGTAAGTCGAAGTCGGGGAAGACAACCCTGATAGAAAAGCTGATTCGGGAGCTTAAATCAAGGAACTATCGCGTGGCTACCGTTAAACATACCGTCGAAGAGGCGGTTCTCGATACACCGGGCAAAGACACCTGGCGTCACCTCCAGGCCGGGAGCGAAGCTACCGTGCTCGGCTCCGAAAATGGAATACTGTTGATAAAGCCTGCTGCCTCGGGAACAATCCTTGATGAAATAGTCCGGCTCCTCGGCGAGGACTACGACATCATCCTCGCCGAGGGCTTCAAGCAGGGGGATGCCCCCAAGATTGAGGTTCACCGCAAAGCGGCCGGACCACCTCTAAAGGACATTAAGAAGCTTGTGGCCATCGTCACCGATGAGCCCCTGGAGACCAAGACCCGTCAGTTCTCTCTGGAGGATGTCAAGGGCTTAGCCGACCTGCTGGAGGAAGGCTTTATCAGACCTCAGAGTGACCGTCTCTCCCTTTACGTCAATGATGCCCCCATTCCCCTAAGTTCGTTCCCCAGAGAGTTCGTCACCAATGTCCTGCTGGCTATGGTAAGCTCCCTCAAGGGAGTGGCGAAGATAAACAGCCTCAAGCTCTTCCTGAAGAAGAGGTAGGTTATGGGTGAATCAGCTCCGGTGGAACTCTTTTTCCAGCTGTCCTGAGCTGAGGCGAATCATGGTTGGTCTGCCGTGAGGGCAAGTATTGGGAGTGGCGGTCTGTTCCAGTTGCCGTAAAAGCTCGCGCATCTCGTCATCGGTCAGCACTTTTCCCGCTCGCACGGCACCGTGGCAGGCAATGGAGATGGCTAACCTTTCCCGCCAGTCGCCCTTTTCCTCAGCCGAGAAGGAGTCCAGCAGTTCCCTTAAGGCTCCTGCCCAGTCTTTTCGGTGAAGCAAGACCGGTATCGCTCTCACCAAGTATGTCCTGTCGCCAAAGGGCTCGATGGAGAAACCGAACTCAGCCAGGTCCTTATAATGCGCCTTGAGGACTTCGTCCTGACGGGGAGTGACTTCAAGGGTCGCCGGCTCGAGTAGCCCCTGAACTTCCACCTCTCGCTGCGAACTCTGCTCATGAATCTTCTCAAAGATGATGCGCTCATGAGCCGCATGCTGGTCGATAAGGTATAGACCCTCGGGACCTTCAGCAACGATATAGGTACTGGAAAGCTGACCTAGTAGCCGCAGAGCCGGAAGCGAAAGGGTAGGGGTCGGCTGAGCTATTGGCGGAGGGCTGGCAGGAGGGTGAGCGGTGGGAGGGGCAGACCATAATGGCTGAGCTGACACTGCCGGCTCTCTATAGGCGGTAGCCACTTCTTCAATCCTGGGTACCGGCGCCAGCTCTATCAGGGCTCGTCGTACCGCTCTCTGAACCGCGCTGAATACCAGACGTTCATTGCGGAATTTTATTTCGGACTTAGCAGGGTGTATATTAACATCCACCTCTTCAGCGGGCAGTGAGATATTGATAATCGCCACCGGATGTTTCCCCTGCATCAGCAGCCCGTGGTATGCCTCCTCTACTGCCCAGGATAGCAACCGACTGCTTATCCAGCGCCGGTTGACAAAGAAGCTGAGGTAATTTCGATTAGAACGGCTGAGGGCTGGTGAACCGACCATCCCTGTCACCTTCAGAGATGAAAATGTTGAGTCGCCTTGCCACCCTCCTTCTTCACTGTCCAACTCCAGCATATCCCGGGCTATCTCCACACCATAGACTTCCAGGACGCTGTCGATGAGCCGACCGCTACCCGGAGTCCGCAGGAGCGTATGTCCATCGACGGAAAGGGTAAACTTGACCTCAGGGAAAGCAAGGGCATACTGGCTGACGATATTGGCGATGTGGCTATTCTCTGTTGCCGGTGACTTGAGAAATTTTAGTCGGGCGGGGACATTACGGAACAGGTCTCGCACCGTAACTGTTGTCCCCTGAGAGCGAGCATGGCTTCCCCGATTAACCGCAATACTCTCCTTCAGACTGAGATAGTTCCCTACGGTCTCACCAGCGGCGCAGGTAACAATGACTACCTGAGCCACGGCGGCGATGCTGGGTAAAGCCTCGCCACGAAAGCCGAGGCTGGAAATGGACGCCAGGTCATCAAGGCTGCTTATCTTGCTGGTGGCGTGCCGCTGAAAGGCAAGCTCTAATTCTGCTGCTGGGATCCCCGTCCCATTATCGCTCACCCGAATCAGGCTCACCCCGCCACCCCTCGTCTCCACCGAGACCTGGCTGGCGCCGGCATCCAGCGAGTTCTCCACCAACTCCTTCACCACCGAAGCCGGTCTCTCCACCACCTCCCCAGCGGCAATCCGTGCGACTACCTGGGGGTCTAAAACTCTAATCGGCATGTTAACCTAACAATACACGCTTCCGTGTAAGAAGTCAAGGGTCTCTTTTTTTAATTGCTTTTCACCCTCTCTTAGAAGGGGAGAAGAAAATTAGCAGGAAAGAGGGGCGAAGCCCCCTCTTTACGCCCTATCACTTTACTCCACTTTTTCTAAATTGGCGAAGCTGAGGAGGAGCTTTTTTACGCCGCCATTGAAGGCGACCACCACTTCAGCATCGTCCTTTACCAATTGACAGTTCACCACCACCCCTCTGCCAAATTGGGCGTGGCGGACACGGTCGCCAGCCTTCAGTTCCAGGACAGCAGGAGTGGGGGCAGGAGGTTTATTCCAGGAATATATTGAGGGTGTTACTTCGCCCCCTCCACCCTCCCGCCAATCGCCGGTCGAAACCAGGTGCGGGGGGATATCACTCAGGAAACGCGATGGCTGACTTACCATGCTTCGCCCCATCAGATTGCGACGAAACGCTCTAACCAGATACACCTTCTGTTTGGCTCGGGTGATGCCGACATAGCAGAGCCGTCTCTCCTCCTCCATCTGCTCAGGGTCGTCAAACGACTTAAAATGGGGCAGGATGCCATCCTCCATACCCACAATAAAGACCACGGGAAACTCCAGTCCCTTGGCCTGATGTAAGGTAATCAGGGTTACTCCCGGGACACTTTCATCAAGCCCATCAACGTCAGACACCAGCGTTACCCCTTCCAGGAAGGCAGCTAAACTCTCTCTCGGTTTCAAGCCAACGTAATCCTGGGCTACGGTGCGGAGTTCCAGAATATTCTCCCAGCGCTCCTCGCCATCCGCTTCGCTTAATACGTACTGCTTATAGCCGGAGCGTTCCACGACCAAGTCAAACAAATCAACCAGCGTCAACTCCCGACTGCGGGCGACAAACTCTTCCATCAGGTTTGAGAAAACCGTCAGTACTCGGGCAATGTGAGGAGTGAAGGGCGTCTGAGATGCGGAATCTTTTGTCTCTGCTTTAGCCACAAGCCGTAATGCCTCATATGGTGAAATCCCCATCGACTTCGCCCAGCCAGACAACTTAGCCTGGGTCTGCTGCCCGATACCACGCTGAGGGACATTGATTATCCTCATCAGGCTGACGCTATCCTGAGGATTCTGAATAAGCCGGAGATAGGCAATAATATCCTTGACCTCCCGCCTCTCGTAGAAACGGGTACCGGCGACCAGCTTATAGGGCGTGCCGTAACGGATAAAAGCTTCCTCAAGGGCTCTCGACTGAGCATTTGTCCGGTACATTATGGCACAATCGCCCAGGCTGAACCCACCCTGACTTACCAGCCGTTCCACCTCACTGACCACAAACTGGGCTTCTTCCTGCTCGGTGTAGGTCTCAACTATTGTGATTGGCTCACCCGTCTTATTCTGCGTCCACAGGTTTTTGGGTTTGCGTTGCTGATTAGCCGAGATGATATTGGAGGCTACTTCCAGAATCATCTTGGTTGAGCGATAGTTCTCTTCCAGCACCACCAGTTTAGCTTCAGGGTAATCTTTCTCAAAGTTGAGGATGTTGCGCAGGTCGGCAAACCGCCACGAGTAGATTGACTGGTCAGGGTCGCCGACGACACAGATATTGCGGTGTTCACCTCCCAGTTGCTTGATTAGCTCATACTGAACCAGGTTAGTATCCTGAAACTCATCCACCATGAGGTGGAGGTACCTTGACTGGTAGTGTGATAAAATCTGGGGACTCTTCCGGAACAACTCCACCGCCTTCATCAGCACGTCATCAAAGTCCAGAGCGCTACTTTCCTTCAGTAGCTGTTGGTAATGCTGATAGACCCGCCCGACCACCTCATCAAAATAGCTGCGTCCCCGCTGAATATGGTCGTCTGGAGTTAGCATACGGCTCTTGGCGGCGGAGATGGCTGAGATGATAGCTGAAGGAACATATTGTTTGGGGTCGAGGTTCATTTCCTGAATACTGCGCTTTATCAGGTGGAGCTGGTCCTCCCTATCGTAGATGACAAACCGGGGGGCAACTCCAATAGCTTCGCCATGCCGCCTCAGGATGCGGACACAGATGGCATGAAAGGTGCCCAGAGTCAAATCCGGCACTGAACTGCGGACTAACTGGAGAAGCCTTTCCTGCATTTCCCGGGCGGCTTTGTTGGTGAAGGTGACCGCCATAATGCGGCGGGGACTGACCCCGCAGACCCTAATCAGGTAGGCAACACGATGAGTAATGACCCTGGTCTTGCCACTGCCCGGACCAGCCAAAATCAGCACCGGTCCACTAATCGCCTCTACTGCCTCTCTTTGTGCCTGATTAAGCCCAGCCAGAATGTCCATTCATAGTCATTATAGCATTGACACCTGTTCGGTTAAAAGCCGGAATTTAAAAAGGGGGTACTGATGAAAAGAAATAGCATAAACCTAAAAGGTAGGGAATGGGGGAAAGCGCCGCTTATGCTCACTGGCCATCATCATAGACTCAATCTTCTTCCTTACCTTATCCGAGGCTTCACCGGTAACCAGGTAGCGGTCGAGTTCGTCATAGCTGAACCCCAGTTCGCCCTCATCGGTCTGCCCCGGCCATAGACCGGCTGAAGGAGGCTTATTTATAATCTCCTGCGGAATGCCCAAAAAGCTGGCTAGCTCTCTCACCTGCGCTTTAACCAGATTGCCCAAGGGCATAATATCTACCCCACCATCGCCATATTTGGTGAAGTAGCCTACCGTAAGCTCGCTCCTGTTGCTTGACCCAACCACCATATAGTTAAGCCAGTTGGCGAAATGGTAAAGGGTAAGCATCCTTAGCCTGACCTTGAGGTTAGCCTTAGCCAGCCGACCTGCCGCGGACTCAGCGGTATCATGCGGCAGTACCTTGAGCAGAGTGTCAAAAACAGTATCAAGAACCACCGTTCTGGTTGGGATAGAAAACTTGCGTGCAACCGCCAGAGCGTGTTGCTCATCCTCCTGGCTACTATAGCAGGGCATCAGCACCCCGAGCGTGCTCTGCGGAAAAGCCCGCTGACACAACACCGCCACCACTGACGAATCAACCCCGCCACTCATACCTAACACCACCCCCCTGCGCCCGCCAGATGATACCTTTTCCCTTATCCACAAAACCAGTTTCTCTGCCAGTTCCTCAGCGTTCATCTCTGCCTCCATTTGTCGGGTCAGGCTGTGAGTAGTATACTACTGTGGAGATATCCGGTCAAAAATGCCAATAGCAGACCTTATCCTGAAAAATGCTAATGTAATAACCATAGACCCCACCCAGCCCGCTGCTGAGCTGGTGGCAATCAGGGGAGACAAAATTTTACTCGTCGGTCGCAATGAAAGCCTGGAGTCAGTCAGAGGAGCCAGAACCAGGGTAATTGATTGCCAGGGCAGAACAGTAGTGCCCGGCTTTAATGACGCCCATTGCCATATTTTCTCCTTTCTGAGAAAGCTGCTCGGCATTGATTTGAGCGCACCATCAATTCGCTCTATCAGCGACATAAAGGCAGCTATCCGCCAGAAAGTTGAGACCACTCCCCCGGGCCAGTGGATTACCGGCACCGACTATAACGATTTCTACCTTGCGGAGAAGCGCCATCCGACTCGCTGGGATATTGATGAGGTAGCGCCTCACCATCCGGTAGTCCTGTCCCACCGCTCTCTGCACGCCTGCGTACTCAATAGTCTGGCCCTTTCCCTGGCCGGCATTACCCGGGAAACAGAAGAACCAGCCAGCGGGCATATTGCCCGGGACCCCACCAGCGGGGAACCGAACGGTTTGCTGTTCGACATGCTGGGTTATATCAGAGAAAAGGCAATGCCTCCTCTGTCCGAAGCAGAGTTAGCCGAAGCCGTAACCCTGGCTAACCGGCGCTACCTGTCCCAAGGGATTACCTCTCTACAAGATGCAACGTATGTCAATGACTTCAGGAGGTGGCAGCATTTCCTCCGATTCAAAGAGAAAGGCATATTAAAGTGCCGGGTATCAATGATGTGTGGTATTGAGACCATGAGTCAGTTTCAGGAGGCGGGCTTAACTTTCGGCTCCGGTGATAGCCACTTGCGTCTCGGTGGGGTCAAGATAGTGCCCAGCTGGGTATCCCGTCAGCTGTACCCTCCCCAACCGGAGTTAAACCGGCAGGTGCTCAAGGCTCACCGGGCCGGTTTTCAGCTAGCTATCCACGCCATTGAGGATAGTGTGGTGGAAGCTGCTATCAATGCCTTAGAATATGCCCACCGCCAGCTCCCCCAGGCTGGACGACGCCACCGCATTGAGCACTGTTCAGAGTGTCCTCCCCATCTGCTCAAACGACTAAAGAAGCTCCAACCAGTGGTGGTTACTCATCCTCCCTTCCCTTACTATAGCGGTGAACGGTATCTGGTTACGATACCGGCTGACCGGCTGAGGTGGTTATATCGATTTAAATCTTTACTCAACAGCGGCTTGACTGTTGCCGCTGGTTCAGATTTTCCCATCGTCCCCGAAAATCCATTAGTGGGCATATATGGTGCTGTCAGCAGACGGGCTGAGACAGGGCAGCCACTTTCACCCGAAGAACGTATTTCAGCCAGTCAGGCGCTGGCTATGTACACGATAAACGCCGCCTATGCCTCTTTTGAGGAGGGTATAAAAGGCTCCCTCACCCGGGGCAAACTGGCTGACCTGGTGATACTCAGCGATGACCCCACCAGAACACCCCCCGACCGAATAAAAGATATCAAGGTCGAGATGACCATAATTGGCGGTGAGGTAGTCTGGGAGGCTTGATTATTTATTGACCTCCCCTCTTTATCCCCTTTCCTTTTCAACGACAGGGGGTAAAGCGGGTTCCCGGAAAAATCAAAGATTTTTCCGGGTGCTTAATGGGGGTGAGGTTGATAATAAGCAATCTCATACCTTGACAGTAAAGATATCGGGCTTTAGAATTTGACATACCGAATGCTTTGTCATAACGAGTGGATGCATAGCCAAAATAAATCAAGGGAGGGAGCAATGGATTTAGGTTTGAAAGATAAGGTAGCCCTGGTAACCGGGGCTGGCAGCCAGATAGGTTTCGGCAAAGCGATAGCCCTGACTCTGGCAAGAGAGGGGTGCGACGTAGTTGTAAATGATATCAACATTGAAGGAGCTGAACAAACAGCGGCTGAGGTCAGAGCTCTGGGTCGTAAGGCTCTGGCGATTAAAGCAGATATACGGAACAAAGACGAGGTGGACAACATGGTAAAGACAGCACTGAAGGAATTCGGCAGGATAGATATACTGGTCAACAATGCTGGCGCTCCCGGTATTGGGCCGCCAACGAGCGAGGAGGTCTGGGACATAAATGTAAATATTAACTTCAAGGGGACGTGGTATGTCACGAACGCAGTTATCCCCCATATGCGTGAGCGCCGGAGCGGCAAGATTGTCAATTTTTCGTCAAGCGTGGCCAGAAGCGGTACCGGTGGTCTTTACGCCGCGGCTAAAGAAGCCGTCATCGGCTTAACCAAATCGTGGGCGAGGGAATTGGGCCCCCTGGGAATAAATGTAAACGGCATCGCCCCTGGTATGGGTGATACCGGTTTCCAGATTGCGGCTAAAGCTACTCCCGAGCAGAAGCAACGCTTTATCTCAACCGTGCCGATGAGGCGGCTCACCACGCCTCAGGATATAGCCAATACAGTGGCCTTTTTGGTCTCGGATGTCTCCAGCGATATTACGGGACAGACCATCCAGGTAGACGGTGGCGATTATATGTTCTAGGAATCAGAAAATAAATCAAGGGAGGGAGCAATGGATTTAGGTTTGAAAGATAAGGTAGCCCTGGTAACCGGGGCTGGCAGCCAGATAGGTTTCGGCAAAGCGATAGCATTGACTCTGGCGAGAGAGGGGTGCGATGTAATCTGCAATGATATAGACATCGAAGGAGCCGAACAAACTGCCGCTGAGGTCAGGGCTCTGGGACGTAGAGCCATAGCTATCAAAGCCGACGTAACGAAAAGCGCCGAAGTGAACGACATGGTAAAGAAAGCGCTGGAGGAATTCGGCAAGATAGATATACTGGTCAACAATGCCGGCCATGCCTTTGCCAGGGGACCCTTCGTGGAACAGAAAGAAGAGGACTGGGACAAAGATATAAACCTTAACCTCAAGGGGGCGATGATTTGTGCCAAGGCAGTCCTCCCCAACATGCTTGAGCGAAAGAGTGGCAAGATTATCAACATATCGTCAGGGGCGGCTAAACGGGGCGGGCCGTTTGTTGAGGCTTATGGCGCCGCCAAGTCAGGGGTAGGCGGCTTCACCAAGAGCCTGGCGCTGGCAATCGCAACCCAGGGAATTAACGTCAACTGTATTGCTCCTGCCATTGCGATTACCAATTTTGTCGGTGGCAAGCTTACCCCCGGTGTGCAACGGATGATCGACGAAATACCGCAAAAGAGGGCGACCACGCCTCAGGATGTTGCCAATATGGTAGCCTTTTTAGCCTCGGATGTTTCGGCCCACGTTACCGGACAGATGTTCAGCGTGGACGGTGGCTCAACGACAACGACCTAAGCAAGGAGGTAAGCATTTGAAGAAACTGACCCTCGCTTCTGATGCTCCTGGAGAAAGACTGTTTATGCTGGGCAACGAGGCGATAGCCCGGGGTGCCATAGAGGCTGGAATTCAAGTCGCCGCGGCCTATCCCGGTACTCCATCAACTGAAATACTGGAAACCCTGGCTAAAGTAGCCAGAGAGCTTGAGATATATGTTGAATGGTCAGTCAATGAAAAGGTAGCCTTTGAGGTTGCCCTGGCGGCTTCAATCTGTGGGCTGAGAGCTATGGCGTCTATGAAGCACGTTGGCGTCAATGTGGCTCATGACCCGTTGATGACGGCTGGTTACATCGGTGCCAAGGGGGGGCTGGTTTTGCTCTCGGCTGACGACCCCTGGGCATGGAGCTCTCAGAATGAGCAGGACAACCGCTACATTGCGGAACAGGCATATATACCGGTCCTGGAGCCATCCTCCATTCAGGAAGCCAAGGATATGATGGCTGATGCCTTCAAACTCTCCGAAGAATTCAAGCACCTTTTTATGTTCAGGTCAGTAACGAGAATAAGCCACGGTCGCAGTGATGTTATCCTTGGTCAGATGTCACAGGAGAGAAGAGCCGGCTCCTTCCAGAAAAACCGCCAGTGGTTAAACTACACGCCGGTTGAAGCCAGACTCAACAAGCCATTGATGCTCCAGAGGTTTGAAAGGATAAGAGAAGCCGTAAATGCTTCTCCGTATAATCAGTTGCGACTTACTGATGGCGCCAAGCTTGGCATCATTGCCAGCGGATTATCCTATAGCTACACCTTGGAAGCGATAAACTGGCTGGAGCTTGGTGACAGGATTTCAGTGTTGAAAATCGGCACACCACATCCACTGCCTGAGAAACTGGTGAGAAAACTACTGGAATCAGTGGGCGAGGTATTGGTAGTCGAAGAGCTTGACCCGTTTGTCGAGACCCACGTAAAAGCCATTGCCGGGGAGGCTAATATACCGGTCAAAATCCACGGCAAGGATTTAATCCCTCGGATTGGAGAGCTCTCAACAAGGACGATTACCGAAGCCATAGCCAGGCTAACCAGTTCTAAGCCTCCGATTGACTTTACTAAGGTAGATAAGCTCAGCGAGGAAACTGCCCCACTGCTGCCACGGCGGCCCCCAACGATGTGTCCCGGCTGCCCACATCGAGCCTCCCACTACGCTATCGGGGTTGCGGCGCGGCGGGTAGCCAGAGACTATGGCAAAGATGTGGAGCCAATCTACCCGGGGGATATTGGCTGCTATAACCTTGCCTATAATCCCCCGCAGGAAGCTGTTGACACCACTATCTGCATGGGGGCTAGCTTTGGTATCGGCAACGGACTGGCGCATATCGTGAATGCTCCGATAGTGGCGAACATGGGTGATTCAACCTTTTTCCACGCCGGAATACCTCCAATGATAAACGCCGTCGTCAACAAGGCGAAGATAACAATGGTGGTGCTTGACAACTCAGCTACCGCCATGACTGGTTTCCAGCCTCACCCAGGCACTGGTCACACAGCTACCGGCGAGGAAGCCCCATCACTAAAGATTGAGGATGTAGCCAGGGCATGCGGCGTCAAATTTGTCGAGGTCATTGACCCCTTTGACCTGAAAAAAGCCATTGATACTTTGGAGAGAGCCATCAGGTTCGATGGACCATCGCTCGTCGTTTCCCGGAGGCTGTGCGCCATACTCGACCAGAGAGAAAAACAGGCAAAAGGTGAGAAAGTGGTTCCTTACCGAGTAGACCGGGAAAGGTGTAGCGAAAAGTGTAATGCCTGCATTGACCTGCTTGGTTGTCCGGCCATAATGAGGGAAGGCAAGAAAGCAATAATTGACAGCTCACTGTGTAATGGCTGCGGACTTTGCGCCCAGGTCTGTCCCTACAAGGCGATAATACAGGAGTGAAGTATGGTAAAGGAATTCAATATTGTCATCGCCGGCGTTGGCGGTCAGGGTGTAATCTTAATGTCAGAACTCTTAGGCAACGCCGCCGTCGAAGACGGCTTGAATGTCAGGGGTTCAGAGGTGCTCGGGATGGCAGTTAGAGGCGGCTCGGTCTCCAGCACCATCAGAATTGGCAACGGAGTCCTGGCACCACTTGTACCGACCGGCAAAGCCAATGTTCTAATCGGCATGGAGCCGGTTGAGGCACTAAGAAATATCGCCTATCTATGGCAGTCCAGCGTGGTCATACTCAACACCGAGAAGGTAGTCCCGTTCACCGTCACCCTAGGTGAGAGTTCCTACCCCGAGATTGAGACAATTATTGAGAAACTAAGCAGGGCTTCAGGCCGGGTGGTCCAGCTAAGCGCAGCCCAGATTGCCCGAGAAGCCGGGAGCACCCTATCAGCTAATATTGTCATGCTGGGTGCTTTGTTCGGCATCGGGCGACTTCCCATTAAGATTAAAACCATAAAAGAGCAAATACAGTCCCGTTTTTCCGCCAGGTTAGCCCCGCTCAATATCAGGGCTTTTGACCTGGGCTACCAGGCATGCCGGAAGACTCTTAAGGGAGATAACCAATGACGATAGCCGAAATGCTAGCCAGAAATGCCAGAATGTACCCCGATGATACCGCCCTTGTTGAATTAAAGCCCAGCAAGAAGGTGAGAAACGAAATCTCATGGAAAGAATTTGATGAAAGGGCTAACAGAATAGCCAATGCCCTTATGGCTAGAGGGATTAGAAAGGGCGATAAAGTCATACACTGGATGATGAACTCCATTAGCTGGCTGGAGGCTTATTTTGGTATCATCAGAACCGGAGCGTGGGCAGTACCTCTCAACTTCAGGTTCACCAGCCGGGATTTGGAATATTGTGCCGCCGTTGCTGAGGCGAAGGCAATGGTCCTGGGGGAGGAATTCGTCGAAAGAGTCGAGGCTGCTCGACCACAGTTAGTTACGGTAAAGGACTACATCTTCGTTGGTCAAACTGTGCCCAGGGGCATGGAAGACCTGAAAGCTCTAATTGATAAATCATCCCCTGAACCCCCGAGGGTCAACCTGAACGATGAGGACCCCTGCGGGCTTTACTTTACCTCCGGTACTACTGGAGCGCCAAAACCGATACTTCTCACTCACAAGAATATGGAGTGTGCGGCGATAACTGAGAACTACAGCCACTATATCAAGCACGATGACAACTTCATCCTCATCCCTCCCTTATACCATACTGGTGCCAAGATGCACTGGTTTGGCAGTCTGATTGTCGGTGGTCGGGCAACCATACTAACTGAAATGAGCCCCAAGAACCTCTTTGATGCTATCCACAAAGAGAGAGGCACCGTAGTGTTTCTGCTGGTGCCCTGGGCACAGGATATACTCGGGGCGCTCGACAGAGGAGAGTTAAGGAAGGAAGACTATGACCTGAGCTGCTGGCGATTGATGCATATGGGAGCACAACCAATACCCCCTAGCGTAGTCAGACATTGGAAGGAATATTTTCCCGATATGCAATACGATACTACCTACGGGTTGAGCGAAGCCACCGGCCCAGGCTGTGTTCATCTGGGCATAGAAAACGAGCATAAAGTAGGAGCCATCGGTAAGGCGGGTTTCAACTGGGAAACACGAATTGTCAATGAAAAGGGAGAGGACGTTGCTCAGGGAGAGATTGGCGAGCTAATTGTCCGGGGCAACGGAGTGATGAAGGAGTACTACAAGAACCCGGAAAAGACCCGAGAAACGCTCAAAGATGGCTGGCTATATACCGGCGATATGGCTAAGGCAGATAGTGAGGGGTTTATCTATCTCGTTGACCGAAAGAAGGATGTGGTTATCACCGGTGGAGAGAATATCTACCCAGTTGAAGTAGAACAAGTATTGCAGAGCCATCCCAAGATTTATGACGTCGGTGTGATCGGTGTGCCCGATGAAAGGCTGGGTGAGGTAGTTGCCGCTATAATTGACCCCAAACCGGGTATGGCCTTAACCGAAGAAGAGGTAAATGAATTCTGCGAGCAGAACCTGCCAAGGTATAAGAGACCGAGACGCATATTCTTTGATAAGATACCCCGAAACCCCACCGGCAAAATAGAAAAACCAAAGTTGAGAGAGAAGTATGCCGGTTATAAGGAGAGCTTTAGAATCTGAGACAAATAAATATTAAGAAATAGTACTTTTGACTATGTTAGGAATTTTTGAAAATTAGACTGTCTACAGCTATCTAATTTTTCAAAATTGGACTCTTGGGAACTCGTTTAGCGGATAGGTAACCGACTTTACCATCCGGTTCTCCCACCAGATTC
>Ga0129301_1000855_pt1 | contig 16069 bp, 14 predicted proteins | sample ConPoolayeHmetaG_FD_94489 | JGI IMG/M metagenome (GOLD analysis project Ga0129301, IMG submission 94489) | Hot spring microbial mat communities from California, USA to study Microbial Dark Matter (Phase II) - Cone Pool mat layer H metaG ...
AATCGTCTGGGGACAGACCTGGCCGCACATCGCCATCTCCCTCGGCGTGAGCGCGCGGGCCTTCATGACTGCCGTGGGTTCCAACCATTTGTCCGCCGCCGCCGGCGACCTGACCGTCGAGGTCACCTACGCCTGCCAGCAGGCGGGTATACCTGTCGTGCGCCTAGACTCGGAAGAGTCGCTGCGCGACTTCGCGGAGATGGTGTAGGAGGAGCCTGCGCTAACCGCCCGGAGGCCAGGTGTCCAGTTTGAGCAGGCGGAGGAAGTTGCCTCCGAGGACGAGGCTGACTTCCGCGTCGCTGCATGTGGAGAACCACACGCGGCCCAGTTCGGCGCGCGGCTCGTGCAGCGGGCTGTCCGAGCCCCAGATGACCTTCTCCGCCCCTACGCGCGCGACCAACCGCTCGAAGCCACGATAGTCGCCCACGGAGATGGCGAGATCGCAATAGACGTTGTGCCGAGTGGCCACCAAATCAAGCAGCGGCTCGTCCTTGATGCCATCCCAGCGGCCAAGATGGGCGATGATGAGATTCGCCTGCTCGTATCGTTCACTGGCGGCCGATAAGTCTTCGTAGCCGCCGACGCCGTGAATGAGCACAGGCAACTCGTTCTCGTGGGCGAACTGCAGCACGGGCTGGTAGTTGGGGCCGGAAAAGGGGTAGCGGTGGATGTCGGTGTGAATCTTGATGCCCCGCATCCCCAGTTCGCCGAAGCAGCGCTCCAGCTCGGGGAGGAGACTGTCGGGGTAATTGGGATTGGCGGTGGCATACCCGATGAAACGGTTCGGGTAGCGGGCCACGGTGGCGGCGACCATATCGTTCCCCGCGCGGAAGTCCGTCTCCAACGCCTGAAAGGAGGAGAGCGCAGTGGCGGCGATGCCCGCGGCATCCATCGAGACGAGCATATCCTCGGCGGCGCCGTGGAGCACGGCACTCCGCGACCAATCTCCGAGGTGGCCGTGGGCGTCGAGGATGAGGGGCACGTTTCTCATCCCTGCGCCTCGGCTAGCAGTCGCCGCAGGTTGTCGCCCGCAATGCGCCGCTTGTCCTCGGCGCTGACCGTGCTCATAACCACGTTGCCCAGAGGCGCGCCGCCATCCCACATAGGCATCGAGGTTCCGAACAAGAGGCGCTCCGCGCCGAATCGGGAGCACACTTCCTCCAAGCCCTGGTGCGGCACGAAGTAAGAGGTCTCGATCATCAGCCGCGGGTGACGGCTCATTAGCGCGAACAGGTAGTGGAGAGAGCCGAAGGACTCGTGCACCAGCACCACGGGCAACTCGGGATGAGCCTGGCAGAGGCCGTCCACCTCGTCCCAGGGGACGATGTCTTCGCCCCAGTGCCTCCGTCCGAAATCCACGAAGAGAGGCGCGCCAGCGGCCTCGAGGGCGGCCGCCAGAGGCCCCAAGCACCACTCAGATATGGAGAAGCGATGCTCGCGGGGGAATACCCTGACGGCCCCGACGCCCCGCTGAATCATAGTTTCAACTAAATGCGCCGAGGTCACCTTGCCCGCGGTCTCGGGTGGGGTCAGCACCCAGCAGGGATGAAGCCTCGGCTCCGAGGCGATGTCGGTGAGCAGGAGCGCGTTGCCGTAATCCGGGGAATGCCAGCGCGCCTCGGCATGATAGGTGAGCGCCTCGCCTATGCCCAGCCGGTCCATCTCCGCAAGCAGGTCGCTTGCAGTTTCGAAGGACCCGGGCTGGGGTCTACTCACCCGGCCAAAGAAGCAATTGGCGTCAAAGAAAGGCAGAGCCGCTGCTTCGAGGTGGAGGTCTCTCGTCGAGCAGCAGCCACGGACGGGCAACGAGCGCTGCCCCTGGAGTGAGGCCGCAGGGGAATCAGCGATGCGCACCGTTCGACGGCCATCCCCGCGCTAGCCGCGCAGCGACTCCAATTGCGCGACGACCTTGGCCACCGCGCCCCCTATCTGCTCGGCGGCCTCGGCCGGCGGCTCGGTGAACATAGGCATAGAGATGAGCGTCTCGTAACAAGCCTCAGTGATGGGCAGCGAGCCCTGCGGGAAGACTCGCCGGTTGTCTCCGCCCGGAGAGCCCCAGGGTCCGCCCAGCCCGTCGAAACTCAAGTCGGAGAACAAGGGCTGCAGGTGCAGCAGCCCGTAGCGGTCCGAGCCACAGGGCACGCCCTCGGCCTGCAGCGCCTCGACGAATCGGTCCCTCGACACGCCGGTGGTCTCGGCGAGCAGATAGCGGCACCGGTAGCCGTAGAAGCCTCCGCGCTTGGCCTCGGGGTAAGCACGAATGGGCTCAATGCCGGGGATGGCCTCGAGCCGCTGGTCCAGTTCAGCGACGAAGGCGGCGCGTTTGGCGTTCAGTTCCTCGATGCGGTCCAGTTGCACCAGGGCTATGGCCACGGCCAGGGGGTGAGCGCGGTACTTAATGCCCAGTCCGGGGCCATCGAAGGCCCGATAGCGGTCGGTGACCAAGGTGTTCCCAATGCGGCCGTAGTGACCCAGAATGACCATGCGGTCGAACAGGTCGTCATCGTTGGTGGTCATGATGCCGGCTTCCCCGCCGGTAAGCGGTTTGCTTCCCTGAAGGCTGAAGCAACCGATGTGGCCGATGGAGCCGACCTTGCGGCCCTTCCACTCGGCGCCGTGCGCGTGCGAGCAGTCCTCGACCACGGGGATGCCGTGCTTCTCGCTGACCGCCATCACGCCCTCCATATTGCAGACGTTGCCCCAGATGTGGACGACGCAGATAGCCTTGGTGCGCGCGGTTATCTTCTTCTCGATGTCGGCCGGGTCGGCGGTCAGGGTCTCGGGGTCCATCTCGCAGAAGATGGGGCTGCCCCCGCAGTGGAGGATGGGGGAAGCAGTCGCGTGCCAGGTGTAGGAGGGCACGATAACCTCGTCGCCGAAGCCGACGCCGAGGGCGAAGTAGGCGGAGTGCAGGGTGGAGGTGCCGTTGCACTGCGCCAGCCCGTGCTTAACGCCGATCCAATCGGCGAAGCGGCGCTCGAACTCCCCGATGACGCCGCCACCCCCAGCGATGGAAATCTCACCCTCACGCAGCAAGGCGACGACTGCGTCAATCTCCCGCTGGGTTATCTGCGGCCAGCGGTCTTCCAGCGGCACGGTAACCGCCTTGGGACCGCCGTGGATGGCGAGTTTGTCCTTGGTGCCGACCGCCATTTTGGAACACCTCCGCTCGTATTCCGGACGCGCGGATTATATGCTGGTCGCCATCCCTGCACAATGGGCGCCGGCGTTCATTCTTTGAGGTGCGCGGCGGGGCGTGTTACATTGCCGCGGAGCCGAGGCCAACGGGGAAGAGAACATTGGAGACGAAGCAAGCGGTAACCTTTGCCAGCCCCAACCTGCGATTCCACATATTGGTTGGCCGGCGCCATCGGCCTTTGGTCTCGCTGCGCGAGGCGGTCACCGAGACGGAACTAGCGGCGCCTGCCGCTATGCTCTCATGGGCGGTGCGACTACGCGACCCGGAAGGGAACGAGCACGAAGTCGAATGCCCCCCGGGCGGAACGGTGGAAGGCAAGCCGGGCGAGTGCCGCCTGCACTGGCCGCCCTCGCCTCTCCCTGATGGGGGCGCTCTGAGCGCTACTCTGGTGGTGAAGACCATCGAGCACGGCGTGGAAATCGCTCTGGAGGCAGCAGCCGAGGACACCTGCTGGGTACTCGACAGGATTACGCCCCTGCGGATAGCAGGCTTGCGCGGAGGCGAGGAGGCTCGGCTTGTGGTGCCCAGCGGCTGGGGCCTGGAGAGCCCCATACCTGGGGACAGCCCTCTGCGCCTCGTCTACCCCTCGATGAGGCTGAGTTGCCAGTTCCTGGCTTTGCGGGTCGGCGAAGCGGGCCTATACATCGGCGCTCATGACCCGACCTGTGGTCACAAAGAGTTCCTCTGTCAGCGGCGAGATGAGGCCGCCTTCACCCTGGAGTGTTCGCTCTATCCCACCGCTGATGAAACGCGTTCCTTCAACCAGACCTTCCCGCTGGTTCTTTCCGGATTCCGCGGCGGCTGGCACATGGCGGCTACGATTCACCGCTCCTGGGCGCTGCTGCGGCGCAACGCGCCGCCGCCCCTGCATCTGCGCGAGGATGTGGCCGCCTGGGTGGCGGAGACGGACCTGTGGCTGGTAGCCTCCGGCGGCTCGGCGGAGGTGGTGCCGCAGGCGCTGGAGTTCGCCCGCGCCTTCGGGGTCAACTGCGGCGTCCACTGGTACTGCTGGCACGAGATACCCTTCGACGATCACTACCCCGATTACTTCCCCGCCAAGCCGGGGTTTGCCGAGGGCGTGGGGCAACTGAGGCAGGCGGGCATTCGCGTGGTGCCCTACATCAACGCCAGGCTGTGGGACTCGCGAACCGATTCTTGGCGCGAAGAGCAGGCGATCCGCGCCGCCGCCAAAGCCCCGGACGGAAGCACCTATGAGGAAAAGTATGGCTCGGGCGTGGCGCTGACCGTGATGTGCCCCTACGCGCACCAGTGGCAGGAGAAGGTGGCCGGCATCGTCGAACGCCTGGTCAAGGAGTTCGGCGTGGACGGGGTGTATATGGACCAGGTGTGCTCCGCGGGGCCGGTGCGTTGTTTTGACGAATCGCACGGCCACCCGCCCGGGGGCGGGCATTTTTGGGCGGACGGCTACCGCGCGATGCTTAAGGAGATTAGGCGCCGGCTTCCCCAGGGGGCCGCTTTGGCCACCGAGGACGCTGCGGATTTTCTCAACGATGCCTTCGATTTTATGCTCGCCGTGGGCACTCCGCACGGAGAGGGCGAGCTGGTGCCCATCTATCCGGCCATCTACTCCGGCCATATGATGCACTTTGGTTTTCAGTACGTCTCGGGCGAGGACTGGAAGCAGCCGCTGCTGATGCGCTCGAAGTTTGCGCGCTCGCTACTCTGGGGCTCGCAACTGGGTTGGATCGGGGCCGAAATACTTGCGCCGCAGCAGGCCCAACAAGCGGAGTATATGCGCAGGTTGGCCCAGTTCCGCGCCCAGCGCCATCAGTTCTTCGTTTATGGGCGAATGACCGCGCCTCCGCGCGTCGAGGCCGCGGTCAGCGAGGCGCGCTCGGTGAGCGTCTTCGGGCGGCCGTATGCGCTGCGCATCCCGCACGTGCAAGCGGCGGTGTGGGAGTCGCCGCGGGGAGAGCGGGCGCTGATGGTGACCAACGTTTCGGAGCACCCGGAGCGCGCGCGCATAACCGTCCCCGGCGACGCCCAACACGCGGAGCAAGTGGTCACCGAGCAGTTCGATGGTTTGGCAGTTGTCGCCTTCCCGTTGAAATGAGATAGGAGCGCACTGGCGTGCTGGGACGCTGTTCTTCTTTCCGTGCAAGGGCGAGGGGGAGCCGAAAGCGTTTCCGCGCCGCCAAGGAGCGGGGGCTGGTGGCCCGCCGGCGCGTGGCCCCCTGGGTGTTGGACCGCCTCCACAGGTTGTCCCGCGCAATGAGCGGGCACCGCGAGCGGCTCTCGTTTGCCGGAGCATTTCTATGAAGCGCCTGGCTTCCGAGCGGTTTGCCGGTTATCTCTTCATCTTGCCTAACGCGCTGGGCTTCGCCGTCTTCACCTTCCTGCCGGTGCTCGCCTGCGCGCTTCTGAGTTTCGCCGAGTGGGACGGCATCAGGCCGATAAGCGATGCTCGGCTGGTTGGCCTGAGCAACTACGTGGCCACCCTCGGCTGGCACCGCGAGAACGGCGCGTTGGTGGCCAACGACCCCCGCTTCTGGCAGAGCCTCTATAACACCGTCTATCTGATGGGCGTCATCCCGGTGTCCATCGCCGGCTCTTTGCTGCTGGCGCTGCTGATGAGCAGCGCCTTGCGGGGGGTGACCGTTTACCGGGCCATCTATTTCTTGCCCGTGGTGGTGCCCTTTGTGGCCGTGTGTCTGCTGTGGAAGTGGATTCTCAATCCGGACTACGGTCTGATAAACGCTACGCTGGCGTTGCTGGGCATCCGCGGCCCCGCCTGGCTGGAGAGTGTGGCCTGGGCCAAGCCGGGGCTGATGCTGATGTCGCTGTGGATTGCCGTGGGTGGCTATAATTGTGTCTTGTATCTGGCGGGGTTGCAGAATATCCCCGAGGAACTCTACGAGGCGGCTGAGTTGGACGGGGCCAACTGGTGGCAGCGCTTGCGCCACGTGACCTGGCCGCAACTGGCGCCGACCACCTTCTTCATCCTGACTATGGCTCTGATTTCCGGTTTCCAAGGGGGGTTCACGCAAGCCTATCTGATGACCCGCGGGGGGCCGGTTGGCTCGACCACGACGATCACCTACTACATTTTTCACCAGGCCTTTGAAGTCTTTCGCATGGGACGGGCGGCGTCTATTGCCGGCGTGCTTTTTGTGCTGGTGTTCGGCGCCACGCTGCTCAACTGGCGCTACTGGCGCGAGGCGAGAACGGTGGTGTCCTAGGCATGTCGGCTCCCCGCTTCGCGGTGGGTAGAAAACGGCGGGCGCGACACGCTCGCCTGGCCACGCATCTGGTGCTCGCCACCGGGGCGGTGGGCATGTTGCTGCCGCTGTTGTGGGTCGCCAGCGCGTCCTTGCGCAAGGAGGGGACGGCGCTTCAGGTAACCGAGATCGCTCTTCCGCGAACGCAGGAGGGGCGGGCGCGTGCGCTGCTGGGAAGCGTTGCCGCCTTCGCCTCCTCGTTGATTCCACGCGAGCCGGTGAGGGTAGAAATCGAGGGGCGAGCAAGACCGTTGGTGCGCCTCGCGGGGGGGGGCGAGCGCACTTTCGCTCTTCTGCGGGAGACGCCCGAGGGCAGCGTGGTGGTGCCGTTAGTGGGAAAGAGGCGGTCCGGTGAAGAGCGGACAGTGCCGCACGCCAGCGTGATTCCCGTCCGCCGCGTGCGCCTGCACTGGGAGAACTATCTGGCGGCGTGGACCGCGATCCGCTTGGAAGATTTCAGGCTGCTCGGTTGCATCCGCATCAGCAACGCCTTCTTGATGTACTTCATCAACAGCCTGTTCGTGGCGCTGATGGTTACCGCGGGGCAAGTGGCGACCAGTTCGCTGGCCGGCTACGCTTTCTCCCGGCTGCGCTTCTTCGGAAGGGACACTCTCTTCCTTGCCTACCTGGCGACGATGATGGTGCCCTTTATGGTGATGGTCATCCCCGTCTTCATTCTTTTCAAGCAGTTGGGGCTGATAGATACCTACGCGGCGCTCATCCTGCCCGGCATCTTCAGCGCCTACGGCACTTTTATGCTGCGGCAGTTCTTCCTCGCCATCCCCCGCGAACTGGAGGACGCGGGGAGAATAGACGGGTGCGGGCCGTTCGCTGTCTATTGGCGTATCATCCTGCCCCTCTCCAAGCCGGCGCTGGCCACCCTGGCCACCTTCACCTTTCTGCACACCTGGAACGACTTTCTGTGGCCGTTGTTAGTGGTCACCTCGGAACACCTGAAGACGGTGCCTTTGGGGTTACGCAGTTTCGACAGTATGTATGCCGCCTCGCAGTGGTCGAAACTGATGGCCGCTTCCCTCATTTTCACCCTGCCGGCCGTCGTGGTATTCTTGTACAATCAACGATTCTTCATCCGCGGCATCTTGCTCAGCGGGCTGAAGGCCTAGGGCAGGCCGGCCGCCCTGTGCATGCTTCGGGCCGGTAGGTGAATTCCATGACCCCTCCGGGAAAACGGATAGCCGTTTACGATACCACTCTGCGCGACGGAGGCCAGGCCCGCTCCATCGCCTGGTCGGTAGCCGACAAACTGGCCATTACCGAGCGTCTGGACGAGTTCGGCGTCGCTTTCATTGAAGGCGGTTGGCCCAACCCCACCAACCCAAAGGACATAGAGTACTTCCAACAGGCCCGTGCGCTGGACTTAAAGAACGCCCGTCTCGTGGCCTTCGGCAGCACTATGCGGCCCGGCCCGGCGGCAGCGCAGGATCATCTGCTCCAAGCCCTTCTGCGCGCCGAGACCGAGGTCGTGGCCATCTTCGGCAAGTCCTGGGACCTGCACGTGGACAAGGTGCTGCGCATATCCCTGGAAGACAACCTGCGCATCATCGAGCAGAGCGTGCGCTTCCTTAAGGAACACGGCCGCGAGGTGGTCTATGACGCCGAGCACTATTTCGACGGCTACCTGGCCAACCCCGAACACGCCCTAGCCACCATCCGGGTAGCGCAGGAAGCGGGCGCCGACTGGATCGTGCTCTGCGACACCAACGGGGGCACTATGCCCGACGAGTTAGAGCGCGTCATTCAAGCGACCATCCCCCACCTGAAGGTCAGTTGGGGCATTCACTGCCACAACGATGCAGGTGTCGCAGTAGCCAACACCCTGGCCGCGGTCAGGCTCGGCGCCTCCGAGGTGCAGGGAACGATCAACGGATACGGAGAACGGACGGGCAACGCCGACCTGTGTCAAGTGATCCCCAATCTGGAACTGAAGATGGGTTACCACTGCGTCGGCAAGGAGCGGCTAACCAAGTTGACCGCGCTCTCTCGTTACGTGGACGAACTGGCGAATCTGGCCCACGACGAACGTCGCCCCTACGTCGGCGCTGCGGCTTTCTCCCACAAGGGTGGCACGCACATTGACGGGGTGGTCAAGGAACACCGCTCCTTCGAGCACGTCGAGCCGGCCGCCGTGGGCAACACCAGACACCTGCTGCTCTCCGACCAGGCGGGCACCAGAGCCATCGTCGAGCGCCTGCAGGACGAGTTTCCCGAACTAAAGAAAAGTGACCCGCGCACGCGCCGCATTCTGGAGAAGGTCAAGGAACTGGAGCACCGAGGCTACCAGTTCGAGGCGGCTGAGGGCTCCTTCCGGCTCTTGGCGCGCAAAGTGCTGGGCACTCACCGCGAACTATTCACCCTGGAGCGGTTCCAGGTGATGGTGGGGAAGCACCGCGACGAGCCCCCCTTTGCCGAGGCCATTGTCAGGGTTCGCGTCGGGGAGGAATCGCTGCTCTTCGTCGCCGAAGGAGACGGGCCGGTGCACGCTATGGACAACGCCTTGCGTCGCGCGCTGGTCGGCATTTACCCCGAACTGAACGAGATTGAACTCACCGACTACAAGGTGCGTGTTCTGGAAGAAGAGCACGGCACGGCAAGCAAGGTCCGAGTGCTGATTCAGAGCACCGACCATGAGGACGTCTGGGGCACCGTGGGCGCCTCAGAGAACATCATCGAGGCCAGTTGGCAGGCGCTAGTTGACAGCCTCGAGTACGGCGTCGCGCTTCGTCGGGAGAAGGCCAAGCGGCGGCGTGCAGAGGGCTCTTAGGCGCTCACTCCTGCCACAGTTGCAGGCCTTCGGCGTCGAAGTCGAAGTCGATCACCGTCATATTGCGTGCGCGGATGATTTCCTTGAGCCGCTCCCGCGCCTCGGGGTCGCGAGCGAGGAAGAGCACGCACCCGCCGCCCCCGGCGCCGCAAGGCTTCCCGCCGTGGCAAAGGGGCAGGGCCTCCTCAAACAGCGTGTCTAGGCGCTCGTTGGTGGTCGAGGCATCGAGGTCCTTCGAATACCTGAACTGCTCGGTGAGTATGCTGCCGAGGGCGGCCCAGTCGCCCTTGAGCAGGGCCTCACGGCCTTCGTAGGCGCCGCGCCGCAGCCCAAACAGCGCGTCCACGGTCTGCTTCCGCCCCTCCCTGAAAGCCGCCCAGACGTTGCGGTGAATGTTGGACGACAGGCGAGCCGTGCCCGTGTAGCAGAGCACCAGCAAATCGCGCAGCGCAGCCAAGGACTCGCTGGCAATCTCCACCGGGCAGCAACGTACCTCTTGCTCGGTGAACTCGAAGAGGTTGATGCCACCGATAGCCGAGGCGTACTGGTCCTGCTTGCCGCCGATGATGCCCAGCACCTTCTCAACGTCGTAGGCGAGAGCGGCGATGCGTGCCCGGTCCTCGTGGTTGCGCACCGGCTCGCGCCGCGCCAGGGCAAGCCAGACTACGTTCAACGCAGCCGAGGTCCCCAGCCCGGTGCCGGCGGGAATCTTGGCCGAGTAGGTGACCGACAGGCCGGTGCGCTGTTCGGCCTTGTCGCCGACGGGAAAATCCTCGCCCTCCTCCGCCTCCAGCGCCCCCTCCACGTAGAGCGAGATGGCAGCATTCAGAGTCGCGCCGCCGAAGGCGTTGGCGAAGGGCGCGCAGTCCGTCCACGCGCCGGCAAAGTCCACTCTCACCGGAGACCGCGCACGAATTATCACGTCACTCACCTCCAAGCGTACCTGAGGAGACCAACTATAGTCCCCCTCTCGCGGAGGCGTCAAAGCGCTAGTGATCAAACGCTAGCCGAACGCACGGTCCCAGACTCCAGGTGCCCGGAGGCAGAGGCAGCAGGCCCGCGTCACCAAGTTGCCACCAGTGGGACTTGCAGGTTCTGGCAATCGGGTATAGTCTACGGGCGAGCGCCTAGCGTGGGGGAGGATGAACGGCTCGCCGGCGCGGCCGGGCTGGCTCTTTTGGTTGCGGTCTCAAGGTTCCAGCCCGGCAGGCCCGGGAAGCCCGCATGCGTGCTGGACGGGGTTTCTAGCAGAGCCCCGCGTTGAACCGCAGCCAGCGTAGAGCATATGCTCACCCCTGTTTACTTTCGGGGTATGCTTGGAGCGGAAAAGGAATCGGCGTTATGGCAGAGGCGAAGAAGGACAGCCAGCGCCCTGGTGGATAGGCGTGGTGCGATAGAGGTGGACCAGACAGTGCAGCGTGACGAAGGCAAGGAAAAGCAGCAATCCCGGTTCAGCGCTTTCCTGAACCAGTTGAGCGATCTGCTACGGCCCCACTTGGGGCGAGTTGAGTTTGGCAATCTCCGCTGTGAGGTGTGCGACGGCGAAGAGGCCCTCAACGGAGTAAGCAACGTGGCCATCGTCTATGAGACGCCGGGCGGCTCCACGGACCAGATCAACATTGACTATGACAGCAGCACAGGCTGCTTCCACCTGATGCAGGAAGATGGCGAAGTGGTGGAAGCGGACCCCCAGCCGATTCTGAAGTTGGTCGCCGCTCGGGTCGCCGCCATACCAGAGAAGAGGCAGGCCAGCCTGCGTCGTCAGGTGGAACAGTGGCTGAGCGAGGGGCACTCTAGAGGCCAGATGTTTGCTCAGGTCAACAGGCTGCTGCAGTCAGGCCTGCGAGGGGGACAGATTACCGCACACGAGATGCGCGAGGTAATCAAGTACATCGTGGACAGGCACAGCCAGCCTTCGTCGCAGCCGGGCTAGTCTGCCGCCCGCACTCTTCCCCTACTCGGACACCAAGTCAGAGACGAACGGGTACTTGTACCTGACGCCCTGATGCACCCTAAGACCGGCGTTCACGGCAAGGGCCAAACCACCAAGCCAGAGCAGCACAATTGTCGGCCGGGCCACTGCCCTGAAGACCGCGCCCACGAAGGGGAACCAGCCGAGCACCCAGAAGATGAGCGAGACCGCGATGAGCACGCCCCACACCCCAGCCTGCAACCACGCCGCCTGTCTGGCCTGGTAGTCCAGAAACCTCGACTCGCGCCCCCTCCACTGCCACAGTGCCAGCACTCCCAGAATCCCCACCACGGGGAGCACGTAGAGAAAGTGAGCGATCATACCTAGGGTGCAGTCCAGTTCTGTGGGCAGCGCCTCGTCCACACTCATCTCGTCTTCGTCCTGCATCTCGGGCACCTGGCGACACCTCCCACAACAGTATAGGCAAGGCGCCTGGCCGGGGTCAACAACCCGTAAGAGTCCCTAACATCTCGGAGTTCCGAGCCTTGTTGACGACGTGACCTGAGAAATGGGCGCAGAACGCAGGGGATGCCGCGACATTCGTTGCGCCGGAATCGCCTTTCGGCCAAGCCTCAATGGAGGTCAGGGGATCCCCCATGACGAGTGGTGGCAGGCACCAGCCCGCTCGGCAATCGGTAATGGCCACCGGACGCCCAGTGACCAGTGAGCGGGCGGCGCGCGGAGGCGTGGCTTGCCATCATAGTGGGGGATCCGTCTCCCGCCGTGCTTGCCTTCGGCCCTCGCCGTCCCTCTAGGCGGGGCCTCCGTCGCCCTTGTCAGTCGGAGGCAGGTTTACCCGCCTGCCTTGGCGGCGTGAATGGGCGGGCGTCGCCTCTTGCCGCTTACTGTATGCCGTCCACCGTCCGCCGGCTGTGGGCCTCGCGTGCCCCCCTCATCCTAAGCCTGTCGAAGGATGGCGGGCAGGGGCATTAGTGGCCCAAATGCCAGCGAGGACAAGCGCGACTCGTGGCCCCGGCACGGCGCGCCCCGATCCCATAGACGGAGCACGGGCGGTCAGGGCCAACGGCGCGCATCCGGCTGTCACGTGAGGATCGCGAGCCCGTCGTGCCTCGCGCTTTGTTCCGGGTCACTGCCAGTGCGCAAGGGCAACAAAGAAGGGAGAACGCACGTTTGGCGCAAGATTTTTCCAAAGATTCGCGTGCATACGTTGACCCTGGTGGTGGTGTACGGTATGATATGGGGCGAAATGGGGCACCGAGGTGCCCAGAGGGGTTCCGATGCGGTGCACGAGCGTCACGAGGCAAGTGCTGGATGAAAGCGGGAGACTCACCATTCCCGCCAAGACGCGCAAATGGTTCGGCAAAGAGGCGTTCGTCACCCCTTCACGTGACGGGCAGTGCCTGTACCTCTACTCCATCGAAGTGTGGGAGATTCTCGCTCGCCGCGCCAGCGAACTACCTGCTACGGATGACATGGCAACCGCGGTGAAACTCCGGGTCGGGGCGATGACCGAGGAACTTCATGTGGATGCCCAGGGTAGAGTCTTGCTCCCCGAGCACCTGCGCAGGCTGGTCGGCATCGAGAGGGAGGTGGTGCTTGCCGGGGCGATTGACAAGATCACGGTCTGGAATCCGCAGCGCTGGGAGCAGGCTCAGAAACGCATCTTCGAGGACCCCGAAATTGATCAATATATGCGCGAAAAGAACATTGTTCTTTGAGCAGTTGTATTTGGCGGCCTCTGCGAGCAGGCCGGCCGCAGTGGTCGGCGGGCACCAGCCGGCCATGATCAAGGAGTGCCTGGACTTCCTGCGGGTCCGGCCCGCGGGCTGCTATGTGGATGGCACGTGCGGTTGTGGTGGTCACTCGGCAGCGCTGGCCGAGCGACTCAATTCTGCAGGCACCCTTGTCTGCCTCGATCTGGACCCGACGATGGTGGAGCGCACCCGGCAACGTCTGCGGGGTGCTCGGTGCCGGGTGCTCGTGCGACAGGCATCTTTTGCCGACTTGCCGGAGGTTTTGCGGGAGGAGGGGCTGGCGCACGCTGACGGCGTGCTGTTGGACCTCGGCATATGCTCCGCGCAACTGGAGGAGTCGGAGCGCGGGTTCTCGTTTCAGCGCGAGGGACCGCTGGACATGCGCTACGACCAGAGCCGTGGCCTGCCTGCGGCCCATTTCCGTCAACACGGTTCCCAAAGAGGAGTTGGCTACGCTTTTGCGGGACCTGGTGCAGGAGAGCCGTGCCCACGCCATAGCGGATGCTATTAGCGCGCGGCGGCGGCGGAAGCCGTTCCGAACCACGACCGAGCTCGCGGAGACAATCGCCAAGGCGGTGCCCAGCAGGCACCGCGGCCGCCTGCATCCGGCTACCAAAACGTTCCTGGCCCTGCGACTGCTGGCCAACGACGAAATCGGCCACCTGCGGTCCGCGCTTGAGCGCATACCTTTCGTGCTCTCGCCGGGCGGACGCATTGTGGTGTTGTGCTACGAATCGCTTGAGGACCAGCAGGTGAAGCGGGCTTTTCGGCGGCTGAGCGGGCGCTGCGTCTGCCCGCCCGGTTTGCCGGTGTGCAACTGCGGCGCCGGGTTCTTGTTGCGGGTGCTCACGCCCAAGGCGATACGGCCCGCGCCCTCAGAGGTGGCCGCCAACCCACGAGTGCGCAGCGCCAGGCTTCGGGCTGCAGAAAGAAGGGCAGACGTTTGAGGCAAAGCGCGGCGCTGGCCCGTCGTCCGCTGGGGGTGCACGCGCGCCCGCGCGTCGCGCCATGGCCTGCGCTGGCCTGGGGTGCGTGGGTCAAGCCCGCCGCGCTAGTGGTCTCCCTGGCTTTTCTTCAACTGGCGGTGACTTTCACTGCCTACCGTTGTCTGGCCACGGAGCAGGCTTTGCGACAAGCGTTGAGCGAGCAATCGCGGCGGGTGGCGACTCTGAATGCCAAGGTGAGACAAGTTGAGGATGAGGTGTACGGGGCAGTGAACGTGAGTTCAATGGCTGCCGTTCCGGATCGGCCTCTGATGGTGAGGATGGCGGCTGACACCCCGGCCGGTTCCAGGGCGGCTGCGCTTCCTTGTCGGCGTTGGCCTGGCAATCAGTCGCGTTGTCCAGAATACCCGGCGCCGCCGCGCGACTCAGGGAGCGCGCACCAAGGACGGCGATGAGCGCAGGTTTGACGAAGCGCATACGCCACGCGGCGTTCATCGTCGTGGCTTTGGCCCTCGCGCTGGGCGGCAAATTGCTGGACATACAGGTGCGGCAGCACGAGGCTCTTGCGGCGCGACTGGCCAGGCAGCAGACGCGGAAGATCGTGCTCCACGCACATCGGGGAACGATATACGATCGCAACGGGCAGGTTTTGGCGACTGAGGCGCCCACCTATGACATTGAGGCCCACATTCCGGGGCTGCGTGACGTCGACGCCGCAGCCGCGGCCGTGGCCCGAGCGGCCGGAGGACGAACGGAGACTTGGCGTCAGCGCATTCTCTCTTATGCCCAGAAGCATCCCGAGGGCTCGGTGGTTCTGGTGCACGACCTGCCTTGGGACGAGCAGGAGAGAAAGGCGCTGATGGCGGTTGCGGGCATCGTGGTCACTGAGGGGCGGGGCCGAACCTACCCCTTGGGCAGCGCGGCTGGCCAGACGCTCGGCTGCCTAGACGCAGACGGGCGAGGCCAGCAAGGGGTGGAGAAGGACTGGAACGCAGAACTATCGGGACGCGACGGGCTGGCGTCATTGCGTTTGACCCCCGGACCCGCGGTGAAAGCGCCCGACGGGGGCGAGCGCGTGCCCATTCGCCTGCCGGTGATTGGGGCAGACCAACGGGTCATCGCGGAACCTCAGGACGGCGCGAGTCTCTACCTGACAATTGACGCACGCACCCAGGCCATCGCCGAAGAGGAACTGGCTGCGGGGATGAGCGCCTGCGAGGCGAAGGCGGGCACGGTCATCGTGATGCATCCGCGCACGGGGGACATTCTGGCTCTGGCGAACGCCCCTTCCTTCGACCCCAACAGCAGGGCGGCGCGGCGGGAGCCGAGCGCGCCATATCGGCGAAATCTGGCCCTGGGGATGCGCTACGAGCCCGGCTCGGTGGCCAAACCGCTGGTGGTAGCCGCGGCGCTCGATGCGGGCGCAGTGTCTCTGTCCACGACTTTCAACTGCTCCGGCGTTCTGCGCGCCGACGGCAGCACGGTGCGGTGCTGGGTGGGCGGCAGGGGGCACGGCGCGGAGTCGCTGAGTGACGTGATTAGGCAGTCGTGCAACATCGGCGCCGCGTTGGTGGCCAAGGCTTTGGGGAAGGAAAGAACTACCGCTTATTTGGAGAAGTTCTGCTTGAATAGCGCCGCGCTGTCCCGCTGTTCGGCGGAGGGGAGAGGTTTCGTACCCCAGCCCGAAGATTTGGTTCCTTCGGACGTGCTGCGTTTGGGTTTCGGGCAGGCCTTCAGCGTGACCCCAATCGGCCTGGCGCGCGCTTACACGGTGTTCGCCAATGATGGGGCAATGGTGCAACCACGGCTGGTACACAAGATGGTTGACCCGAAGAGCGGGACGGCCACGGTTCTGGAGCCGGGACCAAGAGTGAAAGTGGTGGAGCCGCGAGCAGCGCGCGCTGTGCTTAAGATGATGTGCGAGGTGGTCGAGCACGGCACGGGCAAGAACGCTGCCGTGCCCGGAGTAAAAGTCGCCGGCAAGACGGGAACGGCACAGAAGGCGGTGCCCGGCAGGGGATTCAACAGCGGGGTTGTGGTGGTATCATTCATCGGGATGTTTCCCGCCGATTCGCCCACCTATCTAATCTTGGTGGTCTTCGACGAACCGCAGAAGATGAAATGGGGCAGCGTCGCGGCGGCTCCGGTCTTTCGCCGCATCGCTACGCGTCTGGCCGACCGCGACGGCCTCCCCAGAAGCGCTCCCCAGGTCGGGGAG
>Ga0129301_1000857_pt1 | contig 16059 bp, 17 predicted proteins | sample ConPoolayeHmetaG_FD_94489 | JGI IMG/M metagenome (GOLD analysis project Ga0129301, IMG submission 94489) | Hot spring microbial mat communities from California, USA to study Microbial Dark Matter (Phase II) - Cone Pool mat layer H metaG ...
ACGTATCCGTTTTCTTGAAGCCGGAGATAGAAGTCTCGGACAAACCTGACGTGGATCGGGTTCTCGGTTCTCGTGTAGTTGTCGTAGGAGATCTCCCATCTTTCGATCAGGCTCCGGATCCTTTGATGGTTTCGGTCAGCGAACTCCCTCACTGAAAGGTTAGCCTTCAACGCTTCAACCTCGACTGGGGTGCCGTGTTCATCTGAACCTGAAACATACAGTACCTCGTGGCCTCTCATCCTCAGATATCTTGCGATGGCGTCGCCTGAGAGAATGGAGCCGACCATGTTACCCAGGTGAGGGGTCACCGAAGAGTATGGCCACGCCGACGTAACAAGCCATCTCGCCAAACTTATCAGCCACTATTGTCCACAAGGATGAAATTATAATGTTTCCCTATTTACTTCTCTCCGCTAACTCGAGACAGGAGGCTGTCCTTGACCTTCTCAACCTTCTCTAGGAAGCTGTCCATTCGAAGATTGGGAAGCCGTCTATTCTCCAGCACGATCCTGCCATTCACTATCACAGTCTTGACATCAGAAGACCTTGCAGAATATACTAGGTGGTTGAAGACGTCGAACATCGGCCTAGCGTGGGGTACCTTAAGGTTCAAGAGGACGATGTCGGCGAGGTAACCTGGCCTTATGGCACCTAGATCACTGTAGCCGAGCGCTATAGCACCGTTTTCGGTGGCAAGCTTGAAGGCCAAGGGTGCGGGGATCAAGGTTGGATCACCTCTTGTACCCTTCACAAGCAGAGGCATGATCTTCATCGTCTCAAACATGTCTAGGGTGTTGTTGGAGGCGGGGCCGTCTGTGCCAAGAGAGACTGTAAGCCCTGACTTGATCAAAGTCTGGCAGTCGGCTACACCCATCCCTATCTTCAAGTTTGAGACAGGGTTCAGGGAGGGTTTGACATCATGTCTCCTGAGCAGTGTGATGTCGGCTTCTGTCAGGTGGATGGCGTGTGCGATGATCAAGTCTTTAGACAACACGCCGATCTCGTCAAGGTATGTGACAATACCTTGGCCTGTGTCGACATTGAATGCCTTCCTTGTCTCTGCGCATTCATCCTTGGATTCGGCAACATGGGTGTGCAAGAGAATTCCACCCTTCGCCCCATATCTTTCATTCAGCTCTTTGGCTAACTCGAACGACCTCTTGTAGGATTCTGGGCCGGTTGAATAGGGTGCATGAGGGCAGACGCTCACACGAAGTCTGCCATCGTCTCTTCCATGCCATCTTCCAGCCATCTCTTTCGTGATCTTCAACCCCCTGTCGGCGTTCTTTTCAAAGAAGCCGTGGCCGACGGTAGCCCTGATTCCAGCCTTCTCGAAGGCGTGAAGCTCGCTGCCTTCGTCTGAGTAAAAGTACATGGAGTTGAGGGTTGTGCACCCGAAGAGGAGAGATTCGTAGGCGGCGAGCTCTGCTCCAACCTGCACATCCTGAGGTGTCAGATGCGCCTCAATAGGCCAAACCTTTTCGTTGAGCCATCGGAAGAGGGAAAGGTCTTCAGCGTATCCCCTTAACAGTGTCATCGCAGCATGGGTGTGTGTGTTGATCAACCCAGGTATGACCGCGCAGCCTCTCGCGTTCAGCCTCTCGTATCTTGGAAACCTGCGCTTCATCTCGCTCGAGTCTCCGAGAGCGGTGATCCTGTTTCCCTCCACGACCACAGCTCCATCGGAGATTATCTTGTCTGATACTATTAGGCCGCCATCTATGAGCAAGTTCAACGGTTTCCTTCACCCTCACGCAAGACCTTTATCGATTCGACGATAAGGGGCTTAACCTTCTCTTGGGACCTACGCATTATCTCCAACACTAGATTGTGTGAGATGCGGTCAACTATCCCAGCCGCATAGTTTGTGACCGTCGCAATGGTCGCATACTCTATCTCAAGCTCTCTTGCGAGGAAGACTTCTGGGACGCCGGTCATTCCAACGACGTCGCCTCCAAGCTTCTTGAAAGCCAATATTTCTGCTGAAGTCTCATATCTTGGGCCTTCGGTGCAGACGTATGTTCCCCTTCTGTGGACGTTGACCTTCAGAAGCCTGCCTGCCTTGACTATAGCTGACCTCACGATCTCAGAATATGGTTGGGTGACGTCTGTGAAGACAACCTTCCCATCTTCGCCTTCGAAGAATGTGGATCGGCGGCTTTTTGTGAAATCTATGGTCTGATCAGGTAGGACAAGAGAGCCTGGAGGAAGATTCTTCTTGAGGGAGCCTACTGCGTTGGTGGCTATAACATATTTGATGCCCATCATCTTTAAGGCGTAGATGTTTGCTCGATAGTTTATCCTGTGAGGGGGGACAGAATAGTCTATTCCATGCCTTGGAAGAAAGAATACATTCTCCAAACCTTTCACATCATATATTGAGGCGGAACCGTAGGGTGTCTTAACTTCTCGTGCCTCAGATAGGTCGAACAGCTTATCCATTCCAGTGCCAGCCATTATCCCATATCTAGAAGGCTGCATAGCAGCATTTTGGAAAGTCGGATATATTTCTCTTGCTGTTCAAGAATGGGAATGGGACTGCAGGGGGTTGTTTTATCTCAAGCCTAACGTTATTATAGGGGTGTGGTTTAGCTTTGGGCAGAAGAGCCTTGAGCCTATCCTACGATGAACTTCTCAAGAGGCTGAGAGAGAAGGCTAAGCCTACTGGGAAGCCTGGCGAATGGAGACTTGAAGTTCCAAAGGTTGACCTGCTGTGGCTGGGAAACAGGACGATCATACGAAACTATATGGAGTTTCCGAGGGTCTTAAGGAGGGATCCTAGCAGGCTATTGATGTATCTCGCCAAGAAGCTTGCGGTGCCGGCGTCCCTAGATGGGGAAAGGGCGATCTTGATCGGAAGAAGAGATGAGAGAACGATCACCGCGGTCATCGAGAAATACATCAACGAGAGAGTAAAGTGCCCAGTATGTGGAAGCCCTGACACGGACATCGTGAAGGAGAAGAGGATGGAGTTTCTCGTATGTGAGGCGTGTGGTGGAAGGTCTCCTGTCGGTGAAAAATAGCTTGAGTGGAGGCGGTAAAGACTACATCGTGAGAGTCATAGAGGCGCCAGACTATAGGATAATCAATGTATGCGACGAGGAAGTCTTCGGGCTGACCTTAAAGGAGAAAGACCTTGAAATACATATTTCAAAAGAATTCTATGGGGGAGAGAGGGTTGGTGAAGAAGAGCTTATGGAGCTGCTCAGAAACGCGTCGATAATAAACCTAACTGGAAGACGGTGTGTAGACCTTGCAGTCAGCAGAGGGTTCGCGCACAAGGACGCCGTTAAAAAGGTTAAAAACGTGTCCTTCCTTATGATATTCAAGTTCATGAGGGGATAAGGTTGGGGAAGAGGAAGGTCCTAAGCGAAGAAGATCTGAGAGAGCTTGTTCTCCCTGAGTCTGGGGAGCTGCTAGGTGTTGTCGTCAAGCTTATGGGAAGTGACCATGTTATGGTCAAATGTACGGATGGCAGGACCAGAATGGGTAGGATTATTGGAAAGCTCAAGAGGAAGATATGGATTAGAGAAGGAGATGTGGTCTTGGTTGCCCCTTGGGACTTCAAGGGAGATGAGAAGGCGGACATCGTATGGCGCTATACCATCTCACAGGTTGACTGGCTCAAGGCAAATAAGTACCTTCCTGAAGAGCTATAGGCAATGGAGGACAGATTCTACAGCGACTACGACATAAGTAGGCTATCTCGTCTTACAACACATGGAAAGAAGAGGATCCTCAAGAAGAAGGACTCTGACGAGAGAAAGACCTACGAGCAGGCCCTCAATGGGAGAACATTGAACACACTATACCAGCTCACAAAGAAGAAGTTCATCTATAGGCTCGATGGCGCGATAGGCTCAGGTAAGGAGTCAAAGATCTTCCTCGGCAAAGACTTTGAGCAAAGGGATATCGCGGTGAAGGTCTTTCTGACGTCGACTGCCGAGTTCAAGAGGAGGATGCCATATATCATGGGAGACAGAAGATTTGAGGGGATGAAGAAGACCGGGTACTCTCAGATAACGCTTTGGGCTAGAAAGGAGTACGTCAACCTGAGCACCGCCTACAGGAATGGGGTTAGGGTCCCTGAGCCTATTGCGGTATTGAATAACGTCCTAGTCATGGAGTTCATCGGAAAGGATGGAAAGAAGGCGCCGCTACTTGCAGAAGTCAAGCCGACGAAGACCGACTACTCTGAAATAGTCAAGATGATAAGGAGGCTGTACTTTAAGGCAAAGCTCGTGCACGCGGACCTTTCAGAGCACAACATCTTCAAACTTGGCTCAAAGATCTACTTCTTCGACTTCGGCTCAGCGGTTGAAGTCTCACATCCCAACGCCATAGAGTTTCTGGCAAGAGACGTCAGAAACGTCAACCGATTCTTCGAAAAAAATGGCATAGAAGTCTTAGATGAAAAGGACATCTTGAAGGGGGTTGAAGTAAGATGGCGCTGAAGACTGAAACTAGGATTCCGAGGGAACGGATTGGTGCAATCATCGGCAAGGGGGGTAAGATCAGGGAGCTGCTGGAAAAAGAATGCCGAGTTTCGATGACGGTTGACAGCAGCACGGGAGATGTGATAATCGAATCAGATGATAGGGAAAATGTCGTGGGCTTGACGACCGCAGCCCAGATCGTTCAGGCTATCGGCAGAGGCTTCTCATATGACAAGGCGAAGGCGCTGTTGGATGAACAGCACCTGCTCGACATAATAGACCTGACGGACTTCGCTGGAAAGTCTGAGTCGAACCTTGTAAGGATCAAGGGAAGGATAATCGGAGCTGAGGGAAAGGCGAGAAGGATAATAGAGGAGCTCACTGACACATACATCTCCGTATATGGGCATACTGTGGCGATAATAGGTGCCGCTGACGACATCAAGGCGGCGCATGAGGCCATAGAGGCTTTGGCTGAAGGCAGCCAACATAAGACGGTCTACAATAGGCTGCAAAAGAGGAGGACAAGGTTAAAGATGGAACGGCTACAACTTTGGGAGAGGAGAGAGGAGCTTTGAAGGAGACGTTTTCTGAGATTTCGCCGAGTGACTTCTTCTACAGAAACAGGGATCTAGCGGGCTTCACGAACCCATCGAGAGCGCTCTATTCTACAGTGAGGGAGTTGGTTGAAAACTCTTTGGACGCATGTGAACTGGAGCGTATACCGCCAGAGGTCTATGCTCGAATAACGCCGTTGGATCCAAGAGAGCTTGAAGATCCCAGAAAATATGTCGTTAGAGTCCAGGATAATGGCCCAGGGGTGCAACCAGACTATGTTCCAGAAGCATTTGGGAAGGTTCTGTTCGGATCAAAGTATAAGCTCAGACAGTCTAGGGGAATGTTTGGGCTTGGAGGGACGATGGCGATCCTTTATGGGCAGATAACGTCAAACAAGCCGGTCCTGGTTCAGACTTCAGTGGATGCTGTCAAGAAGTACACGTTCAAGCTGATGATTGACATAGAGAAGAATAGGCCTCTGATCTTGGAGAAGAAGACTGAGGAGGCGAACGGAAGAAGAGGCACAGTAGTCGAACTTGTGGTCGAAGGAGACTACCTGAGATCGGCTCAGAAGATCCAAGAGTACTTTAGGCAGACAGCCCTCGTTGTACCATACGCCAACATCATATTCGTAGACCCCTCTGGAAGGCTCTTCTACTATCTTATGACAACCCAAGAGATGCCCCCGCCCCCAAAGGAGACGCTGCCACACCCACATGGGATAGACGTTGAATTCATGAGGAGAATGATAAGGCAGAGCAAGGAAGCAACGCTCGTCAAGTATATGTCAAAGAGGTTCCATAGGGTGGGAGAAAAGACAGCGTTAAAGTTCCTCCAGTTTGCAGGCTTAGATCCAAACAGGGACCCGAAAAGCCTCACAGACGAAGAGATCGTGTCTCTTGTGGCATCAATGCACAAATATGAAGAGTTTCTTCCACCAGACGCCGACTGCCTTTCACCCCTTGGAGAGAAGATCTTCTCAGCAGGCATCATGAAGGAGCTGGCGCCAGAGTTCTTCACGATAGTGACGAGGCCGCCTTCTGCATATTCAGGCTTCCCATTTGTAGCCGAGCTGGCGTTAGCCTATGGTGGAAAGTTCCTCGAGAACAGGATAAAGCTGTACAGGTTCGCGAATAGGATACCCCTACTCTACGACGAAGCCTCAGATGTTTCTTGGAAGGTGATAAACGAGGAGATAGACTGGAGAAGATACAGAATACCTCAAGAGGCGCCGATAGCTGTCATCGTCAACATAAGCTCGACAAGGATCCCCTACAAGACCGTTGGAAAAGAGTATCTGGCGGACAGGCCTGAACTTGAGAGAGAGCTCAAGAACGCGATCAGGGAGGCACTGAGAAAGCTTTCAGCCTACCTTTCGAGGAGGACCTCTGAAGAGCATGAGAAGAGGAAGATAAACTTGTACATGAAATATCTTCCTTTGATCGCCAACTTCTCCAAAGAGCTCGCGAAGAAGAGTAGGCCTCCAAACTATAAAAGGCTCCTAAAGGAAGAGAATGACGAAGTGGTTGTGGTAAGCGAGGGCCAGAGGAAGATTGAAGATTTCGCCGGCAGCTAGAAGAAGGGAGGTCAGAGAGCTCCTGCGGGGGGTCGGGGAAAAGGTGTATGAGCAGATAGAGAAGGGAAGCTTTCCAGAGATAGAGATGCCAAGTAGGTCTGTGAAGAACATCGTCTACGACAAGGACTTGAAACAGTATGTTGTAGGACAGAATATGGTGAAGAGGAACGCGAAGAACATAAAACATCTGAGGCCTTTCACACAGACCATATGGTTAGCCTTCTTTGTCGACAGGCTGATGAGTGAAGGCAAGACCTCAACATTGAGGGACGTCTACTATTCGGCGCAGGCGTTCAACATAGAGTTCACAGACCAAGCTGAATCGGACGAGATAATAACAGACCTAGAGGCGCTACTGAGGAAGGCGAGAGAAGACTACAACGTCTACCCTGAAGAGAGAAGTGCGATATATGGAGACCTAACAATACAGTACACCGTACCTGGACATGAGGGAAAGAGGCTGAACCTTGCCTCACATCCAGACGGCTACCTTATAGGGCCAAGCCTCAGCACAGCAGAACTGGTAAAGACATCGGCGGAAGTCGTCTTCGCAGTAGAAAAGGGTGGGCTCTTCACAAGATTCGTAGAAAATAAGGTGCATGAAAAATATAGGGCGCTGATCGTCGACACAGCAGGGCAGCCTCCGAGGTCGACAAGATACTTTCTTAGAAGATTGAACCAGGAGCTTGGGCTTCCAATATATGTCCTGACAGACGCAGACCCATATGGAATGCACATCTTTATGGTCATAGCCTCAGGCTCAGCGAACGCGGCACACTTGACAGAATTGACGGTTCCAACAGCCAAATGGCTCGGAGTCACAGCCACGGACATAGAAACATACAGACTGCCCTACGTGAAACTCAAGGATGAAGACGTCAAGAGAGCATACGAGCTCAAGAACGACCCAAGATACAAGGATGAAAGGTTCCAGAGGGAACTCGACGTCTTCATAAAAAAGCAGAAGAAGGCGGAGCTTGAAGCCTTCTCAAAATATTCTCTAGACTACATCGTCGACAAGTACCTTCCTGACAAGCTTAAGGAGCTAAGTGGCAAGTAGAAAAAGTTATATCTACACCCTCGAACCAAAGGTGGCAATGAACAAAGAAACCCTAGATACAAGACTAAACTTTATCACCAAGATCATCGCACTTTTTTTCCTGTTAGCAGGAGCCTTCGTGGAGTTCATGACCCTCACAACACCACTTTATCCCCCTCTGGCAGGGATGTTCCACATGCTCGCGATCATCATGATAGTCGTGGGGGCAGTATCGCTTATAGCGAAGATCATCTAAGATGCTAGAAAAGTTATATATTGAGAAATATGCACCCTCAAAATTGTGCCGCTGTAGCTTAACCCGGTAAAGCGGCTGGCTGTTAACCAGTCGAGTGGAGGTTCAAATCCTCCCAGCGGCGCACAAAATTAGTTGATATCTTAAACTCGTGCACAAACAAGACGTTGATGGTTGAAGCATCTGGCAGCCAAGTGAATCTAGAGAATTTGGCCATCGGATAAGTTAAGAATTCTAAAAATATGGTGGTGAACCTATCTTATTTGCTCTGTGCTCCAGTCATTACTTTCTTGATCGATTCTATAACTTGTTCTGAAGTGAGAACTGGCTTTACCTCAAAGCCTACGTAGGGCATATACTTCAGCAGGCTGGTGTAGAGGTCGGCTTCGCTTTGATTGCTGAAGGCGTATCCACCGCTTGCATCATTGCACATTCCCCAGTCCGTGAGCGTGCCATCTTTCAAGCTGGCTTCTACCATCCCCAACATTTCAAGCCAACGCTCCACTCTTTCCTCGGCTTTGGCAGGCGTCATAAGAGGGTTCAATTGCCATTTGATATAGAACTTGGGCATTCTATGATCGCATATCATAGTGGGCATAAGTATATAAAAGTTCTAAAAAATTAGAACGCAATTTATCTGAAGGTGAAAATTTTGGCAAAAAATATGGAGTTTAAGTAATCTTCTTACTACGTCGACTCGATTGTAAACATGATAAAGAGCAGTTCATGGAGGGCCCAAACTCAAGTCTTTGCAATAAAAGGTTGAATATATGTCCCGCCTTTTGGCTACTAGTCCGATAGGGTGCTGGCTTCAGGTGTAGTTGTCGTGCCACCGTAAACGCTTATCACATCTATTATCTCGAGTCCATCACCTGTCACTATTACAAAGTAGATGGTTGCCGGCGCCCTGATATTTGTGCCGTGCTTGTAGAAGGCTGCTATGATAGCCTCCTGCTCAGGCATAATTGGGTTGCTGGAGGCTTCAAGGTATAGGTCTGTCCCGTTGAAGTGTATGGGTATGCAGTTGACATAAGCCATTTTAATATAGACTGGAGATTTGCCGACGTTTTTTACATTCACAAATATGGCGGATGAATTAAGCCCGCTTCCCATGTCCTTTAGGCTAGTTTGGCCTATTTCGACTCCTTCTCTGGTGCAAGATGTGGTTGTGACGTTGCCTGAGGGTAGGCTTATGAGAGCGTAGTTCTCTCCGAGGAACATTGGAACAGCAAGACTGTATGCTTTCCCTTGATATTCTGTCTTAAGTATCATGATGTCTGAATGTGTTGGGTAAAGCCATTGGACACATGCCCAGCCGCTGGAATCTGTCTTCGCTGTCAGAAGGATTGTAGTCACTGTCGTGGTTCCATTTTGGACGGTAGCCGGCGAGCAGTGGAATTCTATTCCTTCAATCGGCGTCCCATCACAGTCAGAGACTGCGCGGACGCAGACGTAGTCTGATGGTGGACGATATGTGGTTGAACTGCCGGTTGGGCTTTTGGAAGTGGTCAAAGTGCCTGTTGAGCTTCCAAATGGTGTTGGGCTAAAGTAGATCACGAACGCTGAGGCTAGGGCCGAGACCACCAGAGCAACTAGAACAAGATACTTCAATTTCGTCGATGATCTGGTGTCAGGCAACTGCCTTTATCTGATAGCGGGTGGCCATTTAAGGTTTCTACACAGCCCAGAACCAGATAGGATGAGGCACCATGAAGAGCGCCAACAAATCTGGAACCTCACACCCTTCAGGGGTGAGAGGATGTCAGAAAAAGGGAGGGTGAGGATGTTATCCTCTACTTGACCTTCTTCTTCAGAACTTTGTCGACGTCTTCGAGTCCAAGCTTCTTCAGCATGCGAGTTGTCGGTATGCCTTTTCTATCCCAGCCGACTGCCTTATAGTATTCGGCTTTCATCTTCTCGACTTCCTTCTTGTCCGCTGCCTTACCTTTGCATGGTCCGGTTGGAAGGGGCTCATAGAATCTTGGTGGATTCCTGTCTGCCTCAGTCCATCTTGCGTCAGGTCCTCCTATGAGAAGTGCTGCTCTCTGGATCTGGATTATCTCCATCGCTATCTTGTTATACCATTCGTCCTGTGATATGCTAAATCCTGTGATTGCGTTTAGGAAGTCTATTTCGATCTGTGGTGTAACAGGGAATGCGTTGAACCAGCAGTATACCCCTGAATCTCTCAATATAATGCTGTGTTCGCTCATTGGATGGGTTATCGGCAGGTATGCTACTGAAGTGTGGTCTCCGCCTTGGGAGCTGCAGGCATATGATATCAGCTGGGGGTAGTCGAGGCCACTTCTTATGCCATGGGCGCCTATCGAGATACCCTTCTCTTGAATTGCATATGTTAGCAGGTCTTTGCCCTTCTTGTTGCTGAGTTTGACTGCGGCCCTGTAGGTGCCTTCAGCGAGTATGTCTCCGACTCCTTTTCTGAAAGCGATCATTCTGGCCAACTTGGCGAACTCCTTGGCGTCTCCCCACCTTAGATCTACACCATCGAGCTCCTTCTTGGTCAATATGCCACGTTGATAGAGTTCAGCGGCAAAACCTAGGGTGTTGCCTACCTGTATGCCACAGAATCCCAGGTCTTCTATGCAGGAGTTTATGTACACGTTGGCTTCGGGGGTGAATACGCCCAGGTTTGTCCCACAGTATGCTTGCGTCTCATAGTCGGGGTTGTCTGTTATCGCTCCCCTGAATTCTCCCACGCGAACAACCGAAAGCTTCTCACATCCTGTTGGACATCCGAAGTCAGCCCAGTACCTCTTCACCCACACTCTGCTTTCGAATTGGTCGACTCCAAAGGACCTTTCGTCATGCCATTCCTCCTGCCAGTTTCTAACAGGCTCTGAGCTCGTGTTGTTGCCGACCGAGTATCCAGCGTATCCTGTGCCCCATCTTGGCATAGCCTCATTTCCTATGCACGCTTCCTCAACCTTGTTTAGGAGCTCCAGGAACTTTGTCTGATCATGTACATCTGGTAATGGCCCTGTTCCCCTAACGAGGACAGCCTTCAGCTTCTTTGATCCCATGACAGCCCCGTATCCACCGTATCCGGCGCCATGTACCCATTTGCCTTGGACTCCTGCTGCCCGACACCTGTTTTCGCCAGCTGGGCCGATGTACACCATCGATGGCTCTCTCCATTCACGATCTCTAAACTTCTTGTTCCACTCATCTCTGACCTCCTTTGAGAGGGTTAGTGAAGTCTCCTTTCCATCTTTGCCCCAGACGTGTCTCGCATCCCTTATTTCGACTTTGGAATCCTTTATGAGAATATAGGCTGGCTTCTTTGCTACACCTGTCACAATCAATCCATCGTAGCCTGCACACTTGAGGTCTATTGGAAATTCTCCTGCGATCGTGCTTCCAGTTATCCCATTGCTTTGAGGCGATTTGCCTGAAATACAGAGCCTTCCGCCTGGATAGAAGCCTGTCATTGGGCCGGTGAGGAAGAGCAAGATGTTCTCTGGACCAAGTGGGTCAACCTGATCCCATTTCTCTCCAAGTCTGTCCCATAGGATCTTGGCGGCGAGTCCTCGTCCTCCTATGTATCTTCTGAGAACTGACTCATCGAACTTGACATCCTTCGTCTTCTCCTCGTCCAAGCCTATCTCCAAAAACTTTCCAGCATATCCTCTCATTACATCACATCTCCATTCTTTCCGAGAATATCAGCTGAGAAAGTCCCTCTGTAATCGCTTTAGGAGACTTCGCGTAGACCTTGTGGAAGAGGGCTTCGCCTTGGCCTTTTTCATATGATGCCAGGCTAAGGCAGTCGAATTTTGCCTTCTGGCAGGCTTTGACGCACTGTGGGTCACCGTTGCATAGGTCGCAGATGACCGACTTCCTGGTTGTCGGATGTAGGAAGGGGACGCGGCCGGGGCAGGCGTCTATGCACCTTCTGCAGCTTGTACACAGCTTTTCGTCAACCTTGACGGCTCCTGTCTTTATGTCGACAGAAAGTGCTTTTGGCTTTGTTGGACAGGATGCGACACATGGGTAGTCGTCGCATTGGGCGCAGAGGTGTGGAATCTCTAGACCTGGTGCGAGCATGAAGACTCTGATTCTAGAGGCTTCAGGCCAGATCTTCTTTTCATGATAGAGTGAGCATGCGACTTCACATCTTCGGCATCCACTGCATTTTGGATAATCTCTCATCACCCACATTAGTCTTGTGGACATGCGTATATGTGTGAAGTGCTGATAGATAAGTGTTTTCGTTTCTCTTCTTTTAGCTGCCTATCTTTCGCCTCCGAATTTGATACGCCGTTTTCTGGATGTTTTCGTCGGTTTACATCAGCCTTTTTGAGGTTCTTGCGTCGAAGAACTTGACCGCTGGCTTCTAGATCTTTGGAAGGATTTCCGCGTATTTTGTCATTCTCATCATCTTTCCCTCGGGCTGTATCATCCACGTCATCCAACATAGCTCTATCGGCCTGTATCCGGTGTTTGCCGCGACCTCCTCTGCCTTCTTGACGAATTCTAGGTTGTCGTCTATCGGCTGTTGGCCTGCCTCCTTCAAGATCCCATTTATCACTTTCTTGACTATCTTGTCAGGCATTACCGTGTCGATTCCGCCCATCATCCTCAGGTATTGAAAGGTGACGACGCCCACCCCCTTTATTTTCCCGATCGGGTCCTCTCTCCAATTTTGCAGGTCTGCTCTTCTAGCCCACATCCTTAGGGCTGTCCTGTCATCTCCTAAGGTTGCAAGATAGGATGAAATGTTTCTCGCGATCGACCAAGATCTTCTATTCTTCCATATTGTAGCCAACTCGTTTGGATCAGATGATGCCAGATCCCTCAGGCAGGTGATTTTTCCGTTCTCGACAAACTTTTTGCTGAATTCGTTCACTTTCGGGACTACGGCGACAAAATAGTTCAAGCCTATTGACGTGAAGGCGGCGTCTACTACCATCAAGACGACGCTTCCTCCCCACCTTGCCGTGTTGAGGCATCGGTTGCAGTGCTCCTCTATTCCTGGGACCTTTGCCATGTAGCTGTCTACTATGTGTTTGAGTGAAGGCATGCTGTGGCCAGGCCTTGAATTAGCTCCAGTCTAGGAGCCTCTTTTCACCTTCAAGCATCTTTATGTCTGTAATGTCTTGTGTCACCTCAATGCATCCTAGGTAATCTCCTCCCTTGTTTCTGACGGGGAAATATCTTATGTGTATGAGTCTTCCCTGAATGTTGATCCAGAACTCTGCCACATCTCTTCTGCCGCCTCTGAATTCTTCCAGTATCTTGTTGACTATGTGCACGCTCTTTTGAGGGTGGCATTGTTGAACCTTTCGGCCTATCACAGCCTTTGTCCTGACAAATATCCTGTCTCTTTTCTGGTTGTAGTATCTCACTTTGTCGTCTTTGTCGACGAAGGTGATGTCAACTGGCAGGGTGTTGAGAATTGATTCAAGCTCTTCCTCTGACATAGCTCCTGTCTCGAAAGAGATTAGGCCTTCAGCTTCTGGCTTAGTCGGATATGCTTCTGCTTCCTCAAGAGGGGCTATCGTCGATTTGGGGGTGAAGGGGCAGTATCCGAGTTCGTCGAACTGTCTTCTTATATCCCTCCATTCATCTTCTCCGATAACCTTCAGGGCGGTTGGAAACAAGATATTATTTTCCTTGTAGAAGTGGCTCGATAGCATTTCTGCTAGAGCGATCGCTTCTTCCTTCAGCCTCTCAACAAAGCCTTTGAATGACAGGCTTTCTCTGGCATCGACGGTTTGGAAGAGCCTCTTTTCTATTTCTCTTATCATGTCATGCTCCTTCCACATGATGGCAGGCGGCTGAGTTACACCATGTCTTTCAAGGTATGGGAAGAGGACGTTTTCCTCTCGCTGGTAGTGGCTTGCTGAACCCTTGAATTTCTCCACGATATCAAGTAGGCTTCCCATTTGTTCGTCCGCTGGCCCGATGTTCGCCGCCTTCTCTATGATACTAGAGGTGTCTCCCAGTTCTTCCACATACTTGAGAAGCATCTTATGTTCTTCCATGAGAATGTGAACTGGGTGTCCTTTGTGTACTTGCGCCTCTTCCTTTTCAAGCGATTCTCTAAACAGGCTGAGGTGGACATCGCACAGTTCACGGATTGCATCGGGTGACATTCCTTCTCTTACTAGCTCCTCCTCTACTTCCGCTATCTCATCCGCGCTGGCTCTGCTCAATAGGTCTCGAAATTCCTTCTTTATCTCTTCAACTCCTTCGCCTCTATGTAGCCTAATTATCAGTTTCTTCAACGTCTCCTTTCTATCTGCTTTTTCGTTTGGCAATAGGGTCACTATCCTTTTGCTGGCGAAGTGACAGGTGCAGTTTAAATATGTATCGGAAAATGTGGGTTTCTACATTTCTATGGAAACATACTTGGCGACGGAAATGGCAGATGTCTAGATTTTTCAGTATGGTCTCCATATTTCAGATGCTTCATGTCCCATGCTTGGTGGGGGAGCAGGCTTGTCAGAGTAGAGACTGCTTTTACATTATATGTTGGTACTGCTTCGATGGAAGGTTGGGTCTTTCTCGATAAAAGATTAAATCATGGGAAGCCTCTATTCTAAAGGATGCCAAAGGTTTCTCTTAGGAATGTGACAAAAAGGTTTGGCAGCACTGTTGCAGTTGACAGGTTAACCTTCGATGTCGAAGATGGAGAGCTGTTTGTGCTGGTTGGACCTAATGGCTGCGGTAAAACTACGGTGCTGAGGCTTATCGCTGGCGTCATAAAGCAGGATGAAGGAGATATTCTAATAGGCGATGTAAACGTTAGGAATCTGACACCCTCTGAAAGAGGTGTCAGGATGGTCTTTCAGAACTACGCTCTCTACCCTCACATGAGGGTCTACGATGAAGACGGATACTCTAATCTGTCGTTCGCTATGAAGTTGAGGAAGTACTTGAAAGAAAATATTAGAAATAGGGTTGAACAGGTGAGCTTCAGGATAGGCATAGGCAGAGAGCTGTATAGGAGGCGCCCTAGAGAGCTGTCGGCTGGTCAGCAGCAGAAGGTTGCCATAGGCCGGGCTATCACGTTGCCTCCTAAAGTATTCTTGTTGGATGAGCCTCTTGTCCACCTTGATCCTCCGAGCAGGCTTAGGGTTAGGGGGGAGATCAAGTCGCTCCATCAAGAACTGAAGGCGACCACGATCTACGTCACAAACGAGCTTCCAGAGGCCTTCGCGGTAGCAGATAGGCTTGCTGTGATGAGGGAAGGGAGGGTTGTTCAGATTGGGAGACCACGGGAAGTCTACGAGAACCCCTCTGACGAATTCGTAGCCGACTTCCTTAAAGCATACGATATGCGCTATTGACTGTCGGCATTCTGCTGGGAGCTTTGTCTGGAATCACCGGATGCTTCCTTGATGGGGATTCTGACTGTGAAAATGGATCCCTTTCCCTCTTGGCTTTCGACGGAGATCGTTCCCCCCTGTGACTCAACCAGCCTCTTGCTTACTGCTAGCCCGAGGCCTTGCCCTTTGGCCTTTGTCGTGAATAGGGGCTGAAAGATCTTGTCCATGTTCTCTTGTGATATGCCAACTCCTGTGTCTTCTACGCTGACGTAGAGGTCATCTTTTGTCCTATACAGTCTGACCGTAAGCCTGCCACCGTTTGGCATGGCTTGTATTGCGTTCATGACCAAGTTTGAGAGGACTCGTCTAATGATAGGTGGGTTGACTAATATTCTTGGCAGACCTGGTTCTTGGACGATTGAAACCTCTATGTCACGTGGGACATCTGTGGCCTTCAGTATGTCGACGACGAGTTGGCGCATGTCGACTGGAGATAGCTCTTGGTCCACTGAGGTGCCATAGTAGTGAAGGTCTGACACGATCTTGTCCATGTATCCAACTTGTCTCTCCATATCATTTAACCTCTGCTTCTGTCTCGTCGCCCAGTCAGCGTATTCTGGAGGCAGATTTTCGAGATCCTGTTTTGCCAAATATATCGAATTGACCAGAACCTGTAGTGGGTTGCGGAGGTCATGTGCGGTCATGGTCGCCGCCTGGCCTATGGCTGTAATATGTTCTGTATGTAGCTTCTTCTGTGACTTCTCGAGTTCGTCGAGCATCGAGTTGACGGTTCGTGCGGCATTTGAGAATTCGTCTTTTCCTGAAACCGTTAACCGCGCCGATAAGTCGCCGCCTTGGCCTATTTCATTCAGTTGTTCACAGAACTCTTCAAGTGGCTTCAAGAC
>Ga0129301_1000858_pt1 | contig 16054 bp, 17 predicted proteins | sample ConPoolayeHmetaG_FD_94489 | JGI IMG/M metagenome (GOLD analysis project Ga0129301, IMG submission 94489) | Hot spring microbial mat communities from California, USA to study Microbial Dark Matter (Phase II) - Cone Pool mat layer H metaG ...
CATATTAACAACATGATCAATGGAGTTAGGAAAGGCTTCACATATAAACTGAAAATAGTTTTTTCTCACTTCCCTATATCAGTTAAAATTCAAGGTAAAAACGTGCTAATTGAGAATTTTACAGGTGAACGTAATCCTAGAAAGGCCAAAATAATAGGCGATGTTAAAATTAAAGTTTTAGGCGAAGACATAATTGTTCAAGGCATTAACTTAGACGATGTAAGTCAGACTGCAGCAAACATAGAGCAGGCTACTAAAGTTAAAAGAAAAGACCCGCGTGTTTTCTTGGATGGGATATATTTGTATGAGCGAAGCGAGGGAATGGAACAGTGACAGAATCAAAAACTATGGCTTTAGATAAGGCTCTACATGTGAGAAAAAGGGTGAAAAGTAAAAAACCAGATTTCGTTAGACAAGAAAGTTGGAGGTATTATAGGTTAAAGGAGAATTGGCGAAGACCCCGAGGCATAGACAACAAAATGCGGAGAAAAATCAAAGGATGGCCTGCTACACCGAACGCTGGATACAGAGGACCAAAGGCCACTAGAAATATTCATCCTTCAGGATACCAAGAGGTTTTAGTTTACAACGTTGGGGAACTTAAAAAAGTAGATCCCAAAACAAATGCTGTGCGAATTGCCCACACAGTGGGAAAAAAGGCAAGAGCAGGGATTCTCTTAGAGGCTAGGAAGCGAAAGATCACTATTCTAAATCCTGGCGAAGTGAAAAAAGAAAAAGTAACTGAGGAGAAAGAGGAGGAAATCGTTGAAAAGGAGATAGAAACTGCGAAGGAAAAAAGGAAAAGCGAAGATGAGGGGAGGAAGAAAGAACAGTGACAAGTCTTAAAAGCCAACGGCGGTTAGCATCCCAAATACTCAAGGTTGGGCAAGAAAGAATTTGGATAGACCCTGACAGAGTTGACGATGTTGAGGCTGCAATAACTCGCGAGGAGATAAGAAAACTGGTTCACGAAGGTGTAATTAAGCCGTTAAGAGAGAAAGGTGTTAGCCGTTCAAGGGCAAAGGTTCTTCATGAGAAGAAGAAAAAGGGGCTGAGGCGGGGATCTGGAAGTATAACTGGTGCATCTCAAGCTAAAATTTCCAAAAAAGAGGCTTGGATGAGTAGAGTCAGATCTCTTAGAAAGAGGCTTCGTGAACTGAAAGACAATAAGACGATAAGTGAAGCCAATTACCGCGACTTGTACATAATGGTGAAAAGTGGGAGATTTGAATCAGTGGCTGATCTTGAACGTTATTTAAAAGCACATGACCTTTGGAGGAAACGGTGATGGCAAAAGGCTCACGTTATTGTGTACCCTATCGCAGACGACGAGAAGGAAAAACAGATTACGACAAAAGGAAGGCGTTAATAATTTCTGGAAAACCACGTTTAGTAGTTAGGGGCACGCTTAAGAACATTAATTCTCAAATTGTTTTAGCTAAACCCCATGGAGACGAGGTTTTAGTTTCAGCTCACAGCAGAGAACTTAAAAATTACGGGTGGAAGGCCACAATGGGGAATACTCCAGCAGCATATTTAACTGGGCTTTTGTGCGGGTTAAAATCTAAAGCTAAGGGTGTAAAAGAAGCCGTTCTCGACATAGGTTTGCATTCTCCATCAAAAGGTGCAAGAGTTTTTGCTGCTTTAAAAGGAGTTTTAGATGCTGGTCTCAACGTACCTCATAGCGGGGAGAAACTACCTGATGAAGCACGAATAAAAGGTGAACATATAGCTAAGTATGCGAAAACCTTATCAGATAACCCTGAAAAGTACACTTCCATCTTCTCCAAATATCTTGAAAATAAGGTTTCTCCAGGAGATCTTCCCAAACATTTTGCAGAAGTTAAGAAAGCGGTTATTGGCGAATTTGAGAGCGGAGGTAAAAACAGTGGAAGTTAAAAGTGGTCAAAGACCTCAAAGTTTAGAAACATGGGTTCCTAAAACACTTCTTGGAAAGTTGATTCAAGAGGGTAAAATAACATCTATCGAAGAAGTTTTTATGGAAGGCTTGCCCATAAAGGAGCCTCAAATTGTTGACGCTTTGCTTCCGGACCTTCAGGAGGAAGTTATAAACATAAACCTTGTGCAGAAACAGACAGACGCTGGAGAAAAGTCCAGATTTAAGGCCATAGTCGCTGTTGGAAACCGAGATGGCTACATTGGGCTTGGCGCGGGAAAAGCAAGCCAGGTGCGAACAGCCATAGAAAAGGCTGCTGCTGAAGCTAGACTTAACCTAGTTCCAGTGAGAAGGGGTTGCGGAAGCTGGGAATGCGGTTGCGGAAAACCCCACTCGGTGCCGTTCCAAGTTGAGGGAAAATGTGGCGGCGTAAAAATAGTTGTTATTCCTGGGCCAAGAGGTTTAGGCTTGGTGGCCAGCGAGGTTGCCAAAGTTATTCTAGGTCTTGCAGGGGTCAAGGACTGCTGGACTAGAAGCTTCGGCTCCACAAGAACCGTCCCCTCTTTTGCGTATGCGGTTTTTGATGCTTTAAAGGAAACCTATGGCCTAATAACCCCAGTGGATTGGGTGAAGTAGTTGTCAGGTGAACCAGAAGAACGCAAATGCATCGCTGCTGTAAAGATTCGCGGAACCATAAGTGCGCCGCTACAAGTTAGAGAAACCCTTCAAATGCTAAATTTAACTAGGACTAATTATGCGGTTCTAATAGATGATAGATCCTCCTTCCTTGGGATGCTAAAGACTGCGCAGAACTTCACCACATGGGGAGAAGTTTCTAAAGAAACCATAACTCTTATGCTGAGGAAAAAGGGAAAACTTGCTGGAAACAAAAAATTAACAGACGAATATACCAAAAAAATTGGTTACCAATCCGTTGAAGAACTTGCAGACGCTATATTTAAGTGTAAAGTTGAATACTGGAAGCTTCCGGACATACAGCCATTCTTTAGGCTACATCCTCCATCTAAGGGTTTTAAGGGCAAAATAAAAAAAAGCTATGGTGCTGGTGGCGAACTGGGGTATAGAGGCGAAAAGATTAACGACCTATTAAGGCGAATGATTTAGCTGCTCGGCTGTCTTAACACTGGCAATTAGGTTTTTATAGAGTTCGAGAATTTTCAGTATCGCCCAGTGAACGGTTCGCTCCCGCAGAATCTTTATATCCCAATCACTTCATACGAAGTCTGTTTTGCCGATACCTTTTATAGTCAGTTTGGAAATGCCATTGTAAAGTGAGAGGAAGATTATAGCATGAAATGGCGGAGAAGCGAAAAGCGTCCGAAATGGTTTAAGATTGTAAGAAAATTAGATGAAGCTGAAAGCAAAAAGGTTAAGATTTCCAGAACTAAAAATTTGAATGTTAGGAGTCTGTCTCACCCCTACAGATATAGAAGCGCTAAAACCCTTAAGAAAGCGGTTTGGAAGGAACCTGAGCCTCTGATAGACATATTCCAAGAAAAAGAAAGCGTGGTTATTGTTGCCGAACTTAAGGGCTTTAAAAGGGAAAACATAAAAACCCACGCTGAAAAACAAAGATTAGTTTTATTTGCGAAGGCTCATGGACGAAAGTACTATAAAAGCTTAAATCTCCCCAAAGAGGTCATTCCAGAATCAATGCGTATAGAATATAAGAATGGAGTGCTTGAAATACGATTGAAAAAAGCTTTAGAGGAAAAAGCCTTAAACAGAGTGGTTGGTTAGAAGATGCCTCACAAGCTTAGGAAAACTAGGAAGCATCGTGGTTCAAGGACTCAAGGTTATGGCAGAGTAGGTCAGCATAGAAAGTCCGGCTCTAAAGGTATGCGTAAGGTTGGTCGCCATAAGCATTTATGGTCTTATGTTACAAAATATCAGCCAGAATATTTTGGGAAAAAAGGTTTCACTTCTCCTGAAAGTTTGAGGCAAGAAGTTAAAACCATAAATGTAGGCGAACTTGAAGATATGGCTGAAAAATTCCATGAAAAAACAGAAGAAGGAAAGATTCTTGTAGATTTAGAAAGTCTAGGTTACACGAAGCTTCTCGGGACAGGGCGGGTCAAGAAGCCTCTCATAGTTAAGGTGAAATCTTGTTCCAAGTCTGCTGCTGAAAAAATAAAAGAGTCAGGTGGACAAGTTATAACAGAATCTAGAGGAACTGGAGAGTAATTGTTGACCCATGGCTGGCAGATTTCTAAGCCTATTTAAACCCGTGGCCAGATTTATCCCAGAAATAAAAGCTCCGGAACGCAGGGTAAGTTTTAACGAGAAGCTATTATGGACCGCAATAGCCCTTGTAGTTTATTTGGTTATGGCTAGCGAAGTCTGTCGTCTTTACGGAATTCCCTCCTCAGCTGAAGAGCAGCTTGCACCTTTAAGAATAATTTTCGCCTCAACTCGAGGTACATTAATGGAACTAGGCATCGGTCCTATAGTCACTGGGGGCTTAATTCTGCAGCTGCTTGTAGGATCAGCCATGATACAGTGTGACATGTCAAAGCCTGAGGACAGAGCATTATTCACAACCGCAAGCAAAGTTTTCGCCATAATCCTAACCGGGGTTCAAGCTTCAGCCTACATAATCAGCGGGATGTACGGTTCTTTGCCGGGCACCACGGCTATAATCGTTTTTCTGCAACTTATAGCCGCTGGGGTAATTGTTATTCTTTTAGATGAATTAATCCAGAAAGGCTGGGGTTTTGGAAGCGGAATAAGTCTTTTCATAATGGCTGGCGTTGCACAACAGATATTTCTTGAATGTTTCTATGTTTCTCCCCCTGTCGATGAATATGGTAGCTCAGGAGTTTTTGTAGCTCTTGTTCAGTCGTTGATGAGTGGAAAACCCCTAACTGGGCTAATTTTAAGGGGTAACTACCCTTCCATTATAGGATTTGTAGCCACTATAGCTGCTTTTCTAGCGATAATTTACATGGAAGGCGTAAGGGTTGAGTTGCCGCTTTCCTATGCAGGCTATAGAGGTTTCAGAAGCCGTTACCCGATAAAACTATTATATGTTTCTAACCTTCCAGTAATATTCGCCTCTGCACTATTCGCTAATATATACTTCTTCTCCCTTATACTCTGGAGACAACCTTGGGGACCAAGCAACTTTTTTGTCCAGCTTTTAGGAACCTGGTCGTCATCTGAAGGCGGACAGAATGTGCCAACCAGCGGACTAGCATACTATGTAACTTCCCCAGGTAACCTTTCAAATGTTATATCCGAACCATTGAGAGCTTTGGTCTATTTAGCGATACTTGTTGCCTTCTGTGTTGTTTTCTCACTAACGTGGCTTGAAGTTGGCGGTTTAGGCCCCTCAACTGTGGCTAAACAGCTTGTGGACTCAGGAATGCAGATCCCAGGGTACAGGCGTTCAGGTAAGGCTGTTGAAGCTGTTCTTAAACGTTATATCCCGCCAGTCACCGTTCTCGGTGGAATAATAGTCGGGTTGATTGCAGGTTTATCAGATTTCTTCGGAGTTTTTGGATCTGGAACAGGAATACTTCTCTCTGTTGGAATAATCTACCAGTATTATCAAATATTAGTGCGGGAAAGGGCTGCCGAGATTTATCCTGCCTTCAGAAGGCTCTTTGGAGGATAAAAGTGAATAGTATTTGAAACGGAAGATTTATGCTTCAGCAATTTTGTGAAAATGGTTATTAATACCTATTGTAAAAGTTAAAGAGGTTGTGGGTCTATGGAAATCAACTTATGGTCAACAATATTCATATTTTTGCTTGCTGCAGCAATTACCTTTCTAACTTCTCTAACAAACCGTCTTTTAACAGATCCTGAAAAGTCTAAGACTTGGAGAAAAGAAGTTATGGAATGGAACACGCAGTTGCGTAACGCTCAAAAAAGTGGAGATAGAAAGCAGATTGAAAAGCTTATGAAAAAACAACAGTACATCATGCAGCTTCAATCCAAAATGATGTGGCAGTCAATGAAAGTGACCATGCTATTTTTAATGCCGATCATTATTATTTGGCAATTTCTACGCTTATGGTACGGGGATGTTCCTCTAGCTTTTTTCCCTGGAGCAGGTGATAAACTCTCTATTCCTTTACTTGGCACATTACCATCTTTATACTGGTGGTACTTACTCTGCTCCTTCCTCTTTAGCACAATATTTTCCCACTTATTTGGACTTATCAGCACGGAGTGAGAACAAAATGCCTAAGCCATGTAGACGCACTCGAAGTAAAAAACGAGTTTATAAAGCCTTACCTGGAGGCAACAGAAAAGTGCACTATGAACTTGAAGTTACTTCCCGAAAGAGTTGCAGTCTATGTGGTAAAAAATTAGCGGGGCTCCCCCGTCTATCCCCGTCAGAAATTGGGAAGTTAAACAGGACTAAGCGCAGAGTCTGGCGAATGTACGGAGGGAAATTGTGCCATAGCTGCGTCAAAAACGCTTTAAAGCAAGCAATTAAGGCTTTAAATGTTGCTTGAGGCTTAGTCGATGGCTGGGAAAAAACTGGTAATCTGCATATGTGGTATGGCTGGAAGTGGAAAAAGCACTCAGGCTAGAAAGCTAGCTGAAAAATACGGTTTTAGATATTACTCTGGCGGCGAGGCATTAAAGGCTTTAGCCATAGAAAAAGGCTACAGGTACCTTGAGAGAGGATGGTGGGAAAGCCAAGAGGGCTTATCCTTTCTAGAAGACAGGGAGAAAGATCAAACATTTGATAAGACTGTAGATCAGAAACTTCTGGAAATAGCTGAACGAGGGAATGTTATCTTAGACAGTTGGACTATGCCGTGGCTTCTTAACCATGGTTTTAAAATATGGCTTGAGGCCTCACTTGAGAAGAGGGCGGAAAGAGTTGCTAAAAGAGACGGAATAAGCGTTGAAGAGGCATTAAAAGTTTTAAGAAATAAAGAGGGAAAAACAAAGGATATTTACAAGAGACTGTATGGTTTCAGCTTAGGGGAAGACTTCTCTCCATTTCACTTAATTTTGGACACTGAAAAATTGACAGCGGAAGAAGTTTTTCAAGTTTTAAGCATGGTTTTAGACAAAGTGGTTTTTGAGAGACGAAATTTCATGTGAATTTAAAGGTTTATCTGAAAGCAGAGCGTATTCAGACGGTTCCTGATGCCCCTCTTAAATTAAGCAAATATTAAAGTGTTGGTTTGTCTTTAGTCAGTGGATGCCTTGCAGAGGTGTATTGCCCAAATGACTTTGAACGTAACTAGCCTAGCAAAACGTTTAAGCATAACTGTCATTTTTTCAGCACTAGTTTGTGTAGTGACTATAATTTTTACAATGTACGTTCCAGCTACAAGAGGCTATTTCAACTTCGGTGAAACCATGGTTTACACCGCCGCGCTTTTGTTCGGGCCTCTGGTGGGAGCCTTTGCAGGTGGAGTTGGTTCTATGTTTGCAGATTTGCTCTTAGGCTACTATTATTATGCTCCTGCAACCCTTATAGTTAAGGCCTTAGAAGGTTTTGCCGTTGGTTTTTTCAGTGAAAAGGCTAAAACTTTGGTGGAATCCCATACTCGGCGTGAGTGGCGCATATTCACCGTGACAATAGGGGTTTTCGTCGGAATTTTAGTAGGCCTTGTTGGTTTTCTATACTACAGTGGCTATGTAGAGCTTTCAAGCATAATTTCAAGCGGAACCGCTATGGCAGTTATATTTGTTCCTGCAGAACTCTGGATAATTTTCGGAGCATTTTTCGTTCTTTTAATTGTGACAATAGCTATTTTTTCTGAGCCAGAATTTGGAGTGATTATTTTATCATGCATCTTTGGAGGTTTGCTAATGGTTTCAGGATACTTTCTTTACGAACAGTTTCTCCTTGGATTTTTTGCTCTCGCTGAAGTTCCCATTAACATTGGGCAAATGACAATAGGGCTAATAGTGGCAACGCCCATAGTTAAGGTTGTAAGGCGGGCTTTGCCGCATCTTAAGGGCTAAACTTGAACAAGCTTCGTTTGGAGAGGTGTTAAAAGTGAAGTTGCCTATAGGGAAAGTTCCAGTTGATGTTTTGAAAGAAGTTGTCTTCAAAAGTTTAGGGGTAAAACGCAAAGAAGTTGTGGTAGGTCCTTCAGCAGGCGTCGACGGCGCAGTTATAGACGTGGGCGATAAATCCCTAATAACTTCCATGGATCCTATTACTGGAGCTGTTGAAAGGATAGGTTGGCTTGCAGTAAACGTTAACGCCAACGATGTTGCAACTTTCGGGGTTAAACCCGTTTTTTTCTCTTCATGCATTCTTCTACCCGAAGGTGCTGAAAGGCAAACTGTCGAAGTCATATGTTCCCAGATGGATGCAGCTGCAAAGAAGCTGGATATGGCTATTGTAGGCGGACATTGCGAGGTTACCCCTGAACTCGTCAATCCAGTTGTTGTCGGCTGTGCAGTGGGCATGACACGCAAAGGGAATTATGTAACTGCTGGGGGAGCAAAGCCTGGCGACAAGCTTATTCTAACAAAAAGTGCAGGGATAGAGGGTACAGCTATATTAGCGACTGAATGTTCTGCTGTGCTCCGCAAAATGGGAGTTGATGAAAAACTGTTAAATTCAGCGCAAGGTTTTTTCGAGAAAATAAGTGTGGTAACAGAAGGGGTCTTAGCCTTTGAGGCTGGTGGAGTAAGCGCCATGCACGATCCTACCGAAGGAGGAATTTTTGGAGGTATCCATGAAATGGCAGATGCCTCAAACTTAGGTGTTAAGGTTTTCAAGGAAAAAATGCCTGTGGCAGAGGAAACCTTGGAAATCTGTAGGTTTTTGCAGATAGATCCTTTGCAGTTGATAAGTTCTGGAGCTTTGCTTATAGCGGCGAAACCTGAATCCACAGATAAAATCATTGAGAAGTTAAAGAGGTGTAAAATTGAGGTTTCAGTTATCGGCGAATTCGACAGCTCTCAAAAGCGCTTGATACTTAGAAAGAACGGTGCTGAAGAACCGCTTCCATGTCCAGAATGTGACCATTTATGGTTAGCTTTGGCAAAGTCCAAGTAAATAGTAGAATCCTGTGCCCCACTAAAAGGAAACCGTTTAAATTACGCATGTCTTTTGGAGAGCTAGATAAGCTTAAAAAAGCTGTCTAACCAAGATAAATTTAATAATTTAACCGTTATCAAAAGTTAATTTAACAAGTCTGACTTGCCGTCCCCCTAAAGTGTAATGGCTCCTGAAGGAATGGTGTTTGGAGACTGAAAGTGGAGTGTATCCTAAAATTTCAATAATCATCCCAGTTAAGAACGGTGCTGAAAAAATAAAAGACCTCTTAGATTCCCTCATGCAAGTTGATTATGAAAAAGATAAGCTTGAAATAATTGTTGTGGATGGAAACTCAACGGACGCCACAAAGGAAATAGTTTCCAAATATCCAGTTAAACTTGTAGGTGAGGAGAATCCCGGAGTTAACGCGGCAAGAAACACAGGCATAAAAAACAGTGTTGGAGAAATAATTGCTTTTACAGATTATGATTGTGTGGTTCCAGAAAACTGGGTTAAAGAAATTGTAAGTAAGTTTCAAGATGAGAACGTGGGGTGTGTCGGAGGAAAAGTCGTAAGGTATGAAGATGATTTTTTGTCACGTTACGCTGATGAAAGCCTAGTACCTGTTATGAGGATATTCCAAAAAGTAGTTAAGCTAGACCGGATAAGATCCCCGTTTTATTATCCAGTAGGATGCAACTTTGCTGTCAAAAGGGAAGTTTTTAAAAAAACAGGCTTGTTCAATGAAAGTTTTAGATACGGCTTTGACGAGCTTGAGTTTGCTGAAAGACTATGCGAAGAGGGATACACAATAGTTTTGACACCTGCCGTTGTAGTTAAACATAAGCACCGCTCCACATTGTCAGATCTTTTAAAACAGACTTTCCGTTATGGGCAAGGAGGCGGTTTGATGTCTAAGATTAAGGGAACCAAGAGCATATTCTCAAAGTGGGTTTTGCTTAGCTTAATTGGATCTGCATTATGGGCTTTGTCAATTTTATTTCTTGCAGTCTTCGGGATTTTAGCTGGGTCGACGAAGTTTCTTGTAGCATTGTTGTCCTGCGCCTTGATTCCGCCAGCAGGTCTTATGTTTCTATATTTTTACAGAACTTTAAAAATGGGAGATGGCAACTACAAACGAGTGCTCACTTACCCGTTGATAGACGTTGCTAGGTTTTTGGCTTTCGTGGCTGGAGGTGCTCGGTGCCTTTTAAAACTAAATATAGAAAAGAAACGTTCAGGATGCGAATTATAAAAGGTAATAGCTTAAATGTTTGTTTGATGCTGGTAAATGGCGTGTTAAAAGTTGATGTCTATGGTGGAAGAAAAGAAAGATCCAGTTAAGTTGCATAAAGATGGCAATACCCTTTACGAGCTGGGCAAGTATGAAGAGGCTGAAGAGAAATTTCTACAAGCTTCCGAGCTTTATAAGAAGGCTAACGACTTTTTTGACGCTACCTATGGGCTTTTCAAAGCTGGCGAATGTGCTTTTATGCTAAAAGATTATGTGAAGGCTACGGAGTATTTCCTTAAATCTGCGGATTTATCTTTTGAAAAAGGTTATGAAAGATTCGGAGTTAGCGCGTTAGAATATGCCAGAGACTGTTACAGGGCATTAGGCGAAAAGGAAAAAGTCGATGAAACTGATAAAAAAATAAATGAGATCAAGAAGCGTTTAGAAGAAGCCTTCTAAATGGTTGTTGAACCATCACTGTTTTCTTAACAGCTAAAAGTAACTTTCTTCTCTATTATATCTAGGTAATTAAAGGCTGTAGCTTAGGATAAAGAGGCTTATTATGCCGACGCTTTTCAAGGAATTAGCAAGTGTATGTGAAAAAGTTGAAAACATGACTCGGAGAGTTTTCATGGTAAATTTAGTCGCAGATTTCTTGAAAAGCCTTGAACCAGGCGAGGTTGAATCTGCTGTTTCCATGATTCTTGGAAGTCCTTCTCTCAGATGGAGGCAACAGGCTCTTGACGTTAGCTGGAACACGCTTAATGAGATTATAAGGCGTATAACTGGTGTTGAATGGGAAGTTTTCAAGGATGCCTTCAACAGAACAGGCGATGTAGGTTCAGCTACAAAAGAGGTTTTTGAAATAAGCCGAGGCAATAGGCAGAAATTATTGTTTGAAAAACCCTTGACAATAGGGGATGTTAGTGAAAGTTTTGAAGCTATTGGCGAAGCAGTTGGATACGGCTCAAGAGATAGAAAGGAACGTATAATCGAGGCTTTGTTAAGTTCGGTTTCCCCTCTTGAGGCAAAATACATCGTTAAAATGTTAATCGGTGAGATGCGAACAGGATTCAACGAAGGCCTAATGGAACAGGCTGTTTCAAAAGCCTTCGATGTACCAAGGGAGCTGGTTCAAAGGGCAAACATGTTACTCGGCAATGTAGGTGCAGTAGTTACTCTGTCAAAGATCGGCGGCAAAGAGGCGTTGCTAAAGGTTGGATTTAAGGTTTTCAGACCTGTTAAGCTCATGTTGGCTCAGATGGCAAACAATGTGGCTGAAGCTTTAAAAGAACATGCTGGAAAGACGGCCTTCGAATATAAACTTGACGGTGCACGCGTTCAAATTCACAAGCAGGGCTTAGAAGTTAGGATTTTTAGCCGCAGGTTAACAGACGTGACTAAAAGCCTTCCTGAAATAGCTGAAGCCGTTGAGAAGAATGTAAAGGCGGAAACGGCAATCCTTGAAGGAGAAGTGATAGCCGTCGACAATGAAGGGCACCCCATACCATTCCAGCATTTAATGAGACGCTTTAAGAGAATTCACTCAGTGGAAGAAACGGCTGAAGCCGTTCCAGTAAAGCTATGCCTCTTTGACATTTTATTTTTAAACGGTGAAAGCCTCATTATGTTTCCACATATTCAGCGGAGAAGAATCCTTTCTGAGGTTGTTGATAGGATACCTTTAACTGAACATATGGTTACGGGTGATATTGAAGAGGCAGAAGCATTTCTCAAAAAAGCCGTTGACAGTGGCCATGAGGGGCTTATGGCTAAAAAACTAGACAGCCAATATACGCCGGGAATCCGCGGGGAAAACTGGCTTAAAATTAAGCCAACCCTTGAACCCTTGGATTTAGTGATTGTTGCGGCTGAGTATGGTTATGGACGGAGGCGTGAATGGCTTTCAGACTATTACTTAGCTGCTCGCGACACTGAAACTAGCGATTTTATGACTGTGGGAAAAACCTTCAAGGGCTTAACAGACTGGGAAATCGTGGAAATGACTAAGCGTCTGAAAGAACTAACCGTAAAGGCGGAGTACCGAAGAGTTTTTGTGTTTCCCAAAATAGTTGTTGAAGTGGCCTACAACGAGATTCAGAAAAGCTCAAAATACAAGTGCGGTATGGCTTTAAGGTTTGCGCGTATAACCCGCATAAGAGAGGATAAAACAGCTGAGGAAGCAGACACCATAGAACGTGTTAAGGAAATTTACCGTAAGCAGTTTCTGAAAAAGGGTATATATAAGGCTGATGGAAACAGCAATAGCAGAACATAAGGGAGAACTGTCCGATGCCTAAAAAACGGAAAATTCCTGTTTCCTATGAGGATTTTTACAGTCGCCAAATAGTCATGAAGGAACTTGGCAGCAGAGGACAAGCCAAACTTGCTAAGTCAAAGGTTGCCATTGCAGGATTAGGCGGCTTAGGCACAGCTTCAGCTCTTTACCTGACGCTTGCAGGCGTTGGAAACCTGCGTTTAATAGACCAAGATACTGTGGAGGCTAAAAACCTTCATAGACAAATCCTTTACACATTACGAGATTTAAAGCATTCAAAAGCAGAAGTTTCGGCAAGGAAACTTGCAGAAATGAACCCCTTCGTTAAGGTTGAGGGCATCCCAGAAAACCTTAACGCAGACAATGCTGAAGAGCTTCTCCGCGGCATGGACTGCGTAGTAGACGGCTTAGATAATATGCGAACCCGTTACCTAGTTAACCGTACATGTGCAAAATTGAAAATCCCATATGTTTTTGGGGCTGCAATAGGAACCGAAGGAAACCTTTCAGTTTTTTATCCACCAGAAACCCCATGTCTAGAATGCATATTACCAAACATTGATGACAGTAACCTGCCCAGCTGCGACGTTAGAGGAGTAATTGCAGCAACCCCTGGAATAATAGGAACAATGCAAGCCATGGAAACCATAAAAGTCCTAACAGGAACAGGCATACCCTTAAAGGGCAAACTCATGATATGCGACTTCAACGAAATGTACTTTACAACCATAGAAGTATCTAAAAGGATAAACTGTCCCGCATGCCAAGGTGAACACCCACCAAAACCAAAAGAAGAAATTGTCTGGCTTTGCGGACGAAACACTGCTAACGTGAACCCGGAAAAACCAATAAAACTAAACTTGAAACAAATCCGCGACAAAGTGGAACAAAAATTCAAAATACAGATAAAATCATCAGCAGCTATAGTTTTCACACATAAAAAATACGAAATAACCCTCTTCAGTAACGGACGCATGCTTATAAAAAATGTTGCCGACGAAAAAACTGCCCTCAAAGTTTACAAGGAAATTGCGGAAGAATTCAAGTTAAACCCGTAAAATCTTTATTAGCCTCCATAGTGAAATGTGAATTGCCGGGGTGGCCGAACGGTTCAGGCGGCTGCCTGCAGAGCAGCTATATGTGGGTTCAAATCCCACCCCCGGCTTTTTGGCATAAACCCCCGGTCTGCCGGCGAACCCCCGGTTTCTCGACGAACCCTCAGACAGTTGTTATTTCCGTTTTCTAAACAGTTTAACGCCTTCAACGTCGCATATGTATTCAAAGCCAGCCTCTATGAGTTCAGTGGCTTCTTTAACGTTTGTTGCAGCTTTGCATATGTATTCGTCGTTTTCGAAGCTTACAAGCTGTGTGTAGATCAGCGTGTTTTTGATGTTTTTGTGGCCTAGAAACTGCATGACGTAGAGAATGTCTTTGGTCTTGTGGTATTCCATGGTGGCTTTCCAATGGCGAAACGTGTGAAATGTTATTTGCAGAAGCCTTGGGTTTCCAAGTTTTTTTGCAATCAACCTGCGCGATCTTTGGAAGGATCTTGCGAAGCCTCTAATAGGGTAGTTTCCGAAAACCCTGTCTGAATTTTTGGGAAGCATGGAAAGCATCGCCAGCAATTTGCTTGAAACTTTGAATATTCTCGGGTTGCTCCCTTTTTCAGGAGTAATTCTTATGGTTCTGTTGATGTAGTCAATGTCTATCCATTCGATTCTCCATGCTTCGCCAGCTCTCACAGCTGTTTCTTTCAACAGTTGGAGGAACGCCGCCATCTTTTTCCCGCAGCCTGCGATTAACTGATCTATTTCTGATTCCGCTGGGATGAAGGGAAGTTTGGCTATTCTCTTGTATTTTGGCGGATCCCATTTTCCTCCAAGCATTGAGAGGAAGCTGGTGTAGGCTTCTACGGCAAGCTCCTTTCTCCCTTCGCTCCAAGCGTCCTGTTTCGATATCGCCTCTTTAACAGACTCCGGGTCTAGGAGATTAGCTCCCAGAGTTGCCAAGCGTTTTAGGAGCTTAACACGTCCCTCAATTGTGGCTTTTGAGTAGCCTTGTTTCAGCAGCCAGAAGCTATATTCAACAATTTTCGCTATAGACTCTTGATGGGTGGGTTTTCCCTCTGGAATTTTTGCGGCTCCCGCCTGCCCATTTTTAGACATTTTTTCTACTTCGGCCAAGGTTTTCACCGCCGCCACGGCGGAGGGCGCTCCGCTTAACGCCTCACAGCTCCCTTGGCACCTAAAAGATAAGGCGTCAGCGCAATTTAAAATCTGCCTATCAACTTTACAGGCATGTTGAAACCTGTTTGAACAGTTGCAATTTTTCTCTGTAAAGCGGTAGCCGCATGTTCTGCAAAGCCACCTTTGAACCGCTTCGCCGTTTGCCAAGTAGCGTAAGCCGTCTCTGTAAAGCCTTTTGCCGCCGCACGTTGGGCAGGTGGGCGTTTCTGGGCTTGGGGCCACTGGTTTAGGCGTCTCCTGCCTGCTGCTGTTTTTCCCATGCTTCTTTACAGTCTTCGCATAGCCATACGGCTTCGCCTTTGAAGGTTTCGGCTTGCCAGCTTGTTAGCTTCGTGTAGCCGCAAACCGCGCAGGTGTGCCAGTCGTAGTAGCCGTCGCTCCAGTAAACTGCCTTGAAACTTTCCAGTGGAACCGTGCCAGGGACAGCCCTGTCTAATTTTTCCGCTTCTTCAGCGTTTTGGAAGTTTGTGTCTAAGTGTCCGATGTGTCTGATAGGCTGAGGGGTTTCCACGTTAAACGCGGTTTTTCCACTTGGTAAATTGGGCTTGTTTTCTGAAAAGAAGCTTTTTTCACAGGTTTGATTTTCAGGTTTAGACATGGGGGCGCTTTCACTGTTTGGACGCATCAGACACTTGGACACAACGCCGTATTTTTTGGCTATACGGTGCAGTTTATTACTGTCAAACTCGTAGGCTTTTGTGAAGCCGTCGGCAGTGCGGTAGGACCGTTTTTTTCCGCCGAGCACCTCGCGGAGCCTGTAGCCCACCTGCTTTTTTGTTATTACGCCGAACTCTGCTGAATCGATCATGTTTGGTTTTTTCTCATCCTGTTTAGCTTCAAGCTCTTCAGCCAGCTTTTCCCAAACAACTGTGAAGGGTAAAGGCTCATTCTGGTATGTTTCTGCAACGACTTTTACAAGCCTTCCTTCAAGCGTGTTCATCTTCTCGTTTAGGCGTTCCTGCTGCAAACGTTCAACAAAAGCCCTAAGCTGCTTTTCAACGGTTAACCCGTGGACTATTTGGATTATTGGCTTCCAAAGCTCTGCAAGCCGTCCTTTGCATGGCAACTCGACGTCGGGCAGCTGCCAGTCTCCGCTTGCCAAACGCCATTTGAGAAGCATGTCTCTTAGCTGTCTAAGGCGTGTATAGTCTTCTTCGTTGACGTCTGCCCAGTCTTTGCGTGGGAACCCTTCAACCATGCCTATGAAGACGAACCTTTCTGCTAAGCCTTTAACCCTTGGAATTTCTTCGGCGGCGCAGGCTTTGAAGCAGAAACACCGGAAATACTTGATAAACCGTTTATGCTTGAGAATGAATGTTCTTGGGATTCTGGCGCCCTGCTTGTAACCTGCCTTGTAAATTTTGCTTTTATCCAGATCCCTTTCAAAACCTTGAACTTCGTCTTCCAA
>Ga0129301_1000861_pt1 | contig 16002 bp, 7 predicted proteins | sample ConPoolayeHmetaG_FD_94489 | JGI IMG/M metagenome (GOLD analysis project Ga0129301, IMG submission 94489) | Hot spring microbial mat communities from California, USA to study Microbial Dark Matter (Phase II) - Cone Pool mat layer H metaG ...
ACCTTGGGAATCCCCATAAATCGCCATGTTTCAATAAAATGCCTGCACAGAGAGAGGGTTTGCTTATTAGAGAACTGACTTGTGAAGGCTGTATGACCCGCCACATCCACAGTATGGAAGGAATAGAATCGGGTAACCCCTTTTGGACCTCTGAGATATCGGGGTCCCACAAGGTCTGTTTGATGGAAGTCCCCCATCTTTTCAGCGGTAACATAAGGATAAGGCTGATTGTTACCATTTCTTTTGGTTTTAGTTCGCCCTGTCTTTCCATAACGAGAGAGAATCTTAGCAATGGTAGAGATAGCGGGGATATTTCTAATCTTCCTTTGCTTGAGCTCCCAGTGGATAACCTCAGCCCCAATGCCAGAGAAGGCAGAACGTCGGCTCTTGTGAGATTCCAACTCCGCTCTAATGGAGAGAATCTTTTTAACCGTACGCTCAGAGGTTTTTCTCCAGATTCTCTTTGGAGCACGACTCTTATCTTTGAGACCATTAAGCCCATGCTCTTTATATCGTCGGAGCCATTTGGAAAGCCAGAATCTCCCCCTTTGGACCAAATGGAGTATCTTTTTAAATTTAATTCCTTCTTTGTGAAGTTGTATTGCTTGACAGCGTTTCTCATATTCCTTTTGATTCTTCATCGCCTTTCCTTCCTCCCAAAACCTTTTGGAAGAAGTTTAGGCGATGTTAAAATTAGTTTGCGATGTTATTATATTTTTTTAGTTTGCGATGTTATTATATAAACCCTATATCAATTAAAGTCCGAATTTCAAAATTAAACGTCATCATTCCCTGTTCTGATTATTTCAATTCTAAACCTTCCTGCTATTTTGGACTTTCGTATTTGGTGCTTCAACGCCTGGTCTCTTATAGACTATCTTCCCTCCCTTTATGACGGTCTCCACATGATCCACTCCAAAATGGTAGGGGAGATATTTATAGTTTGGGATATCCAAGATAATCACATCGGCCTTCTTTCCTATATCCAGTGAACCCATTTGGTTTTCCATTCCTATGGATTTCGCTCCATGAATCGTTGTTGCCTGGATGACCTCTTTCGGGGTCATCCTGAACATGGTACAACCCATGGTCATAATCAGGGTAAGGGATTCAGTCATCGATGAGCCAGGATTTAAGTCCGTTGCCAGTGCTACCTTTACTCCTCTTTCGATCATCTCCCTTGCAGGAGGAAGTTTAGTCATAGAAAGGAAGAAACTTGCCCCTGGTAATAGGACTGCGGTCACCCCTTTTTCAGCCATCTTTTCGATACCGGTTTGACTGATATATTCAAGATGTTCGGCAGAAATGGCCCCTACCTCAGCAGCCAGTTCTGCCCCTCCCCCGGGTGTTAACTGGTCAGCATGGATCTTTGGTTTAAGCCCATAACGCTTCCCTGCCTCAAGAATTTTTCTTGACTCCTCAAGACTAAACGCCTTCTCTTCGCAGAAGACATCGCAAAATTCTGCAAGCCCTTCCTGGGCAATATTTGGAATCATCTCCTTTATGACCATCTCCATATAAATGGCTCGATTATTTCTAAACTCCCTGGGGACAGTATGGGCTCCTAAAAATGTTGGAACGATATCTATAGGATGGGCTTCCTGTAATGCCCTCATTACTTTTAGAATCTTCATTTCATCTTTTAACGAAAGCCCATATCCGCTTTTTGCCTCAATGGTGGTGACTCCCTCCGTAAGCATTCGGTCCAATCTCTTTTTCCCTAAAGAAAAGAGTTCCTCAAAAGAGGCCTTTCTTGTCGCTTCAACGGTAGAAAGGATTCCACCACCCCTTTCAGCGATTTCAAGGTAGGAGAGTCCCTGAATCCTCATCTCAAATTCATTCTCCCTCGATCCAGCAAAGATGAGGTGGGTGTGGGAGTCAATAAGTCCTGGCATAACCACTTTCCCTTGAGCATCAATCTCTTTTCCCCTGGAGGCTAAAGAAACCTCTTTGGGCAGTTGATCGGTTTTTCCCACCCAAAGAATCTTCTCTCCTCCTATTGCAATTGCCCCATCTCGGATCATTCCCAAACCCACTTCATCTTTGAAGGAAGAAGAGAGGGTCAGCAGTTCCGTGGCGTTCTTGATAATCAGATTGGTTTCACTCATAGGTTAGTTGTCTATCGTTCATCGTTCTTCGTTCATTGTTTATAAATTTTCTTCAATGCCTGAATAAACCTTCTGTTGTCTGACATTCTTCCAATGGTCACCCGGGCACAGGTTGAATAGCCCCAGATTCTCCCCGGTCGGATAATGATTCCTTCTTTCAGGAGATCTCGAAAGATCTCTTCTGCGTCCTTTTTAAAATCAACAAAGATAAAGTTGGCCTGACTGGGAACGTAGAAAAGTCCCATCTTGGTCAATTCCTGATATAGATAAGCTCTTCCTTCCTTTACTAATTGAATCGACCTTCTTGCATGGTCCACATCTTTTAGGGCAGCCAAAGCAGCAACCTGGGCCAGCCGGTGCACTGGGAATGGATCTCTAACCTGATAGAGACACTGAATTAAATCTTCTCTTCCCAATGCGTAACCAATCCTCAGCCCTGCCAATCCATAGACCTTCGAAAAGGTCCTTAGAACAATAACCTGCCCCCCATTCCTTATATACTCCAGGCTATTCAGAGAACAGGATTCCTCAACAAACTCTCTATAAGCCTCATCTAAGATAAGGATAACCTGTTTTGGAAGCCTGGAAAGAAAGCGATTGAATGCCTCTTTTGAAACCACCGTCCCTGTCGGATTATTAGGGTTACAGATAAAAATCAGTTTTGTTTTTTCATTGACCCTTTCCAGCATTCCATCCAGATCGTGGGTATAATTCTTTAATCTCACCCTGATAGGCTTTCCACCCATGATCTGGGTCACATTGGTGTAGACCGGAAACGTGGGATCAGCCATCACCACCTCCTCTCCTTCATTGACAAAGGCATTGGCAATCATCAAAATGAGATTATCCGCTCCATTAGAGAGGACAACCATCTTCTCAGAAACCGAAAATTTCTCAGCCAGTGCTTTTCTCAATAGGGTGCAAGGACCTTCAGGGTAAAGATAGATATTTGGAAGTTCTTTCTTTATGGCCGAAACTGCCTTAGGAGATGGACCAAGAAGATTCTCATTTGAGGCAAGTTTTACCCACCTCTTCTGACCATACTCCTTCTGAACTTCCTCAATCGACTTCCCAGGAACATAGGAAGCGATCTTCAAAATTCCCCTTCTTACCAGTTTCTCAATCTTCATTCAAATAGCCTCCAGTCCAAGCCCTTTCAACTCCTTCTTCTTCTCTTTCCATAGGGATTCGTATTCATCGGTTGGCTTAAGTCGATCCATTTGATAGCACTCAGGGAAAGTCTTTCCAATGGGGGCTTCCGAAATCTTCGCCTCGTATTTTTCTAATAATTTTAAAACAATCTGATTGGCCTCTTTCCGAGAAAGCCCCATCTTTGAGACCGTATGGCCGACCTCTGCATGGATTCTTGCCTCCATCCCACTACACCTTAATGGATAACGATTCCTTGCGACTGCGGTTGGATTGAGATGCCAACCCGAGACAGTGGAGGCAACGGCGTGGGCGCAGAGTTCATCCATAATCATCTCTGTGCATGGTCCCGAGGCCATAAATGCATTCGAAGCAATAATGAGGTTCGTATTTCTCGCCAATGCCTGCCCAACCGTTGAAACCAACCAGAGCATCTCCCTTGTAGTATTGCATACTTGATGAATGTGAATGGGAAAGGCGTTATGCCTCTCTGCCGAAAAGACAAGAAGACCCAGAAAATGATGGGCTACAAGGACGATCGCCGTTCCTTCGGGGCCTCCAGCATACCCCCCCATCAAAGGACCATACAATGCTCCTAAAACATAAGGCGACTGGCGAAGGAAAGCAACCTTCTTTAGTCTTTCAAAATCTACCTTCATCTCCGCAATGGCGGCGACTAACAATCCATCTCCTGGATAGGCACCAAACCTTTCCTGTGCAGAGGCAATGGTTGCGTCGGTCTTCTCACCTGTTGATTGAAAATTGTGTATCCCAATGGTTGGCCTTCCTGCTCGGTTGGCTGCTTCTCTGAGCATCTTTGTATTCCAGATAGCCGCCTCCACCTCAATGGGAGAACCTGAGGTAACGGGTATTCCTTGATAACTGGTAATCAAAGGTCCTGAGAAAGTATCCGCAAGAGGCTCCTGAGCATAACTTTGGGCAATAGGGAGAAACAGTTCTTCTGTAACAGGAGTTCCTACTGCAGAGAAAAAGCAGACAGGATCTCTTCGGTCTTCAACTTTTCTTGGGAATACAGAAACGGTTTCTTTCTCTCTCCCGTACCGAACCTCTTGAGGAACGTGGTTTAAAGCCCATTTCAGTTCTTCCTCAGTAAAACGAATCACCCTCTGGGTATCCATACAGAAGACCCCTAACTCTAAAAAGAGTTCTACTCCTGCTTGATAGAGGCGATCTGAAAGGCCATCGTCTGTTGAAATAACGGATTCAGGATGATAGCGTATCTCGTACTTTTTCTGGAGATCTAAGGTCTTTCTACCGATCTTCTTATCGAATTCCTCCTCCCTCACCCTCTCACCGGATTCCGCCCTCCGGATCACTTCCAGGAAATCAAAAAACTCTCCATTTCCCATTCCCTTCACCCCTTCTCTGATTCTTTAAGCCCAACAAGCCTCTTTGCCACCCGAACAGCCTCCATAGCGGTTTCCCCATATCCATCGGCACCAATCTCCTTTGCCCAATCTGGTAGGACGGGGGCTCCTCCTACCATTACCTTAACCTTCTCCCTCAACCCGTGTTCCTTAAGGGCCTCAATCAATTTAGGCATATGAACCATGGTCGTGGTCATCAATGCTGATACGCCTATGATGTCCGGGGAAAGTTCCTTCACCTTTTCAACAAATTGAAGCACAGGGACATCCCTTCCAAGGTCATAGACCCTAAAACCATTACTTTCCAGCATAATCTTAACGATATTCTTCCCGATATCGTGAACATCCCCCTGAATGGTTCCAAGGAGGACGGTCTTCTGGATAAGGTTGGCTCCCTTTGCGAGGATATGATCCCGAAATATCCCTACCCCTGCAACCATTGCATCTGCAGAGAGGAGCACTTCGGGCAGGTAGATCTCTAACTTCTCAAAACGTCTTCCTACCTCCTTCATTCCTTCAGAAAAACCCTTTTCAATGGCCTCGATTGGGTCTATCCCCTTAGCAAGGGCTTCTCTTGCCAATGCAACAGCCTTCTCTTCATCCCCTTCGATAACCGCCTTTGCCATGGCCTCAAAGATATCCATCATTCTCCTTCCTTTTTGAGTCATGTTAAGGGTGAGCGGAAGCCTATCAACTCTAAATTGAAATCTTAAAATTTTCAAGAAATTTTAATGGATCGTTACTGCCTTAAAAAATTTGACAAATTCTTTTAAACATAATAAATAGATAAGACAATGATGAAGGGAAGGGACCACTCAATAGAGAGGCATTAATTAAAAAAATAAAAATTAAGGAGAAGGAGGTAAAAAATGTTGAGAAAAAATCTAATCTTAAAAATGGCTTTTCTCCCCTTAGTGATTGTTCTGTCACTTTTCTTGATGGATTCCCGGACATGGTCAGCTCCCATCACCATTAAATTTGCTCACGGAATGCCGCCGGATGAAGAGGAGGCACTCCATCGAGGTGTGGTTGTCTTCAAAAAGATGGTTGAGCAGAAAACCGCAGGAAGGGTCAAGGTGGATATCTATCCTGCGAATCAATTGGGAAAGGAAAGAGAGCAGTTCGAAGGAGTTAAATTGGGAACCATTGAAATGTGTATGATTGCTGAGGGCCCCATGGCTGGATTCTTTCCAGAGATCATGGTGATTGGAATTCCCTATCTCTATGCCAATGAAATTACGGCCTGGAGGTCACTCGATGGGCCCTTTGGAAAGGCCCTTTTTGAGGAGATGAGAAAGAAAACAGGAGTGCGAGCGTTGGGCATTGGAGAAAATGGCTTTAGAAATTTCACCAATCGGGTGAGACCAATTAAATCACCCGATGATATGAAAGGACTAAAAATCCGAACTATGGAAAACCCTGCCCATATGGCAATGGTAAGGGCTTTAGGAGCCAGCCCCACTCCGATTGCTTGGGGAGAAGTCTATATGGCCCTTCAACAGGGGGTGGTAGATGGGCAAGAGAATCCCGTCTCTGTCATTGAGGTAGCAAAATTTAATGAAGTCCAGAAATATCTCACCCTCGATGGCCATGTGTATAGCATCCTCCCAATCCTGATAAACGACAAATTCTTCACCTCATTGCCCGCGGATATTCAAAAGATCATCGCAGATACGACCAAAACGATCGTGGCCGTTCAGAGAGGACAGAATGTAAAAAAGGTTTACGATGGGGTGAAGAGCCTTCAAGAAAAGGGAATGGAAATCTATTCTCCTACTCCCAAAGAACTCCAGATGTTCAGGGATAGGTCCCAAAGGCCGGTTCTCGAATTCCTGGAAAAGACTTTTACCGATAAAAAAATTGATAAGAAATGGATCAATTTGGCTTTAAAATCTGCAAAAGATTCTGAAAAAGAGTAAAGGTTAAGTAACCTTCCCCTCTCCCCCTTAAGAAAACCTCCCCGATGGTGGGCAGGGGGATGAGGGGATTTTTTTGACTGGATCATTCAATGAAATGGATTAGAAAGATATTGACGAAAGTAAGCCAAATCTCTGAGAGGATTGTCCAAGTGACTCTTGTCGGAATGGTCGGGATCATGACGACCATTATTATCATTCAGGTCTTCATGCGTTACCTTTTCCTCTATTCCTTATCTTGGTCGGAAGAGGTTGCAAGATACCTGATGATCTGGGTGGCCTTTTTGGGTGCAAGCCTTGCCCTAAAAAAGGGATTCCATATTGGTGTCGAATTTGTCGTCTCGAGAATTCCCGAAGATTTAAAGCCATGGATTAATCTGGTGGCTAAACTCTCTATCCTTGTCTTTCTGGTCTTTTTTACCATTGGGGGAATTCGGGTTTCATGGGCGGTCCGGGATCAGGACTCCCCTGCCCTTCTTTTCTCAATGGCCTATGCATACCTCTCAGCCCCTGTCGGCGGTTTTTTTATGATCATTCAAGTTCTAAATTCCATGGTGAATGATTGGGTAAAATCATAGGGAAGAGGCAATGGTCCTTCTCATCTTAGGCTCTGTTTTTGTAATTAGTTTGGTGATTGGAATTCCCATTGCCTTCTGCCTGGGTTTGTGTTCTCTTGCCGTGGTTTTATTTAAGGGGGACTACTCCATCGTTCTTCTTGCACAAAAAGTATTCAACGGAATGGATATGTTCTCCCTGATGGCCATACCTCTTTTCATCCTGGCAGGTGATTTAATGAATTTAGGAGGGGTGACGGATCGCCTCATTAAATTTTCAAATCTATTGGTGGGTCACATCCCGGGGGGGCTGGCCCATACACTGGTGGTTGCAGAGATGTTTCTTTCAGGCGTCACGGGTTCTGCCGTAGCCGATGCATCTGCCTTGGGAACGGTATTGATCCCAGCCATGAAAAAGGAGGGATACGATATAGATTTTTCTACAGCCATCCTGGCCACAGCAGCTACAGCAGGACCAATCATTCCTCCAAGCATTACGATGGTGGTCTATGGAGTGACCATGGGAGTGTCGATAGGAGGTCTTTTCTTGGCAGGATTGATCCCCGGAGTCATCATGGGGTTCTCCATGATGGCTATGGCTTATTATTTTGCACGGAAAAGGAACTATCCCAGAAATGAGAAAAGGGCAACGCTTCCACAAATCCTCAAAGGGAGCCGTGAAGCCATCGCCGCCCTCATCTTACCCATCATTATTTTAGGTGGGATCATGTCAGGAATTTTTACGGCCACCGAAGCAGCAGCCATTGCCGTCTTTTTCGCTTTTGTCTTTGGCCTTTTTGTATTTAAAACCCTTAAGATGAAGGATATCCCCAGAATCCTCGTCAACTGCGGGGTCACCAGCTCTATCATCCTCTTTATTATCGGGCCCGATAATAAAGAGGATGATAGAGCTGGTGACCCCGCAGTTGACGAGGATTCTGGGGATATCCTTCATCTTAAGGGTTTTAAATACAAAAAGGCCAAAGACAAAAGCGAAAAAGACGGCAATGGCTGCTGCTTCGGTGGCCGTAAAAATTCCTGACATGATCCCACCTAAAATAATGATGGGTAAGATGAGGGCGGCGATGGCTTCACGGCTCCCTTTGAGGATTTGTGGAAGCGTTGCCCTTTTCTCATTTCTGGGATAGTTCCTTTTCCGTGCAAAATAATAAGCCATAGCCATCATGGAGAACCCCATGATGACTCCGGGGATCAATCCTGCCAAGAAAAGACCTCCTATCGACACTCCCATGGTCACTCCATAGACCACCATCGTAATGCTTGGAGGAATGATTGGTCCTGCTGTAGCTGCTGTGGCCAGGATGGCTGTAGAAAAATCTATATCGTATCCCTCCTTTTTCATGGCTGGGATCAATACCGTTCCCAAGGCAGATGCATCGGCTACGGCAGAACCCGTGACGCCTGAAAGAAACATCTCTGCAACCACCAGTGTATGGGCCAGCCCCCCCGGGATGTGACCCACCAATAGATTTGAAAATTTAATGAGGCGATCCGTCACCCCTCCTAAATTCATTAAATCACCTGCCAGGATGAAAAGAGGTATGGCCATCAGGGAGAACATATCCATTCCGTTGAATACTTTTTGTGCAAGAAGAACGATGGAGTAGTCCCCCTTAAATAAAACCACGGCAAGAGAACACAAACCCAGGCAGAAGGCAATGGGAATTCCAATCACCAAACTAATTACAAAAACAGAGCCTAAGATGAGAAGGACCATTGCCTCTTCCCTATGATTTTACCCAATCATTCACCATGGAATTTAGAACTTGAATGATCATAAAAAAACCGCCGACAGGGGCTGAGAGGTATGCATAGGCCATTGAGAAAAGAAGGGCAGGGGAGTCCTGATCCCGGACCGCCCATGAAACCCGAATTCCCCCAATGGTAAAAAAGACCAGAAAGACAAGGATAGAGAGTTTAGCCACCAGATTAATCCATGGCTTTAAATCTTCGGGAATTCTCGAGACGACAAATTCGACACCAATATGGAATCCCTTTTTTAGGGCAAGGCTTGCACCCAAAAAGGCCACCCAGATCATCAGGTATCTTGCAACCTCTTCCGACCAAGATAAGGAATAGAGGAAAAGGTAACGCATGAAGACCTGAATGATAATAATGGTCGTCATGATCCCGACCATTCCGACAAGAGTCACTTGGACAATCCTCTCAGAGATTTGGCTTACTTTCGTCAATATCTTTCTAATCCATTTCATTGAATGATCCAGTCAAAAAAATCCCCTCATCCCCCTGCCCACCATCGGGGAGGTTTTCTTAAGGGGGAGAGGGGAAGGTTACTTAACCTTTACTCTTTTTCAGAATCTTTTGCAGATTTTAAAGCCAAATTGATCCATTTCTTATCAATTTTTTTATCGGTAAAAGTCTTTTCCAGGAATTCGAGAACCGGCCTTTGGGACCTATCCCTGAACATCTGGAGTTCTTTGGGAGTAGGAGAATAGATTTCCATTCCCTTTTCTTGAAGGCTCTTCACCCCATCGTAAACCTTTTTTACATTCTGTCCTCTCTGAACGGCCACGATCGTTTTGGTCGTATCTGCGATGATCTTTTGAATATCCGCGGGCAATGAGGTGAAGAATTTGTCGTTTATCAGGATTGGGAGGATGCTATACACATGGCCATCGAGGGTGAGATATTTCTGGACTTCATTAAATTTTGCTACCTCAATGACAGAGACGGGATTCTCTTGCCCATCTACCACCCCCTGTTGAAGGGCCATATAGACTTCTCCCCAAGCAATCGGAGTGGGGCTGGCTCCTAAAGCCCTTACCATTGCCATATGGGCAGGGTTTTCCATAGTTCGGATTTTTAGTCCTTTCATATCATCGGGTGATTTAATTGGTCTCACCCGATTGGTGAAATTTCTAAAGCCATTTTCTCCAATGCCCAACGCTCGCACTCCTGTTTTCTTTCTCATCTCCTCAAAAAGGGCCTTTCCAAAGGGCCCATCGAGTGACCTCCAGGCCGTAATTTCATTGGCATAGAGATAGGGAATTCCAATCACCATGATCTCTGGAAAGAATCCAGCCATGGGGCCCTCAGCAATCATACACATTTCAATGGTTCCCAATTTAACTCCTTCGAACTGCTCTCTTTCCTTTCCCAATTGATTCGCAGGATAGATATCCACCTTGACCCTTCCTGCGGTTTTCTGCTCAACCATCTTTTTGAAGACAACCACACCTCGATGGAGTGCCTCCTCTTCATCCGGCGGCATTCCGTGAGCAAATTTAATGGTGATGGGAGCTGACCATGTCCGGGAATCCATCAAGAAAAGTGACAGAACAATCACTAAGGGGAGAAAAGCCATTTTTAAGATTAGATTTTTTCTCAACATTTTTTACCTCCTTCTCCTTAATTTTTATTTTTTTAATTAATGCCTCTCTATTGAGTGGTCCCTTCCCTTCATCATTGTCTTATCTATTTATTATGTTTAAAAGAATTTGTCAAATTTTTTAAGGCAGTAACGATCCATTAAAATTTCTTGAAAATTTTAAGATTTCAATTTAGAGTTGATAGGCTTCCGCTCACCCTTAACATGACTCAAAAAGGAAGGAGAATGATGGATATCTTTGAGGCCATGGCAAAGGCGGTTATCGAAGGGGATGAAGAGAAGGCTGTTGCATTGGCAAGAGAAGCCCTTGCTAAGGGGATAGACCCAATCGAGGCCATTGAAAAGGGTTTTTCTGAAGGAATGAAGGAGGTAGGAAGACGTTTTGAGAAGTTAGAGATCTACCTGCCCGAAGTGCTCCTCTCTGCAGATGCAATGGTTGCAGGGGTAGGGATATTTCGGGATCATATCCTCGCAAAGGGAGCCAACCTTATCCAGAAGACCGTCCTCCTTGGAACCATTCAGGGGGATGTTCACGATATCGGGAAGAATATCGTTAAGATTATGCTGGAAAGTAATGGTTTTAGGGTCTATGACCTTGGAAGGGATGTCCCTGTGCTTCAATTTGTTGAAAAGGTGAAGGAACTTTCCCCGGACATCATAGGCGTATCAGCATTGATGACCACGACCATGGTTCATATGCCTAAATTGATTGAGGCCCTTAAGGAACACGGGTTGAGGGAGAAGGTTAAGGTAATGGTAGGAGGAGCCCCCGTCCTACCAGATTGGGCAAAGGAGATTGGTGCCGATGGATATGGGGAAACCGCTATGGAGGCTGTTCGGGTGGCAAAGAGGCTTGTTGGGCTTAAAGAATCAGAGAAGGGGTGAAGGGAATGGGAAATGGAGAGTTTTTTGATTTCCTGGAAGTGATCCGGAGGGCGGAATCCGGTGAGAGGGTGAGGGAGGAGGAATTCGATAAGAAGATCGGTAGAAAGACCTTAGATCTCCAGAAAAAGTACGAGATACGCTATCATCCTGAATCCGTTATTTCAACAGACGATGGCCTTTCAGATCGCCTCTATCAAGCAGGAGTAGAACTCTTTTTAGAGTTAGGGGTCTTCTGTATGGATACCCAGAGGGTGATTCGTTTTACTGAGGAAGAACTGAAATGGGCTTTAAACCACGTTCCTCAAGAGGTTCGGTACGGGAGAGAGAAAGAAACCGTTTCTGTATTCCCAAGAAAAGTTGAAGACCGAAGAGATCCTGTCTGCTTTTTCTCTGCAGTAGGAACTCCTGTTACAGAAGAACTGTTTCTCCCTATTGCCCAAAGTTATGCTCAGGAGCCTCTTGCGGATACTTTCTCAGGACCTTTGATTACCAGTTATCAAGGAATACCCGTTACCTCAGGTTCTCCCATTGAGGTGGAGGCGGCTATCTGGAATACAAAGATGCTCAGAGAAGCAGCCAACCGAGCAGGAAGGCCAACCATTGGGATACACAATTTTCAATCAACAGGTGAGAAGACCGACGCAACCATTGCCTCTGCACAGGAAAGGTTTGGTGCCTATCCAGGAGATGGATTGTTAGTCGCCGCCATTGCGGAGATGAAGGTAGATTTTGAAAGACTAAAGAAGGTTGCTTTCCTTCGCCAGTCGCCTTATGTTTTAGGAGCATTGTATGGTCCTTTGATGGGGGGGTATGCTGGAGGCCCCGAAGGAACGGCGATCGTCCTTGTAGCCCATCATTTTCTGGGTCTTCTTGTCTTTTCGGCAGAGAGGCATAACGCCTTTCCCATTCACATTCATCAAGTATGCAATACTACAAGGGAGATGCTCTGGTTGGTTTCAACGGTTGGGCAGGCATTGGCGAGAAATACGAACCTCATTATTGCTTCGAATGCATTTATGGCCTCGGGACCATGCACAGAGATGATTATGGATGAACTCTGCGCCCACGCCGTTGCCTCCACTGTCTCGGGTTGGCATCTCAATCCAACCGCAGTCGCAAGGAATCGTTATCCATTAAGGTGTAGTGGGATGGAGGCAAGAATCCATGCAGAGGTCGGCCATACGGTCTCAAAGATGGGGCTTTCTCGGAAAGAGGCCAATCAGATTGTTTTAAAATTATTAGAAAAATACGAGGCGAAGATTTCGGAAGCCCCCATTGGAAAGACTTTCCCTGAGTGCTATCAAATGGATCGACTTAAGCCAACCGATGAATACGAATCCCTATGGAAAGAGAAGAAGAAGGAGTTGAAAGGGCTTGGACTGGAGGCTATTTGAATGAAGATTGAGAAACTGGTAAGAAGGGGAATTTTGAAGATCGCTTCCTATGTTCCTGGGAAGTCGATTGAGGAAGTTCAGAAGGAGTATGGTCAGAAGAGGTGGGTAAAACTTGCCTCAAATGAGAATCTTCTTGGTCCATCTCCTAAGGCAGTTTCGGCCATAAAGAAAGAACTTCCAAATATCTATCTTTACCCTGAAGGTCCTTGCACCCTATTGAGAAAAGCACTGGCTGAGAAATTTTCGGTTTCTGAGAAGATGGTTGTCCTCTCTAATGGAGCGGATAATCTCATTTTGATGATTGCCAATGCCTTTGTCAATGAAGGAGAGGAGGTGGTGATGGCTGATCCCACGTTTCCGGTCTACACCAATGTGACCCAGATCATGGGTGGAAAGCCTATCAGGGTGAGATTAAAGAATTATACCCACGATCTGGATGGAATGCTGGAAAGGGTCAATGAAAAAACAAAACTGATTTTTATCTGTAACCCTAATAATCCGACAGGGACGGTGGTTTCAAAAGAGGCATTCAATCGCTTTCTTTCCAGGCTTCCAAAACAGGTTATCCTTATCTTAGATGAGGCTTATAGAGAGTTTGTTGAGGAATCCTGTTCTCTGAATAGCCTGGAGTATATAAGGAATGGGGGGCAGGTTATTGTTCTAAGGACCTTTTCGAAGGTCTATGGATTGGCAGGGCTGAGGATTGGTTACGCATTGGGAAGAGAAGATTTAATTCAGTGTCTCTATCAGGTTAGAGATCCATTCCCAGTGCACCGGCTGGCCCAGGTTGCTGCTTTGGCTGCCCTAAAAGATGTGGACCATGCAAGAAGGTCGATTCAATTAGTAAAGGAAGGAAGAGCTTATCTATATCAGGAATTGACCAAGATGGGACTTTTCTACGTTCCCAGTCAGGCCAACTTTATCTTTGTTGATTTTAAAAAGGACGCAGAAGAGATCTTTCGAGATCTCCTGAAAGAAGGAATCATTATCCGACCGGGGAGAATCTGGGGCTATTCAACCTGTGCCCGGGTGACCATTGGAAGAATGTCAGACAACAGAAGGTTTATTCAGGCATTGAAGAAAATTTATAAACAATGAACGAAGAACGATGAACGATAGACAACTAACCTATGAGTGAAACCAATCTGATTATCAAGAACGCCACGGAACTGCTGACCCTCTCTTCTTCCTTCAAAGATGAAGTGGGTTTGGGAATGATCCGAGATGGGGCAATTGCAATAGGAGGAGAGAAGATTCTTTGGGTGGGAAAAACCGATCAACTGCCCAAAGAGGTTTCTTTAGCCTCCAGGGGAAAAGAGATTGATGCTCAAGGGAAAGTGGTTATGCCAGGACTTATTGACTCCCACACCCACCTCATCTTTGCTGGATCGAGGGAGAATGAATTTGAGATGAGGATTCAGGGACTCTCCTACCTTGAAATCGCTGAAAGGGGTGGTGGAATCCTTTCTACCGTTGAAGCGACAAGAAAGGCCTCTTTTGAGGAACTCTTTTCTTTAGGGAAAAAGAGATTGGACCGAATGCTTACGGAGGGAGTCACCACCATTGAGGCAAAAAGCGGATATGGGCTTTCGTTAAAAGATGAAATGAAGATTCTAAAAGTAATGAGGGCATTACAGGAAGCCCATCCTATAGATATCGTTCCAACATTTTTAGGAGCCCATACTGTCCCCAGGGAGTTTAGAAATAATCGAGCCATTTATATGGAGATGGTCATAAAGGAGATGATTCCAAATATTGCCCAGGAAGGGCTTGCAGAATTTTGCGATGTCTTCTGCGAAGAGAAGGCGTTTAGTCTTGAGGAGTCAAGAAAAATTCTTGAGGCAGGGAAGCGTTATGGGCTTAAACCAAAGATCCATGCTGACCAGTTAACACCCGGGGGAGGGGCAGAACTGGCTGCTGAGGTAGGGGCCATTTCTGCCGAACATCTTGAATATATCAGTCAAACCGGTATCGAAAAGATGGCTGAAAAAGGGGTGACCGCAGTCCTATTACCAGGGGCAAGTTTCTTCCTTTCTATGACTAAACTTCCTCCTGCAAGGGAGATGATCGAAAGAGGAGTAAAGGTAGCACTGGCAACGGACTTAAATCCTGGCTCATCGATGACTGAATCCCTTACCCTGATTATGACCATGGGTTGTACCATGTTCAGGATGACCCCGAAAGAGGTCATCCAGGCAACAACGATTCATGGAGCGAAATCCATAGGAATGGAAAACCAAATGGGTTCACTGGATATAGGAAAGAAGGCCGATGTGATTATCTTGGATATCCCAAACTATAAATATCTCCCCTACCATTTTGGAGTGGATCATGTGGAGACCGTCATAAAGGGAGGGAAGATAGTCTATAAGAGACCAGGCGTTGAAGCACCAAATACGAAAGTCCAAAATAGCAGGAAGGTTTAGAATTGAAATAATCAGAACAGGGAATGATGACGTTTAATTTTGAAATTCGGACTTTAATTGATATAGGGTTTATATAATAACATCGCAAACTAAAAAAATATAATAACATCGCAAACTAATTTTAACATCGCCTAAACTTCTTCCAAAAGGTTTTGGGAGGAAGGAAAGGCGATGAAGAATCAAAAGGAATATGAGAAACGCTGTCAAGCAATACAACTTCACAAAGAAGGAATTAAATTTAAAAAGATACTCCATTTGGTCCAAAGGGGGAGATTCTGGCTTTCCAAATGGCTCCGACGATATAAAGAGCATGGGCTTAATGGTCTCAAAGATAAGAGTCGTGCTCCAAAGAGAATCTGGAGAAAAACCTCTGAGCGTACGGTTAAAAAGATTCTCTCCATTAGAGCGGAGTTGGAATCTCACAAGAGCCGACGTTCTGCCTTCTCTGGCATTGGGGCTGAGGTTATCCACTGGGAGCTCAAGCAAAGGAAGATTAGAAATATCCCCGCTATCTCTACCATTGCTAAGATTCTCTCTCGTTATGGAAAGACAGGGCGAACTAAAACCAAAAGAAATGGTAACAATCAGCCTTATCCTTATGTTACCGCTGAAAAGATGGGGGACTTCCATCAAACAGACCTTGTGGGACCCCGATATCTCAGAGGTCCAAAAGGGGTTACCCGATTCTATTCCTTCCATACTGTGGATGTGGCGGGTCATACAGCCTTCACAAGTCAGTTCTCTAATAAGCAAACCCTCTCTCTGTGCAGGCATTTTATTGAAACATGGCGATTTATGGGGATTCCCAAGGT
>Ga0129301_1000865_pt1 | contig 15980 bp, 12 predicted proteins | sample ConPoolayeHmetaG_FD_94489 | JGI IMG/M metagenome (GOLD analysis project Ga0129301, IMG submission 94489) | Hot spring microbial mat communities from California, USA to study Microbial Dark Matter (Phase II) - Cone Pool mat layer H metaG ...
ACTGCGCGCCGCTGTGGGGGCTGGTGGAGGCGGTGCTGGAGGCGGCGCCGGGGGCGCACGCGCTGCGGGATCCGACCCGGGGCGGCCTGGCGGCGGCCCTGAACGAGATCGCCCGGCAGTCGGGGGTGGAGGTGGTGATCGAGGAAGGGGCGGTGCGGGTGCGGGGGCCGGTGGCGGCCGCTTGCGAGCTCCTGGGGCTGGACCCGCTCTATGCGGCGAACGAGGGCAAGATGGTGGTGATCGTGCCGGAGCGGGAGGCGGAGGCGGCGTTGGCGGCGATGCGCGGGCACGCGCTGGGGAGGGATGCGGGGAGGATAGGGGAAGTGCGGGAGGGGCGCGGGGCGCGGGTGCTGGTGCGCACCGCGCTGGGCACGCACCGGCTGCTGGGCCGGCATGTGGGGGAGCAGATGCCGCGAATCTGCTGAACAGGAGCGATTTCCGCCGCCCTATGGGAGAGGAGATCGTGGGGTCGGGACGAAGCCGGGGGATGGGGCGGGCTGTGGGAGATAGCAGGGCAGGCCCCGCGAGGGCCGAATGTGTTGTCTTGAGGTCCGCCTCTCCCCTGGGGTCAGCAGTGCGGGGGTGTGCGCGCGGGGGGTGAGGAAGGACGGGCATGTGCGAGTCGAAGGTGTTCGTGGACAAGGGAGAGGGGGAGGAGCTGGTGCTGGCGGATGTGATCTCCATCCGGCCGGAGGGGGACGGGTACCGGCTGGTGACGCTGTACGGCGAGCAGACCTTGGTGCGGGGCCGCATCAAGGAGGTTGACCTTCTGAAGCACCGGGTTGTGCTCCAGGCCTCCCCGTGGGCGCGCGGGCGCAGACGGGGTAGACTGGAGGAGTAGCAGAGGACCTGCGACGTGGCCGGCGTGGGCGCGCCCGGGGAGATGGGCGCGCTGACGCGCGCGTCGCGGGCCGAGCATAGACGAATCTCTGGAGAGAGTCGCCAATGAGCGAGAACGGGAAGCGGGTGCGAGACAGGGCGAGCCAGGCGGCGCTGGAGAGCGCGGCGTCGCGGGGCGTGCTGACGGCCCTGGACCGCTACGATCTTCAGCAGCCGCAGTGTCGCTTCGGGCGGGAGGGCGTCTGCTGCCGGCTGTGCAGCATGGGGCCGTGCCGGGCGGTGACGACGGCGAAGGGCGAGAAGGTGGGCGTCTGCGGGGCCACCGCCGACACCATCGTCGCCCGTAACCTGCTGCGCATGATCGCGGCCGGGGCTGCGGCCCACTCCGACCATGGTCGGCAGGTGGCGCACACGATGCTGCTGATGGCGGAGGGGAAGGCGAAGGACTACCGGATCAAGGATGAGGGCAAGCTGCGCCGGCTGGCGGCCGAGTACGAGGTGAGGACGGACGGGCGCCCGCCCATGGAGCTGGCGCGCGAGGTGGCCGAACGAGCGCTGGCGGAGTTCGGCCAGCAGGAGGGAGAGCTGCGCTTCCTGCGCCGGGCGCCGCAGCGGCGCCAGCAGACCTGGCGGCGGCTGGGGGTGGCGCCCCGGGGCATTGACCGGGAGATCGTGGAGTGCATGCACCGGACGCACATGGGGGTGGACACCGACTACCAGAACATTGTCCGCCACGGCCTGCGTACCGCGCTGGCCGACGGGTGGGGCGGCTCGATGATCGGCACCGACCTCCAGGACGTGATGTTGGGCTCCCCCACGCCGATCCGGGCGCGGGTTAACCTCGGGGTGCTGGCCCGCGACAAGGTCAACATCGTCGTGCACGGGCACGAGCCGATCCTGTCGGAGATGATCGTGGAGGCCTCTCGGGAGCCGGAGCTGCTGAAGCTGGCGGAGGAGAAGGGGGCGAAGGGGATCCAGCTCAGCGGTATCTGCTGCACCTCGAATGAGGTGCTGATGCGCCAGGGCATTCCCTCTGCGGGCTCGTTCCTGCAGCAGGAGCTGGCGATCGCCACCGGCGCGGTGGAGGCGATGGTGGTGGACGTGCAGTGCCTGATGCCCTCGCTGGCGGAGGCCGCGAAGTGCTTCCACACTGAGCTCATCACTACATCGCCGAAGGCGATGATTCCAGGGGCGCGGCACATCGAGTTCGATGAGGGGCATGCGCTGGATGTGGCGCGGGAGATCGTGCGGGCGGCGATCGAGAAGTTCCCGGAGCGTGACCCGGAGGCGGTCAACATCCCCGAGCACAGCATGGACCTGGTGGCGGGCTTCACGGCGGAGTACGTGTTCCGGCTGCTGGGGGGCAGGTTCCGCCCCTCCTATCGTCCCCTGAACAACGGGATCATCGAGGGGCGGTTGCGGGGAGTGGCGGGGGTCGTGGGCTGCTGCAACCCGAACTTCCAGCCCGTGGACGAGGGGCACGTGGAGATGGTGAGGGAGCTCATCCGCAACGACGTGCTGGTGGTGCAGACGGGGTGCTCGGCGATCGCGTGTGCGAAGGAGGGTCTGCTCCAGCCCGAGGCCGCGTTCCGGTATGCAGGCCGGGGCCTGCAGGAGATCTGCGAGGCGGTGGGCATTCCGCCGGTGCTTCACGTGGGCTCCTGCGTGGACAACAGCCGGATTCTGATCGCGTGCTGCGAGATGATCCGGGAGGGCGGCCTGGGGGAGGATATCTCGGAGATGCCGGTGGCGGGGGCGGCGCCGGAGTGGATGTCGGAGAAGGCGGTGTCCATCGGCATGTACGTGGTCGGCTCGGGGATCTACACCGTGTTCGGCAAGCCGCTGCCGGTGACGGGCTCGGCGACGGTGCATGAGTACCTGACCAAGGGTCTCGAGGACGAGGTGGGGGCGACGTGGGCGTTTGAGGAGGACCCCCGCGCAGCGGCGGGGATGATGATCGAGCGCCTGAACGAGAAGCGCCGGTCACTCAAGCTGCGGGGGATGATGTACGAGCCGGTGGAGGCGGTGGCGAGCTGAGGGCTGGGGCGACCCAACACACACCGAAGAGGGCGACATGAAGAGCGACCTGGAGATCGCGCAGGCGGCGACGATGCGGCCGATCCTGGAGATCGCGGAGGGGATCGGCCTCGGCGAGGACGACCTGGACCTGTATGGCAAGTGGAAGGCGAAGGTCCACCTGGATGTCTTGAAGCGGCTGGCCGGCCGGCCCAACGGCAAGTACATAGACGTGACCGCGATCACGCCGACTCCCCTGGGCGAGGGCAAGACGGTGACGACGATCGGGCTCTCGCAAGCGCTAGGGGTGCTGGGCAGGCGGGTGATCACCTGCATCCGACAGCCGAGCCTGGGGCCGGTGTTCGGGATCAAGGGCGGCGCGGCCGGGGGCGGCTACTCGCAGGTGGTGCCGATGGAGGACTTCAACCTCCACCTCACGGGCGACGTGCACGCGGTGAGCATCGCCAACAACCTGCTGGCGGCGATGATTGACGCCCACCTGAAACACGGCAACCAACTGGGCCTGGACCCGCGCACGATCTCCTGGCGGCGGGTGATTGACCTGAACGACAAGTGGGGGGTGTACAACATCGTCTCCGGGCTGGGGGGAGAGAATCGGGTGCCGCGGGAGACGGGCTTCGACATCTCGGTGGCGAGCGAGGTGATGGCGATCCTCGCGCTGGCGAGGGACCTGCGGGACCTGCGGGAGCGGCTGGGGCGCATCATCGTGGGGCAGACCTATGGGGGCGAGCCGGTGACGGCCGAGGATCTGAAGGCGGCGGGCGCGATGTGCGTGCTGCTGAAGGACGCCCTGATGCCCACGCTCATGCAGACCCTGGAGAACACCCCCGTGTTCGTCCATGCCGGGCCCTTCGCGAACATCGCGCACGGCAACTCCTCGATCGTGGCGGACGAGATCGCGCTCAAGCTGGCGGACTACGTGGTGACCGAGTCCGGCTTCGGCGCGGACTGCGGGATGGAGAAGTTCTTCAACATCAAGTGCCGGGCGAGCGGGCTGGTGCCGCACTGCGTGGTGATCGTGGCGACGGTGCGGGCGCTGAAGATGCACGGCGGAGTGGGCAACATCCGCCCCGGCCGGCCGCTGCCGCCGGAGCTGACTGAGGAGAACCTGCCGGCGCTCGAGAAGGGCTGCGAGAACCTCGCCAAGCACATCGAGAACGCCCGCCTCTTCGGGGTGCGGGTGGTGGTAGCGGTGAACCGCTTCACCAGCGACACCGAGCGGGAGGTGGAGCTGATCCGCGAGCAGGCGGTGGCCGCCGGCGCCGAAGGGGCCTATGTGTCGGATGTGTGGGCCCGGGGCGGCGAGGGCGGCACGGAGCTGGCGCAGGCGGTGGTCGAGGCTTGCGAGAAGCCCAGCGACTTCCGCCTGCTGTATCCGGACGAGATGTCGATCAAGGAGAAGATCGAGGTCATCGCCACCAAGGTCTACGGCGCCGACGGGGTGGACTTCGACCGGGTGGCGGAGCAGAAGATCGAGACCTTCACGCGCTGGGGGCTGGGCAGACTGCCCATCTGCATGGCGAAGACTCACCTGTCGCTGTCGCACGACTCCAGCCTCAAGGGCCGGCCCCGCGGCTTCCGGGTGCCGGTGCGGGACATCCGGCCGAGCGCGGGCGCGGGGTTCCTGTACCCGTTGCTGGGCGCCTTCACCACCATGCCGGGGCTGCCCAGCCGGCCGGCGGCCGTGGATGTGGACATTGACGAGCACGGCCGAGTGGTGGGGCTGTTCTAGCGGGTGCGAGCGATGGGCTACCTGGAGGAGCCGCTGAAGACCTACACCGACGCGCTGGCCTCGGGCGCGCCGGCGCCCGGCGGGGGGAGCGCGGCGGCGCTGGTGGGCGCGCTGGGAGCGGCGCTCAACAGCATGGTCGCCAACTTCACGGTCGGGCGGGAAAAGTTCGCCGCGCAGGAGGCGCAGGTGCAGCGGCTGCTCGCCGAATCCGAGGCGCTGCGGGCAAGCCTGGAGCGGCTCACCCAGCAGGACACGGAGGCCTACGGGCAGGTGGCGGCCGCACAGAAGTTGCCGCGGGACACCGAGGAGCAGAAGGCCGCCCGCCGGGAGGCGATGCAGGAGGCGCTGAAGGCGGCGGCGGAGGTGCCGCGGGAGGCGGTGCGCGCTGCCCACCGCGTGATCGCGGTGGCGGCCCAGCTGGCGGAGAAGGGGAACCCGAACCTGATCAGCGACGTGGGGGTGGCAGCCAAGTTCGGCGCCGCGGCGCTGGAGTGTGCGGCCCTGAACGTGGAGATCAACCTCGCCTACATCAAGGACGCGGGGTATGTGGCGGCGGTACGGGGAGAGATGGCCCCGCTGCTGGAGAGCGGGCGGCGGCAGGCGGGTTCGGTGTGGGAGGACGTGAGCGCCAGAGTGCGGGGGGAGGAGAGATGAGCGCGAAGCTGCTGGAAGGGAAGCCGATCTCGGACGCCATCCGCGCGCAGGTTGCCCGCGAGGTGGAGGCTCTCAAGGCGAAGGGCGTGACGCCGAAGCTGGTGGCGGTGCTGGCTGGGGACAACCCGGGGGCGAAGTTCTACGCGGGCGCGCAGGAGAAGGCGTGCGCCGAGGTTGGGATCGCCTATGAGCTCCATCAGCTCCCGGCGGAGGTGTCGCAGTCGGAGCTGGAGGGAGCGATCGAGCGCCTGAACGGCGATGCGGCGGTGCACGGCATCCTCCTGCTGATGCCGGTGCCCAGGGGCATCAACGGGCAGGCCGCGCAGGCGCTGATTGACCCCCGCAAGGACGTGGACGGCGTGAGCCCGGCGAACCTGGGGCAGGTGGTGCTGGGGCGGCCGCGGCTGGCCCCCTGCACCGCGATGAGCGTGATCGAGCTGCTGCGCTCCAGCGGCATGGACTGCTACGGCAAGGAGGCGGTGGTGGTGGGCAGCAGCGAGATCGTGGGCAAGCCGGTGGCGCTGCTGCTGATGGACAAGTACATCACCGCCGACGCCCAGGGCCGGACGGAGCGGCTGGCGGGGGCGACGGTGACCGTGTGCCACATCGGCACGAGCGAGCGGGGCGACCTCGCCGCGCACACCAGCCGGGCGGACATCCTGGTCACCGCGGTGGGCGTCAAGCCCGGGCTGATCTCGGGCGACATGGTGAAGCAGGGCGCGGTGGTGCTCGATGTCGCCACCATCCGGGTGAAGGACGAGGAGAGCGGCAAGACGAGGACGCTGGGGGATGTGGACTTCGAGGGGGCGAAGGAGCGGGCGGCCGCCATCACGCCGGTGCCCGGGGGCGTGGGGGTGGTGACAACGGCGATCCTGCTGCGCAACACGCTGGAGGCGGTGAAGTGGCAGCTCGGTCAGTGAGGAGCGGAGCGATGCGCCAGGCGGAGAAGGTCGTGGAGCATCCGGCGGTCTGGTTTCAGGCCTCGGCGTGTTCTGGGTGCGTGGTCGCGGTGCTGAACGGCGCGGCGCCCACCATCCGCGACCTGATCGTGGACCAGCTGGCGCCGGGGCGGCACGTGAGCCTGCGGTTCCAGCAGACCATCATGGCCGGCGCGGGGGAGGTGGCGCTGGAGCTGCTGGCGGCCGCGGAGGAGGGGGGCGAGGGCTACCTGCTGGTCGTGGATGGGGCGCTGCCGACGGCAGCGGGCGGGCGCTTCGGGCTGGCGGCCAAGCAGGGCGCGCACACGACGATGCACGCGCGGGGGCTGGAGCTGGCGGCGAAGGCCTCGGCGATCATCGCCCTGGGCACCTGCGCGTCCTACGGCGGAATCCACGCGGCGGCGCCGAACCCCAGCGGATGTGTCAGCATCTCTGAGGCGCTGCGGGAGGCGGGGATCGAGAAGCCGGTGATCAACGTGCCGGGCTGCCCGCCACACCCGGACTGGTTCACGGGGACGGTGGCGGCCGTGCTGCTGGGGGGGACTGGGGGTGGGCAGGAGGCAAGCTCCTGCCCGACGGACCGCCTGGAGCTTGACGTCGTGGGCCGGCCGCGGCGCTTCTTCGGGCGGTTGCTGCACGATCTGTGTCCGCGGCGGGGCGACTTCGAGGCCCACAAGTTCGCGGCCAGGGTGGGCGATCCGGGGTGCCTGTACGAGCTGGGCTGCAAGGGGCCGTGGACCCATGCAGATTGCCCGGAACGGGAGTTCAACCACGGGGTCAACTGGTGTGTGAAGGCGGGCTCGCCCTGCCACGGGTGTGTGGAGCCCTTCTTCCCGGATGTGTCGTGCCCGATCTACGAGAAGATCGGGCTGGCGGAGCTGCCGCGGCTGGTGCGGGATGAGGCGGGCGGGCTGGTCGCGGTGGCGAGGCCGAGGGTGGGCGACCGATAGGGCGACTCGCCCCATGTGCTGAGAACAGGAAGCGTGAGCGATGGCGCAGACGCGGACGATAGCAGTTGACCCGATCACCCGCATCGAGGGACACCTGAAGGTCGAGGTGGTGTTGGAGGGCGGGGAGGTGAAGGACGCGCGCTGCTCGGGGCAGCTCTTCCGGGGCTTCGAGCTGATCCTGGCGGGGCGGGACCCGCGAGATGCGGTCCTGCTATCCCAGCGCGTGTGCGGCGTGTGCCCGATCGCCCATGCGGTGGCCTCCGCGCTGTCGCTGGACGCGGCCTTCGGCATAGCCGGCGCGATCCCCCACAACGGCCGCGTGATGCGCAACCTGATCTTCGGCGCCAACTATCTCCAGTCGCACATTCTACACTTCTACCACCTGGCGGCGCTGGACTACGTGGACGTGACCGCGGCGGCCGACTACGACGGGCCGGACGATCGGCTGGGCAGCCTGCGGGACTTCATCGCCCGGGGGCAGCTCGCCCCCTTCCTGCCCCGGTATGAGGGCGACTACCGGCTCTCGAAGGAGGCCAACCGCGAGGCCGCCTCCCACTACCTGCGGGCGCTGGAGGCGCGCCGGCTGGCCCATGAGATGTGCGCGGTGTTCGGCGGCAAGATGCCCCACCAGGTGGGCATCGTGGTGGGCGGGTGCACGGAGACCGTGACCGCCGACAAGGTGGCGGCATTCCTGTCGTTGCTGGCGGAGCTGCGGCGCTTCATCGAGAACGTATGGCTTCCCGACATCCTCCTCGTCGCGGAGGCCTATGGCGACTACTTCGGGATCGGAGCGGGGGTGAAGCGCTGGCTCTCCTACGGCGGGCTCGAGCTGGAGACGGAGGAGACCGACCTGCTGAAGCGCCGCCGCTACTTCCCCGCCGGGCGGGTGGAGGAGGACCTGCGGTGCCAGCCGGTGGAGGCGGATAAGATCGCCGAGCACCTGAGATACTCCTGGTACGAGGAGGCGACCTCGGGGCGGCCGCCGGCGGAGGCGGAGACGACGCCCGCGCCGGATAAGGCGAGCGGGTACTCCTGGATCAAGGCGCCGCGCTACGACGGGCGCCCGTACGAGGTGGGCCCGCTGGCTCGCACCCTGGTGGCCTACGCGCGGGGCGACGCAGCGGTGAAGGCGGACGTGGACGGGCTGCTCGGGCGCGTGGGCCTGGGGGGTGAGGCGCTGTTCTCGGTGCTGGGGCGGCACGCGGCGCGAGCCATGGAGGCGCGGCGGCTGGCTGAGGCGATGGAGGGGTGGGCGATGGAGCTGCGGCCGGGCGAGGCGTGCTGCGAGTGGCGCCGTCCCCCAGAGTCCGGCTCGGGCGTGGGGCTCACGGAGGCGCCGCGGGGGGCGCTGGGCCACTGGTCGGAGGTGCAGGGCGGGAAGCTGGCTCATTACCAGCTCGTGGTGCCGACCACGTGGAACGCGTCCCCGAAGGACGACCGGGGCCAGCCGGGCCCGATCGAGCAGGCGCTCATCGGCGCCCAGGTGCGGGACCCGGAGAACCCCTTCGAGGTGGTGCGCATCGTGCGCTCGTTCGACCCGTGCCTGGCGTGCTCGGTGCACCTGCTGACGCCGCGGGGAAGGGAGCTGGGGAGATGTCGCGTGCTGTGAGCCAAGTGGTCGTGCTCGGCGTCGGGAACCTGCTTCGCCGGGATGAGGGCGTGGGCGTGCACGCGGTGCGGGCGCTGGCCCAGGGCGTGCTGGGCGACGCGGCGGAGATGGTGGACGGCGGGACCGCGGTGTTCGAGGCGCTGTCGGGGTGGCGGGAGATCGGCAAGCTGGTGGTGATAGACGCGCTGCGGGCGGGCCGGGAGCCGGGCTTCGTGTCGCGGGTGTCGCTGCGGGAGGTGGCGGACCGGGAGGCGCCGGCGCTGTCGGTGCACGAGCACGGGCTGCTGGACGCGCTGGCCCTGCTCGAGCAGAGCGGGCTGCGGGTCGGCGAGGTGGTGATCTACGGGGTGGAGCCGGCGGAGACGGGGTGGGGCACGGAGCTGTCGGAGCCGGTGGCAGAGAGCCTGATGCACCTGGCGATGCGGCTGGAGGGGGAGCTGGGGCTGACGGAGAGCGAGGAGATGCTGGTATGATCGCATCGGAGCTGAAGCCGCTGGAGGAGATCCTCGGGTACCTCGAGGGGGAACAGAAGGTCTTCATCGTGGCCTGCGACGGGTGCTCGACGGGCTGCAGGAGTTCGGACCCGGAGCGCGTGGGCGAGGTGGTGTCGGCGCTGGAGGGGAGCGGGCGGCGGGTGACGGGGACGGCGCGGGTGGAGATGACGTGCAACCCGGGTCTGGTGGCGCTGATGCTGATGCAGCAGATGGAGCCGGTGCGGGAGGCGGAGGGGATCCTCGTGATGTCGTGCGGGGTGGGGGTGCAGACGGTGGCCGCGGCGGTGCAGCGGCCGGTGCACCCGGCGACGAACTCGCTGTATCTGGGCGGCTTCGCGGGGCTGTGGCGCTCGGAGCCGCGCTGCGCGGAGTGCGGTGACTGCATGCTGGACTACACGGGGGGCATCTGCCCCTACACGGCGTGCTCGAAGTCGCTGCTGTATGGCAGCTGCGGGGGGCCCAAGGACGGCAAGTGCGAGGTGGACCCCGAGGTGCCCTGCGGGTGGGTGCAGATCTACCAGCGGCTGGCGGCCCTGGGCCGGCAGGAGCGGCTGAGGCAGATGCCTCCGCTGCGCAACTTCCGAGCCATGCTGCCCGCGGGGGAGCGGCGGCGGGCCAGCCTGTGGGCGCTCGAGCTGAGCCAGGACGAGGGGTGAGGGTGCGGACCGCGATGCGGGAGGCCGGAATCGCATGAGCTTCAGGGAGACGGTCGAGGCTGGAGAGTTCGCCATCACCTGTGAGGTGGGCCCGCCCAAGGGCGTGAATATGGAGGCGGTGCTAGAGGAGGCGGAGCTGTTCAAGGGGCGAGTGCACGCGGTGAACGTGACCGACCTGCAGGCGGCCTGCATGCGGGTGGGGTCACTCGCCACCTGTGTGCTGCTGCTCCAGCGGGGCGTGGAGCCGATCCTGCAGATGGTGTGTCGAGACCGGAACCGGCTTTCGCTCCAGAGCGAGCTGCTCAGCGCCTATGTGCTGGGGGTGCGCAACGTCCTGTGCCTCACCGGCGACCACGTGGTGCTGGGCGACCACGTGGAGGCGAAGCCGGTCTTCGACCTGGACTCGGTGTCGCTGCTGCGGGCCGCCCAGGGGCTGATCGAGGGCAAGGACCTGGCGGGCAATGAGCTGGAGGGCGCGCCGAGCGAGCTGTTCCTGGGCGCGATCGTGACTCCCGGGGCGGACCCGATTGAGCCCCAGATCTACAAGCTCTACAACAAGCTGGCAGCTGGGGCGCGCTTCATTCAGACCCAGGCGGTCTACGATGTGGGGGCGATGGAGCGCTTCCTGGGGCGCATCGAGGATGTGCGCGCGCCGATCCTGGCGGGCATCGTACTGCTGAAGTCGGCGGCGATGGCGCGCTACATGAACAAGAACGTGGCCGGCGTGAGCGTACCCGAGGCCCTTATCAAGGAGATGGCGGAGGCGGGAGAGCGCGATAAGGCGGCGACGGCGGAGGGGAAGAAGGCCGACCACAAGGTGAAGACGAGCATAGACATCGCGGGGCGGCTGATCCGGGAGCTGCGGCCGATGTGCCAGGGAGTGCATATTATGCCCCTGGGCTGGGGCCATCATGTGCCAGCGGTCTTGGAGGCGGGTGGGCTGGCCTAGCGGGGGACTGGAAGGAGTGACATAGATGTCGAAGGTCGTTGCTGCTGCCGCGGTGCGCGGCTCCCATGCCGTTGCGGCCCAGGCGGAGGAGAAGCTGAAGGCGGCACTCGAGAAGCACGGGGAGGGCCAGCCGCTGGCGTTTCCCGAGACCGCGTTCTACCTGCCCATGGCGTACGCCCTGCTCGGGCTCGAGGTGTCTACGCTGGGTGAGGCCAGGCAGGTGCTGGAGACGGTGAAGGCACTCCTGCCCGAGGAGCCCTCGGAGCGGCTGTGGCTGCCCTATCTATCGTCGGCCCTCGACGCCGGCATCGCGACGCTGCTCGCGGAGGAGCTGCTGAAGGCGCTCGCCTACCTGGAGGGTGAGGAGCCGCTAGAGGGCTGGCACGGGTTCATCTCCGACACCATCCTGCGGACGCTGGGCATCCAGCTCGTGGATGGTCGGCTGCCCGGTTTCGCAGCCGTCGTGGGCGCGGCGCCGGACACCGAGACCGCGGTGCACGTGATCCGGGAGCTTCAGAAGCGCAACATCCTGACCTTCCTGATTGGCAACCACCAGGGCCGGACGATGCGAGACCAGCTCATCGAGGCCGGGGTGCTGCCCAGGGACGCCTCCGAGACCGAGGACGGGGACCTGCAGAAGGCCTGGTGGGGCCGCTACATCGTGCCCCTGGGGCCGGACACGGAGTCTATCATCTACGCACTGAACTGGGCGATCCGGGGGGCGCTGACCTTCGGGGGGCACAAGAAGGGCGACTGGAAGGCATGCCTGGATTACACGCGGGCGCGCATCTTCGCCTTCGGGCTGGGGCTGGGGGATATTGACGACCTGAAGTATGCGAGCGGGGCGGGTGCGATCAACATGGGTTTCCCGGTGATCTGCGACACCGAGATCCCCGAGATCCGGCCCACCGGGGTGTGCACGTACGAGGAGCTGGTGCGGGAGCTGGACCACCAGCGCATCGTGGAGACCTGCGTCGAGGTCCGCGGGGTGAAGGTGACGGTGTCGAAGATAGACATCCCGGTGCCGGTGGCCGCCGCCTTCGAGGGGGAGACCGTTCGCCGGGACGACATGCAGGTGCAGTTCGGGGGCAAGTACACAAAGGCCTTCGAGTACCTGCGGATGCGGGAGATGGGGGAGGTGGAGGACGGCAAGATCGAGCTGGTGGGGCCGGACTGCGACGCGGTGGAGGTGGGGGGCGCGATGCCGCTGGGCTTCCGCATCGAGGTGGCCGGCCGCAAGATGCAGGAGGACTTCGAGCCCATCCTCGAGCGGCAGGTCCACACCATCGTCAACCACGCGATGGGCGTGTTCCACATGGGGCAGCGGGACCTGACGTGGGTGCGCATCTCGAAGGATGCCTTCGCGGCCGGGCTGCGGCTGCGCCACCTGGGCGAGCTGCTGCGGGCCGAGCTGCTCCAGAAGTTCCCCGCCATCGTGGACAAAGTGCAGATCACCATCTACACCGATGAGGCCGAGATTGACCGCGTGCTCGCCGAGGCGAGGCCCGTCTGGCAGGCGCGGGACGCCCGCGTGGCGGGCATGACCGACGAGAGCGTGGACATCTTCTACTCCTGCACGCTGTGTCAGTCCTACGCCCCCAACCACGTGTGCGTGATCAGCCCCGAGCGCCTGGGGCTGTGTGGGGCCTACAACTGGCTGGACGGCAAGGCCGCCTATGAGATCAACCCCGCGGGCGCCAACCAACCGGTGCCCAAGGGCCGGGTGATTGACGAGGTCAAGGGCCAGTGGGAGGGCGTGAACGAGTTCGTCTACCAGGCCTCCAACAAGTCAGTGGAGCGCTTCAACGCCTACTCGCTGATGGAGGACCCGATGACCTCCTGTGGGTGCTTCGAGTGCATCATGGCGATCCTGCCCGAGCCCACCGGCGAGGTCCACGGGGTGATGATCGTCAACCGCGAGTACCCGGGGATGACGCCCTGCGGCATGCCCTTCACCACCCTGGCGGGCACGGTGGGCGGCGGCATGCAGACGCCGGGCTTCCTGGGGATCGGGCGGCTCTACATCGTCTCCCGCAAGTTCATCTCCGCGGAAGGCGGGCTGCCGCGGGTGCTCTGGATGCCCAAGGAGCTGAAGGAGGCGCTCGCCGAGCGGATCGAGGAGCGCGCCAAGGAGATGGGTCTCGAGGGCTTCCTCGGGAAGATCGCGGATGAGACGGTGGCGACCACCATGGAGGAGCTGATGCCCTGGCTCCAGGAGAAGGACCACCCGGCGCTGAAGATGCCGTCGCTGTTGTAGGGGGGGCGCCGGGGGTTGGGGCAGGTCTGTGACCTGCCGCAGCGCAGGTTGGCAACCTGCGCCAACGAGACGCGCCGGGGCGCGAAGGGGCGGAGTGGCCGTCCCGGGGCAAAGTGCAGGAGAGAGGCGCGATGGGCCTGACCGGTCTCGATATCTTCAAGCAACTGCCGAAGACCAACTGCGGGGATTGTGGGCAGCCGACCTGCCTCGCGTTTGCGATGAAGCTGGCGCAGAAGCAGGCCTCCCTCGATCAGTGCCCCCATGTCTCCGAGGAGGCGAAGGCGGCCCTGGAGGGGGCCTCCGCGCCGCCCATCAAGCTCATCACCATCGGGGTCGGCGAGCGGGCCCTCAAGGTGGGCAACGAGACCGTGCTCTTCCGCCACGAGGAGACCTTCCACCACCCCACGGGGCTGGCCGTGGTGGCCGACGCCTCCCTGCCGGAGGATGAGTTCGCCTCTCGGGTGGAGGCCATCGCCGGCGCCTCCTTCGAGCGCGTGGGCCAGACGCTGCGGCTGGACGCGGTGGCGGTGCGGGGGGAGGGGGAGGAGTTCGTGCGGGCGGCCGAGGTGGCGGCCGAGCGGGCCGACCTCCCGCTCATACTGATGAACGAGGACCCCGCGCGCATGGAGCAGGCGCTCGGCTCATGTGCGGGCAAGAAGCCGCTGATCTGCGCCGCCACCGTGGAGAACCTCGATCGCATGGCCGCGCTCGCCAAGGGCGCCGGCTGCCCCCTGGTGGTGCGCGGCCAGGGGCTGGACTCGCTGGCCGAGCTGTCGCAGCAGGCGCAGGCGGCTGGGGCCGGCGACCTGGTGCTGGACTCGGGGGCCCGCGCCCCCGCGCAGGTGCTGCAGAGGGAGACCGCCATCCGCCGCGCCGCGCTGCGGCGGCGCTTCCGGCCCTTCGGGTTCCCGACCATCTGCTTCACCGACGCCGATGACCCGCAGTTCGAGGTCCTCCAGGCGGCCGGCTACATCGCCAAGTACGCCGGCGTCGTGGTGCTCTCCGGCCTCGAGCCGTGGCAGCTCCTGGCTCTGATGACGGTGCGCCAGAACATCTACACCGACCCGCAGAAGCCGGTGCAGATCGAAGAGGGCCTCTATCAGATCGGGGCGCCGGACGAGAAGTCGCCGGTGTTGGTGACCACGAACTTCTCGCTCACCTACTTCACGGTGGAGGGGGACGTGGAGGCCAGCCGGGTGCCGGCCTGGGTGGTGGTGGTGGACACGGAGGGGACCTCGGTGTTGACGGCGTGGGCGGCGGAGAAGTTCACGGCCGAGATCATCGCGCAGAGGGTGAAGTCCTTCGACGTGGCCTCGAAGGTGGGGCACCGGAAGCTGATTTTGCCCGGGCACGTGGCGGTGCTCTCGGGCAAGCTCGAGGAGGAGCTGGGCGGGGAATGGAAGGTGCTCGTGGGGCCCCGCGAGTCCTCGGGAATCCCGTCGTTCCTGCGGAGCTCGTGGGAGGGGTGATGGCGCGGCGCCGCGCAAGGGGCCTCGGCGAAGGGCCATGAGCAGCCACATCGTCGTCTTCCAGCCCGATGGGGTCTGCGTGGAGGCGGAGCAGGGGGCCACCATCCTGGAGGTGGCAACCGAGGCCGGGGTGGCGATTGACTCGGCCTGCGGCGGGCAGGGCTCCTGCGGCAAGTGCAGGGTGGCCATCGCGCTGGGCCGGCCAGGCGGGTCGGCCGGGGACGTGCTGTCGGCGGCCGAGATCCAGCAGGGCTTCGTCCTCGCCTGCCAGGCCACGGTTGAGGACGACCTGGTGGTCGAGGTGCCCCTGGAGTCCCAGCGCGGGGAGCTGCGCATCCTGCTGGGCGAGGCGGAGGGGGAGAGCGCGGCCCTGGAGCCGCCGCCCCTCGCGCAGGTGGTGGGCATCCCGACCGCGGAGCTGGTCGGGGCGAACGCCGGTCCTCCAGGGGACAGGAAGCAGGGGGATGCCGAGCGGCTGGTGGAGGCCCTCGGCCCGCGGGTGGCAGGGGATTTCAGGGGCCTCGAGGTCGGCCTCCTTGCCCTGCGGGAGCTGCCTCGACTGCTTCGCCCGCGGCAGGCCGCGCCCGCCGCGGAGATCGAGGCCCTGGTGGGCGATCTCGACGGGCTGGGGAGCGTCTTCGGGGTGGCGCCGCGGGAGGGCGGCCGGGCGGGATGGTACGGGGTGGCGGTGGATGTCGGGACCACGACGGTGGTGGTGCACCTCATTGACCTGGCCACCGCGGGGTTCGTCGAGGCCGCCGCGTCACTCAACGAGCAGGTCTCCTATGGGGAGGACGTGATCTCCCGGATCATCCACGCGCAGGAGCGGGAGCGAGGGCTCGAGGAGCTGCGGGAGGCAGTGAGGCGCACGGTCAACCGCTGTCTGGCGCAGGCGCTGGGGGAGCGGGGGGCGCCGCAGCGGGTGATCGGGGCCGCGTGCGTGGGGAACACGGTGATGACCCATCTGCTGCTGGGGGTGGATCCGTCGGCGATCCGGCGGGAGCCCTACATCCCCGCGTTCCGGCGGCCCCCTGTGCTGTCGGCGAGGGAAGTGGGGCTCAACATCCACCCTGGGGCGCCGGTCTGGCTGGCGCCCTGTGTCAGCAGCTACGTCGGCGGCGATGTGGTGGCGGGGGTGCTGGCGACGGGGATGGCTGAGCAGGGGCGACTCACGCTCTTCATTGACCTGGGGACGAACGGGGAGCTGGTGGTGGGGAACGAGGAGTGGCTGATGAGCTGCTCCTGCTCGGCCGGCCCGGCCTTCGAGGGTTCGGGGGTCGAGTACGGGATGTACGCGACGGTGGGGGCGATGGAGCGGGTGAGCTACGACCCCGAGAGCGACCGGGTGGACTACCTGACGATCGGCGATGCGAAGCCGCGGGGGATCTGCGGGTC
>Ga0129301_1000866_pt1 | contig 15978 bp, 7 predicted proteins | sample ConPoolayeHmetaG_FD_94489 | JGI IMG/M metagenome (GOLD analysis project Ga0129301, IMG submission 94489) | Hot spring microbial mat communities from California, USA to study Microbial Dark Matter (Phase II) - Cone Pool mat layer H metaG ...
CATACTTCAAGAGAATAAATTTAACATCTCAAAAACCGCAAGAGAACTCGGCACAATCCCAAAAACATTCCGAAAATGGTGGAAAAGATATAAAGAAGAGGGGCAGAAAAAAGAGGGAATTAGCCCTATACTGGCGGAAGGCGAAGCCTTTACGCTATTGACCAGTGGATACGAAGCATTTGCGAGATATAATAGAGATTTATCTTTCTCCTCTTAACCTGGCGCAAGACACATGGGATTCCATTAGAGGAGGTGGAGATAACTACCGACAGTGGTTCAGAATTCATTGGTTCTATTTACAAAAAGAAAGACTCGGGCTTTTCTTTGGTGGTGGCAAGTTTTGGTAGTCGGCACCGGACAATTCCAATGAAAAGACCGGAGAGGTCTTTACTAAAACCCATATAAAGGATAATCGCTTTTTTACTTTTGCTTCTTGCGTTCTGGATGATTTAGAGATATTTAGTGAGGACTTTCTTTTTAGGAACGATGTCCCCGAACACCACACTGGTCAATGTTTATAGGAAAGAGAATAGGACTGTCAATAGAAAAGAGAATAGCATCCCGAATAGCACCCCCAATAGGGCGGAGAATAGAAGACCCAATAGGTAAGAGAATAGAACCTTCAATAGGATAGAAAATAGGATTACCGATAGGGAAGAGAATAGGATACCGAATAGAATTCCGAATAGGCAAGAGAATAGGGTATAGAATAGGGCATTTAATACTATCCCGAATAGCACCCCCTGTAGCACTCCCCCCTTCAAAAAGAAAAATCCCCTCCTATGCTGGGTGGATTGGTTAAAATAAAAGCGGTTAGGTCTTTTTAATTAAGTTATTTTATCTTCTCATTTTTACCTCCTAAGCATATATTACCAAAAGGATTAAAACCCAAAATGTAAGTTATTGATTTAACTATACTTAATAAAATTAGCCTTTTTCTCATATCTAAATATAGAGTAAAAATCGGCTCAAAGTGTTTCCCTAAATTTTAATTTGCTTTCTAATGTCTTGCCTTAAGGGCAATAGTGGAGGACGACCTTTTTATTTATCGTCTCTTGGGGTGTTTTTAACTGGACAATATAAACACCAGAAGGAAGCAGTCCGCGGGTAATTTCAAATACCCCTGATGTTTTTGTTTTATCACCAATACCCTGATAAAGGTTTTTAATCATACGACCTGTGGCATCGTAGAGGTTTATCGTGCAGGGTGTCTTGCTTTTCACCTGCCAGATGACTTTTATTACCGTTCCCGGATTAGGGTAGGTTTTAATATTAAGAACCGGTCGGGGAGAAGATGCCTCTTCAATTGCGGTAACCCCGCCCACGGCCGCGGCAATAAAGTATTCACCATAGCGCTCAAGGTTCCAACTGCCGGGTGTGCCGTAATAAGATTTAGAACGGGAGGTATCGTCGGCAAGGGATGAGGGATGACCACTGCTATGTTGGGGGAGCAGGGCAACCCAAAAATCACCACTGGTGATTACTGGGGGTGTCCTGACATCGTGCTCAATTACTCGGGGATAACTGACCGCTTTTATTATATCCGATTCATAGAGAATCGTCTGACCATTATTCCCGTAGATACGGAAGCGGAAGGTGCTATCCGGCCAGGGGTAGCGGGAATCCCAATAAAATTGGGCCTTTAATCTCTGAATACTGAATGGGTAAGAGAGTCCGAAGTCGTTAGGGGTGAATCGGGTTGCCCGTTGCGGAGCGCGCCAAAGGAGATAGACCGGATTATTCCAGTTGGCATAAGTTAGCCAGTGGGCAACACTCAGTCTTCGGTGAATCGTGTCATTCTTCCGGAATTGGTCTGGGCCATATTCATGCCAGACCGTAATATTATAACTGCCGCTGGTATCGGGGATGCGCCAGGCCGGAGAAAAGGTCATAATCCGGCTTGCCCGACGTGGGATACTCACTTGGGTCGTTTCATCCAAGTCTTCATAGAGATAACCCAAAGGACCACTAATTCGCATCTTTACTCTAACTCCGGGTGGGACACTATTGAGCCCAAAATTTTTTAACGATGCCCGGATAGTAAGAGAGATACGGGGTGCGGTATCTAATGGTAGGTTACCAAAAATGGTGGTGGATAAGTTTTCATTCTGGGGCGCCCAGTTAATCACTGCGCGCAAAAGCCACTCACCCGCTCGCGTATCTTCTTGAAATCCACCGCCCACTAATTGCCATTCCACACCAGCCGGGGCATTATCAAATCGGTCAATTGAGAACCCAGGGCAAAGGGGAAAGGAATCGGCTTGCACATAGAAGATATAAAAAGGACCGGTTACCGGGATATTTATTGGTGCATAATTCCAGACACCCCTTTGACCGATTAAGGTATCGGAGGCAAAGAGCCGACTCCCCGGGGTGCCGCCTGGTCCATCATCATCATAGACACGAATTAAATAACGGTTGCCACCCGGGACAGGCCAACTTGTATCCCAGAGATGAAGGAGGGCGCCGGCCAGGGTTACATTGTCCGCCGGTGGGATAAACTTTAGCCCCCAACCTTGGTTTCTTTGATACCAGGCCCAAGCGGTATATGCGGTTCGGTCATCATAGAATAGAGTATCTAAATCTTGGGAATTGTTAGGTAGGGGTGGAAAATTTGTTAATTGGGGCACAGGAGCGGGATGAGAAATAGAGGCTTTTTCTGGGATATACTGCATCCAATAAGGTTGCCCGGGACCGGAATAGGATAAACCACATAATAAAATTAAAAAGATGAAATGTTTACCCATAGCTTCTCGGCAATTAATGGCTAAAATTATTTTACCAATTTTTCTTAAAAGGTCAAGGGTTGACTTTCTGGTTAATTACGATTAGAATATTTTGTATGTTAGGGCCAATTTTTTTATCGTGTCTATTGTTCTTCTCATTCACCAAGGAAGAAGGCGCTTTGCTTTCAAAAACACTTTCGCGTCAAGTATCTTCTTTGATTCCCGATTCAATCTGGCAATATATCTCAGATTACCCGGTGTTTAAGTCTAAACTCCTGCGTCTCGGTTTTTCATTTTTGGAAGAAGAGATGGCTTTTGATTTGCCAAGTAAAGAGTTTGTTATATCATTAGAGAAGCCTTTTTCCGTGGAAGAACTCGGTGAGGAGAGGCAATTGGTGGTTAAGGTTCCAAGGGTAACCAAAAACTATCCAGGTATCTCGGAGAAACAAAAGATTAAGAAAGATGACAGCGATATAAATTTTTCCCCATCACGGTCATCATTTTATATAATTACGGATACTTCTTTTCTTTGTGGCAAGCGGGTCGGACGTTTAAGAATTTATCCCTTTACCTATGACCAGCAAAGAAATCTCTTGTCTTATAAACCATTAGCGGTGAGTTTTTCCGAGCCAGATCTTAGCCAGGAACGGACGCGCATCCAAGAAGGCGAGAAGAATTTCTTTTCTTCCTATCCGGTCTGGTATAAATTAAAGATTGATAGTTCAGGAATTTATAAGGTTACCGGAAAGGAGTTAAAAAAAGCCGGGATGAATTTATCCCAAATTTCGCCCCAAGGCTTAAAACTCTTTAATATTGGTGAATTCTTACCCCCGGTCTCTTATCCGGATTCGATGATTGAGGTGCCAATCTATGTCTATACCGGTCAGGATGGGCGGTTTGATGAAGATGATTATCTTCTCTTCTATGGCCGGGCACTTTCTCACTGGAAGAAGGAGACTTTTTATCAAAATATCTTCTCCTTATGGAACTATTACTGGCTCACTTATTCCGAGACGCCAGGTAAAAGGATTCCTTTTGTTCCTTTACCCTCAACCGCCTCAGAAAATAGGAGATTATTAACCAGGGTGCATTGGGAAAAAGATAATCTCTGTCCGGCCCGGGGTGGTTATTTATGGGTTGAGGATGTCATCTCCCTAAAAAGCGGGGAGAAGAGAGGTGAGAAGGTATTCTCCTTTCCCTTCCCGAAGGCGGAGAGCCTTAAAAAGATTTCCCTCCGAGTTTATTCTTTAGGTCAAGACTTTTGGGTTTTTGTTAGTCTTGGTGGCTATCTCTTAGATTCGGTATATATTCCTTCGGCCCGGCCCCCTGAGGGGCGAGTGATTGAGATTGAAACCAATCGCGCCCTCGCGGAAAGGTGTGAATTAAAATTAGAGGTCTTGACTGCTTATCACCGGGATTTAGATGTCTTTACCGATTACTTTGAGTTTACCTATACCTTGAAACGAGAGATTCCTCTCCCTTGCGAACTTTTCCTTTCCCCTGGTCGTTTTAAGGTCAAGACAGAAGAGAGACCACTGGTGATGGATGTAACTCGCCCCTTCTCACCGATTCTGCTTGATTGCCGGTTTGTTTCGGATACACTGGAGTTCGCCCTAAGAGATTCTTCTTCTCTTTATATCACATCCTTGGCTCGGTGCCGGAAGGTGTTGGAGATAAGAGAAAGGCAAGACCTCGCTAGTTCTTTAATTTGCGGTTTAGTTGGCGATTACTTTATAATCTCACCGGCGGCTTTTTTTCGGTTGGCGGGCGAGTTTGCTAATTACCGGAGGAAAAATCCCCCGGCGCCTAATTTTTTAACTCATCCGGTTAAATTGGAAGATATTTATGATATTTATCTCTTTGGTATTGAAGAGCCCTATGCGATTAAACGTTTCTTTAAGAAGAAAAGACCGCAATATGGGCTTTTGTTAGGTGATGGTTCTTATGATTATCGGAATCTCTTAAAGGGTCGGAAAGATAACAGTTCTTTTTTGCCTCCTTATGAGTATGGCTGGGGAATTTCTTATGATGTCTATGAATTCTACCCCTTAGCTTTGGATGCCTGGTATGCGGATTTTGAGGATGAGATTGAACCACGAAGGGTTTATCCTGATTTTATTTTGGGGAGACTGCCCTGCCGCTCCAATGAAGAAGGTGGTGTTTACTTAAAGCGCCTCCAAGTTTATGAGACTCAAACCGGGGATTATGAGAATCGGTTTCTCTTTTGCGCCGATGATGAGTATGAGGGCGACCCTTATAAACCTGACCCTTGTGGTCTGGGGGTGCATATTCTTTCCTGCGAAAGACTCGCCGCTTTTCTTCCGAGAAGTTTTGAGATAAATAAGGTTTATCTTACCGAATATCCCCTCTCTTATCTTAGGGATAAACCGGATGCCCGAAAGGCATTCTTTGATGAATTGCGGCAAGGCAGTTTAGGGGTGGTGTATTTTGGGCACGGCGCCGGTTTTCGTCTGGCTCACGAGCAACTCTTAAATATTGAGGATGTCTTTAATATCAAGACCTGTGGGCAATATCCCTTTGGTTATTTTGCCAGTTGTGGGGTGGGGCGATTTGATGACTTTGAATTAGGCAGATACCGAGAGGCAATCGCCGAAGACCTAATAAGAAATCCGGATGGTTTTATTGCAACGATTGCCTGTGCTAAGGCATCTTCCCCTTTCAGTAATGAGGAGTTGGGAAGAATTCTTTTATCCTCTCTATCTTCTGGTAAAAGTCTGGGCGAGGCATTCTATTTAGCCTATACCCGCTGGGATAATACCTACCATTTCTTTGGCGACCCGACCGTTAAAACTTCCTTTCCCCCAAGAAGAGAATTTCCTCTGCTCCGGCAGGATACCCTGAGACCAAAGGAGTGCCGGTTTTCCTTTTCGTTTGGTCAAGGAAAAGAGCGGCTTTTTTCCGCTCGTCTCTTTTATGGCGCGAGGCTTCGTCGCTATACTTCTACGGTCTATTACAACGAAAGACCTTATGTTTGGAGCACAAGTTATATCCTACCGGGATTTTGTGTTCAAAGGCTTAAGGGAAAGGTTCTATCACCGCTCTTTTGGTTGCACCTCCATCCTCCCCGGGGGATTAGTCAGGACACTATCTTTTTGGGTGGACCAGAGAATTTCTACTGGGAACTCCCCAATACTGCCCGTCTAATTTGTTTCTTTCAGGAATTAGATATTGGAGAGAGTTCTTATGTCTGGCTTTTAGATTCACTCCCTCGGGACACGATGGGAATAGTGTCTGCGGACACATCTGGTCCGATGATAAAACTTTTTGCCGGGAATAAAGAGATAATAGATACCGCGGTGGTGCCAAAGAATTTCATCCTTTCTGGAATTCTTTTTGATAAGTCCGGAATTTTTATCGCCCCTTCTCAATATTATCCCCGGGTCTATATTGAGAAGGTAGAGTATAATCTGTCATATCTTCTGCGCCCCGATTGGACTTTTAACCGAGAGGTCTTTAACTTAGAGGTCTCGTTATCCGCCGAAACAAATAAGGTGAAAATCTTAGCCTATGATAATCTCTTAAATCCAAACGAGAAAGAGATTACCCTCTTCACATCCCTTCGGCCGCGACTGGATATTTCCTCCCCCCTTTTTGTTTTTAAGAAGAATATGGGCTATTTCAGTTTCACCCTCTCCTATCCGGCATTTGTTGAGGTGAAGATTTATACCCTGAATGGTCGGTTTATAAAGAGTAAAAGTGGCTATTTTGGGTTTGGGCAGAATATGCTATCCTTTCCGCTTACCTTACCGCGCGGTGTCTATTTATATAAACTCCAGGCGCAATCGGCTCTACTCCAACAGAGAAGTGTCCTTTATGATAAATTTCTTGTCTATTAGCCTGGGCAATGAAAGAAGAAATTGAAAGAAGGAAGGCGCTGGAAACCTTCCCGGCATTCCCTTGTGTAATGGTTACCTGCCAGGAAAATATAATTACGATTGGGATGGTTCATATATTTTCTTTCTCGCCACCTCTTGTTGGGATTGGTGTTCACCCCTCCCGTTTCTCTTTTCAATTACTGAAATCGGCCAAAGAATATGTTATTAATATCCCGACGAAAGAACTCTTAAAGGCGGTCAATTTCTGCGGCGAAAAATCCGGAAGGGAATTTGATAAATTTTCCACAACCGGCTTAACCAAAGAGAAGTCCCTTCGGCTGAAAACCCCAGCAATCTTAGAATGTCCGATAAATATTGAGTGTCGGGTTATTAAAGAGATAGAGATTGGTGACCATACCTGGTTCATCGGTGAGGTCAAGGCCTGTCGGGTGAAGAAAGAGATAAAACCGGAAGAACTTCTCCTCTATTGGGCAAGGAAATACTGGACCCTTGGTGAAAAGATAGAGGAGCGATAAAAAGTTTTGAACTTTAAATGTCTAGGGCAGGGTTGAAGAGATGAAAGCAGAAAGCCGAAAGCGGAAGATAAAAAATGCGCAGAAGAGAGAGGTTCTCGGCCGAGTTTCTCTATCCTTTTGCCTCCTTGGTGTTTTATTTAATATCCTAACCGCCCAGGGTTATTTCGGCAAGAACAAGGTGCAGTATACAAAACCCCGTTTCCATTGTTTGACGACAGCGCACTTTTATATTTATTATCCCGAGGGTAGCGAGAAATTAGCCTCTTTCGCGAAGTGGGTTTGTGATGACCAGGCGGAAAGTTTAGAGAAAAAACTTTTATTAAAGAAAAAAGATAAGACACCAATCATCATCTATAACTCTTTTTCTTCATTTTCTCAGACCAATGTGATATTGGATTTAATTGAAGAGGGGGTTGGGGGATTTGCCGAACTCCTCAAAAGAAGGGTGGTCATCCCATTTGAAGGCAACCTTTCTCATTTCGAGCGGGTCTTACGCCATGAGGTGACTCATATTTATGAATACGAACTGTTTTTTAAGCCGCGCTTTGGATTCTTTTTCCAAAGCCCGAATATTCCCCTCTTTATAATGGAAGGTTTTAGCGAATACACGGCGGGTAAAATTTTAGGAAGAGAAAGTTTTTCGGAAACCTATCTTCGGGACTATATCGCCCACAATCAACTATCTCTGCCCGTGCTTATTAACGAAGAAGGTTATTTAGCCTATCGTTTAGGTGAGGCATTCTTTTTCTATATTGATAAAAAATACGGCGCGGGGAAGGTCTACGAACTCTTAAATTCCTTAAAAAAGAAAAATCTCTCCGAGGCAATAAAATCACTATTTGGGAAATCACTTCCGAAATTCAGCGAGGAATTTTTTGAGCACCTAAAGACCGAATACTTCCCCCTTTATGCTAATAAAAGAAAAGATTCCCTCTTAAATTTTCTCACCTCCTCTCCTAAAAAAGGGGTATGGAATACCACGCCGGTAATCTCACCGGCCGGTGATGAGGTTCTCTATCTCTCAAACCAAAGGGGAGACTTTGAGGTTTATCTAACTGATACCTATTCCGGAAAGAGGGCAAAAAGGATAATAAAACTTAAAAGACCGAAAGAAGAAATCAGATTTCTCAAAAGGGAGATGACAATTACTAACTTTCCTGAGAAAAGGATTGCGCTGATGATTACCAAGGAGGGAAGAAAAGAACTATGGGTTCTCTCCGCGGATTTAAAAGTAAAGAAGAAATTTCCCCTGCCTTTGGATGATGCCTTTGACCCGGCTTTTTCCCCAGATGGAGAAAAGCTCGCTCTTACCGGGACCAAAGACGGCTTTTCCGATATCTATATTTTGGACTTAGTTAGTGGGCGATTAGAGCGAATAACCAGTGATTTTTATGAAGACCGCGAAGCCTCTTTTTCGCAAAGAGACTCTTCTCTAATCTTTGTCTCCAATCGTCCAGAAAGTGGAGAGTCTCCAAGAAGGGATTTTTCCGTATGGTCTTATTCAAAGGAGGGGGTGATTAAAAAGGTCTTGGGCAGTTTTCCATACCTTCGGACACCGGTCCAATTGTCATCCGGCGAGTTATTATTTATTGGCGAAGGGCAACAAATATTTTTAGCCGATACCGCCGGTAAAATTTACCGAACTAATTTCTTCACCGGTTTTGATTATCTCTCGCTTTCCCGGGATGGCAAAGTTGCGATGTCTTATTTCCGAAACTTATCTTGGGAGATAGCGGTCGTGGAACTCCCTTGCCTCCGGTCCGAACTGGTCGGGGTGGAGGAAAAGCCGGCACCACTTATTGCGGAAGTCTCTCTACCCGAGGAAGAGAAGAGTGTCCCGGCCGGTTTTTCGCTTTCCGCAGATTATGCCCAAGGGGCAATGAGTTTTTCTCCAGGGGTTTTTTCCGGTTATGCCCTAATTACCCTTTCCGATATTTTGGGTGACCACCGGTTTCTTATTCTCACTGACCTCACCGGATTTATTGACCTCTCCAATTTCTATTTCTCTTATTGGTATCTAAAAGAAAGGCAAGATTACAACTTGACTCTATATCAATTGCTGAATAGTTACTACCGAGGTAGTAATATAATTATTGTGCGGAACCGGTTAATCTCGCCGCAGGTAAGTTATCCTTTATCTAAGGAAGAGCGGGTTGAAGCCGGTGTTGGATTTTTCTTTCACCAGAGATGGAATTATGATGAAGAGGGGAATTTAATTGATGAAGGAAAGGAGGTTAAGGAAATTCCCGTTTTTTCTGCCTATGTATTTGACAATACCCTCTGGTCAACCTTTGGTCCGAAAAAAGGGCGAAGGATGCGCCTGGAAGGGATGCGGAGTTTCTGGGAGAGAAATTATTGGACTACTTACCTTGACTTTCGTTATTACCTCTCCTTTTTCGGTGATTATTCCTTAGCGAGTAAAATCTATTCACTTACCAGTTTTGGCCGGAATCCGGATAGCCTGGTCATTGGTGGCGAGGTGGTTCGGGGCTACAACTATTACGAATTTTACGATACCACCGGGCATTTCCTTTCTTCCTTTGCCTTAGAGTTTCGCTTCCCTTTTATCAAAGAACTGCGTCTTGGTTTGCCACCTTTAAGGATTGGTAATATTGGTGGCCGATTGTTCCTTGACGGTGGCTTCCTGCTTACCAATCCCCGGAAATGGCAAAGGGGCACAAGCTGGTTTTATAAATTTGGGGCGGGTTTTGGTCTGCGGATTTATATCCCACCAATTCCCTTAGGGATAGACTTTGCCTATCCCCTTTCTCGCACCGATGATAAGAGTTGGAAGATAAACTTATTCTTAGGAGAAGAGTTCTGATTGGATTTTATTCTTTTAACCACAGAAGGGCTTACGTCCCGGCTCCGCAGAATGGAGAACACCCGTGGTTTCATTTATTAGGTCTAATATCTTTTTTCTATCTAATATGCTTTTATCCCGGAGAGGCTTTGGTTTTAGATACAATTAAGAGTTACAAATCTTTTGCCTTCACTTATTACTTTCGCTCTCGTCCATTAAATCGGGAAGGGAACTTTCAAGGATTTGTCAATCTATTGGAAAAACGAGAAGAACGTAAGGGAGTGATTAAAGACCTAAGTGGCAACCGAATAAAAAGTTTAAGGCTTTTGGCATCAGGTGATTGGGAGTATAAAAAGAATAAGATATGGGAGAAAAGATTAAGGGGTGAGGATAGCGATATAATGAGGGTTATTGAACTCATCCTCTCCGCCTCCCTTCCTCAATTCGGTGATACCCTCTTTACCCCCAATTCTTTTTTTCTTGACCCAATAACATCTCTCGGGTCGGCCAAGGGACAAATCACTTATCGAAAAGGCAAGGTAGGGGAAATAATCGTTAGCGATACGATAAGGGATGTCTACCTCCGGATTAGATTTTCTAATTATAATAGACCAAAAAAGATTAAAATACCCCTTAGACCAAAGGTGAGGATAATATTTGCCTTGCCCGAAAAACAAGGACCAGAGCACAAAAAGATGAGAGAGACCACCTTCGCTTGTTTGCGCCAGCGGCTCGAATGTCTCAATATTCACTATGAGTTAAAGTTGGGGCGAAAGAAGCACATCTTAGATTTAGCCGAAGAGATAGAAGATGAGATGCTTGACCTCTTATTTGCCTTGGGGAGGTGTTCACTTTATCTGGGGAAGACCGAAGGCTCTTTTCCGCTCGCTCCCTTGACTCGAGTTGGCAATGCAATCTTTTTCCATCTTGCCGACTCAATAGGCGAGGCCTTATCCCTTCGGACCGGAGGAATCAAAACCGACCTTCTTTTGGGGATAGATAATAAAATCTTTTTTCCGCTCACGGTTGACAAATTGGGAGAAGGCGGTAAAATTGAAGTCTTAAAAATGGAAGTTTGGGATAAGAGAAGAGAATTAGTCTTCTCGGTATTGAAAGACCCATTGCCTCAGCCGATTATTATATTAAGGGTGCGCCGGTTATGATTGAGTCCTTTCTATTTTCTACTTATTTAGTCTTCCTTTTGATTCTCTCCCTCTATTCAATTCACGCCTATTTAATCCTCTATTACTACCTCCGCCTCCGAAAGAAAGGGCGCAAAAGAGAAAGCCCACCCAACAAAGATTATCCCTTTGTTACCATCCAGTTACCGATTTACAATGAGAAATATGTCGTGGAACGACTATTAGATTCGGTCGTCAAAATAAATTATCCAAAAGAGAGATATGAAATCCAGGTGCTTGATGATTCAACCGATGAGACGACTTTTATTCTTAGTTCACTAATTGAGAAATATTCCTCTCTTGGGTTTAACATTAGTCTTATTCATCGGACCGAGCGGAAAGGTTTTAAGGCGGGCGCCTTAGCCGAAGGGTTAAAGTTGTCAAAGGGAGAGTTTATTGCCATTTTTGATGCTGACTTTATTGTCAACCCGGATTTCCTCCAACGGACACTGCCTTATTTTACCGATAAGCGAGTAGCAGCCGTCCAGGCCCGCTGGGGTCATTTAAATCGTGATTATTCAATTCTTACCCAGGGACAGGCGTTAGCCTTAGATGAACATTTTCTATTTGAGCAAGATATAAAATCTCAAAAGGGGCTTTTTATAAACTTTAATGGTACCTGTGGGATATGGCGGCGCTCGGCAATTGAGGAAGGCGGTGGGTGGCAGGATGATACCTTAACCGAAGACCTTGACCTTTCCTATCGGGTGCAACTTAAAGGCTATCGGATAGTTTTTATCCCGGATCTGGTATGTCCCGGTGAGTTGCCAATTGATGTGAATGGATTTAAGAGACAGCAGTTTCGTTGGACAAAGGGTGGGATTGAAGTGGCGAGGAAACTTTTCCGGCGGGTAATGACCTGCCCTCTCCCGGTGGGGAAGAAATTTTTTGCCTTTACTCACCTCACCTGTCCTTTTGTCTACCCTTGCCTTTTCGTCCTCTCGCTGCTTTCTTTGCCGCTGACGATGACTAAGGTAAAATATACCGAGGTAATATTAAATCCCTCCCAATTTTCTGATTACCTTTTGGTACAAAATCGGGCCGTAAGTTTCTATTTTTTCCTCTTGGCGGTTTTTACCATTTTTGTCCTACCCTTTCCGATACTTTACATCTTAGCCTATTACCGGGCGAATCAGTTAGAAGGAAAGAAAGCTGAGAAAAAGGCAAAGTGGTTTTTCATCGCCTTTCTTTTAATCGGTGGATTTGTTTCGCTTTCTATTTTTAATACCAAGGCCTGTCTGGAGGCACTCTTCGGTATAAAGACCGAATTTACCCGAACGCCAAAATTTTCCGTAATTGATGGGAAGGTTAGTCTGCGAGATAAGAAATATTTAGAGCCCATTTCCTTTTGCACCTTTCTTGAGATGGGGATGGGCTTCTACCTCCTCTTTACCATCATCTATTCGCTTTGCCACTTTGAATTTGGGCTTTTGCCATTCCTTTCCCTTTATACCCTGGGATTTTTCTTTCTATCTTTCTCATCAATTCAGCAGCACATAGAATTCAAATTAAATCCCCGGACCCGGGAGGCGACCCAACCTACGGGCCCAGCCAATTAGAAATCTCAATCCCGATTGACAGACAAATGATTATTAGTATAATGACTTAGTTGGGCCCGTAGCTCAGTTGGTTAGAGCAGCTGACTCATAATCAGCTGGTCGGAGGTTCGAGTCCTCCCGGGCCCATCCGTCTTTTCTTTATTTGACCTGGAAAGTCCATAAGGCGAAAGAGAACCCCAAAAAGACAATACTCGTCTCTCTCTTCCTTTTTGCCTTGCTCTTATTTTTTTTCATCTTTTATGGTCTTTTCTGGACAATCCTTGCCTTCCTCTTTTTATTTATCACCCTTAACAGTTATTTCCTTCCGATAAGATATATCTTAACCGAAGAGGAGATAATTATTGACCGAAAGATATTTAGGTCGAAAAGAGCCTGGAAGGTTTTTAGAAGGATAGTCCCAACCAAGGTCGGGGTTGTCCTTTCGCCCTTTGCCCAGGGGTCATTTCTGGATAATTTCCGGGGGATTCATATCTTTTTGCCTGAGGAAAAAGAAGAGATAATTAGATTTATTGAGGAGAAGATTAAGCCAAAAGACCAATAAGGGCTAAATTCCGCCCGGTTATCCCATCCCGTCTTTTCGAATAAAAGAGTTCTTCTTCACAGTGGGAGCAATATTCTAAGGTGGGATATTCTTTTAAGCCAACCTCCTTTAAGGTAAGAGAAACGAATCTTCGCAAATCCAATAAATAACTACCGCCTCTTAGGGTGAAGAATTCCTTAAATGATTTTGGGTATCTTTCCTTAAAGGAACGAAAGACATCTTCACCTACTTCATAACACCGGCCGGAGATAGAAGGGAGGAGGGAATAAAATATTTCTCCCTTTCTAAATTGCTCGGCCATCTTTTCCGCTAAATTAGCCAGCGCTCCCCGCCAGCCGATATGACAAATCCCGACTTGGCTTCCAAGACGATTGAAGAAAGCCACCGGCAGACAATCGGCAACTTTGATTCCGAGATAGAGACCTTTCTCTTCAGTGATAAGCCCATCACCCTCTTTAAGGGACGAGTTATTGCGCTCAACCGCTTGCTCTCTATTCACAACGACTATCCGAGTGGAATGGATTTGGGTTAAGGTAAAAATCCTCTCAATTCCCAAGACCTTGCGCAATTTCTCATAATTCTGGTCAACCGTCTCTTTCTTATCGCCCACATCATAAGAGAGGTTAAGGCTTTGGTATTGCCCAACGGAGTTCCCACCCCGGCGGGAGGTGAAGATTATCCTGATATTTTTGAATACCGTTTCAAAATATTTAACTCCTCCCTTCTCTTTTATCTGCCACATAAAGACATAATTAGTCTCTTATCCGGAGGTCCTGGCAGAAGATTTTTATTTTCTTCTTGCCGAAGAAGGTATCTTCATCAAAGGTATAAGCGATATCAACACAATTCTCTTTACCCGACTTTAAGTTCAAGATATCGGCGGCGCGGCCAAAGGCGATGACATCAAAGGTCTTTGTCTTATTCTCCCGCACGGTAAATTTCAGATGCTTCTTACCAACTATCTTGGGGATGCCAACCACCTCCAGGGAGGTAGTAGCAAAGAGGGGGAAGGGGTTTTCCATTCCGAACGGCTCAAATTTCCTTAAAAGGGCTAAGAGTTCGGGTGATATATCCTTCAGGGTAATCTCGGCATCAATGAATAACTTTCGCTCGCGCAAATCGGCGGAGATTTTCCCTTCGGCATATCTTTCAATATCGGAGACGAATTGACTTATCTTTTCATCCCGGATGACCAGTCCGCAGGCATACTTATGTCCACCGAAGCGCAAAAGCAAGGGACTGGTTTCTATTAAGGCATCATAAAGGGAGAAGCCCGGGATACTCCTTCCCGAACCTTTCCCTAGGCCATCTTTTATCGTAATCAAAATTACCGGGCAATAAAACCGGTCACGCAACTTTTGGGCAACAATCCCAATTACCCCTTCGTGCCAGTCTTCCTTTTTTAAGACGATTATCGGTTTGGTATCCAACCGCTCTTTCTCCACAATCCGCTCGGCCTCGGCAAGAATTGACTTCTCAATCATCTGGCGCTTTTGGTTATGCTCATTTAACTCCCTGGCTAAAATCTCTGCTTCCTCTTCATCCGTAGAGAGAAGGAGGCGGGCGGCCTTTGTGGCATCAGCGATGCGCCCCGTGGCATTGATTCTCGGTCCTAAGATATAGCCGATATGATAACTCGTTAAATCCTCTTTTCTGATGCCGGCGACGGCGCAGAGTTTCTTGATGCCAATATTTTTCGTGCGCCGCAATCTCTCAAGTCCAATCTTTGTTAGGATGCGATTTTCACCGGTTAACGGCACAATATCGCAGATTGTTCCCAAGGCTACCAAGTCAAGGTTTTCTAAAAGAAGTCTCTTATCATAATTAAAGAGCGAGAGAAAAGCCCAGGCCAACTTAAAGGCCACCCCACATCCCGAGAGATTGGCTGGTTCTTGGGCAGCGCTTCTTTTTGGGTTGATTAAGGCAAAGGCCGAAGGGAGTTTCTCCTGTTTCTTTTCTATCTTTGGTTGGTGGTGGTCGCAGACAATCACATCAATCCCCAATCTCTTCGCCAGAGAAAGGGAGTAAAAATCAGTAGTTCCGCAGTCAACCGTAATAATCAGTGAGATACCATTAGCGACAGCATAAAGGATACCCGTCGTTGATAAACCATAGCCCTCTTTTTCCCGAGAAGGAAGGTAAAATGATACCCGGGGATAAATCTTGGAGAATATCTTAGTGAGTAACACGGTTCCGGTAATACCGTCAACATCATAATCGCCATAGATTAAGATATTTTCACCTCGGGAGATTGCTCTTTTTATCCGCTGGCAGGCCTTCTCCATATCGGGCAAAAGGAGGGGGTTTTTTAAGTTAGAGAGTTTAGGTTCTAAAAACTCCTCAATCTCTCCTTTTTGCCGAAGACCCCGATTGGCCAGTAAGATAAGAATTGGCCAAGGGAGAGAAGTTAAGTTCTTTAATTCTTCCAGTTCTTTATCGGCCTGGGGGAGTGAAGAGAATACCCATTGGGGTGGGTTTGTTGTATTCCTATCCATCTCTAAGAATACGGCAAAGATGGTATTAGTCAAGGCGGTTGCAATGCTCGGGTAGCCTTTCGGAATTAGGCTCTCGGTTAGGCTCGGAATATCACCCCCAATATCACCTTCTATATCGCCCTCTATATCACTCTCTGTATCACCCTCAATATCACCCAGGATATCGCTCTCTATAACATCCGGAATATCACCCTCTATAATACCCCCAATATCACCCAGGATATCGCTCTCAATATCACCCGCTATATCGCCCTTTATAACATCCCCAATATCATCCAGAGTATCACCCCCTATATTACCC
>Ga0129301_1000868_pt1 | contig 15966 bp, 15 predicted proteins | sample ConPoolayeHmetaG_FD_94489 | JGI IMG/M metagenome (GOLD analysis project Ga0129301, IMG submission 94489) | Hot spring microbial mat communities from California, USA to study Microbial Dark Matter (Phase II) - Cone Pool mat layer H metaG ...
GGGTCTCGGTGGAAAAAGTGCTGTGCTAACCCCATTCCACAGGCGTGAAGACGTCACCGGAGTCCTCGCTGTATCAACTCCTGCGCTCGAGGAATCCTTTATGCCTGCTGTAAGCAACCTCTCAAAGCATATTTCTGCGTCATTGAAGCTTGTTGACGAACACGCTAAACTGAAGAGGGTAGAAGAAGAGCTGAGACTGGAGCGGGACCGAGTACGCCAATATCTAGATATGGCAGGTGTAGTAATATTGGTGCTAGATAAGACAGGCACAGTTCAGAGCATCAACAAGAAGGGATCAGATTTGGTTGGGCAGGCAATAGAAGAGATTGTTGGAAAGAATTGGTTCGACAGCTTCGTCCCCCCGAGAATCAGCGAAAGCGTCAAGACAACATATCTCTCCATGGTGTCTGGCAAAAGTGAATTTCTCACTTACTCAGAAAACCCGATCGTGACTCGAACCGGAGAAGAGAAGATGATCGCTTGGAGTAGCACTCCTCTCAGAGACGCCGGCGGACAGATAATCGGCGTCTTGAGTTCAGGTAACGATATAACTGATAGAAAGAAGGTTGAGGACTCGCTTAGGGAAAGCCAGCGGTCTCTCTCAACCTTGATGAGTAACCTTTCGGGCATGATCTATCGTTGCAGAAGCGACCAGTATTGGACGATGGAATTTGTCAGCGAAGGCTGCCTTGAGCTCACAGGATATTCTCCCTCAGACCTGATACATAATAACAAGATCGCCTATAGCCAACTTGTACACTCTGAAGATAAGGCGCGTGTTTGGAGTGCTGTTCAAGAAGCATTGAAGCTTTCTAAGCCCTTTCAAGTGGAATATAGAATCTTCACCGCAACCCGAGAACTGAAGTGGGTGTGGGAGCAAGGACGCAGTGTACCATCGGCAGAGGGAAGGCTCTCTATGGTTGAAGGGTTCATCACAGACATTACAGAGAGAAAGCAGATGGAGGAAGAGCTCAGAAAATCCGAAGAAAGTTTCAGAAAGCTGGCTGAGAACGCTTCCGACATGATCTTCTTGTTTAACTTGAACAAGGGATATGAATACGTGAGCCCAGCCTCAACCAAGATAATAGGATACACACCTGAAGAATACTATGAAGACAAAAATCTCATATACAAGATCGTCCACCCTGACGACGCACAGAAGCTCGCGTCTATAACTGACCAGTTAAGCAAGCAGAAGACTCCTGCTCACGCAGAAATAAGGTGGCGTCACAAGAATGGTAGAATAGTCTGGACAGAACAGATCAGCATACCCATATATGATGAAAAAGGCAACTTGGTAGCCATCGAAGGAATAGCGAGAGACATAACGGAACGCAAGCAGACAGAAAGAGAGCAGAGGGTCTTCGAGGACAGGCTGTCTGCTCTGAACTTCTTCGGGATAACCATAAACGCCGCACGCAGCGTGCAAGAGGTTTATGAGCTTACTGTAGAAGCGATCGAAAAGGCGCTTGGCTTCGAACATGCAATGTTCATGATTGTGGAAAGAGACCGCCTAAAGGTGGCATACCAGAAAGGGTATAGCGGGACAATCGCCAGCCTACCCTTGGATGGGTCGATGAGGGGTCTGACTGTCAAGGCTGCTACAACCAGAAGAACGGTGCTGGTCCACGATGTCTGGAAAGACAAGGACTATGTTGAAGGCGTTCCAGGCATGAGATCTGAGCTGGCTGTACCTATCGAGATAGAGGGACGAGTGATAGGTGTTCTAGACGTTCAAAGCAAGAAAGTGGGCGCATTCGATGAAAGGGACGTCAAACTCATCCAGATCTTGGCCTCTCATGCTGCAATCGCCATAAGCAACAAGGAGAGGCAGGCAGAAATCGAAAAGAGGTCCGCCCAGCTATCCTCGCTCATGATGAGCTCAGCCGAAATGATTCGGACAACCGATCTACATCAGCGTATCAAGAAGATCGCGGAGGCGATCAGAGGGCTAGGATGGCGGAGAGTTGTCATCTCCGTAAGAAACGAAGACTTGGAGATCGCAAGCTCCGACGATATCGTGGCTGCAGGTTTAACCGAGGAAGAGAGGATCTTTCTATGGAAGAATTCTCCTCCAGGAAGAGTATGGCGTGAGCGGATCGGGCCTGAATATAGACGGTTCAAGATAGGATCATTCTATTATCTTCCATGGAGCGACCCCTGGGTTAGAGAGAAGTTTTCAGAAAGCACTGTAGCAAGCAGGCTGTCCGCGGAAGAGATGGTTGACTGGGACCCCCAAGACCTACTTTATGCTCCACTCACCACAGCCGATGGGCGGGTAGTTGGGATTATAAGCGTCGACGATCCTGTTGACGGAAAACGTCCAACGAGAGAGTCCTTAGCGCCACTCGAGCTCTTTATTCACCAGGCTGCTGTCGCGATCGAAAACGCTGTACTCATACAGCAGCTGAATAACGCTAGAAATCAGATTAGAGAGTACGCTGAACAGCTTGAACAGAAGGTTGAGCAGAGGACTCATGAGCTTCTCGAAGCCCAGAGCAGGCTGATAAAATCTGAGCGGCTTGCCGCTATTGGGGAAATAGCTGCCATGGTAGGACATGACCTGCGCAATCCACTCCAAGTGATAGTGTACACCCTATATTTGACGAACGAGATGCTGAAGAAGATTTCTCCTGAGGCCATGAAGTCCCTGGAGGAGAGCCATGTTGACGAGCTCCTGGCGAGAATCGGCGAGCAAGTCAACTATATGGATAAGATAATCTCTGATCTTCAGGATTACTCTAAGCCTTTGAAGCCCATTTTGGTGTCCGCAAGCCTATCTAAGGTGATCGACAACACACTGTCTTCGGTGACGGTTCCTTCTAACATCAAAATAGCCAACTTGGTCCCCAAGGACTTCCCTCAAGTCGTGATGGATGCTTCGATGATGAGGAGGGTTTTCTCCAACCTTATCACGAACGCTATCCAAGCAATGCCCGATGGCGGCGTGCTCGAGATAAGCTCCACAATAGATGATGACACTGTGACTGTCAACGTCAAAGACACTGGAATTGGCATCCCAAAGGAGAACCTAGAAAAACTGTTCCAACCGCTTTTCACTACCAAGTCTAAAGGTCAAGGGCTCGGACTGGCGGTGTGCAAGAGGCTGGTGGAAGCCCACGGTGGCACAATCGAAGTTGACAGCGTCGTAGGCAAAGGCTCAACGTTCACAATCAAACTTCCCCTTGGAAAGTTAAAATACTCCTAGAACCCTTAGAATTGTGTCAAAGGGGGTTAGACCAAGTGAAGTCAGATATGGTAAGGGTCTTGATTGTGGACGACGATAAAGATATTCTGAGGAGCCTTAAGGACATCATGTCATCAAAGGGCTACCAAGTTGATGTCGCTGAAACCGCCGAAAGCGCCCTAGAGAAGACTAAAAATCAGTACTTTAATCTGGCCCTACTGGATATAAGGCTACCTGACATGGAGGGCACGGAGCTGCTTGCCAAGATACATAAGGAGAGGCCTATGATGATGAAGATCATGATCACTGGTTACCCGTCACTTGACAATGCTGTCAGAGCCTTGAACCTTGGCGCCGACGCCTACGTCATGAAGCCTGTGAATCCAGAAAACCTCTTGAAGGTCGTAGAGGAGAAGTTGAAGGAGCAGAAGGAAGCCGAAACTATGACCGAAGAAAAGATAGCTGAATGGATTGAAAACCGCATTAGGAAGCTTGAGCAGAGCAAATAGTATCCGAGGTAATCTTGAGCCTAGTCCACAGACCTGTAGAACAGGCTGGAGACGCTGTCTGAAAGTGCCCAGTCTGACCTCGATTCAAGACCTTCGATGACGAAGCTAGAGTATCCGCAGGTTAGATGGCGTTGCCTTCTGTGCAGTAGATGTTGTAGGGACCAGCCGGGGAGAAAAAGGAAGATATTGTTAACTGACCATGATGTAAAGAGGATCGTGGGGTCAGGGGCTGGAGGCGACTTCTATGATCAAGCTGAGCCCAATGGTCCATACAGGTATCAGATGAAACTTGTTGGAGGCCATTGCGTGTTCCTCTTGAATGATAGATGTACGATATATGAGGCTAGGCCACTTGTCTGCAGGTTCTATCCCTTCACGATGATAGAGCAGGAAGGGTATATATTCCAAGTTGATTACGCGTGCCTGGGGCTTGGCAGTGGAAGGGTTGTGACTAAGAAAGACTTGGTTAAACTTCTGGAGGAAGCAAAGAATTCTCTCAGTGATTCGAATTAGATGAGTTCACTGAATATTTGATGTTGGACTCTGAGACTGGCAAGGGAGAGTGAAGGAAATGATCCTTGGTCATGAGAGGACTATTTGGCCGACTTGGGCTAGGCTGCTTAAATCGTTTATCTTCACCATTTCATATGAGAGCGTGTACAGGAAGTCGCCTATGTAGAACGCCCTGTCTATGAACCTGCCCATATAATACTGTTGTTTCTCGAATCCGTCATCGAAGTGGGTGATTCTTCCCTTGAGCACTATTCCCTCTCCAACGGTCACGTTGAATACGTATGCTCCTTGCCAGACTGGTTGGCCGCAGGCGTTCGCCGGTATTTCTCCCGGATACTGGCTTCTATCTATCTCCGCGACAAGTGCCGGTATCACCATCAGGTTTCTTGCTTTATCGAAGAGCAGCGCCTTGTGGTCTCTCAGCACAGGCGTGTCTGATCCCCTATCACCTATCACATACTTTGAAGTCTCATGCGGCTTGCTTACGTCTGTGACGTCAAAAAGAGAGATCTTCACTCCCTGATACCATGCGAAATCCCCCTCTTCCGCGGCCACGGCCTCTTTGCCTATACCTATCACATGGTTTTCGTCGAGTGGGTGCAGGTAGTCGGAGTAGCCGGGTATCTTAAGCCAGCCAAGCATCTTTGGGTTTGCCGGATCCCTGACATCTATTATAAAGAATGGGTCAACCTTCTTGAATGTTACCATGTAGGCTCTGTCTCCCATAAATCTGGCTGAGTATATGCTCTCTCCTGGGGCGATGTTTTCTATCTTTCCAACCACTTTAAGGGATGAGTCAAGAATGTAGATGTGATTTGATTGTGAGACTCCCATTTCCCCGGCCACAGATGGCTGCCATGATGTAGTGGCTATTCTGAAGAATCCCTTATATTCGTCCATCGAAAACTGGTTTAGGACATGGCCTGGTACTGTCCCTTCAGCCTCCAACTTTATGTCTCCGTTCTCTATGTGAACTCTGTAGATTAGGGTCTGCTCAAAATTCGACTGAAGCTGCTGGTATCTTTCGAAATCGTACTTGGTTAATGTGAGGTAGATGTTCGCTGGGGAAACATATATGTTGCTTGCTGCACCGGTGAGTACTGTTTTGAGAACTGGCTCCTGAAGGTCGTCCTGTACATTAAATGAGATTATTGTGGTGAAGGAGTATGCGACATCAGGTGTATCAGTATATTGTATGTCTGATGGCTCGACCTTTGTCACCTCGTAGTCTACGCATATGGACGGCAGTATGACCTCTTCTTTGACCAAGTATGTCGGGAAGGCTGTTATCACGTAAATGTACTTGTCTATCATTCTAGAGTTCAAGTAGAAGCCATCTGCTGTTATATTTCTAACAAGCCTCGGGTTCACCCTGTCTAGAAGATCGTATACTTCTATTCCAACCTTTTCTGTGGCGACACATTCTAAGCCTTTTGGCTCCGTTACCAGCACGTTACTCCATATCGAGAGGAATACGGTGAGTCTTTCGTCGTTTACGAATATGGCTATCGGCCGCCTGTTCTCGCCCCATGAGATCTTGGAGAGAACTTTTGCTTCTTCGGGTGGATAGACTTGCAGTATGATGAGTTCTCCTTGTCCAGTATTCTGATCTTGTCTCACAAAGTAGACGTACCTGCCGTCATTCTTCAATATGTCTGCTTCGTCAACGCCTTCAACCTGCACGTTGGTCGTGGAATAGCCGGGTTCAGATTCTGTTGTCTGCGTCGCCGTAGCAGTCATAACATCCTTCACACCCGGGAGCGGCATGATTCCTCCTCGCAATCCAAACCAGTAGTTGGCTTTCTTTGTATTTGTCTGTATATAGTCCTTAAGCTCCACGTATGATTTGAAAGTCTTCAATCCTGTCTCCCCTTCCTGTTTCGATAGAAGTAGGTATGGGATCGCCACAGCAGAAAACATGGTCACTGCTACAATAAAGCCTGCCAAGATGGCGTGTTTTGTCGTCATCATATACTATCATCCAACATATGGAGAATGTCGTTATATTATTCCATCGTATCGAACAGGGTCTTCTGCAATGTTCAACTTATAGAACAGCCTTCTGGAGCGAAACTCTTTTAAAGAAAAGCAGGAGACAACGATCTGAAATAGTTGTCGAAGATATCTTTGCCGGACTCGGCTCTGATAGAATCAGAGCTGACAGGTAAGACTCTCCTAGTATACCTGTATATGCTGAAGAGCAAGGGGAACACTGTTGGAGTGAGAGAGGTTCAGAGGAAGCTTGGGTTCTCGAGCCCAAGTGTTTCCATATATCATCTTGACAAGCTTGTCTCAATAGGCCTTGTGGAGAAGACCGAGTTGGGAGAATATTTCATAAAAAAGGAAGTGAAGGTTGGCGTGTTAAAGCTTTATACTAGGCTCGGCAACCTACTGCTTCCCAGATACCTCTTCTATTCCACCCTGTTCACTGCCATGTTAGGTTACTATCTGGCCTTCTACAGTCCACTTTGGACTCTAGACAAGGTTGTTGCCACGCTTTTCGGGTCCTTGGCCTCAATACTTTTCTGGTATGAGACCGCAAAGATCTGGAGGGAAAGGCCATTTTAGGGTGTTCTAAAGTATGGAATTAATAATCTTCTAAGCCAAGATTTAGGTGCGATATATGAACAAGCTGGTCTTCCCTATATTCTTGGCTCTTATCGTAGCCACCAGCATAATGGTGATGCCGATCTTACTTATCCAAGCGTCTACAATTCAGAATGGCGTGGAAACTCCAGCCCCGGTCGCAGCCGACGAAAAGGCCCAGAGCAGCTCCTCTTTTGCGACGATTCAGACTGTAACACGGACCGGTGGCCAGACAGAGCTCAGCACACCGTCGAACATGTCAAATGTCCTATATATGTTGGCTACAGGTATCCTCGTCGCTTCAGCTGCCACATTTATCGTAGTCAAGACGAGAAGGGCGATCTTCTAGGATTACCTTCGGGAACGGTGCATGTGGCCGTCCCTCCGTCTCGTCAATTTTTCTTCTAGAGCCCAGTTTCCCGTTAGAGTTGGTAGACAATCTCATCATACATTCTGGGGCATAGCTGTCTGACGATGAAACCCTATCTAGATATCATTGCCCCTATCATGCTCCCTTGCTTGTGAGGCTCCAAATTGGAGACTCTGTTCCACAAAGCCAGTTCTCGGCAGGCTTTGATCTTCTCCTTCTACTGCCCTAATGTAGCCCATCTTAGGCTGGCGTCCTCTCGACTCATGTCGGCTGAATGAGGAAAACCTATATCAAGTTCGCTTTATGATAGAACAGAATATCATGCCCGGTGAAGCGGGTGAAACCCTGCATAATGCAGATGGCGAGGCTGAGATAGATTGGAGAAAGCAGCTTACTCCAATAGTTGTCGGGATTGTTGTTGTAGCCGTCTTCTTCTTCTACGTTAATCCTCAGCTTCAATCACTGCATCAGACAAGGTACACGACAGCGCAGACGCAGCCACCGACTTCAACCACCTTTGCCACAGTCACTTCCACAATAACTCAGACTACCTCAAGTCAGGCTGCCACTTGCACGACCTCGGAAGCGTACGTTAACAGAACCGAACTGATTCTCCATGTACTCAAGTTAATAAATGACGACAGAGCCGACTTCAAACTATCTCCCGTCGCGTTAGGAAACAATCCTGCCGCACAAAGGCATGCGGAAGACCTTCTGGAACATAACTGTCTAAGCCATTGGGGTTCCGATGGCATGAAGCCCTATATGAGGTACACCATCTTGGGTGGAAAGAACTTTGTGGAAGAGAATGCTGCGGCTGTATTCATCTCAAACAACTCCACGACCCCCTCCACAGAAGAGATCAAGTTGATGTTCGAAGACCTAGAGCGGAAAATGGTATACAACGATTCAGCAAGCGATTGGGGACACAGAAAGAACATACTTGACCCCTCTCATACACACGTGAACATCGGAGTCGCATACTCCAACAGGGCGGTCATAGTTGTCCAAGATTTCGAGAATGTACTCGTCGACTGGCAGACATTTGACACCAAGAACACGAAGGTGACCTTAAAGGGAAGATTTCTTACCAGTCTACAACCATATCTGATACTGATCTACTATGACCCTTTGCCGATGCCTTTGACGGCGGACCAGCTTCGACAGCCGCCATACAATGGAGGCTACTCGATGGGAAACAAGCTGGGTGCAGTCTTAAATCGAGGGTATCAGGTGAGCATACCGTACATTTATGCGACCAAATGGAGTCAGCTTGGCGCAGATTTCGAAATCAGCTTCGACTTCGCCAGATTTGTGCAAAAAGAGGGCGTGTACACAGTAGTGTTGGAGGTCGTTGACGATGACGGTAATCTGTATCTCGCCACCTCCTATTCTATCTTCATCAGGTCAGCTTAACATGGCATAGGATGGCTTTGGCCATAATTCAAAATACGTCGTATGCTGACCTATAGTAGGCTGGCGATATCCCCTAGAGTGTTCACTTCATAGTCGGCTATTTCGAGGCTGTTGAATGGAAGCTGATATATCATTATCCCCCGTCTTATCCTTATCGTAGTCATTCCAAGCGACTTAGCCGGTCCAATATCAGCATCAAGTCGGTCGCCGACCATCACAGCCTGGGTTGAATCACATCCTGAGAGAGACAATGCGTGGAGGAAGATTCTGGTGTCCGGCTTCCTCAGCCTCACCTCATCCGAGAGGACTATCATCTCGAATTGTTCGGCAAGTCCGAAGGAGCTCATCTTCTGCCTAGTATACTTAGGTTGGTTGGCTATCACTCCAAGCTTGTACCTATTCTTCAATTCTTCAACTACTGCCAGCGTGTCAGGGTACGGCTTTATCCGGTCCAAGTATTCTCTGACTGTATTCCTTCTATAGTCTTCTAGCATTTCTTGCAGGAGGCGTCTATCGTTGGAGAAGTGGGTCACGAGCTCTTTGACTATTCCCCTGTAAGCCCTATCCCCATATCTTCTCTGTTCTATTATCGACCTCAACTCGTTGTTGAAGTCCTCCCATACTATTCGTGCACCAGATTCCGATATCGAATTGTAGATCTTGCCAAAGAAATAGCTGTTGAAGTCACCTTCATCTAGTAGTGTGGACCCGACATCGAAGAATATCCACTTCATCTACGCTCTGCAGACCTGAAGTCGATCAGCAATTTAATGGTTTACAGCATAACCTGCCCTGCCAAGAGGCGTCACTTCATCGGCAGCCTCTTAAGGAATACCACGCCAGCTAACATCAGCATGAAGCTGAATGGAAACATCATTGACATGGAAGTTGTCTCAATCAACCTCGCAGCCACAGGTGGAGCAAGCGCTGAAGTCGCCTGATAGGTGGTCTGTGAGAGGCTATAGGCTAGTCCCCTCTTCTCTGTAGGGGTCAGCCGGGCGGTAAGCGAATTTATAGGTGGCCACACTGTGCAGCTGAAGAATGCAAAACAAACGAACATAATCGTGAGGAGCGATGTCGTCGGCATCACAGGTATCAGTATAGCGGACAGCCCCGTGATTCCTATCGTAACGAACAAGATTCTCACATCACCCATCCAACTTCCCACATATCCTGAGAAGAGGGAGCCAACTATGCTTATGAGGGGCCCAGCAGTGAAGATCAGACTCGCAGTCGCCTCTGAAATTCCTCTACCCAAAACCATGTAGGTCGTCATAAAGGTGGTTATAACAGAGCTGCCTGCTTGTGTGAGTCCAACAAGGATCAAGAAAAAAGCAAATGGTCTGCTGACGACGGAGCCACCCTCACCATCATCTCTAGTCTGCTTCCTTCCTGGCTTATCTTGGTCAAGCACTCTGGTTCTGGTGAGAAACAGCGCCCAAGCCAATGTTGGAACAGCCCAGATCAAGTAAGTGAGACGCCATCGGTTAAAGGCCAACAACAAAGATAGAGTGAACAGGCCTATGGATGACCCTATACTTCCTGCCGCGGCATGGATCCCAGCTCCTCTGGTCAGCTTCTGGCCTGACAGAATTCTGCTTATCGTTGAAAGACCTGAATTGTGGTATAGGGGATTCGCTATGCCGATGAAAGAGAGACCAAAGATCAGTGTCTCGAAGCTCCAGCTTTCTGCAACTATGATTCCACCCAAAGCTTGACATATGAAGCCCAAGATCAGCAACGGTCTGGCTCCGATTCTGTCAACCAAGAACCCTATCATTATATTCATTATGATCCCTATGAGTGTAGGGACTGTGGCTACAAAGGAGACTTGAAACAGGGTGAGTTCGAATTCTGTAATGAAAACAGGAATCAACGCGAGATGGATAAAAAGGTATATTTCGTTAAACATGTGAGAGACATACATCGCCCACACTGCGCTTCTAGAAGGTAGCATAAGAGAAGTGGCTAGTATTCTAGAGGTCGTATCAAATCTCTAAATCTTCTTATGTGACAGTATAAATCCTTTTCACCCTTTCACCATGGCCTTGTTGATGAGCATTCGGTTGGCGGATGCTTGAAACTAACGATCTGTCTTGTCACCTCCAACGCCCATATCAGCTCAAGAGCCCAGAATCGAAGGGTAGTCGATCAAGACAAATGGAAAACAAGCAGCTCAGGGGACATTGATTACGTGATCAAATGTGTCTACTATTTTGTCTCGAGGCGAAAGATTTTATAGTCTCTAATAACATGAGACAGAGTATCTCAGTGTGGTCGATGGAGTACAGGGAGTTTGGTAGGTCAAAGGTCAAGGTTTCAGCGGTCGGCATGGGAACCTATTATGGCTTCTTGTCAATTGTCAGCTCTAAGATCTTCGGCTACCAGAGAAGTCGGGAAGATAAGGTTTCAGCTCTGAAAAAAGGACTAGAGCTTGGCATCAACTTGATCGACACAGCTGAAATATATTGTACAGAACCTCTTGTCGGAGAAGCGATTAGAGACTTCAGCAGGGACGACTTGTTCATAGCGACGAAGGTGCTTCCCTATCATCTCAGATATGATCAGGTTCTGAAGGCAGCCGAGCGGAGCCTAAGAAGGCTCAAAACTTCCTACATCGACCTTTATCAGATACATTTCCCAAATTCTAGAGTTCCAATCAAGGAGACCATGAGCGCCATGGAAAAGCTTGTGGAAAAAGGAATGGTTAGGTATATTGGTCTAAGCAACTTCTCTCTAGAGCAGACCAAAGAAGCAGAACAGGCTCTATCCAGGTATGAGCTGGCATCATGTCAGATAGAGTACAGTTTGAAGAAAAGAGATGCTGAATCGGATCTACTATCATACTGCTTTCAAAACGATATTGCTGTACTTTCGTATAGACCATTAGCTCGAGGGCTTTTAGCAGATCCCCCTGGACATCTGAAAGAGACCATTTGCCGGATCTCTGGCAAATATGGTGGAAAGACACCAGCCCAGATCGCCTTGAACTGGCTTTTGGCCAAGAACAAGCTGATCTTTCCGATACCGAGGGCGTCCAAGCCTGAAAGGGTGATCGAAGATGTTGGGGCCACAGGGTGGAGCTTGAGCCCCGAAGACACGTCTGATCTTGAAAAGAGTGTTCGATAACATGCCCACTTTAATGCTTGCGTGAACCGCCCAAATAAGCTTATAAGAGCGTCACCCTAGCTTTGAATAGGTACTGGTGCTTGAAGATCACGGACATAAAGCCTTACCCGAGGCCGGTTGTGGGAAAAGTTCTTGGCGAACCAGTATTTCGAGACGCCATCAACTATGGCGGAAACCTGATCCTATGGACTTTCACAGAAATCACTACAGATGAGGGGATCACTGGAATAACTCCATTCCATATCGCTCCAGACATGCTCGCCCTACTTAAGCCAGCTGTCGTCGGCCAAGATCCCATGAACGTTCAAAGGATCTGGGATCGAATGTACTGGAGGTGCTTCAATGAAGGTAGAAAGGGTGCAGCAATAATAGCTATGAGCCAGATCGATGTTGGAATATGGGATATCATAGGAAAAAAATTGAAGACGCCAGTGTACAGGCTTCTCGGTGGATGTAGGGATCGGGTTCCCGGATATGGCAGCGGCGGCGTACTGTCTCTGTCAAAGGAACAGCTAGTGAAGGAACAGATGAGTTGGGTGGAGGAAGGCTTCAAAGCTGTGAAGATGAAGGTTGGCAGACGAAATCCAGACGAAGACATAGAACGTGTCAGGGCGGTGCGTCAGGCTATAGGTTCGGGCATCGACCTGATGGTTGACGCCAACAACGGCTGGTCAACCCGGACTGCTATCCGTATGGCCAAGAGGTTAGAGCGTTTCGATATCAACTGGCTGGAAGAGCCTGTTATTGCGGAAGACTATGATGGATACGCCATGGTAGCCGCCTCTACAAACATACCTATAGCTGGAGGAGAAAGCGAGTATACAAAATTTGGTTTCAAAGAGCTCTTTCTCAGGAACTGTATCGACATCTGCCAAGCTGACGTTGGAAAGGTTGGTGGAATAACGGAGTACATGAAGGTCGCCGCCATGGCGGAGGCATTTAATATCCCAATGTGCCCCCATGGCCTAGGCCTCGTCAGTGCTCACTGTGTAGCAGCCACCCCTAATGGTATGATGGTCGAATTCTTTGACGGCAATCGTCTTCCGAATAACACGATTCGCAAATTTCAGGAGGAAAGCGGCCTAAGGTTTATGCCATACAGTATCCGACCTGTGAATGGATGGAGCGATCTTCCAAGTGTGCCCGGCTTAGGTCTAGACCCTGATCTGGATGCAATTGAAGAATACCGAAAAAGATACAGGTCTGTATGCGAAGAACTTCAGAGTATGATCACATCCAACATCGACCCATCTATCACTGATACGAGGCCTCCATTCAACTACAACATGTTTCTCTCGCTGTGAAAGGACAACCTGCCATGGACCCCCTTCGAAGAGATAGACTTTATAAGTGATGACGGTAAAATAATCCCGTTTGGGCAAAGAAGTAGTCTATCTTCCGTTGGGCAGCTCCTGGAGGACTCAACTCTACGTCGACGAACTGGCAAAGGCGGCTTTAGTCTATGGACTTAAAGCGAGAATGATCAACATCAGCTTTCCTTTGAGCGCAGACTCATTTGACTCATCAAGAGGACAATTTAACGCTTTGATCCTCCTAGACTACGTTGGAAGACTCAAGAGAGACGACAACCTTTACATGGGTGTAACAGCCGTGGACATCTTCGTGCCAGAAATGAACTTCATATTCGGGATCGCCGACAGAGACCGCGGCTGCGCTGTTCTATCCGTTGCGCGACTGATCTACGCCCAATATGAATCAAGCTCAAGCATTCTAAAAGAGAGGGTCTTGAAGGAGGCGGCGCACGAACTCGGCCACCTTCGAGGCCTACGTCACTGCCATAACAGACACTGTCTGATGTCGTATTCGAACAATCTAGCCGAAGTAGACGAGAAAAAGCCGTCCCTGTGCCAGGAATGCAGATCACGCCTCTCTTGAAGGAGGACTTCTAAGGCCATTCGAAGACTCTAAATGTCAAGGTATCGACCCATAACCCATTGTTTCACGTTTGTACCTATGAATCAGCTGGTCTCCAGATATCATGCTGTTCAAATGCCAGAGCCCCTTTGCCGAATAAAGGATGTCGTCAACGGGCCCTAGCCTGCTGAGGTCACCCCTCGGCCTCACTTCGGCTTCAATCAAACCCATCTCTTCAAGCATCTTCAAAGCCTGTGGCACATGGTTTCCAAGGTTTATCATGGACTCAAGCCGTAGGCCTTTCAGTCGCCACAGTCCAGATAAAGTGTCCATGAGGTCTGACTGCCACGCAGAACCATGCAGTATGACCAGCGCCCTCAAGACATCCACTTCAATGGAGCTTATCAAATCATCCTTCTCCTTCCGCATCAGCTCCTCCAGGTTCTTGTAGCTCAAGTCATCTGCCATGGACTACTGTCAATGCCCCCCTTTTCAACTTTTGGCTCTGTCGACATGAGGAAGGCCAGAAGCGGCTTGACTTGTTGAATCACGCCATAAGCGATTAGAAAAAATGGGGACAGCCTTCTCTAAGGCAATTGCAAATTTTTTTCTCATTCAACCTCTGGGACAACTTTTCCCAGATTTGCCTATTTCTTTTTCTTGGCCACTTTCTTCTTCTTAGGCATCTTTGAAGCCCCCTACTGAATAGTGGTCTTCATCTTAAAAATGTTTTATCAACCTTCTATGCTGCCTACGACCCGCTCATGTAGAACACATTTATTTTGAAAGATTTTTTAATTCCCGCTCATTGATATCTAGCTGCTGGGTGGTCTGATGAAGGAATGGATAGCTACTCCACTATATCTTTCTGGTGCATGGGCTTTGATGATCACATATCAGTTGTTTACTCAGACCGCCATAACAACTGTCATAAACGAAGTCAACTACTACTGGCCGTCTGTTGCAACATGGCTTAACTCTAAAGTGGACACCATCGTCTTTGTTTATGCCTTCACGTGGGTTTTTGTCTTATCTTCCGCCATACCCTCGGTTGTTTTGGGTGGAAAAAGGAGTGTGATCCTACAATTCTTTGTCGTGCTGATACTCACCTTGACAGCCTTATCTGTCAAAGATCTCCTGGCCATCTATGGCGGCGTAAATGTGGAAAAGATCTACAGCCTCGTAGTACTATTCCAGAATCCCTACTTTGCAATAGTCTACCTTGCAGCACCTTATCTTGTAATGATCGAAATAGATTTGCTGAAGTCGGATGCTCAGAAGAAATAATCCTGATATCGTAGACTTGGTACACTCCACGCTTGAAAGCGGAAGCTTTCTCGCCGAATTCCTGTAAGCTTCTCCAATTTGCGGACATAAGTCAGTTGGAGAGGAAATAGGTATGATCAATCCTTCTTCTCTAGGAGTTCTACATCGTTTGACTTGACCGAAAGAGAGCAAGCCATATAGCCTATGCCTATCTTCTGTGAAGAACTTTAATTGCGACAATCGACGCCAACAGGGCAACCGGGATAAATGCCACCGTCATCACCCCAGCTAATTCGCGATATAATGCGTCAAACATTATTCTGGCCATCTCTGTAATATTCAAGACTTTCTCTGATTTTTCGCGCAGGAATCTTATATATGTTCCCATCAATCGTTTATGTAGGACGGCTAGCAAGGAGGGCTAAAATGTCCTTCCTTGAAGGCTTTGGACAATAAAAGTGGCTCCGAGTAAAATCATGAACATGCCCAGAAGAATGGAGATCTTCCTCTGATGCGGGCTTATATATGTGTGATGCCTGTGTACCATGAACGATACAAAGATGTAATACGTGAAGTCAGAGAGCCAGTGCCCTATGGTAACGACCACAATTCCTGTGAATCCCATGCTTTCTAAACCCTTGAGCAGGAGGGCTAGGCCAGCGGTGGCCCACCATGGCGGCTGTGTGGGATTGAAGGCGGTATAAAATACTCCGCCAGCAAGCGATGAATTCACTTTGACATTCTTCAATCTGACATCTTTCTTCTTGCTGCGAATCATACCTATCCCCATGAAGGCAAGCATCAGTCCACCTATTATGTAGATAACAGACGAATTCTGAGATATTATTTCGCCAAATCCGAGGAGGATAAAGAGGATTATTCCGAACTCCCATAAAGCGTGGCCAACTATTATGCTGTGGCCGGTAACCCTCTCTTTCTTGGTCGTGTCAAAGACTGTGAAAGCTAGCAGTGGGCCTGGTATGATGGCGCCGCTGAGGCCTACAAAAAAACCCAAAGAGAACAGTGAGAAAACTTCTATGATCAGGTCTTCCAAGCCTAGGCCACCGACATTGACTAGAATTCTGGATCGTAGCCTTATTTAGGTTGCGGGCTTA
>Ga0129301_1000870_pt1 | contig 15938 bp, 17 predicted proteins | sample ConPoolayeHmetaG_FD_94489 | JGI IMG/M metagenome (GOLD analysis project Ga0129301, IMG submission 94489) | Hot spring microbial mat communities from California, USA to study Microbial Dark Matter (Phase II) - Cone Pool mat layer H metaG ...
CTTAAGTCCCGTTAAATATCCCTTGTATTGCTAAAATGCGTTAGATGGCCGAAAAGGCTTCTTCGGGATTGGCCCGCGCGTGCGTTCGGATCTACGGAAAAGTTCAAAATGTGGGCTTTCGTTTCTATGTGCATCGGCGAGCCGCCGCGGCGGGCTTGGTCGGCTCGGTCCGGAATCTAAATACCAACGCTATTGAGATTTTTCTTCAAGGGGATCGCCGCCGAATTGAGAAGTGCATCGAAGAGTGCCGCCGCGGCCCGCTGCTTGCCCAAGTGGAGAGGGTGGAAGTCGTGTGGCAGAAGCCGATCAAAGAGTTGAACCATTTTGAGATCCGTTAAATGGTTTGGGTTGGCACCTCCGGTTGGAATTACCCGCATTGGCGATCAGTTTTCTATCCTTCCGACCTTTCCTCCCGTTCTTGGCTATCTTTTTACGCCCGAAGTTTTTCGGCGGTGGAAGTAAACTATTCTTTTTATCATCTTCCCAAAGTCGAAACTTATCGGAAGTGGTTTGAACAGACTCCCGAGGAGTTTTTGTTTGCCCTGAAGGCCTCCCGCTTTCTAACCCACGTCAAGCGGCTGAAGGAAGCTCGGACACCCTTGGAAAATTTTCTGGAGAACTCCGCGGCGCTGGGCGACAAGCGGGGACCGATCTTCTTTCAACTCCCGCCCTCTTTTAAGGTGGATTTAGTTCGCTTGGAGGAGTTTTTAAAGATTTTGCCGCGGGGGATGCGCTTTGCTTTTGAATTTCGCCACCCCTCTTGGTTTGGGGAGGAAGTTTATCGCCTTCTGCGGAAGTACAATGCGGCGCTGATTTTCGCCGATACTCCCCGCTACCCCTACGCAGAAGTTCGAACCGCGGATTTCTTTTACTTGCGCTTGCACGGCCATGAAGCGCTTTACGCTTCTTCCTACTCTGATAAGCAATTAGAAGACTACGCCGCTAAAATCCGGGAGTGGGGGAGGGAAGGGGAGGGGTTTGTTTTCTTCGATAATGATTTCTCCGGCTTTGCGGTGAAGAATGCTCTCCACCTGAAGAAGTTGTTAAGATAGAAAAAGCAAGATGCGAAAGGCCGAAAGCGAAAGGTGGAAAAGGTTTTAATCCTTAGCCATTAGCTTCGCGCCTCTAAGACGATGACTGATTCGCAGGCCTACGTTTTCCGGAAAGAGGAATTAAAGCTTAATCCTTACGTTTTCCGAACTAACGATATTCGGGGGATTTTTGAGAAGGACTTTGATGAAGAGGATTCCGTGCTGATCGGGCGCGCTTTTGGCACTTGGCTTCAGGACAAGGGCAAGGATAGCGTTTGCTTGGGGATGGACAATCGGATTACCTCTCCTAAGATTCACGCGGCGGTCTTGGAGGGCTTACTTTCAACGGGGATTAAGGTTTTCGATTTGGGATTAACAACTACACCGATGACTTACTTGGCCCCGGTTTTGCATAACGCGGGGGGTTCGGTGATGGTAACGGCTTCCCACCTTCCCTTGGAATGGAATGGGATGAAGCTCTCTTTCGAGGACCGGACGATTTTTGGGGATGAGATTCAGGAAGTGCGGAAGATTGCCGAACGGCGGCAGTTCCGGGAGGGAAAGGGAACGATGGAGAAGCTGGATTTTAAGGAAGCTTATCAGGATGCGCTCAAACGGAGTTTAGAGGAATTGGCCCAAGTCGCGCCCGCTCCCAAAGTTCGCTCACTTAAGATTGTGGTTGATTCGGGAAACGGAACCGCCGGGCTCTTAGCTCCCCAGCTTTTGCGAGGGTTGGATTGCGAAATAATTGAGTTGCATACGCGGTTGGATGGAACTTTCCCTAACCATGGCCCGGATCCGACCCTTGGCCCCAATATGTTGGAGGCGATCAACAAAGTAAAGAAAGAAGGCGCCGATTTTGGTTTAGTTTTTGATCCCGACGCTGACCGGGTTAACGTTTGCGATGATCGAGGGTTCGTTCTTTGGGGGGATGGAATTTTGCTGCTTTTCGCTCGTGATATCTTGTCGCGGAATCCGCGCACCGAAATTCTCTACAACACTCAATGCTCGCCCGCGGTGGAGGAAGATATTGTAGCCCACGGGGGAATTCCGGTGATGGTTCCAACTGGACACTCCTTGGTGCTAAATGAGCTCCGTTTTTACGGCGGGGTTTTCGCAGGCGAATACAAGTGCCACTTTTACTTTTATGACCACTTCTACGGCTTCGACGACGGGATCTACGCGGCGCTGCGACTGGTTAAGATTTTGGAGAAAAATAGGGACCCGCTTTCCAAAATTATGTCCGACGTTCCTTTCTACCACTCCACCGGCGAAATTGAAATTCCGGTTCCGGACGAGCGGAAGTTCAGTGTGCAAGAGAAGATTAAGAATGAACTTCGCCGGCGTTATTTTGTGAACGAGATGGACGGGGCGCGGGTGAAGTTCCGGGATATGCCGGACACTTGGGGGCTGGTTCGGGCTTCGGGAACCTTTCCAAAATTGGAGGCTTTTGCCTGGGCGCGAACTCGGGAGAATCTGATTGCCGCCAAGGAAATTCTGCTAAAGGAGATTCAAAACCACCTTTAGGTAATTGTTATAGTGAAAGCTGAAATGGTAACAATTTCCCAAAGAACTATTGGTGAGATGAAGGAAGTGGCGTACCAGCCTCAAGCAATTAGGCTGGAAGACGAAGATTTAGCCTATGCGGTGATCCGGAAGTCCGGCAATAACCTCACCATCTTTCCGGTTTATCTTCTCGGGAGTGAGTATCCTAAGACCTACGGTCATTTCCATGTTCCTCCTTTCGAGGAGCATTACCGCGTTTTATTTGGGCGAGCCGGGTTTCTGCTTCAGCAGATGGAGGGAGAGAAAGTTACGAGGGTTAAATTCCAGGTGGTGGAGTCTGGAGGGGAGTTGGTGGTTCCCGCGGGCTGGGGCCATGTCGCAATTAACTTAGGCGAAGATTATCTAGTGACGCAGGACGACCACGAACCGGCGCACTTTGCTAATGAATACTCCCTAGTAAAGAACCGAGGAGGTTTCGGCTATTTTATCGTCGCGGAGGGGGAAGCTTGGAAAGCGGTGCCCAATCCCCACTATCCCGATCTCCCCCCTTTGGAGGTGGCTGAGCGTGGCTGACGAGGAGATTTACCACTATTCTCCCAAAGAGGCCGAGCGGGAGCGGCGGCGGGAAAGGAAGCGCCGGCCTAAAATGAGAATTTCCGGTCGAAGCGTGATCGGATTAGCCCAACTTATTTCCCGGCGAGCGCAGGAAATCGGGAGAGAAAGAAAGACCGGCCCCCTGAAACCAACCTAGTTTTTGAAGAGATAAAATGAGGACTCTAGTTTTCTTACAGGAAATCGGTTTGCGGGACGCTGCCGTTTTTGGGGAAGAGGCCGCCGCGCTAAGTGACCTTTACAAGGTGGGCATTCCGGTGGCGCCGGCATTCGTTTTGCCTTCCGCTGCTTATGCAGAGTTTCTTAGCAGTAAAGGAGCTCGGCAGATTTTTTCTTCTTCCGGACCGCGGGATCCCGAGAGCCTTCGTCGAGAGCTAGCCGGCTTAACAATTCCCCCCCGACTTTCCCGGGAAATCTTGGAGTTTTATCGCCGGCTTTCCGGTCCTCGCGATATTTTCGTTTCGGTAAGAGCGGGAAACACGGCGGCGCGAGTGGGAAGCGGCGAAGAGTTGCTGGCCGAAATTAAGCGGATTTGGGTTGGGCATTTAGTTACGACCCATTTGCGGGGGGGAGATTTTTTCCGAGAGGCTTTGCCAATTTTAGTTCAACAGGAAACGGTAGCCGAATTGGCGGGGGAGCTAGTAACTTCCGCTGAAGAGTTAGCTTCGGCCGACTTTTGCTTGGTGGAAGTTAATCACCCAGGGGGAAAGGAAAGATTTGTTCTCGAGAAAAGTAGCGGGCGGGAGGTACGGCGAATCATCTCTGGCTCGGTGGAGGATCAAACTGATATTCAGGTGCTGGGTGAACTCTCCGTCTGGGCCCCCAAAATTGAGCAGGTTCTAGGGGGAGTCTTTCGGTTGGGATGGACATTTTATCAGGGCCAATTCGTTTTTAGTTATCTCAAGCGGTTTTTCCTTCCTCCCCAAAAAGCGGCGGTATTGGATATTTGGGTAGAGGCTACTCACCATGCTTTGGATTCGGTTCCGGGGGTGGGAGGTGTGGTTGTGCGGGATGCTAAGCAGGCGGTGGCGATCGCTCGGCGGTTTCCTCACCGGGCCGTCCTCCTTTTCCTAGAGCCCTTTAACTTTGAGCAGTTGGAAGACTTTCGGGAAGGGAAGCGCAAGTTGGGGATGAAGAACCTCCATCTAATTCTTCCTCCGGTTCGGACGGTGGATGGGATGCGGGAGCTAAAACGCTATCTCTCCGGGGAGAGAATTCAACGGGGGACGAACCTCAAGTTTTTCTTTCAAGTTGTCTATCCCGCTAACGTGATTCTTTTGGACCAGTTTCTCCAAGTGGGAGTGGACGGGGTGGTCCTGAATGAAGAAGAGGTGGCAAAATCCTTGCTCGGTACGGTTGAGAAAGTGGAGCCGGACGAATCCTTAATTTGGGCAGTGAAGGAGACTGCTCGGCAGTGCCAGACGGCCCGGATGGATTTTCTCTACCGGGCGGGACAGCCCCGGGACTGGCTTTTGTTGGAGCTAACTCGCTTGGGAGTAAACGGCGTGATTGTACCCCAGCATCAGCACGCCCAGTACGTAGAGTCCCTCCGAGAAGCGGAGGGGGAAAGTCTGCTCAAATCCCGTGACTAATTTCTTGTCCGCTTTGATTAGCTGGGGACAGGATTTGATGGTTTCCTTGGGATATGGGGGAATCTTTCTGGTAGCGGTGCTGGAAAACTTCTTTCCGCCTCTTCCTTCGGAGCTAATTTTTCCTTTCGCTGGATTCATTGCTGGTCAAGGCCATTTTCAGATTTTTCCCGTGGTTTTGACAGGGACTTTCGGCGCTTTAGTTGGAGCTTGGTTTTGGTACGGTCTGGGTTACCTCTTAGGACGGGCTAACTTGAAAATTTGGCTGGACCGGTACGGCCCTTTTCTGCGGGTGCACTTTTCGGACGTGAAAACCGCGGAGAGATGGTTTGCCCGGTTTGGGGGCCCCGCGGTTCTGCTGGGTCGGCTTGTTCCCCTCGTCCGAACGTTAATTTCCGTCCCCGCCGGGTTTGTCCGCATGCCGCTTTTCCAATTCAACCTTTATAGTTTCGTCGGTTCGCTTTTGTGGATTGGCTGGCTCTCTTTTGCAGGCTTTCTTCTGGGAGAAAACTGGTCCCAAATTGTCCCGGTCGTTCAGAATTACGAATTGGCTATGGAGCTAGGTTTGGTCTTACTGATCGGTTTTCTCGGCTTTCGGCTTTATTCTCACCGCCACCAATCGAAGAGATGAGAGCCGCGGGTTGGGCGGACCTTTTTACTTCGGATTAAACCACTGCGGAAGGAACTTTCTCTTCCAAACAGCAACGATTACCAGGATAACGGTCAAAATCCCCAAGCTAGGGAGGCTTAGTGGTAAGTAGATGGGCCGAATTATCTTCTGAGCCGCGTTCTCGAACGAGAGCGTCTCTCCATCGAAGCTCTTGGTGTGGGCGAGGACCGTCAGCGTCTCGGTTCCCCGAGTTAATAAACTCCTCGGAGAAAGAGTGACAGTTTGAGTTACCGAGGCTCCCGGCGGGAGGGTCCCAATCCCCAGCGCGGTTTGATCCAAGTCCAATATTTGGCTGCGAAGATCGAGATTAGTCTCAAAGGCGCTGGCTTTTCCTCGGTTAGTAATTTGAAGAGTTACTTTCAATGGGAAAGGAGAAATCGCAAAAAGAGGAAAGTTAATTTTGGTTTCGATTTGGGGAGTTTCTTCTCGGACGGCAGTTTCTGCGGAGAAGGTGATGTCCATATCTTTTTGGCTGAGATCGGTCTTGTAGCTTCCCGCCGGTAACGGGTACTCCGACGACTCTCCTTTGATTACGAAAGCCAGGTGAGAGAGATCAAAGGCTTCAAAGTAGTCACTGCCGGAGGTAGATCCCCAGGTTGGATCAACCATTACCCAGCCCGTTTCGGGGAGGTAAATCTCTGGCCAGGCGTGGAGAACATCCCCGCCCTCAACTTTCAGAGAGAGGGGGCGGTTGGTCTCATCCAGCGTGTAAGCGTAGCCGTTAACCTCGCGAGCGGGAATTCCCCCCGCGCGGGCAAGGGCGATCAGCAGATCAGTATATTCCATACAGACGGCCTGGTCACTTTGGGAAAGGGCGGAAAAGGCGCCTAGTCGAACTAGCTCACCGCTTTCCAGTTTTTGGTAGTTGTAGGAAAGTTTTTGGGTGACGAAATCGTAAATCCGGCGGGCATTTTGGGCCGCGGATAACTCCGGGTCCACCAGTTGGGCGGCTTGCGCCCTGATTTCAACGGCTCCCGTTTCCCAATACTTTTGGGCGGTAGTGTATTTCTGGACCAGTTCGGCAGGGATGGCTTTGGCTTTCTTGGTCGAGAAATTTCGGGGAGGGTGGAAGGTCACTAGCCATCCTTCCCAAACGACTTCTTTCTTCTCCAGAGGCCGAAGATTGTAGCGAGCAAGATAGTTTCCGTCCCCGTCGACGCGGATCGCCGCCGGGGTCGGCAGGAGGCTTTTTTGGACGACCTTCTGATAACCAGCTACATCTGGGGGGAGGGCGATCTCGGTGTACCCAAAACCTACCCGCGGGTTTGCCAGATGGTAAGTCAGATTAAGCTGGTAAAGCTGAAATCGGCCGAAGCCCATGCGCGGGGCCCCCTGGAGAAGGGCTTTCTTGTCGTAGACCATGATTCGACGTTGGTCGACAACGCGCTGGGAAACCGGTGGGGGAAACTGGAAGAGAGGTGGACCAAAACTCTTCGGCACCGAAATAGTTAATTGGTAGGAGGTAATTTTGTCGAGACCGGTAATCCGGAGGAGATTAAGTTCCCAAATCAGCCCGTTCTTGGTGGCAAGATGAGGGAAGGTGTAAGAGATTCCGAAATTAAGTTGATTGCCCTTCCCCAGAACCCGGGCGCGAAAGTTAAGGGTAATCTTGGTTTCGCCTCCGCCTTTCTGAAGTTGGGGTTTGAGAGGGCCGGTCGGATCCCAAGCGGAGATATCCGTTAACTCCTCGCTGCCAATCGTGAATTTGTACTGGGAAACAAAGTACTGGCTGGTAAGATTTTCAATTGTGACGTTCTGGGTGACTCTTACGCTTCCGTCTTCCGCGGCGACGTAAGAAGTAGCGTAACTAGTCTGGAATTCATTCGCTGCCCAGGCGGTGCTTCGAGGAAGAAAAAGCGGACTGGTAACTAGTAGGAAGAGTGTCCCGAGAACAAAAAATGCTTCCCTCCGCATCAGAAAGATGTTAACATACCTCCGTGCTCAAGGTTTTGAAGGTTTTTTTGGCTTCGGTCGCCGCTCTTTTTGCAGTTGCTAAGATTGTTCCAGGGATTTCCTACCAGGGCGACTTGCGCGTCCTACTGGCGGCCTCCTTGGTCTTTGCAGGCCTTCACTCCATTGCAAAGCCGATTTTGAGCCTCGTTACCGCTCCACTGAATTTTCTAACGCTCGGTTTGGTCTCCGCGGTGATCAATTTTGGACTTTTCTACGCAGTTTCTTATTTGGTCCCGGCGTTCGTTCTTTCCCCCTTTGAGTTTGCGGGCATCCCTTTTAGTTCACTTGGGACGGCGATAATCGGGTCGGTGGTGGTTTCAATTTTCTTAGGGTTGTTGGAAGGTTTGCTCAATGCCTAGCTTATTAACCGCGGTTCAAATTCTAATTTCGCTTCTCCTGATTTTGGCAGTGCTTCTGCAAGGGAGGGGATCGGGGTTGTCTTCCCCTCTTGGAGGAATGGGGAAAACTTTCCACACCCGCCGCGGCCTAGAGAAGATTCTGTATTATCTGACCGTTTTTTTGGCGATTCTTTTCACTATCTCAATTCTGGTTGGGACTTTAGATTGAAATGGGGCGTTATTTGATTCTGATTTTGTTCCTGGGATTTTTGGGGGGATGGTTCGTTCTTCGGTTTGATCCTTTCCCAACTTTCACTGAAGGGTGGGTAGGCCAGCCTGAGGACCTGATTCCGGGTCAGGGACCGAGCAGTGCGATCGACAGCACCCTCGAACGGCTGCTGTTTCGGTCGCTTTTTACTTACGGGCCGAACGGGCAAATTGTTCCCGACCTGGCGGAGAGCTATACCGTTTCGGGAGGCGGTCGAACTTATACCGTAGTTTTGAAGGAGGCCGTTTGGCGGGATGGTCGCTCGGTTTCTTCCGCCGATGTGGCTTTTACCTTCAAGCGAGACCCGGCTTTCGCAGACGTCGTGATTAAGCAGGAAGGGGAAAGGCAAATCAGCTTTGTTTTAAAGGAGCCTCTCGCGCCGTTTTTGGGGATCCTGACGCGACCGATTGCTCCGGCCAACTTCTCCAATTCCCGGCCGGAACTGCTAGGAAACAGCAATTTTGCCATCAGCCGAGTCTTCCAAGAGGGTGAGACCGTCAAAGAGCTTCGGTTGAAGAATCTCGGCACCGGAAGGATCAAAACTCTCCGCTTCAAGTTTTATCCTAAAGAGTTGGATTTGGTGGAAGCGGCCCGTTTGGGGGAGGTGGATGCCCTCTCTTTATCCTCCTTCTCCGACCCTTCTTTTCGGCTTTATACGACTCCAACTTGGAGCAGTTATTTTGCTGTTTTCTTCAACCTGGAAAGTTCAAATTCGCTCATTCGGAGCAGGACTTTTCGGAAAGCCGCGGCCTTCAAAACCCCCGTGCCGGAAGGGGAAGCGGCAGTGAACGGCCCATTTTCCGGGACTTGGGCGGAGGAAAATTTTAATCTTCCCCGATTTACTGATCGGGCGGTAGGAAAGTTTTCGGGGACCCTTTCGTTAACAGTGGTCGATATGGGCAATTTTCCGGTGATTGCCCGCCGAATTGCGGAGTCTTGGGAACGGGAGTTAGGTATTCAGGTAAAAGTTCGAGAGATTGATTCAGCCGCGGTTGATGACGTTTTAGCCCGGCGGGATTTTGACGCGATTCTCCTCGGTCAGGCCGTGGAGCGCGATCCCGACCGCTATAACCTTTGGCACTCTAGCCAAAAAGACTTTCCTGGGCAGAACATCAGCGGTTACGCAGACCCCCGGGCGGACCGGGCTTTAGAGGAGGGCCGAAAGGCCGAAAAAGTAACCGTTCGGCAGGTGCATTACGCTAATTTTCAACGGCTCTTCTTCGAGAACCAACCGGCAATCTTGGTCTACCATCCAAACTTCTTTTATTGGGTAAACCGGAAATTTACAGGCATTGATCTAAGTCCAGTTTTTTATCCGGAGGAAAGGTTCTGGAACTTTTCCGATTGGGAATTAGCTTTCGAATCCCGCTAATAGGTCGGCATAGATTGTCGGAGGGTCGGCGGCAGTTACTACGGCTGAAGAGACCACCGCGCCGGCCGCCCCTAATTTGAGGGCGGTAGTGATATCCGATCTCTCGTGGACTCCCGCTCCGATTAGCAAGGGAATTTTTCCAACTCGGCGGACGGCCTCGCGGATGATTTCCGGCTTTGCCGAAGTGACGGAAACGCTTCCACCGATCAGTTCCGGCGGTTCGTAAGCGATATAATCGGGGGAAAGTTCTTTAAGTTCAGCGGCTTTCTGGGGACTCCGCGCAAAGATTAATACTTTTAAACCGGCTTCTCTCGCCAAATTGGCGGTTTTTCGAATGGTTTCGAAATTGAGAGGATGCTCGCTGTGGTTGAGAAAGGTACCTACGGCCCCCGCGGCCCGGGCGTCCGCGGGCGAAAGGTATCCTGTAAACTGTCCCTCCCCGGCAAAATCAACGTGTTGAGCCCAGATCGGAAAGTTGGTATGCGCAGCGACTTCCGCCAGTTGCAGTGAGGGAGGCGCAAAACCCACCCCCACCTTGGGATATTTCTTTGCTACCTCCTCTAAAAGTTGCGTTAACTTTAGGGCCTTGGGTCCGATCGCCTGGGGGTAGGTTTTGAAGTTAATCAGGAGCATATCTAAAATATAGCAAGAGGATAAGGTAAAATATAGTGGAGAAAGTTCTGCCGAGGTAGCCAAGGTGGTCACGGCGGGCGCCTGAAGAGCGTCAGATGTCGGTTCGACTCCGACCCTCGGCACCACAATAAGTACCGTTGCAGAGTGGGCGGGAGGACGCGATTTGTTCCAAACAAATCGCTAGCTTCCGCACGTGAGCGGGCGGGAGTAGCACAGTGGTAGTGCGTCTCGTTGCCAACGAGAAGATCGCGGGTTCGAATCCCGTCTCCCGCTCCAAGGGCGGGTGGCGAAATGGCAGACGCGCAGTCTTCAGGAGGCTGTGAGGGAAACCTCGTGAGGGTTCGACTCCCTCCTCGCCCACCATTCTTGGCGGAGATGGCGGAATTGGCATACGCGCAGTCTTGAGGAGGCTGTGCCGAAAGGCTTGAGGGTTCGAGTCCCTCTCTCCGCACCAACCTGCTTTCCTTCACTCGAGAGGGGTGGTTAGCTCAGCGGTAGAGCATTCGGCTTACATCCGAAAGGTCGAAGGTTCGATCCCTTCACCACCCACCAGTTTGACTAAAGCCTAAGAGCTTTTTATTTTCCCCTCCCTAATTAAGCTAAAATCAATTGATGCTTTCGGATGAGCAATTAACCGGAATTCTTTTGGAGAAGGGCTTACTGACTGACGCGCAAGCAGAAGAGATCAAGGTGGAAGCTAAAGCCAAGGGCACCTCCGCCTACTACCTTCTCCTGGAAAAACAGTTGGTGCCAGATAATCAGATTGCCAAGGTTCTTTCCCAGTTCTATGGAGTTCCGGTGGCCCCGCTAGAGAAAGTCTCGATTAAGGAAGAGGTCTTGAAAACTCTCCCAGAAATCATGGCCCAATCTAAATTAGCCGTAGTGTTTGCCAAAGATACCGGCGGCCTGAAAGTAGCTTTGGCGGACCCAAAGGACTTGGAAACGGTGGAATTTATCCGAAAGAAGACTGGGGAGGAGGTTACGGTTTATTATGCCACTCCCCGGCGAATTGACGAGACTCTCCGCGCTTATCAGCGGGACATTAAGGGGGCAATTCAGAAGCTTTTGGAGGAGGCCGAGAAGGAGGCAAAGAAGCTCGGGCGGAAAGTCGAGGCCCCGGTTATTCGGATTGTAGATTTGCTTCTTTCTTACGGGAACCAAAATCGCGCCTCGGACGTGCATATCGAGCCAAAGGAAGACGGCTCTTTGGTTCGATTCCGCATCGACGGAATTTTGCACGACGTGGTAGTCCTACCCCGGGATATTCATGACGAGGTAGTAACGCGGATTAAAGTTTTGGCGGGGTTGCGGACGGATGAGCACTTTGCCGCCCAAGATGGGAAATTGTCTTTTCGAACCGGCATCGACTTGCCAAAGGAGCGCCAAGAGCGGATGGATGTGCGGGTCTCGATTATTCCTACTACTCACGGGGAGAAGGTGGTGATGCGGCTGCTTTCCGCCCGGGTGCGCCAATACTCTTTGGAAGATATGGGGTTTGCACCGGAGGATTTAATTAAGATCAAAGACGCCTATGAAAAGCCTTACGGCATGATTATTGCTTCCGGGCCAACGGGCTCGGGAAAGACCACCACCATGTACGCAATTCTTAAGATTCTGAATAAGCGCGACGTCAATATTACGACAATTGAGGACCCGGTAGAGTACGACATGGAGGGGGTCAACCAGATTCAAGTAAATCCCAAGACCGGTTTAACCTTCGCTAACGGGCTGCGCTCGATCGTCCGGCAGGATCCCGACATCATCTTAGTTGGGGAAATTCGGGACTCCGAAACCGCCAGCATTGCCGTCAATTCGGCGATGACCGGCCACTTGGTTCTTTCCACCATGCACGCTAATGATGCCGCGACAACTCTAGTTCGCTTGTTGGATATGGGAGTAGAGCCGTTTTTGGTAGCTTCTTCGGTCAACGTAATCATTGCTCAGCGGCTGCTGCGGGTTTTATGCAAGGAGTGCCGGAAGGAGCAGGAGATTGCGGTAACTGAGTTGCGCAAGCATTTTCCAGCCGATCTGGTAGAAAGACATTTCGGCAAAGGTCCAAAAGCTAAGATCTGGGCAGCCGAAGGCTGTCCAGTTTGCCAGCACACCGGTTACGCGGACCGGATCGGTATTCACGAAGTTCTTTTGGTGGACGATGAGATTCGCCAAGCTGTAATTGACCGGAAGGACGCCGAAACAATTCAAGACCTGTCCATCTCCAAGGGGATGACTACGATGATTGAGGACGGCTTGCGCAAGGTTGCCGGGGGAGTAACCTCATTGGAAGAGGTGCTTAGGGTAGTGAGGGAATAATGTTCTTAAATCGGGTTTCATTTTCCGAAAAGTTCTTTTTCACCAAAAATCTGGTGGTAATGCTGAAGAGCGGGATCCCAATTTCGGAAGTAATTGCAACTTTAGTAGAGCAATCCAAAAGCGCTACTTTCAGAAAAATTCTATCCCAGATTCGGGAGGATATTTCCCGCGGACGCAGCTTGGAAAAATCTCTCCGCCAGCACCCCCAAGTATTTGATCAGTTTTACCTAAGCTTGATTAAGGTGGGTGAGGAGTCCGGAACGCTGGAAGAGAGTCTGCTCTACTTAGTGGAGCAGATGCAGAAGGAAAGAGAGCTTCGGCAGAAGGTTCAGGGGGCGATGCTCTACCCGGCGATTGTGCTCTTGGCGACGGGAGTAATCGGCTTAACTTTGGCTTTTTTCATCCTTCCCCAAATCATTGGATTGTTCGAGAGCTTGAATGTGGATCTTCCGATTACGACCCGGCTTTTGATTTTTGGCGCCCGCCTTTTGCGGGATTGGGGGCTGATTATCATCCCTGCGGTTTTGGCTCTCGCGATTTTGGTAGCCCTGATTCTACGGACTTCCCGAGTTAAACCGTACTGGCATGCTTTTCTGCTCCGGCTGCCAATTTTTGGTTCGCTCTTCCAGAATATTGCGCTAGCGACTCTCTCGCGAAACCTCGGAATTATGCTTAAAAGCGGTTTAACGATTACAGCAGCCTTGGAAACCTCGGCCGAAATTCAAGAAAATCTAGTTTACAAAAGAGCTCTGGCTAAAACGGCGGAGGAGGTGCGGAAAGGGAAACCGATCGAGTCCATCCTGGTGGAAGGTAAGTTTCGGGAGTTTCCCTTGTTTATGGTTCGAATGATCGGGGTAGGCGAGAAGAGTGGAAATTTGGAGGAGAATCTCGCCTACCTCGGCGACTATTTCGAGAACGAAGTTGATGCCGTAACTAAGAATTTGGCCACAGTTCTCGAACCGGTAATGCTGATCTTTATCGGCGGAGTGGTGGCCTTTGTAGCGCTTTCAATCATCTCCCCGATTTATCAGGTAACGGGGAGTATTCGCTGATGGCTTCTTCTTTTCTAAAGAGGTCTGGTTTAACCGCAATCGAATTATTGGTGGTTGTCGCGATTATGGCGTTATTAGGAGTGACCTCGCTGGTGGGAGGTTTCCAACTGTTGTCTCAAAGCTACTTTACCAACACGGTTGAGAGAATCGTTCGGACTCTTCGAACTGCCCAAATCTATAGTCTCAGCGGCAAAAACGACGTCTCCTGGGGGGTTCACTACGAGTCGGGTCAGTTGATTCTCTTTAAGGGGGCGGATTATGCCACGCGGGACCCAGATTTCGACGTGCCGACCGCCATTCCGCCGGCGATGGCAATCACGGGCTGGAATGATATTTATTTTGATCGGTTGAGGGGAACTCCGTCCGCCCCTCTAAGTATTTTGGTGGAGTGGCAGGGTCGGGCTGGGACAATTTCGGTGAACAGTCAAGGAGGAATCACTCGGCCGTGAGAATGCGGGGGGAAAAGGGGTTCACGATTATTGAAGCGATCTTGGCGATGGGGCTCTTTGCTTTGGTGGTCGGGAGCGGGGTCGCCGTAGCGGGGCGCGCTTTTTTGACCAATCGGTTGGGCGAAGAGGAAACTTACGCCAATTTTTTGGCTACCGAAGGGATCGAGGCCGTCCGGGCCATTGCTGCTCGAGATTATCTTAGTCTCATCAGCGGGTCTTACGGACTCTCCTCAAATAACGGCTTTTGGGAGTTTTGGGGAGCTTCCAACAGTTTTGGCAAATTTACCCGCACCGTGGTGGTCTCAGATGTCTTTCGGGACTCAAATCAAAATATTATCACCTCGGGAGGATCACTGGATCCGTTCACTAAGAGAGTGGAGGTCCTGGTAACCTGGAATTTCTCGCCCGGTCGGTCAAACTCGGTATCTTTAAAAACTTATTTCACTGATTTTCAAGGAAGTTCCGGCTCCGGTGGAGATCTTGGTTGCCGAGGAGTTTCCGGTGACTGGCGCAACCCGGTTACGTTGGGTAGTATCGATTTGGGGCCAGGGAATCAGCCTACCGGGCTCGATGTAAAGCAAAAGATTGTCTATCTAAGTGCCCAGGCTTCCGCGGCGGCGAAGCCGGACTTTTTCATTGTAGACGCAACCGATGGTCAGCGCCCGTTCGTTCGCGCCAGCCTCAATACGGGATCGGGGACGAATGCGGTCGATACGGCGGGTAATTACGCCTATTTAGCGAATAACGCGACTAGCTCCCAGCTACAAGTCATTGACGTAACTAACTTAAGCCGCCCTGAATTAGTTAGTGCGTTAAGTTTGCCGGGAGTATCTGGCAGCGGGGCGGTGGGGTTGAGCGTATTTTTCTACAATTCTAAAATTTACGTCGGAACCAGAAAAGCGACTGGCCCGGAATTTCATGTTATTGATGTGTCTAACCCTCTCAATCCGGTTCCTCTTGGAAGCCGGGAGATAAATGCGGACGTGAATGCAATTACTGTCTCCCAAACCACCGCTTACCTAGCTACCTCGGACAGCCAAGAGTTAAAGATTCTCGACGTTAGCGATCCCGCGGCGATAAGCTCGGTGGGGGGGTTTGATGCTCCTGGAAACTCGGAGCTTGGCAAGAGCCTGAACCTTGTCGGGACCACCCTTTACCTTGGGAGAACCGTGGGAGGCAATCATCTTAACCACCACGAGTTTCATATTCTTGATGTTAGCAATCCTGCTTCTGTCGTGAACTTGGGGTCTAAAGATATCGCCGCCGATGTGAACGGAATAGTTGTTTGCGAAAATTTGGCTTTTCTCGCGACCTCCGACCCCAATAAGGAGTTTCAAGCTTGGAACGTTGCCGACCCGGCGAACATCACCTTGTGGAGTCTCTTTAATTTTCCTCAGGCTGGTTCCGGCATCGATTTCGAAGGCAACTTCGTCTACGTAGCTGTCCGGAGCAATGATGCTTTAAGGATTATCACTTCCCGATGAAAAAAAGGTTTTCCTCTGGGCGGAAGCGGAAAGTTGTTTGTCAGAGACGAAAGGGTTTCACCCTTATTGAGCTTCTTCTCTACGTAGGTTTGGTGGGCGTTTTTCTTACTGCCGCCATGGCCTCGCTGGGGGATATTATCTTGGGAAATGTAAAAAGCAGCGTTGAACAGGAAGTTCAGGAGAGTCTCCGTTACGCTTCCAATCGGCTTATCTTTGAAATCCGCAACGCAGATTCCATCGGGGTCTCCTCCGATTTTGGCGTGAACTTGGCTGCTAATCCCGATGCCACCCTTTCTTTAAATTCCCCTGCTCCTAACAATCCAACCGAATTTCGAGTTAATGACGGTTTATTACAGATCAGGCAAGGCTCGGCAGACTGGACCTCCATCACGAGTCCCGCTGTCGCAGTGACTAATCTTGTCTTTACCGATTTGACCGATGCGTCTTCCGAGAATATCAAATTTACCGTGTCGGTAGAATATCGGAATCCAAGCGGTCGGTCGGAATGGGAAAAAGAGTTCACGGTGGAAGCAGCGGCCAATTTGCGGTAGCAAAATTGCAACTGGGCGTAACCGAGAACAGCCCAATTGAGGTAAGAGAAATGATCAACAGAAAACAGTCAACAATTCTCAGACCACAGGGGTATATCGCTTTTACTACCTTCCTAATTC
>Ga0129301_1000871_pt1 | contig 15937 bp, 17 predicted proteins | sample ConPoolayeHmetaG_FD_94489 | JGI IMG/M metagenome (GOLD analysis project Ga0129301, IMG submission 94489) | Hot spring microbial mat communities from California, USA to study Microbial Dark Matter (Phase II) - Cone Pool mat layer H metaG ...
GTGACAATCTATATAACCAAACTTTCCTTTTTCTACAATCTGAAGACACAAGTCAAAGAAAGGTGAAAAAAGCATGAACTATAAGGTTGTTGCCTACATTGAAACCGTTATAATAATAGCCATACTAACCGGCTTCGTAGCCTATGCGATGTATTTGACCCCTCAGCCTATAAGAATAAGCGGTGCAGGAGCCACTTTCCCAGCTCCATTAATTCAAAAATGGAGTCACGAATATCACGACATGACAGGAGTACAGGTGAACTATGAAGGCATAGGCAGCGGCGGCGGAGTAAAACAGCACACAAACAAAACAGTTGACTTTGGAGCCACAGACCCGCCAATGAAGAATGAAGAATTTGCTGCTGCCTCTGGGACTCTGCACATTCCAATAACAATCGGCGGAGTTGCAGTAATATACAACATTCCCGGGATGTCAAAAGGGCTCAACTTCACTGGCAGCATCATTGCTGACATCTTCAGACTTAACATAACAAGATGGAACGATGCACAAATTTCAGCTCTAAACCCAAGCGTAACCCTACCTAATCAAGAAATCATCGTTTGCCATAGATCTGACTCGAGTGGAACGACAAAAGTGTTCACAAGCTTCCTCTCAGACGAGAACACAGCTTGGAAAAACACCTACGGCTCAAGCAACGTTATCAACTGGCCAGAACAGACCTTAGGAGGAAAAGGAAATCCAGGCGTTGCAGCGTTGGTTTTGCAGAATCAGTATTCCATAGGTTACGTAGAACTGTCTTACGCATTAGAAAATAACATTCCTTATGGAAATGTTCAAAATCCTTCAGGAAGATTCATTGAACCGTCGATGGAAACGCTTGCAGCCGCAGCCGCTTCAGTATCGCTCGTTCTTCCACCGGGCGATCAGAGCTGGGCTTCTGTGGGAAGCTACTTCAACTTGCACAATGTTGCAGATCCAGACGATGGCTACCCAGTAACCAGTTTCTCGTATATCATAGTCTACAAGGAGCTGAATGTTATTCCTGGAATGACCTTGCAGAAGGCAAAGGCTTTGACATGGTTCTTGTGGTGGACGACACATGATGGCCAAAACTATTCTCCAGCTCTTTCATATGTTCCATTGCCGCAGCAAGTTATAGCACATAATGAAGAGACTTTGCGCATGATAACCTTCAATGGGCAACAAGTGAATGACTGGACATAGAATGGGATAAAAAATGAAAAAACAGAAACATCTCCCAAACTTTTTTTCAAACTTGCGGTTAAAATCTAAAATTATTTATGGGAAGAGAGGTTTCGGCGACCTATTATTCAAAACAATAACCACAATAATCACTCTCAATGTTTTTATCATATTGTTTTTCATGACCTACAAGATACTTGAAGGCTCACGATTATCAATTCAAACCTATGGCTTGAGTTTTCTGTGGGGCACAACTTGGGAGCCATTTCCTGCTGACCCGAGCAAGATGCCATCTTTCGGGGCGCTTCCGCTAATCTGGGGCACCATTGTGACTTCCTCAATAGCGCTTCTTATAGGTGTGCCTATAAGTTTAGGCATAGGATTAGCCCTTTCTGAATTCGCTCCTAAACGTTTCAACTTTGTCGTTTCGTTTTTTGTAGAATTATTAGCCGCAATCCCGAGCGTAATTTATGGTCTCTGGGGAATCTTTATCTTGATACCATTCCTTCAAGGCAACATCTATCCATTCTTGCAAGCAACTTTAGGTTTTCTTCCCATGTTTCAAGGCACGATACGCGGTCCAAACGTTCTAACAGGTAGTATAGTTCTAGCGATAATGATTATTCCGACAATATCAGCCGTGTCAAGAGATGTATTCTCTGCTGTTCCTAACACTCAAAGAGAAGCAATAACCGCTCTTGGAGCTACAAAATGGGAAACCGCAAAAATTGTCATAAACTATGCTCGTTCAGGCGTAATCGGCGCTATTATTCTGGGGCTAGGTAGGGCAGTAGGAGAAACCATGGCAATAACAATGGTGATAGGAAACTCTTTCAACATGGTTAGCTCTCTCTTTGACCCCGGCTATACTCTGCCATCAATTATAGCAAATGAGTTCACCGAAGCCAGCTATCCTCCAGTCTACAGTTCAGCGCTAATGGAAGTAGGCTTAGTGCTTTTCATAATCGCATTATTCATCAATGCATTAGCCCGACTGATTGTCTGGCGTGCACTAAAAATTGCCAAAGGAGCAGAGACAATCTAATGAACAAGTATATGCTGAGAAGACGAAAGAGCCAAACAATAATAATCCTTGCATACTTGGCATTGGTAGTCGCTTTGATTCCGCTGATAAGTATTCTTGCAGAAACCGTCATACGAGGCGGTATCGCGGTAAATTTGAGTTTCTTCATCGAGATGATACCTCCTCTCGGTCAGCCCGGCGGCGGAATCGGTCCAGCGATTCAGGGTACAATGATTGTTGTGGGACTCGCATCGTTAATAGGCGTTCCAATTGGAGTATTTTCAGGGATATATTTGGCGGAATTTCGTGAAAGCAGTCTTTCCTCTGTTGCTAGGTTTTTGAATGATGTTCTAACGAATATGCCTTCAATAGTAATAGGAATTTTCAGTTGGGCTTTAATTGTAACTGTGGTAGGCTGGTCTGTGATTGCAGGAGCATTCGCTCTAGCTGTGATGATGATACCGATAGTCACTCGAACTACTGAGGAAGCAATAAAACTTGTTCCAGCAACGATTAGAGAAGCAGCCTTGGCGTTGGGGATACCTCAATGGAAGACAACAATAACTATCGTGCTAAATAGCGCAAAAAAGGGCATAATCACGGGCATTCTGCTTTCAATCGCAAGAATTTCGGGAGAAACAGCACCATTGCTCTTAACTATACTTGGGAGCCGATTCTGGTTTGGCGGATTCACCCAACCAACCGCTGCTCTACCATTATCTATATTCAACTTTTCACAGTCTCCTTATAGCGCAACTGATTGGCCTAGGGCATGGGGAGCAGCCTTGATATTAATCTTGATGATTCTTGGAATTAACGTGGTTGTAAGATACTACACAAGAGAAAGATATGGATAGGCTGACTGATGAGCTGGAAGATATCAATTGAAAACTTGAACGCGTGGTTCGGAAGCAAACACGTTTTGAAAAGCATCACTATGAAGGTTTCTGAAAACGCTGTCACGGCGATAATTGGACCTTCTGGGTGCGGGAAGACTACGCTGATAAGGTGTATTAATAGGATGCATGAGCTCTCTCCTGGAGCACGGGTTTCTGGTGCAGTATTGCTTGACAATGAAGATGTCTATGACAGAAATGTTGACCCTGTGATGGTTAGAAGAAGAATAGGCATGGTTTTTCAGAAGCCAAATCCTTTTCCTATGATGTCAATATACGATAATGTAGTTGCTGGATTGAAACTGAATGGAATCAATGATAAACGTAGATTAGATGCTGCTGCGGAGAAGAGTCTAAGGCTGGCCATTCTATGGGATGAAGTTAAAAACGAGTTAAATAAGTCAGGCGCCAGCCTATCAGGGGGGCAGCAGCAAAGATTATGTATTGCAAGAGCATTAGCCGTGGAGCCGGAAGTAATACTAATGGATGAGCCCTCTTCAGCGCTTGACCCGATTGCCTCGGCAAAGATTGAGCAGCTGATACGTGTATTAAGCAAAGACTACACTATGGTGATAGTAACGCATAATATGCAGCAGGCAGCACGGGTTTCTGACTTTACAGCCTTCCTCTATATGGGCGATTTGATAGAATACGATAAAACCAAAGTAATCTTTGAGAATCCAAAGAATGAGCTTACAGAAAAGTACATCACAGGAGAGTTTGGATAGGTGAAAAAGTTTGAGTAGACTACTCGATGTGGGCTTAGAAGAGCTATCGGTAAAACTGTTCAAAATGGGAGAAATCGCAGAACAGACTGTCGCATTTTCCATAGAAGGTTTCTTGAAGGGGCTAGATGTCAGCGAGAAAGTGTATTCTCTCTCGGAAGCTCTCGTTGCCATGAACACAGATATTGAAGACAAGGCTTTTGAACTAACAGCTAGATATCAGCCCGTTGCTTCTGACTTGAGAATCATAAAGTCTTACATGAAAATTGGTTATGACCTCGAAAGAATCGGAAGATATGCTTGGGACATCTCATTCGACCACAAAAAGTTCGCCAAATTAGAAAGATGTGAATATTCTCAAGAGCTTGTTGAAAATTTAGCTGAAAAAGTTATGGAAATGGTTAGTGCAAGCGTGGCAGCATTGAAAAACCATAATGCAGAAATGGCTGAAACATTAGCCACGACAGAGGAAGAAGTAGATAAAATGTCGGTTGAATATTTAGATAGGCTGGCAAGGGCTCCTCCCACAACGAAGTGTTTAGTCGCCAGTGTCTTAGCTGTTAGATATTTAGAGCGAATAGCTGACCATACAACTTACATGGGAGAGTCGATTGTTTACATAGTCACTGGAAAAAAGGTGATATTGCGATGAAAATTGAGAAGGATTATAAGCTTACGCTTAAGATAATTGAGGAAAAGGAGATGTAAGAATTTGGAAAAGAGAAGCTATGCATGGTTTGAAAGGCGTCGGAGAACAAAAGCTCTTGACTTGGCTCATGAACAAATAACAAAAGCGCTTGACACTGTGACCCTACTTCATCAAGCAACAAAAAGCATCTCTGAAGACAAAAATAAAGAGGCAATGCAGCACATTCAGAACCTTTTCAAAGTTGAAGAAGAAGTAGACAAGCTGAGGAAGGAAGTTTTCAAAGAACTGTCCAAAGGCGCAGCCCTATTCGCAGACTATCGAGAAGACCTAATGCACCTTGTTAAACGCCTTGACACACTTGCTGACCATGTTAAGGACGCTGCAAGATGCATAGAAATGCTGACAGACGCCCAGATTCCGCAGGAGCTGTGTGCAAATACTGTAAAGATGACTTCTCTGCTGGTAGACTGCGCGCATGTATTGCGAAATAGCATCGAAAAGATTTCGGCAAACCCGCCCGAGGCAATAAAGGGCGCGGAGAAAGTTGAGGAAATTGAGCATGAACTTGACGAGATCTATCTCAAGACTAAAACGTTGTTCGTCAAATATGGTGAAAAAATAAATTGCGGTGTCATGGTCATATTTGATGACCTAATTGAGTTCATTGAACATGCTGCCGACATGTGCGCTGACACGGCTGACTATATCGTTATACTTGCAAGCAGAGAATAAGCTAGTGATAAAATGCTGATTGCTCAGATTTCGGATGTGCACTGTGGACCGATGCTTCGTAACGAAACATTACGGAAGGCAATCAAAGAAGTCAATGCCTTATCACCAGACGTGGTGCTTGTAACAGGCGACTTAACGGAGAACGGTCTCATATCAGAGTTTGAAACCGCTTCTAAAGAGTTGAAGAAGATAAGAGCAAAAAAACTGATATACTTAAGCGGAAACCACGACTACCGTTCTACAGGATATTTGCTTTTTAGAGAATTCTTCCCATTCTCGCAAGTAACTGAGGTTGATGATACAGTAATCATTGTGCTTAGCTCTGCGAGACCAGACAGAGACGACGGCGAAGTAGGCCACAGACAAAATCTTTGGCTTGAAAAAACCCTTGAAAAACACAAATCCAAGACAAAAATAGTAGCAATACACCACCACATCATCCCAGTTCCAGACACAGGAGCAGACCAAATAACAATCGTCGATGCGGGCGACGTTCTAAGAAGTTTAGTAAAATCAAACGTGAACCTGGTTCTTTGTGGGCATCGTCACAGACCATGGCGATGGAAAATGGAAAACATGCTCGTAGTACACGCAGGCAGCGTCTCATGCGAGAAACTGCGAGGTTTCTTCTGCAACTCATACAATGTCTTGGAAATCAAAAACAAGAAAATAGATGCCAAACTGAAGATTGTCGACGGAGGATACGTAGACTTTAAAGAAATAGTAAAGCGGAGAGAAATTCTGCAAGCATCTGACATATCGCAATATAGCGATTCTCTTGCTCATTAAAGAAACCTAGTTTTAAAACGACTTTGGCGCCGGGAGTGGGACTCGAACCCACGCGGCCCCGAAGAGCCACAGGCTCTCAAGGCCTGCGCATTATCCACTCTGCCATCCCGGCATGTTTTTTACGGCATTGTTTGAACGAATTTATCTATTCATGTTTCATCTTAAAATGCTTACTCGTAGTTTGTTGCAGATAATTTAGGAATGTGGCTACATACTTTCAGATAGATATAAAGCGCCGTTTCGGAATAAGTAAAAGATAGGATTTCTGGCTTTTAATGGATTTAGCAATTCTTATAAGCAGAATGGAGCAACTAACCAGAGATTTACATGAAGATAACTACTAGAACCTTAGCTGGCACGGCTCTTCTTGCTGCATTGGTCGTTGTTTTCGATTATGCATTGAAGTATTCAAATTTGAAGATTATTTTTCCATGGCTGCCTTACCTTAAATTTGACTTCACAGGCATTCCAATTGTGCTGGCAACTTTGCTGTTTGGACTGATTCCTGGTGTCATTACATCGGCCGTTGCGTCTATCGCCATTCTTGCACGTAGCGGTGATGTTCTTGGTTCTTCAATGAAAGGTCTCGCGGAGTTTTCAACAATTCTGGGATTAGCTATAGGTCTCAAGTTATTTAATCGGTTCAAGGTTGCTGGTTCGTCTATCCTTGGAATCGTATCTAGAGTTTTTATTATGACGATTGTGAATATTACGCTAGTTTATGCTGTAGTGCTTTCGATTCCTTCCTCGCTTGTGAACGCTCCATTTTTGTGGATTTTGCTGGTTGGCATATTCAATACTATTCAAGGAGCCATAAGCATTATTGGTGGTTTTTTTATATACGCGGCTATTAGAAAACGCGTTCCCTCAATCATTAAGAAAACTAAATAGATTATTTCGAGAAAAGTTTCCGCCCCTAGACCGCACAAGAACAATGCGTTCGTTATGGAAACAAATATTTGGTTATACGTGTATTAGTAGCATCTGCAAATGTGTGGGAGAATTATGGAACGCAAGATTATGTCTTTAGGCAGATCTTCACTTGTTATTTCTCTTCCCAAGCATTGGATGGAGTTAAACGAGCTAAAAAAAGGCGATGTTGTCTCTCTTGCTGTTCAGCGTGACCGTTCCTTGGTGGTTTTTCCAAGCGCTGAAAGAAAACTTGAGCCCAAAGAGATAACGCTTTATGTAGAGCCACAAGAAAAAGAAAACTTGATTGTTCGAAGGATAATAGGCTGTTACTTGAACGGTTACTCAAGCATCAGAATAGTCTCCAAGGGCATATTTTCTGTGGTGCAGAGAAAGGCTATTCGAAACATTGTCCGTACGCTTTACATGAGAATCATGGAGTCAGATGCAAAGAGCATGCAAATTCAAACTTTAATAGACGAGGCAAAAGCGTCTATAGAGCTGGCGATCCACAGGATGCATTCAATCTCCCATTCCATGTGCGTAGACGCATTAAATTCGCTGAAGAACCGGGACACGATGCTGGGTAAGGCTGTTTTTTCTTTGGATGATGATGTTGATCACTTTTCCTTCTTTATTCTACGACTGCTACGCAATGCTGCACAAGATACGGTTATAGCAAATGAGCTTGGTATTGAGCCTTTAGATTGTATGGACTATCAGACGCTCGTGTATAGGGTGGAACATGCTGCTGACTACTCTGCCAATATTGCAAAACACATAATATTGCTTGCTGAAAGCAAACAGGAAATACCGGACAACATTCTGTCTCTTACGTTTACTGCTGGTTCAGAAGCTGTTGAATTGTATGATAAGGCGGTTAAGGCTTTCTTCTCAAAGGATGTAGTCTCTTCAAACGAGATATTGGAGAGGCAACAGAAAATCGAAAAGCTAGATCAGGAGATAGCTTCGAAGGCTTTTATGAGCAAGCAGAAAGATGCGCTTATAGTTTGTGCGATTTGCTCTATACGCGAGGATATAAAAAAGATTGCAGATTGCGCAGCGGACATCGCTGAGATAGTCATAAATCGAGCTTATAAAATGGCTACTTAGTGTCTTTCTTAGGATAGCTTAAGGTTAATGCGAGTTTAGCTAGGGAAATATCTTTCTGTAGCAGTTTTCTTGCAAGTTGTAGGGCTAGGTTATAGTTGTATATTTCTGCTCCGTTACTTCTTGCTTCGCGCAGAATTTCTTTTTCCAGTTTGTGCTTCAAGTCGCCTACTGTTAATCCGCCTATTCCAAAGATTCCAGTGGCTATTTCTCTCATGTCATCTTTAAGCTCGATTCCCTCTACACCGAAGGGCGGAATAGTGTTCACGTCAATTACTACTTTCATGTGTTTTATTTCTTTGAACAGTTCTTTTTCTATGACGCGGATGCCCCTTGTTCCTGCGCAGAAAATTACGTCGGCTTTCTTCAATATCTCCAGCTTTTCCTTTTGCATAGGCGCAAATACTCCCTCAACCTTCACTCCATAATCTTTAGCCAGAAACCTTGCAACTTCTTCAGCATGCTCTTTTCCGTCAACACGTTTTGGATTAAGACTTGCAATAATCACGTTGCATCCAAGTTTGGCTAGGAGAACTGCTGCTACCTGTCCTACAGCACCTGTTCCTAAGATTGCGCATGTTTTGCTTTTAAGTTCGCCAAGTTTATGAGATAAAAGAGCATTTTCGACTTTTGCAACCATGGCAGTGGCTGTTGTATAGGCGCCGCCTGGGTCAACTATTATGCTTGTCTTAAACGGTGGAAACATTGTGTCTTTTACTGCTTCAAAAACTTCTTCCGCTTTTTCTGCACTTTTTCCTCCGATGAAGAAGCATGTGTGCCTTACGGCCTTTGGTCCTCTGGAGAATATGGCGTCTTGAACGATTCTTTTTGCATCTTCTGGGGTCACGTTCTCGTAAGGTATGACGGCATTGTATCCTGCGTCGTATGCCATGCAAATGTCGAATGGGCTTGCTTTTTCATCCGTGTCCAAGTAGAAAAGAAGATAAGGCGCATCTTCCGATGGCTTTCCAATTATTGGTTTTACCTGAATCTGCATTGACTGCAAAAGATTTTCTACCTCGCCAGAATGGGGGGTTTCAGCATGGGCTGAAATTATCTTTTTTGAAAGCTTGATAACCTCAACTTTGGCGTCTAAAGATTCTATAAGCTTTTTTGTTCCTTCTACATGTTCTGGGCTGCATATGTGAATTGAGGTTATTTCTTCTTTGGCAACTTCCTTTGCGTGGTCTATGATGCCCATGACAATCCAGCTTTCTCTTATTGGAAAGCTTACTTCTTGTTCTTGTTCCTCCAGCTCAAGTTGTAGGCATTGACCATAGGCAATCAGGTATTCTTTTTCCACAGAATCTTTTTCGTCTTTTTTTTTAGACAAGTTTGCCAAGGTTTTCAGAATGTTGTCTCGCAGTTCCTTCTTTTTGCCCATGTTCGTTTCAAGATATGATTTGGCGTTTTCGTTGATGTCTACGGGAAAGAATGGAATGTTCTCTTTTCGAAGCATTTGAGCTATGACATTGTCTTCGAAGAATTCTTTTTGTGTGCGCATGCCTAATTCTTCTGTTATAAAGGCTGGGTTAACTTTCTTGATTAGGTTCTCCAAGAAGCTGCAGAACGCTATTGACGGTTTGAATAAGGCATCAAGCGCATGTGGGTTTGCATTGGATGGCGGTTCAATCATCCAGAAGGGCTCATTGTATTCTTTTTCGACGATTATAACTGACAGTTTTTTGTCCTTTAAGGGGGCAACTTCAAGTGTTTTCAATTTTGACCAACCCTTCTTGTAAATAAGAAGGATGAGAAATATATACTTCGTCGAAATACCTTATATACACATATGTAACATATATACACAACGCGCTATACTTTACCACTAAAGTTAACTACAGTGTTCACAAGTTTATTCTTCTTTTTTGTAGAATTCTTCGTCCAAAGCAGGCGGAAGCATGAGTTTACTCTTAGTCTTAATCTTACCATCCTTCGCATGAGGCTTCCTTACTAAGGTATCACCGTATTTTTCTATTTCACGAGCTTCCTCAGCCAGCTTTGCGGCTGTTTGAGCGATCTCGTGTGCACAGGCGACAAGCGGAATATACTTTTCACTTTCCTTTTCTACAAAACATGCTTGAACATTAATCTCGGCGATTTTTTCTGTTAACCCGTAAGCAGCCATCGCTTTGGCTTTTGCATAAGGATTCTGGAAATCAGAGCAGTCTCGAATTACGTTTGCGTCAATTATCAATTGGGGTAAAACTGGATTCAATCCCATTTTGAGTAGATGTATCAGCTTGTCAATTTCTTTGTGAATTATTCTGTAGACGCCAGTGATTGCAAGTACTTTGATTATGTTTGAATTGAAAATTGCCATTTCTATCGGGTCTAGAAACTCTTTTCGCGCTCCGATAAGGGGGTCGCCTATAACGATTATGTAGCCTAGACCTTGTTTTTCAAGTTCAGCTTTAACGCGCTTTCCTGGAGCGTCAGAAATTACTATGCTTGGTATGCCGTTTTGTGATAGTTTCTCTCGAACTTTTGCTGGTCCTGATATCGAAACATTGGGTGATGCGAAGACTATGAGGTCTGGGTTGAATTCGAAAATTTTTGGTAAGGCTTCCTCAACATCTTCTACGCTCATTTTTGAGCCTGTGGTCACGGTTCTAACTTTGATGTCTTGGCGGTCTGCAAGTTCGTCGAGAAGAAGTTCGAGCAACGGTGAGGTTGCAATATTACCACATTTGAAAACGCCGATTTTCTTTGTTTGCTGTTCTGGCAAATTTGCCCCTCTCTCTACTTGTTTATTATGTTTATACGTTTAAGAATTGCCATTTTTACTGTTTTATCTTCGAATGTCTTAAATATTTACCGCTATTACATGTGTAGAAGGGTGAGTACGCATTGACAAATGTTGTTGAGAAAGGACTAAGAAAAATTGGAATAACCATTTCCAAGCCAATCTTGGCCGTCTTGTGCATAGTTTTCGGCGTTATAGTAATAGTAGTCCCCGACCTTGTAGGAATAGTCATTGGCATCTTCCTGATAATAGAAGGCGCCCTGCTTTTGACTGAATACATGGAACTTCAAAGACAACAGCAACGACCAACTTAATCCTAATATATGCCCATTTTTCTTTAAAATCCATTATAGCAAAAGGTAGAACAGTTGATAAAAAACGAAATTCAATGCCTATTAGTTATTGGGTTTGACTGCGTTGCGATTGCAAAATCAGCGAAAAATGCAGGCTATAAAATATATTGCGCAGATTATTTTGGAGATGTTGACCTTCAATATTTCTCTGATGGCTACAAAGCAGTGATTAAACAAAAAGTTGGAAGAAGCTGTGGAAAAATTGAACAGAAATTTAACCCCGAATCCTTCGTGAAAATCGCAAAATCGTTACTCAAAAAATATAGAGTAGATGCAATTTTGCTATCATCCGGCTTGGATGACTATTTTAGCGTTATACATGAGTTGAATGACCTCACTCCAATAATAGGGAATTTACCACAAGTTATTGAAAAAGTCCGAAGAAAGAGCGAGTTCTTTGAAGAACTCAAGCATCTTTCAATAGCCTATCCGCAAACAAAAATTGTTCAAGCATTTGATGAAGCAAGAAGCGCAGCAACTGAGATAGGATATCCCGTTGTTTTGAAGCCAACTCTCAGCTCTTCTGGAATGGGTATAAAAATGGCACATAACGTTAAAGAATTGACAGAAGTGTTTCCAAAAGTTTTGAGAGTTGACAAAGAAGTTCTAATCCAAGAATTCATTGGTGGCATTCATGTAAGTGTTTCCATTTTAGCCACAGAGGAAAATGTTAAGCTTTTAACAATAAATGAGCAGTTGTTGGGTTTAAATTCTGTTTTTCAAAGAGAGCCCTTTGGATATTGTGGGAACATCGTTCCTTTGCAAGTCACACCTTCTGTTTTAGAGAAATGTAAATTCATCGCTGAAAAGATTGCCTTGCACTTCGGTCTCAAAGGTTCTAACGGCATAGATTTAGTAATTTACAAGGATACGCCCTATGTTATCGAGGTGAACCCACGTTTCCAAGGAACATTGGAATGTGTTGAAAATGTCTTACGAATAAATATGGTGAAATTACATTTAAACGCATGCTTACACAACTCTATACCTATCATGGAAGAAAAACCGCAAAAATTCTGCACTCGATTAATCTTGTATGCTCCTAAGCGCATTATCGCTTCTGATCTAACAGTCTTCCAAGAAGTCAGGGATATCCCACTGCCACTAAGCATAATCGAGAAAGGGGAGCCGCTATGCTCAATTTTAACTGAGGCAAATAGCGGAAAAATGGCTTTTAGGAAGGCTAACAGATTAGCCGAAGTGATTTATACAAGAATACTCCAGCTTAAAGAACCAAACCCATTTTTTGAGCCACATAAATTATTGGGGGTCCTATGATGACATTTATAATTGTAGACAAGGTCGCTTTTATAGGTGTTTCAATAGCGCCTAAAGCCCATATAGCTTGAAGAGCGCCAACTTCATACCCATAAAACAGATGATAAGTTTGACAAGGCACGAAAATGAAAATACGGAAAAGCACATCAGCTTGCAATCCAATAAAAATGCTCAATGCGAGAACGAATGTAACGTGGAAGCGAGAATTCATATTCCACAATTTTTCCCTTTTTTCTATCGCCACAATCATAACGAGGAGAAGACCTAAAGCCAAGTAAACATCCCACATTCCCCAAATTCCCCATAAAGGAAGTTGCCAAACAATGGGAGTACTAAGGAAAGCTACTATTAACACCAAATAATATATCAAGGGTATTTTCCATTTCTTTCGGTAAAGAAACGCCGAAATCATAGCTCCAATAGGAGCGCCTAAGGTAAAAAGAAGTTCTTCAGCCCCAATAAACAAGATTGAATGACCAATCATCACTCCAAGAAGACATGCGAGAAAACCAAACCAAGGTCCTAATAATATTCCAGTGATGGGCGCAGATATGAAAATCCAACTGTACCAAACTCCAGAATATGGCAAAAAAGGCACCATAAACGAGTCGCAAACTACATTAAATGCAGCGAATACAGCTAATGCAGAAATAAGCGTTGATTTCTTTTCCACGAGCATTCCTCAATCCTTTTTCATTATCTGACTTTTGCGTTTAGATTAGGTATAAATATCTTTAGATAAAGCACTCAAATTTTGCCTTACACTGCTAAAATTCTCATTCACATGTTAATCCATTATGAGTGGGCAACTTTGACCTCTACATGCCGCCGATTATCAGCGAAGCTATTACTGCTATTGCGACGATTACGACTGTTTCGGACAGAGTTATTTTCCAGTGCACCTTTGTTCTTCTAGAACGATAACGGACAAGAAAAACGCCAACTATGGTGCCGACTATGCTTAATGATAAGATAATGTCGAAGGGTGAGGGAAGCGTCAAGTATACTATTATTGGAATTATGCCTGCCGCATAAGTGGTCGTGCCCGCTATAATGGCAGCATACAAGTTTGACCTGCCTATTTCCTTGCGTAACAAGATGAATAGGTATTTGACAAGCCTCAGTGATTTGTCTCTCTCTATCTTGTCTGGAATGTCGCTTAGGCTGTAGTCCATCAGAGTCTTAAGCGTTAGCAAGTCTGCGATGTCTTCGGTTTTTCCGCCCAGCATAAAACTTGAAAAGTTTGTTATCGCCACAGCAGATAAGCTTAGAATAGCCGCGAACGCAGCCATATTAGTAGCCAAACCAGCTAAAAAGGCGGAAAGAATGGCAACAAGTCCTGTGATGGAGCCGTCTGTCAAACCAGCCACAATCTCCAGTATTGGCTCTCTTTTCAAGAGCAGATTTCTCCATTCCTTGCCAAGCTGTAAGCCTCTTTCTGTTAGCCTAAATTTCCCATTTTCTTCTTTTACAAGTCCTTCAGCGCTCATTTCTCTCAAAGTTTCATCGATGTCGCTAGCTTCCACGCAGACGTGGCCTGCACAGTACCTGTCTATTCGACGTTTAAGCAAACGTTTGTCTATCGTGCGTCCTTTGCCGAGGCTTATGAGCGCCATTATTCTTATTATGTCTGCAATTCTTGTATCTCAAAAGACAAATTGGCAAATCACCCTTTACAGGTCTTCCAAAATTTTCGTTCACTTGTATCTCTTCACCTTAAAGAGCGGGTTCTATACCGTAATTGTTTAATATAAAGCTTTATGATTAAAGTAACTCTTTAAGAGGAAGCTATTATGACGCTGGTTGAAACATTAGAAAAGCTTTCAAACGCCTGTGGCGTGACGGGCAGAGAAGAAGAGATTGGAGGCTTGATGAAAAAATTCCTAAAACCCCATGTAGACGAGGTCAAAGAGGACACACTTGGAAACATTATCGGAATAAAAAAAGGAAGGAAAAACGCGCCAAAAGTTATGATTGCCGCTCACATGGACGAAATAGGCTTACTTGTAAAAACCATTTCCAAAGAAGGCTTTATACAGTTCATCAAAATCGGCGGAATAGACGACCGCATATTACTAGCACAAAAAGTCATAGTACACACAGAAAAAGGACCCTTACACGGGATAATAGGCTCTAAACCACCGCACATACAAAAGGAAGAAGAACGAAAAAAAGTGGCAACATACGATGAGCTTTTCATAGACGTTGGCGCTGAGAATCAAGAAGGAGCCAAAAAAATGGGAGTAAAAATCGGCGACCCCGTAAGCTTTGACATACGATTTGCGAAAATTGGAAAGAGCATTGTTATAGGCAAGGCTTTCGACGACCGCGTCGGATGCGCTGTCATGGTTGAAGCGATGAAACGCTTAGGAAAAACTGATTGCACAATATATGCTGTTGGGACGGTGCAGGAAGAGGTTGGCTTGAGAGGCGCAACAACTGCTGCTTTCGGCATATCTCCAGATGTTGGCATAGCGCTTGACGTGACAATAGCCGGTGACGTCCCTGGAGTTAGAGAAGTTGAAGCCCCAATAAAAATGCGTAAGGGACCAGCAATCACCGTTGCCGACAGTGGGTTAATTGCCCACCCGAAGGTTCTGCGGTTGTTGGTGGATGTGGCTGAAGAAAACAAGATTCCATATCAGCTTGAAACTGGTTTGCCAGGCTCAACAGACGCTGCGCGTATCTCTTTGACTAAAGAGGGAGTGCCGAGCGGCGTAATTTCTATACCTACACGCTATATTCATAATCCAACGTCAATGTTGAGCCTTGATGATACAGAGAAGGCAGTGAAACTGCTAGTCGCTGCTGTTCAGAGGATACCAAAACACTTCTAGCGTTTACTTCGAACATTTTTTTACAAAAACCGCATACTTTGAGCATTGAGAGATTACGTATGAAAGAGGAAAAAGCACTTTGTGAACAGGCGGCGAAACGTTTTCGTGAAGGCTATAATTGCGCTCAAAGTGTTCTGTGGACGTTATTTGAGCATTGGAATGGCGAGAACAAGCTAGTTCCGAACATTGCTACGGCCTTTGGCGCTGGAATCGGAAGATGTGGGTCAATCTGTGGTGCTTTGACTGGGGGTGTAATGGCTATAGGCGCTAAATATGGCACTAATGAGCCTTCCGTAGAAAAAAGATTAAAATCTTATCAGCTTGCGCAGAAACTTTACAAGCAGTTTGAAAAGCACTATGGAAGCGTTATGTGCAGAGAACTAATAGGATACAACCTCTCAAACCCTAAAGAGCTGAAAGAGGCTCGAAAGTCAGGTGTTTTTGACGAGAAGTGTATAGGTTTTGTAAAAATGGTTGTTCAGACAATACTAGAGCTTAGCGAGCACCAGCCTTAAAAAATAGTTTAAGAAGTAAGACTGTCACTATCGCTGATATTGCGTAAGGTAATAGCCCAATCATCATTTGTGTTGAAGCTGGGAGCTCCTGCAAGGCGGTCATAGCCTCCGAACTTGCGATTATCCCTTGAGGGAAGCTGTTCCAGAGTCCATGAGCAAGGACCAGAGGCACCAGATTTTGGACTTTGCTATAGAAGTAGCCGAAGACA
>Ga0129301_1000873_pt1 | contig 15892 bp, 31 predicted proteins | sample ConPoolayeHmetaG_FD_94489 | JGI IMG/M metagenome (GOLD analysis project Ga0129301, IMG submission 94489) | Hot spring microbial mat communities from California, USA to study Microbial Dark Matter (Phase II) - Cone Pool mat layer H metaG ...
CGGCTACCCGCTCAGGGTCCCTGCCGGGGCCGAGTTGGCATCGATGTCGTGCGGCGCGCGGGGCGTACCTGCCTTCTGGGTCTGCCGGCCCTTCGGGGCTCGAATGATCGATACGCCCCTTTCCGGGGGTTCGCCTTCGGCTCACCCCCGGCTACCCGCTCAGGGCCCCTGCCGGGGCCTCCTGATCGCCCCGAGCCGCATCGCCGCGATTTCACATGCTTCGCCTTCGGCTCACCCCCGGCTACCCGCTCAGGGCCCCTGCCGGGGCCGTCGGGCGGGTCCGGCACGCCGTGCCGGATCTAAACCTGGGTCAGGATGTGCCCGAGCTTTTCCTTCTTGGCGCGCAGGTAGGATTCCGTCGAGCTGTTCGGCGGGATCTCCAGCGGGACGCGCTCGACGACCTCGATCCCCTCCTGTTCGAGGCCGCGCACCTTGTCGGGGTTGTTGGAAAGGAGGCGGATGCGCCGCACGCCCAGGTATTGGAGGATGGCGGCCGGCATGCGGTAATCGCGCAGGTCGGGCTCGAAGCCCAGCTTTTCGTTGGCCGCCACCGTATCGAGCCCCTGATCCTGAAGCTGGTAGGCACGGATCTTGTTGATCAGGCCGATGCCCCGGCCCTCCTTCTCCTGGTAGATGAAGATCCCGTGCCTGGATTCATGGACCAGGCGCAGCGCCTCCTGCATCTGGTCGCCGCAGTCGCAGCGCTCGGAGCGGAAGACATCGCCCGTGAGGCACTGGGAATGGATACGAACCAGCGGGGGCGTGTCGGGCGCCTGGGAACCGCAGACGAGCGCCAGGGCTTCTTCACCCGACTCCTCGTCCTCGAAGCCGTAAACGGTAAACTCGCCGTAGCGGGTCGGCAGCTGCGCCCGCGGTACTTCTCGGAATTTCATGGCTCACACCTGAATCTGTGCCGCAGCGGGGCGTGGCCCCGGGGCCGTGCTAATCCTTTTCCTTTTCCGCCGGGGCTTCCTTGTCGGCCTTCTTGGATTTCTTGCCGCGCTTCCCTTCCTCGGCCTTCGGCGGCTTGTAGTCGCTGCCGAAAAGCTGGAGTATGGCCATCTGCGCTCCGTCCCCCGGCCGGAAGCCGAGCTTGATGATGCGCGTATATCCGCCGTGACGATCCGCATAGCGCGGCGCTATGGTCGCAAAGAGCTTCTGCACGACCTTGGGGTCCTTGATGAAAGCCAGGGCCCTGCGCCGCGCGTGCAGCGTTCCCTGCTTGCCCAGGGTGATCATGCGTTCGGCGATGGGGCGCAGCTCCTTGGCGCGCGGCAGCGTGGTACGGATGCGCTCCTTCTCGAGAAAGGAGGTCACCATGTTGCGGAACATCATGATGCGATGGGCCGTCTTGCGCCCCAGTTTCCTGCCTGCAACCTTGTGTCTCATGGAACCATTCTCCGATCGGGCGCTTACTCCATCGTCTTGGGAGGAAGCACGGGCCGGCCGTCCTCGCCGAGTTTCATGCCGAACGACAGGCCCATTTCGGACAGGATCTCTTTGATCTCGTTGAGGGACTTCCGGCCGAAGTTCTTGGTCTTGAGCATTTCGGCCTCGGTTTTCTGCACCAGATCGCCGATCGTCCTGATGTTGGCGTTCTTCAGGCAATTGTAGGAGCGCACGGACAGTTCAAGCTCCTCGACCGAGCGCTTGAGATTCTCGTACATGCGCTCGACGTCGCGGTCGATTTCCTCGGCGGGCTCTTCGGGGCGCTCCTCGAAATTGATGAAGATGAACATGTGATCCTTGATGATCTTGGCCGCCTGCGCGATGGCGTCCTGGGGCGTGGTGCAGCCGTTGGTCCAGACGTCGAGCACCAGCTTGTCGTAGTCGGTGGTCTGCCCCAGGCGCGCCGCCTCGACCGTGTAGTTGACGCGCTTGATGGGCGAATGGACGCTGTCGAGGGGGATGTAGCCGACGGGCAGGTTCTCCTCGAAGTTCTCGTCCGCCTGCACGTAGCCGCGTCCGTTCTTGACGCGCATTTCGATGTTGAGCCGGCCTCCTTCGCCGATGGTGGCGATATACACGTTGGGATCGAGGATCTCGACCTCCGGGTCGGGCGTGATATGGGCCGAGCGCACCTCGCCGGGCTCCTCCGCCTTGAGGTAGATGGTCTTGGGCTGGGGGGCGTGCAGCCGGATGGGGATCTGCTTCAGGTTCATGATGATGTTGGTGGCATCTTCCATCACGTTGGGGATGGGGGTGAACTCGTGGAGCACGCCCTCGATCTTGACCGCCGTGATGGCCGCGCCCTCGATGGAGGAGAGGAGCACGCGCCGCAGCGCGTTGCCGATCGTGGTGCCGAAGCCCCGTTCGAAGGGCTGGGCGTAGAAATGGCCGTAGGTCGGGCTAAGCGTTTCGAGATCGCAGATCAGTCTTTTGGGTTTTTGAAAGCCTTTGCTCATGGTTCGCTCTCCGGTTGAGGGAGGCAGGTCGAAAGCACAGCGTGCAAAACCGTTGTCGCCATCGGGCAGCCATGGCCCGGGGGCCGGCAGCGGGCCTCAGCCTCCGGCGGCCCCTCACTTCGAATACAGTTCCACGATGAGCTGCTCGTCGATCGGCATCTGCAGGTCGTCGCGCCGCGGCAGAGCGGTCACGGTGCCCTTCAGGTTCTCCGCATCGAGTTCCAGCCAGGCGGGCACGCCGCCACGGCCGCCCACGGTGGCGACGGCGTCGAGCACCGATTTCACCTTACGCGTCTTCTCGCGCAGGGTGATGACGTCCCCCACGTTGACCAGGCTCGAGGGCACGTCGACCTTCTTTCCGTTGACGAAGACGTGGCCGTGGCTCACGAGCTGCCGCGCCTGGTCGCGCGAGGCGGCGAATCCCAGGCGGCAGACGACGTTGTCCAGGCGCCTTTCGAGGGTGAGCAGCAGGGTTTCCCCGGTGATGCCCTTCTTCTTTTCCGCCTTGGCGAAGTAATTGGCGAACTGGGCCTCGAGAACGCCGTAGATGCGGCGCACCTTCTGCTTCTCGCGCAACTGGAGCCCGTAGCCGAGGATCTTGCCGTGGCGGTCCCGCCCGTGCTGTCCCGGCGGCCAGTTGCGCTTCTCGATCGCGCACGTATCCTTGAAGCAGCGGTCGCCCTTGAGGAAGAGCTTCATGCCCTCGCGCCGGCACAGCCGGCATTTTGCCTCTCGATATCTTGCCAAAGCCGTTCTCCTATCGCGCGCTCGCCGCGCACCTCGTCTACACCCGGCGCCGCTTGGGAGGGCGGCAGCCGTTGTGGGGTATGGGGGTGATATCCCGTATGACCTTGACCTCGAGCCCCGCGGCCTGCAGCGCGCGCACGGCCGATTCCCGTCCTGCGCCCGGGCCCTTGATGTTGACCTCGACGGTGCGCATGCCGGCCTCCTTGGCCGAGTTGGCCGCGGCGCTGGCGGCCTGCTGGGCGGCGAAAGGGGTTCCCTTGCGCGACCCCTTGAACCCCACGGCGCCTGCACTCGACGAGGTCACGAGGTTTCCCTCCATGTCGGTGATGGAAATGATCGTGTTGTTGAAGGTCGCCAGTATGTGGGCGATGCCGGCCGGCACGTTGCGTTTTTCGCCCTTGCGGCCCGCCCGCTTCCTTCCCGCCTTTTTCGCTCTCTCCGCCATGCCCTGCTCCTATCTCCGGCCGCCCGCGCCCGCCGCGGCCGCACGCTCACTTCTTCCCGATGATGCGGCGCGGTCCCTTGCGCGTACGCGCGTTGGTGTGGGTGCGCTGGCCGCGCACCGGCAGGCCGCGGCGGTGCCGCAGGCCGCGGTAGCAGCCGATTTCCATGAGCCGCTTGATGTCCATGGAGACCGCCTTGCGCAGGTCGCCCTCCACCATGCCGTCGCGCGTGATGATATTGCGGATGCGCACGACCTCGTCTTCGGAAAGATCCTTGACCTTCTTGTTGACGTCGACCTGCGCTTCTTCGCAGATCTTGGCCGCGCGGCTCTTCCCGATCCCGTATATGTAGGTCAAGCCGATCAGGACCCTTTTCCTGTCCGGCAGATCCACTCCTGCAATTCTGGCCAAAGCCGACCTCCGACGCGCGCGCCTATCCCTGGCGCTGCTTATGCTTGGGATTGACGCATTGGATGCGGACGACCCGCTTGCGGCGGATCACCTTGCACTTGTTGCATATTTTCTTGACCGACGCTCGTACTTTCATGGCATGCCTTCCGCGATCTACTTGTACCGGTAGACGATGCGCCCGCGGCTCAGGTCGTAGGGCGAGAGCTCGACGAGGATCTTGTCGCCCGGGAGAATGCGGATGAAGTTCTTGCGCATTTTGCCCGAGACATGAGCCAGGACCATGTGCTTGTTCTCGAGTTCCACGCGGAACATCGCGTTCGGCAACGTCTCCACGACGGTTCCGATGACCTCGATGGCTTCCTCTTTCGGCATAGGGCACCGTTATGCGGACCGGGGCGAACCTTCGGATACGTACGGTTCCACGATGCGGCGCAGATTCCGGTAGATGGCCTCGACCGACCCCGTACCGTCGACCTCGACATAGCCGTCGCGCTCGCGGTAGTACTCGATGAGCGGCCGGGTCGACTCGTGGTAGACCTGGAGGCGCTGCCGCACGACTTCGACCGTATCGTCGCGCCGCTGGATCAGCGGGGTGCCGCACTCGTCGCAGTAATCGCCCTTGCGGCTCGGGCTGGTCTCGATATGGAATATCTTGCTGCATTTCGGGCAGGAGCGCCTTCCCGTGAGCCGGCGCACCAGAGCCTCGTCCGGCACGGCGATTCCGATCGCCAGAAAGCACATGCCTTCGCCGGAGTATTCCCGCTCGAGGAACCGGGCCTGGCCGACGGTGCGCGGATAGCCGTCCAGGATGAATCCCTTGCGGCAGTCCGCGCGCGCCAGGCGCTCGCGCACGATGGCGTCCACCAGGGCGTCCGGGACCAGGCCGCCCCGGTCCATATGCTCCTTGGCCTGCTTTCCCAGATCCGTCTGGTTGCGCACCGCGTCCCGCAGCATGTCTCCCGTGGAGATGCTGGGCAGGGCGAAGTCGGCGCTCAGCATGCGCCCCTGCGTGCCCTTCCCCGCTCCCGGGGGACCCAGTAATATGATTGCAGTTCTGGCCATGAGTTGCACCTTCCTATCCGCGCCGCCCGCGGATCCTGCCCTTCTTGAGGAAGCCGTCGTAGTGCCGCATGATCAGCTGCGACTCGATCTGCTGCACCGTATCCATGGCGACGCCCACCACGATGAGCAGCGAGGTGCCCCCGAAATAGAAGGTAACCCCGAGCCCGGTCGTGATCCAGCCCAGGCCGAAGTTGGTCAGGAAATCATCGAGCCGCGGGCCGATCACCGGTATGGGCTGGACCTTGAAACCGGTGATCAGGAATTCGGGAAGCAGGCATACCAGCACCAGATAGATGGAGCCGGCGAGCGTCAGGCGGCTGAGGATCCGGTCGATGTACTCGGCCGTGCGCTTGCCGGGCCGGATGCCCGGAATGTAGCCTCCGTACTTGCGGATGTTGTCGGCGACCTCCATCGGGTTGAAGATGATGCTGACGTAGAAGAACGCGAAAAAGATGATGCCCGTGACATAGAGGATGTTGTACAGCGGCATCCCCTGCGCCAGCTGGGCGGACAGCCCGCGCAGCCACGAGTTGGGGAAAACGGCGCCGAGCGTGGAAGGGATGGCGACGATCGAAGCCGCGAAGATGACCGGGATCACGCCCCCGGAATTGACGCGCAGCGGCAGGTGGGTCGCCTGGCCGCCGTAGATGCGCCGGCCGACCACGCGCTTGGCGTACTGCACCGGGATTTTTCTCTGCCCGCGCTCGACGAAGACGACGGCGGCCACGACGGCGACCATGACGACGACGAGCGCGGCCACCGTGAAGACGCTCCAGTCGCGCAGCATCAGGCGTTGATAGATCTCGCGGATGGCGCTCGGCAGGCCGACGACGATGCCGGCGAAGATGATCAGGCTGATGCCGTTGCCGATCCCGCGCTCGCTGATCTGCTCGCCCAGCCACATGATGAAGGCGGTCCCGGTCGTGAGCGTGATCATGACCATGAAGCGGAAGCCCCATCCCGGATTGAGGACGATCGAGGGCCCGGCCTCGGTGCCGGTGCGTTCGAGCGCCACGGCGGTCATGAATCCTTGAAACAGGGTCAGTCCCACGGTCAGGTAACGGGTATACTGCGTGATCTTGCGGCGGCCGAGTTCGCCTTCCTTGGAAAGCTTTTCGAGGTAGGGAACGACCACGGTGGCCAGCTGCAGGATGATGGAGGCGGTGATGTAGGGCATGATCCCGAGCGCGAAGATGCTGAAGCGCCGGAGGTTGCCGCCGGAGAAGATGTCGAGGAAGCCGAAGATCGTTCCCGCCTGCGTCTGGAAGAGGGCCTCCAAGGCGGCATGGTTGATCCCGGGCGTGGGGATGAAGGCCCCCAGGCGGTAGACCGCGAGGAGGGCCAGCATGAACAGCACGCGGCTGCGCAGGTCCGGGATGCTGGCGATGTTGGCGATGGAACTCAGTATCGGACTTCGCTCTTCTGGCATCGTCGTTCGACCGGTTTAGGGCAGGCGATCACGCCCCGATGATCTCGACCGTTCCTCCTGCCTGCTGAATCTTCTCGACCGCGCCCCGGCTGATCTTGTGGGCGCGGACATGGAGCGGGCCCGCCAGTTCGCCGTCGCCGAGGATCTTGACCTTCTCGCGGGCGTTGCGAATCCAGCCTTTCTCGGCGAGCAGGGCGGGATCGACGCTGGTGCCTGCCGGGAGGCCCGCCAGCCTTTCCAGGTTGACGACCGCATACTCCTTGCGGAAGACGTTGGTGAATCCCCTCTTGGGCAGGCGCCGGTGCAACGGCATCTGCCCGCCTTCGAAACCGGGCCGGACGCTGGTGCCCGAGCGCGACAGCTGTCCCTTGGATCCGCGGGTGGCGGTCTTGCCGTGCCCGCTGCCCATGCCGCGCCCCACGCGTTTCTTCCTGCGGCGGGCGCCGCGCGCCGGCGACAGGGTATTGATGGAAAGTGTCATGATCCACCCCAGCGATTACGATTCCAGGATTTCCACCAGGTGCGGCACCTGGGCCGCCATTCCGCGCACGGCCGGGGTGTCGGGTCTTTCGACGACCTGGTTCAGGCGCTTGAATCCCAGGCTCTTGATGATGAGCTTGTGTTTGCGCGGCGCGCCGATGGCGCTGCGCACATACCGGATGCGGATGGTCCGGCCCGCTTCTTTGTGTCCGCCTGCCATGTCAGAGCTCCTCGACCTGGGTGCCGCGCACTCTGGCGACTTCCTCGGGATCCTTGAGTTTTTTCAAACCGTCGAAGGTCGCTTTCACCACGTTATGCGGATTGGTGCTGCCCAGCGACTTGGTGAGTATGTTGGATATGCCGGCTGACTGGACGACGGCACGCACCGGCCCGCCCGCGATCACTCCCGTCCCTTCGGAGGCGGGCTTGAGCATGACCATTCCGGCGCCGTAGCGGCCCACGACCGCGTGGGGGATGGTCTTGCCGCGCAGGGGAACGCGGATCAGGTTCTTGCGGGCCTGTTCGATGCCCTTGCGGATCGCTTGCGGCACTTCCTTGGCCTTGCCCATGCCGTAGCCCACCCGCCCGTTCTGGTCGCCGACGACGACGAGGGCGCTGAAGCTCAGGTTCTTGCCCCCCTTGACCACCTTGGTCACGCGGTTGATGGAAACCACCTGGTCCTTGAACTCGACTGCGCTGGTATCCGTTCTTTCCAAGGATCCTCCTAGAACTTCAAGCCGTGCTCCCGGGCCGCTTCGGCCAGGGCCTTGACGCGCCCGTGGTAGCGGTAGCCTCCGCGATCGAAGACCACCGACTCGATCCCCTTGGCGAGCGCACGTTCGGCGATGGCCTTGCCTACCAGGCGTGCGCCGTGCAGGTTGCCCGCGCCGCGCCGATCGGCGCAGATCTCCTTTTCCAGCGTCGAGGCGGCGGCCAGGGTCCTGCCCTGGGAGTCGTCCACGATCTGCGCATAGATATGGGCGAGGCTGCGGAAGACGCAGAGGCGGGGCCGCTGCGCATTGCCGCTGATCTTGCGCCGCACCCTCCGGTGAATGCGCGCCCGCTCGCGCGCGCGGTCCATAGGTGTGATCATTTATGCGCCCTTCTTTCCGGCCTTGAGACGGATGGTTTCATCCGAATAGCGGATCCCCTTCCCCTTGTAGGGATCCGGTTTGCGCAGGCTGCGGATGTCGGCCGCCACCTGGCCCACCAGCTGTTTGTCGGCGCCGGAGATGGTGATGGTGGTCACGTAGTTCTGGATGTTGCGCGGCAGTTTCTCCACCCTGGCGCTGATGCCCTCGGGCAAGGGGAACTCGATCGGGTGCGAGTAGCCCAGGGAGAGGGTCAGCGACCGCGCCTTGGCCTCGACCTTGTAGCCGATGCCGACGACGTCGAGCGAGCGGCTGAAGCCCTGGGAAACGCCCAGGATGCAGTTGGCGGCCAGGGCGCGTGCCAGGCCGTGATAGGCGGGCAGGGGCCTTGCGTCGGACTCGCGGCTCACGAGCAACTGGTCCCCTTTCAGCTCGAAGCGGATGCCCTTGGGGATGGGGCTGGTGAGTCTGGCCTGCTTCCCCTGCACTTCGAGGATGCCGTCGCCGATGGTCACTTTGACCCCGCTCGGGATCGTGATGGGTTTCCTGCCGATGCGCGACATTTCGTACCTTTCGAACTCTAATGACCCGAACTCAACTGATCGTACACAGCACCTCGCCGCCCAGGCCTTTTTCGGCGGCCTGCCGCCCGCTCAGAATTCCCCGGGAGGTCGAAATGATGCACAGGCCCAATCCTCCGAGCACCTTGGGGATCTCGGACTTGCCGGCGTAGACGCGGCAGCCGGGCCGGCTCACGCGTTCCAGGCTGCTGATGACCGGCTTTTTTCCGGCCAGGTAGCGCGGGTAGACACGGATCACGCTGCGGCTGCCGGAGCCCGAGACGGTGTAGTTCTGGATGAATCCTTCCTCCTTGAGAAGCCGCACGATCTCGAGCTTCACCTTGGAAGAAGGGATATCGACCGAGGCATGCCTGGCCGAAATGGCATTGCGGATGCGCGTCAGAAGATCCGCGATCGGGTCTGTCATCGTCATAATCAGCACTCCATGGCACGAACGTACCGGGGCGGCGGCGCCTCACCAGCTCGATTTGATGACGCCGGGGATTTCGCCTTCGAGCGCCAGCTTGCGGAAGCAGATCCGGCAGAGCTGGAACCTGCGCAGGTAACCCCGGGCGCGCCCGCAGCGCAGGCAGCGATTGCGCGCGCGCACCTTGAACTTGGGTGTGCGCCTGGCCTTGGCTTTCATGCACATTCTTGCCACGTTAACGCTCCTTTATTCCTTGCGCGCGAAGGGCATGCCCATCAGCTTCAGCAGCTCGTAGGCCTCCTCGTCGGAAGAGGCCGTGGTCACGATGGTGACGTTCATGCCGCGCGCCTTGTCCGCCTTGCCGAAGTCGATCTCCGGGAAGATGAGCTGGTCGCGCAATCCGAGCGTGTAGTTGCCGCGGCCGTCGAACGAGCGCGGCGACACGCCCCGGAAATCGCGCACCCGGGGCAAGGCGATGTTCACCAGCCGGTCGAAGAACTCGTACATGCGGTCGCCGCGCAGGGTGACGGTCACGCCGATGGGCATTCCCTGGCGCAGCTTGAAGGCCGCGATGGACTTCTTGGCCCGCGTGATCACCGGCCGCTGCCCCGTGATGGCGGCGATCTCCTCGGAGGCGACGTCGAGGACCTTGGCGTTGCTGATGGCCTCGCCCAGGCCCATGTTGACCTTGATCTTGACCATCTTGGGCACGGCCATGACGTTCGTGTACTGGAAGCGCTTCATCATGGCCGGCACCGCCTCGGTCTTGTAGAATTCCCGCAATCTGCTCATGGCTCGGGTCTTTCCCTGTGTCCGCTATGCATCCAACAACTCGTTGCAGTGCCTGCAAATCCGGATCTTGCGCCCTTCGGGCGAGCGCGTGAACACGACGCGCCCGTGCTTGTTGCAGCGCTTGCACACCACCATGAGGTTGCTCAGGTGGATGGGGGATTCCTTGGGAAGGATTCCTCCCTTGATGTTGCGCTGCGGGTTGGGCCGCGTGTGCTTCTGGATGAAGTTCACGCCCTCGACGATCGCGCGGTTGCGGTCGCGCAGGACCTTGAGCACCTTGCCGGTCTTGCCGCGGTCCTTGCCGGCCAGGACATAAACCATGTCGTTGCGCTTCACGTGCAGCATGCTCATAGTCTTTGGTCCTCGTACCCTCCGCCTACAGCACCTCGGGCGCCAGCGAGACGATTTTCAGGAACTGCTTGTCGCGCAGTTCGCGGCTCACCGGCCCGAAGACCCGGGTGCCGATCGGTTCCTTCTGATCGTTGATGAGCACGGCGGCGTTCTCGTCGAAGCGGATGTAGGTGCCGTCCTTGCGCCGGTATTCTTTCTTGACGCGCACCACCACGGCCTTGACGACCTGGCCCTTCTTGACGTTGCCGTCCGGGGCGGCTTCCTTGACGTTGGCGGTGATGATGTCGCCCAAGGTGGCTACGTGGCCCACCTGGCTTCCCAGGGGGAGGATGCAGGAAATCCTGCGCGCCCCGGAATTGTCGGCCACCTCGAGGATGGTTCGCATCTGTATCATGGCAGCGGCACCTCAATTTCCGGCCGTGCCGCGGCACGGCCGGACTATGTCCCTTTCTCGAGAATCTCCACCACGCGCCAGCGCTTGCGGGCGCTCAGGGGGCGGGTTTCCATGATGCGCACCCTGTCGCCGACGCGGCACGATTCTTCGGCGTCGTGTGCCAGGAAGCGCGACGTGCGTCGCACGATCTTCTTGTACTTCGGGTGCTGCACCAGGCGGTCGACGGCCACGGTCACCGTCTTTTTCATGGCCGCGCTGACGACGACGCCGACCTGGGTTTTTCTGAGCCCCCGTCTCCTGATCCCCGTTTCTTCCATGCTCGGCACTCCCGGCTACTTTTTCTCGGCGCCCTGCGCCAGTTCCCTTTCCCGCAGGATGGTCAGGATGCGTGCGATATCGCGGCGCACCGACCGCTGCTTGGAAGCGCTCTCCAGCTGCCCCGTGGCCGCCTGGAAGCGCAGCCGGAAGAGCTGCTGCCGCAATTCGCGCTCCTCGGCGACGAGGTCTTCGGTGCTCATGTCCCTCAACTGGGAAGGTTTCATGCCTCCTCCATGCCGAAGCGTTTCACGAACTTGGCCTTGACCGACATCTTGTGGGCCGCCAGCCGCATCGCTTCGCGCGCCACGTGTTCCGGGACGCCCTCCATCTCATAGATGATCTTTCCCGGGCGGACGACGGCCACCCAGCCTTCGGGCGCCCCTTTGCCCTTGCCCATGCGGGTTTCGGCGGGCTTCTTGGTGATGGGCTTGTCGGGGAAAACCCGGATCCAGATCTTGCCCCCGCGCTTGACGAAGCGGGTGATGGCGACGCGCCCGGCTTCGATCTGCCGGTCGGTGATCCAGCCGGGCTCGAGAGCCTTGAGGCCGTAGTCGCCGAAGGTCACCTCGGAGCCGCGCCAGGCCTTGCCGCGCCGGCGCCCCTTCTGCTGCTTGCGGTACTTCACTTTTTTCGGCATCAACATCGCTTGCGTCTCCCGCAGGCTAACGAGTGAATTCCTGCCGCCCCGTGTCGAAAACCTCGCCCTTGTAAATCCAGGTCTTGACGCCGATGACGCCGTAGGTGGTGTAGGCCTCGGCGAAGCCGTAGTCGATATCGGCGCGCAGCGTATGCAGGGGGAGCTGGCCGTTCAGGTACCATTCCGAGCGTGCGATTTCGGCCCCGTTGAGGCGCCCGCTGACCCGCACCTTGATCCCCTTGGCGCCGAAGCGCAGCGTGCTGTCGACGGCGCGGCGCATGGCGCGCCGGAAGGCGATGCGCTTCACCAGCTGCTGGGCGATCCCTTCGGCCACGAGCTGGGCGTCCAGTTCGGGCTTGTTGATCTCCTGGATCTTGAGATTGACGTCCCGCCCGGTGAGCAGCTGCAGGTCTTTCTTGAGCTTTTCGATCTCGGCGCCTTTCTTCCCCACGATGATTCCCGGGCGCGAGGTGAAGATGATGATGGTCAGCTTGTTGGCGGCGCGCTCGATCTCGACGCGCGAGATGCCTGCGTGGCCGAACTTCTTCTTGAGCATGGCCTTCAGGTTCAGGTCCTCGTGCAGCAGGGCACCGTAGTCCTTGCGCGCGAACCAGCGCGAGCGCCACGTGCGGTTGATCCCGAGCCGGAATCCGTACGGATGTACTTTCTGTCCCAAGGTGCGACCCCCTATGTTTCCTCGACTTCGTCCTTGCCCCTGATGGTGATGCTGATGTGCTGGTAGCGGCGCTGCTGCCGGTAGGCCCGCCCCATCGGGGCCGGCCGCAGGCGGCGGCGCCATTTGGTGGGACCGGTATTGATCACCGCCTTTTCGACCACGAAGCGGTCCACGTCGGCCGCGGCGTTCTTTTCCTTGGCGTTGGCCACCGCCGACATGAGAACCTTGGCGATCGGGCCCGTGGCGCGCTTCTTGGTGAAGCGCAGGATGGTGAGCGCCTGCGCGACGCTCTTCCCGCGGATGAGGTCGACCACCAGGCGCGCCTTCTGCGGGGATCCCTTGATGAATCTTCCAGTCGCTCGTGCTTCCATAACCGATCAGCCGTCACCGTGAATGCAGCCGAGGCTGCCTGTTGTCCCCCTGCGTCTTCATTTGACCGCGGTGGCCTTCTCCGCCGCCTTGGTCGTGTGTCCCTTGAACACCCGCGTGGGCGCGAACTCCCCCAGCCGATGGCTCACCATGTTTTCCGTGATGTATATGGGGATGAACTTCTTCCCGTTATGCACCGCGATGGTGTGGCCCACCATCTCGGGCGTGATGGTCGAGCGCCGGGACCAGGTCTTGATCACCATGCGCGTCCCGGTGGCGCTCAGCGCCCGGATCTTCCTGAGAAGGTGCTCATCCACGAACGGTCCCTTCTTGACGGATCTGGACATCTGCCCTTTCCTTTACTTCTTGCCGCGGCGCTTGATGATGAAGCGCTGGGTTCGCTTGTTGTTCCTGGTCTTGTATCCCTTGGTCGGCTGCCCCCAGGGCGACACGGGGTGCCGTCCGCCGGAGGTCTTGCCTTCGCCCCCGCCGTGGGGGTGATCGATCGGGTTCATGGCCACGCCGCGCACCGTGGGTCTGCGGCCGAGCCAGCGCGTGCGGCCGGCCTTGCCGATCGAGACGTTTTCATGGTCGAGGTTGCCGACCTGGCCGATGGTCGCATAGCAATCCAGGTGGATCATGCGCGTCTCGCCGGAGGGCATCTTGAGCTGCGCGTAGCTGCCCTCTTTGGCGAGCAGCTGGGCCGCCACCCCGGCGGCGCGTGCGATCTGCCCGCCCTTGCCCTTGCGCATCTCGATGTTGTGCACCATGGTGCCCAGCGGGATGTTCCTCAGGGGGAGCGCGTTGCCGACGAGGATATCGGCGCCCTCGCCCGCGACCACGGTGGCGCCCACGGCCAGCCCGTCCGGGGCCAGGATGTAACGCTTCTCCCCGTCGGCGTACGTGAGCAGGGCGATGCGCGCCGAGCGGTTGGGATCGTACTCGATGCGGCTCACCCGGGCGGGGACGTCGCGCTTGTCCCTGCGGAAATCGATGATGCGGTAGAGCTTCTTGTGCCCGCCGCCCCGGTGGCGCACCTGCAGGTGGCCCTTGTTGTCGCGGCCGGAAATCCTGCGCCGCCCGTGCGTCAGCCGCTTCAGGGGGCGCTCGCTGGAGAGCTCCTCCTGGACGATGGTCGTACGGAACCGGATCGCCGGGGAAGTGGGTCGATAGGTCTTGATGGCCATAAGTCAAGCTCTCCTGCCCGAAGCTACGAGGCCTCCGAGAACTCCGGCATCTTTTCGCCCTTCTTGAGTGTGACGTAGGCCTTCTTCCAGTCGGGGCGCCGGCCGGAGAAGCGCCCCTGGCGCCGCATCTTTCCCTGGAAGTTGGCCGTGCGCACGCGCTCGACCTTCACCTTGAAGATCTCTTCCACGGCCCGTTTGATCTGCAGCTTGTTGGCGTCGCGCGCAACACGGAACGTGAGCGTGTGCAGGTTGTCCTTGGCATAGGTGCTTTTTTCCGTGATGAGCGGCAACCTGAGAATATCGTGCGTCGAGCTTACCGGCATAGGACCTCCTGCACCTGGAGGATGGCCTCCTTGGAAAAAATGAGCTGCCGGGAGTTGACGACGTCATAGACGTTCAGGCCGCTCCCGGCGACCAGTTTGACCGCCGGCAGGTTCCTGGAGGAAAGCCGGAGATTCCGGTTGTCGCCGGAGTCGACCAGCAGCACCTTCTGCCGGGCACCCAGCCCCTCGAGAATCTTCGCCAGGTCGCGCGTCTTGTGACTTTCCAGGTTGAAGGCATCGACCACGGTCAGGCACTTCTCCTCGAACTTGGCGGAAAGGGCCGAGCGCATGGCGCCGCGCAGCTTCTTGCGCGGGAAGCGGTAGGCATAATCCCTGGGTTGCGGGCCGTGCACCGTGCCCCCGTGCCGCCACAGGGGGCTGCGGATGCTGCCGATCCTGGCCCGGCCGGTCCCTTTCTGGCGCCACAACTTCTTGCCGCTGCCGCTCACCCGGCCGCGCGTCTTGGTGGCCGCCGTGCCCGCGCGCTGCGACGCGAGGTGATGCTGCACGGCTTCCCAGATGAGGGGCATGTTGCGCTCGGCTCTGAACACCTCGTCCGAGAGCTCCAGAGTGCCCACCGTTTCGTTGGCCAGGTTCTTGACTTCGATCTCCGCCATGGCAGGTCCTCGACTTGCCGCGTGCCCGATCGGCCGCGATCGGGCTCAGACGGCTTTTTTCACCAGAACGTATCCGCCGTTTCTCCCGGGCACGGCCCCCTTGACGAGCAGCAGGTTCTCCTGGTCCTGAATGCGCACCACGCGCAGGCCCTGCACGGTGACGCGCGCATTGCCCATGTGCCCCGCGGCCCGCATTCCCGGCAGCACGCGGCTGGGGAAGGCGGACGCTCCGATCGACCCCGGGGCGCGGTGGAACATGGAGCCGTGGGTGGCGGCCCCTCCGCGGAAGTGGTGCCGCTTGACCAGGCCGGCAAAGCCCCGCCCTTTGCTGGTGCCGGTGACATCGACGGTGTCGTCCGGCTGGAAGACCTGGTTCACCAGGATCTGATCCCCGACCTTGAGCGGCTCGGCGGATTCGAGGCAATGGAACTCGCGCAGGATGCGCGCCGGGGCGACGCCCGCCTTCTTGAAATGCCCGCTGCGCGGCCGGTTCACGCGCTTGGGGCGGACGAACTCGACCAGCCCGAGCTGCACGGCGTCGTAGCCGTCCTTTTCCTTGACCTTCTTCTGGACGACCACGCAGGGGCCGGCTTTGATGACGGTGACCGGGACCACCGTGCCGTCTTCCTCGAAGATCTGCGTCATACCGAGCTTGATACCGATCAGTCCATCCACCATGGGCGCTAACCTCGCAGCCTACTTGTGTTCGGTTCCGAACGCCTTGATCTCCACGTCGATCGCGGCCGGCAGATCGAGCTTCATCAGGGCATCGACGGTCTGGGGCGTCGGCTCCAGGATGTCCACCAGGCGCTTGTGGGTGCGGATCTCGAACTGCTCGCGCGACTTCTTGTCCACATGGGGCGAGCGCAGGACGCAGAACTTGTTCTTGACCGTGGGCAGCGGGATCGGTCCCGAAACCCGCGATCCGGTACGCTTGGCGATATCCACGATTTCCGAAGTGGACTGGTCCAGAACCCGGTAATCGTAAGCCTTGAGCCGTATTCTGATCTTTTCGTTGAGCATGATGACGTCTGCTATTCGATGATATCGGTGATGGTGCCGGCGCCCACCGTCCGGCCCCCCTCGCGGATCGCAAAACGCAAGCCCTTCTCCATCGCGATGGGCGTGATCAGCTTCACCGAAAGATTCACGTTGTCCCCCGGCATCACCATC
>Ga0129301_1000880_pt1 | contig 15720 bp, 12 predicted proteins | sample ConPoolayeHmetaG_FD_94489 | JGI IMG/M metagenome (GOLD analysis project Ga0129301, IMG submission 94489) | Hot spring microbial mat communities from California, USA to study Microbial Dark Matter (Phase II) - Cone Pool mat layer H metaG ...
CGCGTAGGCACTCCGTTGCTCCGCAGGGCTCGATACAGTTCGATGGATTGGGGTGGGGGCACGCGCTCGTCGTTCTGCCCCACCAGGATGATCGTGGGCGTCTTCACCTTCCATACGTCCTTCAAAGGAGAATTGGCCCAGTAGACATCGATCGGAGCGTCCTTCTGCCAGGGAGTGCCGCCGAACCAGGGTGTGCGGTTGTTGCGCACGTCGCTCTGAGCATACATGGATATCCAGTTGACGGCGCCGGCTCCCGATGATGCCGCCTTGAAGCGATTGGTGAAGGTGATGATCTTGTTGGTCATGTGCCCGCCTGCGCTCCAGCCGAACTTCACCAGGCGCTCGGGGTCGGCGATGCCTTTCTCTATCAGATAGTCGACCCCGGCCATGACGTCGAGGTGGGCCTGATTGAAATAGTGCCCGACCATGTCCCTCAGGAAAGCGTTGCCGTAGCCGGTACTGCCCCGATAGTTGGGGCGCAGCACCGCATATCCCTTGGCGGCCAGCACGGGGCGGTACTCGCGCCAGGGGCTGAAAGCCAGCTTGTCCGAGCTCTGCGGCCCCCCATGGGTATAGACCGCGAGCGCGCAGCGCGTCCCTTCACGATAATCGAGGGGGTAGGTCAGGATGCCCTCGACCGTTACGCCGTCGGCCCCCTGCCATCGTATGCTCTCCTCCCTCGGAAGTAGAAAGCTCTCCGATACGTACTCGCACACCCGGGTCACCTGCCTCGGGACGCCGCCCGTTTCGGCGATGAAGACTTCCCCCGGCGACGTGGGTGTGCTCAGCACGAAGACATGTTTGTCCTGGGCCGCCGAATAGTCCCATGACGCAATTTCGCGGTTCAATTCGGTCCATTGGCGGCGCCGGCCCGAGACCGGATCGATCGTAAACAGTTCGTTGTGCACTCCCATATTGCAGAGCATATGGATGGATCTGCCGTCGCGCGACCAGCAGGCGTCCTCGACGGCATACGGCAGCTCCGCGTCCACCAGGCGCGCCGCTCCGCCGCCAGCCGGGACCACGAAAAGGTTGCCGTTGTAATAAGGTTCGAAGCGCGCATTGGCGCCGGCGGTAAACAGGACGCGGCTGTTATCGGGGGATAGCCGGGCGTTACTCTCCTGGATCGCGTTCTGCGTCAGCCGGGTCATGCCGCCTCCGATCGCGTCGAGCACAAATACTTCGTTGAGCTGCCGGTCCGTCAGCAGGGGATTAGGAGATCGCATGACAACGATTCGGGTGCCGTCCGCAGAGACGGCGTACGAATTCACGGAGAAGTCACCCTGCGTAACCCTGTGCTCCCTGCCGTCGGCCGCGTCCACCTTCCAGAGGTGCACCTGCTCGTAGTTCTCCTCGAAAGCGAAAACGTCATCGCGCAGGCGTTCCTTCTCCTTTTTCTCGGGAGCCTTGGGATCGGGAGCCGTGAAATAGATCCAGCGGCCGTCGGGAGACCACGCGATCTGCGATACCGGCGTTTCATGGCGCGTCAATTGCCGGGCCTCACCCGCGGCGCTGTTCTGCAGAAAAACCTGCGCACCTTCGGCGCGGCCTCCCGGCTCCTCTGCTCCCGCCGGGCGCCGCGCCGTGAAAGCGAAACGCGTGCCGTCCGGAGCCCAGCGGGGCGAGCTCTCGCCGCTCGGGCCGTTCGTCATCCGGACCAGGCCGCCGCCGTCGCTGCGTATGCACCAGATGTGCGAAACACGCCGGTTCTGCTTCCAGTCGGCCTTGGCCACGGTGAACAGTATCCGGCTGCCGTCCGGCGACAACTGCGGGTCGCTCACCCAGGGTATTTCCAGCATGTCCACCAGGGTCATGGGGCGCCTGGGCTGGGACGGTGCGGGCGTCGCCGCAAAAAGAATCAGGATCGAAAAGCAAAAGACCGTCGGGGTTCGCGCGCGCATGATTCCTCCGCAAGAGTACACAGTTGCAGCATAGGCAAAGGCGGCCCATCGATACAACCACTATTGCGATCCCTCGGCGTCTTGCCGCGGCCCCCCATATCCGGATTGCCGCACGCCGGGAATCCGATTATCCTGTGGGCGCCCGCGCGCTCCGGCTTCGCCGCTGCGGCGCACGCGCGCGAGACCGCTGCGGCACGGCATGCCGTCCATGAAGGAGGGGATATGACTTTTCGCAAGGTGTTCGGCTTACGGAGAGCGCTGTGCGCGCTGGTTCTGGTTTTGATTCCTGCAGGCGTGGTGCCGGCCCAGGTCCGCACTCCGCTGCCGGTGCCGGACGTGGCGGGGTACCGGGCGCTGAAGTGCGACCTGCACCTCCATACCGTCTTCTCGGACGGCGAGGTCTGGCCCACGACGCGCGTTCTGGAGGCCTGGCGGGACGGGCTCGATGTCATCGCGATCACGGACCACGACGAGTACAATCCCCACAAGGAAGACGTCAGCGCCGACCTCGTGCGCCCGCACGAACTCGCGCGCCGGCTGGCCGCACAGTACGGCCTGCTGCTGGTGCCGGCGGTCGAGATCACCCGCGGCGACATCCACCACAACGCGCTCTTCGTGACGCGGCCGAACGCGTTTGCCGGGCTCAAACTGGAAGAGGCGCTGCTCGAAGCGCGCGCCCAGGACGCCTTCGTGTTCTGGAATCACCCGGGCTGGCGCACACCCAAGACCGTCTGGCTCCCGGAAATCGATGCACTGCACGCCAAGGGCCTCATCCAGGGCGTGGAACTCGTCAACGGGCCGGTGATCTATCCCGAGGTGTTCGAGTGGGCCGTGCCCAAGAACCTGGCGATGATCGCCAACAGCGACGAGCATGCGCCTCTCTCGGACAGGTATCTGCCCCACACCCGGCCGGTGACGCTGGTATTCGTCAAGACGGCCGACCTGGCGGGACTGCGCGAGGCGCTCTTCGAGAGGCGGACGGTGTGCTGGGGCTCGGGTCAGGTTTGGGGCACCGCCGAATGGTTGCAGGGACTCTGGTCCGGTTCCGTGACGGTGCTCAATCCCGGATTGAGTCTGGGGTTGAAGGCGCGCTCGGCGACGCTGCACTTTCAGAACCGCTCGGCCATCCCGTACCGCATCGTGCTGCGCCGGCCGCCCTCCTGGCTGCGCATCTCCTCGGCCGAGCTGAGCCCGGAAAAGATCACGGCGGTGTCGCTGAGCATAACCGAGAAGGCCCCCCTGGGTGAGCACGCGCTGGAGGCGGAACTCGAGATCACGAATCTTCACGTCGAGCCCGGCCGCAACCTGTTCGTCAGGATTCCCCTGCGCCTGAGGATCGTGGAGCAGGCTCCCTGATCGCGTGCCCGATTGCGCGGGCAGGTGTATAATCGGCCCACCATATCCTGCTTGGAGGTCGACATGTTCTGCCCTGTTTGTGGTTCCAGGAATCCCGACGGCTCGCGTTTCTGTTCCACTTGCGGCGCGACGCTCGCACCGAGCGCTGCGCCGCAGCCGGCTGCGACCGCAATCCCTCCTCCGGCGCCTGCGGCCGCAGCGGTGCCGCCCATGGCGGGTGAAGCCGCCGTGGCAGGCAGCCGCATCGCCGGATTGGGAGACCGGCTGATCGCCGTCATCATCGATACATTGGTTTTCGCCGCGATCTTCGCCGTGGTAGGCATGTGGGCGGCGACGCGCTGGGGCGGATTGACGGAAAGCGGCTTCCAGCTCGACGGCAAAGCCGCGATCGTGGCCATGGGCGCGACGGCGGTCATCGGATTCATTTACTACTGGCTGCTCGAGGCGCTGGCCGGAGCGACGATCGGCAAGGGCATCGCGGGCATCCGCGTCTGCGATGCGCAGGGCAGGAGATGCGGCCTGGGGGCTTCCCTGATCCGAAATCTGGTGCGGATCATCGACGGTCTGGCCGTCTACCTGGTGGGCTTCCTGGTGGCCTTGTTTTCGAAGAACCGCCAGCGCCTCGGCGACCATCTGGCGCACACCTACGTCGTGCACCGGGTGACGGGAACGGCCGCGCGGGCCGTCCTGGTGGGCCTGTGGTTCGTGCTCCTGGCCGGAGGCGTGCTGGGAGCGATCCTGTTGCACCGGCAGGCGGGCGCGCCGGCCGGGAGCGAGCAAGCATGGGCGGCCGCAGAAACCGCCGAGGCCACCTCGCGCACGGAAGGCTCGGCCCCGCGGGTGATTGCGAGCGGCGACCTCAAGCTCGAGAACTTCCGCTTCACGGAGAGGGAGGACGGACCGGCGCGCGCATCGGCGAACTATCGGCGCGGGGACCATGTGCGCGCGGAATGGCAGCTCACCGGATACAGCACCGATGCCCAGGGGCAGATCCACCTGAAATACAGCGTAGCCATCACGGACCCCGACGGGCTGAGCGTTTACAGCGGAAGTCAGGAAGAGCACGGGGCACCTAAGACCGTCAAGCCGATCTCGATGCATTTCTCGCTCGACATTCCCGTATTCGCGCCTGCAGGCGTCTACGGCGTGCGCGTCGACGTCCACGACGACGTCAAGAACACCGACGGCAGGTTGACGGCGGGCTTCGTCGTGCAGGGCGAGCCGCTGCCGGCATCGAAGCAACTGGAGATCCGCGATCTGGCTCTCTCGGCGAGCGAAGGGGGCGCCCCTCTCGATCCGGCCGTGGTGTCGCCCGGGAGCACCGTCTATATGTCAGGCAACGTCGCCGGAATTCAATTCCGCGAGGATGCCATCGATTTCCAGCTTGCCTTCCAGGTGTTCGGCCCCGACGGCGAGAAGCTGTTCGACCGGCCGGACTTTCTCACCTTCAGCGACACGATCTCTTACCGCCCCAAGACCTTCTTTGTGCCCATCTCGGGCCATCTGAACCTGCCCTCGGATTTACCCAAGGGCAAATATACCGAGCGGTATATACTGACGGACAGGATCGGGGGGGCGAGCCGGACCTACGAGCTGCATTTCGAGGTGCGCTGAGCGCGGGCCTGTCGGCGTTACGGCTCCTCGATCGAGATGCGCATGGTTTCGTCGATGGAGAGCACGGGGCCGCGGCGGGTGTCGGCGGGCCGCGCACTGATGCGGAAGCCGTCCGCAGTGATCTCGATATCGTAGCGATATCCCCGGCGGCCGGATCCGATCGCATAAAGCTCCGGCGCCTGCCGCAGCTCCTCGAGCGCGGCGTATCGCCCGTTGGCCGCCAGGTATCGCCTTTCGGCCTGCGCGAGAGACAGAAGGTCGCTGCGGATCCCGATCAAGTCCACCTGGGCGACAACGGCGGCTCCCTCGGCCGGCGCGCGCAGTTGCGTCCGGTAGAGGTACCCGGCAATTCCGCCGGCCAGCAGTATGCTCAGGATTCCCAGCGAGGCCCGCATCGCGCGATTCCCTCCGTCGTGAAAGAAGTTCCGAAAATGCTTATCGGTACCTTGCACGGTCCGGAAGAATTCTTTTTGCTCCGGGAATGAGCGCGCTGCGCGACCGTCCGATCGCAGCCCGGCACGGCCTCCGGGCAGGCTCGCGAAAGCCCTTCCTCGGCACGCTCGGATTGCATATGCTTACCCGTTTTCGAGGGGCGTATCATGAAAGGCGCCGGCCCGAATCGGGCTTTCTGGAACCGCGACTTCGCGCTGGCTCTGGCCGGATACCTTTTTCTCTTCCTGAGCATCACGCTCTTCTATCTCTTCCCCCTCTTTCTCGACCGGTTCCACCCGACCAAGAGCCGCGTCGGGCTTATCATGGGGGTGCACAATCTGACGGCCATCCTGGTGCGACCCTTCTTCGGGCGCCTGATCGACGAACGCGGCGGCCGCAGGATAGCCCTGGGCGGAATCCTCTTCCTCGCGCTCGTGCTCCCGTGGTTTCACCTGATCGCCGGCGCCGGGATTCTGCCCCTGGCGCTGCGTGCCCTGACGGGCGCCGGCTGGGGAATCAGCATGACGGCGGCGCTCGCGCTGTGCTCCGATCTGGCGCCGCAGGATCGGATGGCTCATTCGCTGGGGATCATCGGACTGGCCGGCATCGTGGCGAGCGCCGTCGGTCCGATGCTGGCCGAAGAAATCGTACGGCATGCCGGCTACGGAGGCGTCTTCAACGCCGCCCTGGCGCTGCAAGTCGCCGCCTTCGGCTGCATGCTGGCGACGCGGGAGGCGCCCCGTCCAAACCTCGGCGCCGGACGATCCGGGCTGTTCGATTCCAGGACCTACCCCCTCGCGATTCTGGCGATCATCGCGGCCATGCCCATCGTTCACGGCGCCGTCCGGGGCGCGATCGTCAACTTCATCGCCCTCTTCGGCAGCAGCGCGGGGTTCGGCCGCATCGGCCCGTTCTTCGCGGTGTTTTCCGCGGCCGCCGTCCTCACCCGGCTGGGCATCGGCGATGTTTCGGACCGTTACGGCCGCAAGCAGGTGATTCTGCCGGCGGCGCTCCTGATCAGCCTCAATCTTTTCTGGATCGCCGGTGTCGAGAGCTACGGCGTCTTCATGCTCAACGGGTTCATCGCGGGCTTGGGCCAGGGACTGATCTATCCGGCGCTGTGCACTTACATGATCGACTTTCTCGGACGCGCGAACAAAGGCTATGCGCTCGGCCTGTATTCGGCCCTTTTCGACGTCGGCATGGGTCTCGGGTCGCCCTTTTTCGGCTGGATCTCAGATCTGGTCGGTTACCGCAGGATGTATGCGGCGGCAGGGGCGCTGCTCCTGCTGTCGACCGTGGTTTTCAGCGTCTATGCTCCGCGGACGGAAGCCGGCGCCGGTTCGGTGAGCGCCGTGGAACGCGGGCATTTCTGAAAGCGCGCCCTTGCCGCAAAGCGCACCGGCCCCGGATTGCCCTCAATTTATCCCTCCATCCGCCACAGCCGCTTCACGGCGGCGGCATCGGGGCCGTCATAGGCGATCCGCCCGCAATCGAGCGCGATGAAACGGCGGCAGAGGAGGCCGGCGAACTCCAGATCATGGGTGGCCACGAGCATGGCGGCTTCGAGCCGATCGAGGATGTGCGCGAGAGCGCGCCGGCCCGGCGGGTCGAGTCCCGCCGAGGGCTCGTCGAGCAGCAGCAGCGGCGGCCGCAGCGCCAGCACGCCGGCAAGCGCCACGCGCTGCTTCTCGCCGTGCGACAGGCGCGGGAGCGGCTTGCGTGCGAGCCGCCCGACGCCGAGTTCGTCGAGCAGCAGGCCCGCCTTTCGATAGGCTTGCGCGCGCGTCGCGCCGCGGCGCAGGAGGCCGAAAGCGGCATCCTCGAGTGCTTCGGGGAACAAAAGCTGATCCTCGGGTGCATGGAAAAGAAATCCGGCTTTTTCCCGGACTTCGGCCAGCGTGCTCCGGGTCACGCGGGTCCCGCAGACGCGGATAGCGCCTTCGTATCCCACCAGCCCCACCGCGGCCATGAGGAGCGTGGTCTTGCCCGAACCGTTCAGCCCCACGAGCGCCGCGCGCTCGCCGGCAGCCAGCGACAGCGTCACGCCCGCGAGCGCCGGCGGGGAATCACGCTCGTAGCGCACGATCACGTTCTCGAAATGGAGCGCCGGCTCCGCGCTCATCCGATCCATCCCAGGCGCAGCCCGGCGGCGATCGCCAGAACGGCGACAACGGCGATGATCAGCGCGGCGTCGGCCGCCCCGAGCGGCGGCGCGCCGAAGACGCGCAGGTCGGCCTCGGCATAACCCCGCAGTTCCATGGCCGCCGCCACACGTTCGGCACGGCCGATGATCCTGGGCAGCCAGACGCGCGGCAGCGCGGCCAGAATCGCCGTCGCCGTTTTTCCCCTGCCGGCCGCGCCGCGCACGGCGTAGGCGGCCGCCAGGCGGCGGGTTTCGTCGAGAAGTTCGCCCGTCTGGTGAAGGACCTGGACCACGATCGCCGTTACGGCGCGCGGCACACGGAGCGCCAGGAGGCCGCGGCGCAGGTCGCTCGGGCCGAGGGAGCTCGCCGTCGCCGCCGCGAGGAACATCCCGGCCATGCCGTGCAGGAAGACGTCCCAGGGGGCGCCGGCCGCGCTCGCCGGGAAGGCTTGGGCCGTTGCATCCGGCCGCTCCATCGCGAGCAGGGGCACCAGGAGGAAATAGGGGAGAAACATCGCCAGGCCGAGCAGAGCGAACGATCCCGCCGCCCGTCGCGGGATGCCGCAGGCCCCGGCCCAGGCGAGCGTCACCGCGGCGATGAAGGCCGTGCCGGTGGCGCTGTCGGCAGGAGCGGTCATGCAGGCCGCCACGAGCAGCGCACCGGCCAGAATCCGGCCCTGGGGCGCGAGCGCGGCCGCCGGACCGCGGCCGCGGCCCCACAGGTCGTGCGCGAAATGCGCCATCATCCCTCCGTGCTCACCTTGCCCGCGGGGCGTCCACGCCGCGGCCGTCGCGCGCGGCGGTCACAAGGTAGCGCTCCCGGTCGTCGATCGCCGCCCGCACGCGCAGGCCGCAGCGCGCCAACAGCTCCGCCGTTTCGCCCGCCGGCGGCAGCAGATCGCGACCGATCGGGCCGCCGGCCGCGGCGTGAATTTCGTTGATCCTGCCGCGGGCTGCGGCATGCCAGATGTGCAGCGTGCCGCCGGGCTTGAGCACCCGCAGGATCTCGGCGGCGGCCGCTTCCCGGTCGTCGATGTGGGGCCACGCGGAAAAACAGATCACCCGGTCGAAGGATGAATCCCGCAGGGGAAGATCCCGGACATCGGCGACATGCCACTCGACTCTGGGGTCGCGGATCTTGCGGCGCGCCGCCGCGATCATCCGGGGAGCGATGTCGATCGCCGTGACCCGTCCCTCCGGCGAGAGGCGCTCCAGGAGAGCCCGGGTAAGGTTTCCGGTCCCGCAACCGACGTCGAGGATCCTCTCATCCGGGTGCACGCCGAGCTCTTCGATTCCGCGGGCCAGTTTGCCGGACAACTCCTGCAGATCCTGGCGCGCGTCCCATTCGTCCGCGATGGCGTCGAAAAAGGCCGCCTTGCCTGCGCCGGCAGTCCGCTCGGGAGCCTGCGCAGCGGCCCGACGGCGCCCGTGCCGCAGCCGCGCCACCGGCGGCACGACCGCGAGCATCAGAACGATTCCCGGCCATCCCGAGAGGATGGACAATCCGGCCATGAAGCCGGCGGGAAGGCCGATCAGCCGGGAGAAGGCATAGACGAGCGCGACATACAGCGCGCGCCCGCAACAGAGGACCGGCAGGAGAACCAGCCGCTCGTCGGCCTGCCGGCGCAGGCGCAGCACGCCGGCGATGAGCGCCGCCATGAACGCGAGCTCGAGCGCCATGAAAAGGGCGACCGGCGGATAGAGAGGCGGCATGCCGGTCAGCGCGGCGGAAAGGAGCGGCACCACGGCGGCCGTCGCCGCGGCGGGCAGCGGCGGCACGAAAAAGGCCAGCGTCACGAGCGGCAGGTACATGGGCATGAACACGTGCCCGAGGCGCACCAGATGGAAGAGCACGGGAAGGAGCAGGGCCGCGGCGCCGAAGGCGCCGCAGTAAGCGAGCTCGCGTGCCGTCCAGCGGCCGCGCGCGGGCGCATCAAGTAACACGATATCCATTTTCGTAACAACGCCATTCTAGATGCCGCCGCCCGGCCTGTCAAGGCGCGGAGGATGGGCGCGGGCAAGGGACGGCGTTGCGCAGCATGCGGGCGGCGCGCGGGCCGACGGTCACTCCGGGACCGGGCCGGGATGGGTCAGGACCAGCCGGCCGTGCTGGACGCCCTTGAAGCTCAGCAGCCGGTCGGCGAACTTCCGGGCCTCCGACGCGCGTCCCCTCAGGATGACGACCTCGAGGCAGTTGTGGTGATCGAGATGCACGTGCGTGGCGGCCAGCACGCGGCCCCGGTAGCGGTGCTGGGCGGCGACCAGCTTCTCGGTAAGCCCGGGCCGGTGATGATCGTAGATCAGCGTGAGGGTGGCGACGACGACCCGGTCGGATGCGACCTCCTCCTCGACGAACCAGGCTCGCACCAGGTCGCGGATCGCTTCCGAACGGCTGCCGTAGCCTTTGCGTGCGACCAGTCGATCGAACTTTTCGAGCAGCCGGCGCTCGAGCGCGATTCCCGTCCTGACCAGGGTCGACATGCGCAATCTCTCCGCACGGGCGGCGCCCGGCCGTGCTATTGTACAACGGAGTTTCGGTGACAGGCTACTCAACCCCGAAACTCCCGAGCGAGGCACGCGCCATGCATGCGAGCGTATGGTGGATCGGCATCGCGGCGGCCGCGGCGGCTGCGGCGCTGCTGCCCGCCCGTTACATGACGAGCATGCCCGGCAGGTCGTACCGCGGCCCCGCGCCGCCCGCCGGCGATGAAGAAAGGATTCTGCGCGCCGGGCTCGAAGCCCACGTGCGCGCCCTGGCCGGGGAGATCGGCGAGAGGAACGTCTACCGCTACGAGGCTCTGCAAGCCGCCGCGGAGTATATCCGCAGGGCGCTGACGGAATACGGCTACGAGGTTCACGAACAGGTTTTCGCCGCCGGCAGGTGGCGGGTCGAGAACCTCGAGGCCGTGCTTCCCGGCGACGGGGAGTCCGCCGAGAGCGTCGTAATCGGGGCGCACTACGATACGGCCGTCGGTTCGCCGGGCGCCGACGACAACGCCAGCGGCGTGGCGGCGCTGCTCGAGCTGGCGCGCACGGCGCGCATGAAGCCGGCGCGCCGCACGCGCCGCTTTGTTGCGTTCGTCAACGAGGAGCCCCCGTTTTTCATGACCGGCGCCATGGGCAGCCGCGTCTATGCGCTGCGCGCCCGGGCGCGCAAGGAGCCGATCGCCGCAATGCTCTCGCTGGAAGCGATCGGGTACTTCTCGGACGCTCCGGGCAGCCAGAAGTATCCTTTCCCCGTCAATTTCTTCTACCCGAAGACCGGCGACTTCATCGGGTTCGTGGGCAACCTGTCGTCGCGCTCGCTGGTGCGCAGGGTGACAGGCATCTTCCGTGAACACGGCCGCCTGCCCTCCGAGGGCATCGCGGCGCCCGCGGCGATACCGGGAATCTCCTGGTCGGACCACCGATCCTTCTGGAAGGAAGGCTATCCGGGGGTCATGGTGACCGACACGGCGCTGTACCGCAATCCGCATTACCATGCGCCCAGCGACACGCCCGACAGTCTCGACTACGAGCGGCTGGCGCGCGTGGTTGCGGGTTTGGATGCCGTGCTGGACGACCTGGCTTCGGTGACCGGCGTCGCAACCTCGAAACCCGCGAGCGGCGGGCCCGTAAGGTCAACGGCCTGATGACCTATGACCGGGCGATGATCAAAATGGACGCCGAGCGGATCAGCGCCGCCAACCGCCGGGTGTACGGCGCCATACCGCCGGGGCAAGCTTCGCTCAAGCGCTGAGCCGTGGAGGGCATTGCCGGGCAGGACAGGTCATTTGGGGGGGAAACGGAACGAGTCAACCCTCCTTCAGCCCCCCGCCGCACGGCGCATCTCAGGGCCTTCCACTCGCCGCGGCATTTCTCAGTTCTTCGAGAATCGCTTCGAGTCCTTTATCCTCGTAGAGACCGAGCATGCGCATCGCGATCATCCTGGCGCCCTCCCGCCGGGCTTTGATGATCTTCGCGAGACCCCTTTCATCCGGCCCCCACTGCTCGCCGTCGGCAAAGAGGACAAAGTCGATCTTCCCCTCGATCGCGACGATGGCATCCGCATCGCCGACGGTGATTTCGGTTCCCGAAGACTTCACCGTGAGGAAAGCATCGGGCGGCAGCTTCTGAAGGCTCCCGAGCTTGTCGACAATGGCATCGGGTCCCGGAATCACCCTGCCGGAAGCGCAACGGGCGATCCAGGCAACCACGCACGCATCGATTTCCCTGGTCGTGCCGTTTCTGATCAGAAGCCGGAATTCGCTCGCCCGGGAGGCGGTCAAGTTCTCGGCCCCCGCAGAAACCACTTCCAGGCCTGGGTAAACCTGGGCGCCCGCCCAGGTTTCGAGGCAGGCCTCCGGGCAGCCCGCCAGCCCCACCAGCATCGCCAGAATGGCAAAGCACTGCATCTCTTGCTTCCCTTTAAGGTCACAGCCGGGCCGCTCGACCGGCAGAGGGTCTTCGGCGGTCGGTCCTGTGCCCCTTGATCTCGCGCCTTGGTATCGCCACCGAAAGCGACAGACCGCCGGCCCCGATTACGCCGATTTCGTCGATATCGCTTGTCCGACTATGATGATTTTGTCCCGTCCCCCCCGTGAGTCAAGCGCTTGCAAAGCGCCGGCTTGCCGGCCGCGCTTCGGTTTCCGCCGTGCGCGAGCATGTTCCGCGGCCGCGGCCCTGGCGCTACGACCCGCCGGCCGGAGGATTCTCGCCGCCGGAGTCATTCGTGCGCCCGCGCCGCCGGGCCGGCTCGCCCCCGAGCCAGCCGTTGCGGCGGAAGTACCAGAGAAGGGAGAGAGTGAGCACGGCCATAATCGACAGGGCGAAGGGGTAGCCGAAACGCCATTTCAGTTCCGGCATATTCCAAGGCGAGACCTCGGTGTCGAAATTCATGCCGTAGATGCCCGCGATGAACGACAGCGGTATGAAGATGGTGGCGATGATCGTCAGGACCTTCATGATCTCGTTCAGCCGGTTGCTCATGCTCGACAGATATACGTCCATCAGTCCCGTGGCCACCTCGCGGTAAGTCTCCACGAAGTCCAGAATCTGGATCGTGTGGTCGTAGCAGTCACGCAGGTAAATGCGGGTTTCCGGGGCCACCAGGTCGCTCGGTTCGCGCTGCAGTATTCCCAGCGCCTCGCGCAGGGGCCATATGGAGCGGCGGATGGCGAGCAGGTTGCGCCTGGCTGCGTGGATCGCCTGCACCTGGGCCCGCTGCGGCTTCGCGACCACCTCGCCTTCCAGGGCTTCCAGCCTTTCGCCGAACTCCTCCAGGATGGGGAAATAGCCGTCGATGATCACGTCGAGCAGGCAGTAAGCCAGGTAATCGGGGCCGCGCGAGCGCAGGACGCCCGCTCCCTTGCGCAGGCGCTCACGCACGGTCTCGTCCCTGCCGCCACGGGACTCCTGGAAGGTCAGGACGAAGTCTCTGCCGATGAAGATGCTGTTCTGTTCCGTTTCCAGCCCGTGGTTCAGGCGCGCTTCGCGCGCGACCAGGTACAGGTAGTCCTCGTATCGCTCGACCTTGGGGCGCTGGTGCGTATGCAGGACATCCTCGAGCGAGAGCGGGTGAAGGCCGAAGCGCCGGCCGACGGCGGCGATCACCTCGGCATCCCCCAATCCCTCGACATTCACCCAGACCAGCGGGTATTTTCCGAGAAAGTCGTCGAGCAGCTCGGTCTTTTCCGACTGCGCCTCGTGCAATGTATCGGGGCCGATGCCGCACGCGCGGATGAGCGGCTTGAGCGCGGACGGGTCGGCCACCAGGGTGCCGGGCGCGGCGCCCGGCGGGGTGCGCTTGATGGGCAGGTCGGACCGGCGCCTCCGGGCGCGGCTTTTGCGGGACATGGCTTCACCTCCGGCGGGCAATCATGGCACGTTCCCGGCGCCGAGTCGAGCGCGGGCGCGCCGCCTCAGGATCGGTCGCGCGGGCACAGGCGCTCGAGATCGCCGCGCATTTTCGCCATGTATTCGTTGACGGCCGCGGCGTCGGACATGATCATGTCGAGCTGGCGCGTATGGATGACAAGGTAGCCGACCACCTTGAGGCGCCCGCGCATGAATTCCTGGTCCCTCGCCTCGAGCCTCGAGAAAACCGCGTCTCCCCGGACGTCCACGCGAAATCCGTAATCTTCCAGGATGCTTCCGATCAGCACGACGCGCGTCTGCCGGCGGTGGTAGTCGGCGGCCCCTCCCTGGAACTGGAAGCTGATGTAATTCTCGGGAGTTCTTTCCCCGACCAGCGCCTCGACCACGGAGAAATGGAAGCCGAAGCGCGATTGCAGGCTGCAGAAATTCCTGGCGATCATGAAGTAGTTGCGCTGGGCGTAGGGTGCAGCGGCTGCCGGATCGAGGCCCGGGTTGACCGTCGCCTGGAACATCACGGCCACGAGTCCCTTGGGATCGATCGGCGGCGGCCCCGGCCACGGCACGGCCATCATCCCCTCCCACAGGGCCAGCATGGGAATGGATACGATATTGTCCAGGGTGACGTACTTGCCCTCGACCTCCTCGCGGAAGCCGTCGTCGAGATTGATCACCCAGAGCTGCATGGGCACGTCGCTCACCAGTTGCTTGCTCGCGCGCTCCTGGAAGCGGTGATCCTTGCCGAAGCGGAACATCTCCTCGACCGATTTTTCGTGGGCGAAGCGCGTGATGTCGTGGAGCGTGCGGCAGCGCTCCGCCCTGAATTCCGGGGCATCGGGATCGAGCAGGTTCAGGGGAAGGATATGGCGGGACACTTCCTTGAGCGCCTGCAGGACCGGGCTGCCTTCCATCAGGTTTCTGATCTTTTCCTCGCCCGCGAGCAGCGACTCGACTTTGCCCGCATAGATCCTGCAGCCGTCGGCGTCCACGGTCACGAGGTTTCCCTCCCTCAGCAGGGCCGTCGCTCCCGGGACGCCGAAGAGGGCGGGGACGCCGAACTCGCGCGCCACGTTGGCGAGGTGGCAGGTGACGCTTCCCTGCTCCGCCACCACGGCGGCGGCCCGGCTCAGCAGGCTGGCCCATTTGGGGAGCGCCTGGGAGGTCACGAGCACCGCGCCCTGCGGAAACCTGAGGATGTCGGCATCGCGCCTGGCATGGAATACAGGCCCGCAGGCGGCTCCCGGGCCTGCGGTCACGCCTCCGGACACGAGCGCCGGTTCCGGAGCGGCGCGGCGTGCCAGCCGCCGCGACCAGCGCCGCTCGGGCGCAAGCGCCGCGAGCGGGCGGCATTGCAGGATGTACATGGTCCCGTCGGCGGCCAGCGCCCACTCGATATCCTGCGGGCAGCCGTAGTACTCTTCCAGGCGCAGGGCTACGGCGGCGAGTTCGAGCGCCTGATCGTCCGTGATGGAAGGCCGGCGGCTCTCTTCCCCGGTGAGATCCACGCGTGCGAGCCCCTCGCCGGCGGCGGGAACCAGCTTGCGCTCCTTGACCCGGATCTCCTTGCCCAGGATTGCGGGCGGCTGCGAGCGGGCGACCAGGAACAGGTCGGTGCCGGTGCTCGCATCCACGACCGCCTTGGGCAGGCCCGGGGCCGCGTTGATCAGCACGGCGTCCTCGCGGGCACCCAGGGGATCGCGCGAATAGATCACGCCTCCGGCGGCGGCATCGATCATCGCCATGCACCCCACGCACATGACGACGTCCTCGTCCCTTATACCGCGGTGGAAGCGGTAGGCGATCGCCTGCGGCGTGTACTTGCCGGCCACGATCTCCTTGTAGGCCTGGACGATGTTTTCCGGGCTCACGTTCAACTGCGACACGTATTGCCCGGCGAATGTGGTCCCCCCGGCATCCTCCCCCAGGGCGCTGCTTCTCAGGGAAACCTTGACCCCCTTGCCTTTGCGTTCTTCGAGGCGCGCGTAGGCTTCCAGGATGGCGGATTCGACATCCGCAGGCACGGGCGAGCGGATGATCAACTGCCGTATGTCGGCGCTGAGCGCGTATACCTGGTCCTCGGGCGCGGCCTGGAAGCGCCGGTCGATCTCGGCCTGCAGGTCGTTGTGCTCCATGAATCGCTGATAGGCGAGTGCGGTCACGGCGAAGCCGTCGGGCACCGGGATATGCAGGCGCGAGAGGATCTCTCCCAGGTTGGCCATCTTGCTCCCCACCTCGTCGGCCATCTCCCTGCCGACTTCCCGGAGCGGGACGACCAGGCGGCCGGTGCGCGGGAGCTGCCTGGAGGCCAGGATCGCCTGGATGTCGCGCTGGATTATCTTGAAGCGGTCATGCAGGCGCCGGTACCGGCCGGGCGCGAGCTGATCCAGATTCCGGATGATCTGCATGACGCTGACGGTC
>Ga0129301_1000883_pt1 | contig 15692 bp, 16 predicted proteins | sample ConPoolayeHmetaG_FD_94489 | JGI IMG/M metagenome (GOLD analysis project Ga0129301, IMG submission 94489) | Hot spring microbial mat communities from California, USA to study Microbial Dark Matter (Phase II) - Cone Pool mat layer H metaG ...
ATGTGTGAGCTTGTTATGGTTTATTAAAATTCTTAGTGGTTTCGATTCAGATTTAGAACAAAAGCCAGAAAAAATATTCAAACAAGAAAAACATCTAGCAGCAACTGTATTGAATTATTCAGATGTCACGGTTCATTTTCTGAAGAATCTAAAGCGTTGAGGCTCTTTGTTGTTCTTTGCTTGCGTATACATTTCGAAAAGTTCATAGTTTGTGCCGCAACATTTACATTGGACATAGGGGCGATTTTGTCTCATTCCAAACCAAAAGCCTTCTTTTGAACTGCATTTTGGGCATGTGCTGAGGCTGTTGTATGCAGCTTCTATTTCTTGAAAATTCATGGCTTCTCCGTTCTCAATAGTAATAAGTGCTATTTTGAGATTTAGTATTTTTGGTTTAATTATATCTATGTGGAAAGCAATTTATCTCTGGAAAACTATTGTTGATAACGGTCTGCCTTGACTATAAAAGTTCGTATGTTTACTGTTGGCGGTTTGCTCACTAATTGTTATGTTGTTTGGTGTGAGAAGACAAAAGAAACCATAATTGTCGACCCTGCTTTCGATACAGCGCTAGAAGCCGATGAGATTTTCAGATTTATTGAGGACAGTTCGCTTAAGCTTAGGTTTATTGTAAACACGCACGGTCATCCAGACCACACGTGTGGAAATGCATTAGTTAAGGAGAAGTATCGCACACCAATTTTGATTCATGAGGCTGATGCACACTTGCTGGGAGAAACGGGTAGAAGACTTGCTCAGTTTTTTGGCTTCAGCAGTTCTTCGCCATCCGCTGACGTGCTTCTTCAGAACGAGGATTTGGTGAGATTTGGCAATTCTACGCTGAAAGTTTGGCATACTCCGGGACATACTCGCGGAGGCATTTCGCTTGTTGGTGAAAAAGAGGTTTTCACTGGTGATACGCTGTTTGAAGGTTCTATTGGAAGAGTGGATTTTCCTGAAAGCTCAGAGGAAGACATGAAGAGTTCATTGCTAAAATTGGTGCGTTTGCCTGATGAGTTTATCGTTTATCCTGGACATGGGTTAACAACAACTATTGGCAAAGAAAAGCGTTTAAATCCTTTTTTACAATAAGTTGATATTGTGCTCTCTGAGAGCTCTAGATCCCCTCTATATATAGACTGGAACGTAAATTGAATTTTGTCTAGTTGCTGACTGGAAGTTGGCGAGTTTCTTTTTCGAAAGTTATAAATCTTGAATAGGCTTGAAACGTTTATGGAGGTTTGGCTGTGACTTGTTATTTTAGGCATCTTCAAGAGGTTTTTAAGAAAGCTGGAATCAATGTCACCAGTGAGAACAAAAGGGAGATTGACAAGATTATTCATAGCATTGTGGCTACGAGCTACAAGGATTGTCCTGCCACTTGGAGAGAGGTGAAGAAGAGAATAGCTGAGGATGAGGAAGGGTTTACTGCTAAGCTGAAGGCAGAATGGAGTAAACGTGTATAACGGATAGGCTTATGCTTTTTCTGTATTGCAAATTCATAATCGTTATCCGTTAGCAAATATAAAATTGCATTATATGACTAGCTACACCAAAACGCTAGCTTATTCTCTGATAATTGCAATAGCTTTTTTCATTCTTATTCGTTCTGCGCAAGCAACGGTTTCCACGTTCACCGTGGGCAGTGGTAAGATTGTTACTCAACCTCTAAATCTTGCAGTTGAAGACCACGTTGTGATAAAAGTCACGGTTGTTGGGCAATCTGACAGTTTAGGGTTTAGCATTATTTGTCCAAATGGGACGGTTAGAGACTTTGGCAAGATAGGCTATTTTAGTTTCAGTTTCGTGTGCACCGAAGATGGTGATTATATTTTGCGCTTTTCAAACTTGGAATCTTCTGAAAAACTGGTTACATTAAATTATGAGATTCAACACTACATTTTCGGAATCCCTCAGATGCTGTTTCTAGTAATAATAATTGTTGTAGTGTGCGCTGCAGCTATTGCTGTTTTCATATTTATGGGAAAACCTAGATGAAACATATCGCGGCAAGTGTAAATCATTTTATACTCATCCACTTCTAATATCGAAGCTAGTGAATAGTATGCTTGTCACGAACAAGGATTTGATGGTTCCAGCTCGAAAGAAAGCCTATGCAGTTGGAGCCTTCAACATAAACAACCTTGAAACGGTTCTCGCCGTTGTCGAGGCTGCATTGGAAGAGAAGTCTCCAGCTATCGTTGCGGTTACTCCAAGCGCAATAAAATATGGCGGTTTAGTCTACTTATCAAAGCTTGTGAAGACTGCTGCGGAATCTGTGCCGGCGCCCTTGTCTTTGCATCTTGACCACGGAGAAGACTTTGAAACTTGTGATAAATGCGTTGCTGCTGGCTTCACCTCGGTGATGATTGATGGCTCGCATTTGAAGTTTGAGGAGAACATTGCCTTAACGAAGAAAGTCGTGGAAATAGCGCATCCAAAAGGCGTCTCCGTTGAGGCTGAGCTTGGAAGATTGGCTGGCGTTGAGGAGAAAACTGTTGAAGAGAAAGAGGCAATCCTCACCGACCCTGACTCTGCAAAAGAGTTTGTTGAAAAAACTGGGGTTGATGCGCTTGCAGTTGCTGTTGGCACATCTCACGGAGCATACAAGTTCAAGGGCGAAGCAAAACTCGACTTCGAAAGACTAAGACTCATCAGCCAAAAAATTAGCATACCGCTAGTTTTGCATGGAGCCTCAAGCGTGCCACAGTGGATAATCGAGAAAGCCAGCAAATATGGCGCAGAACTCGCAGGCGCAAAAGGAATTCCAGAAGAGCACATCAAAAAAGCCATAACATTGGGAATAGCGAAAATAAACATCGACACGGACCTGCGCCTAGCGTTCACAGCAACAGTCCGCGAAGTCTTAACAAACTCTCCAAAAGAATTCGACCCGAGAAAGATTTTGGGTCCGGCAAAAGAAGCTATGAAAGAAGTGGTTAAAGGCAAAATGCGATTGTTTGGAAGCTCTGGAAAAGTCTAAGGAGTGAAAAATGCCTTGAAAGTTGGTGTTTTAAGCGGAGGCGGAGATGCTCCGGGAATCAACGCTGTGATAAGAGCCATTGTCAGGAAGGGCATTCAAAACTATGGCTACGAGATTGTTGGAATAAAGGACGGTTGGCATGGGCTTCTAGAAAATGAGTACTTGCCACTTGACTTAAAATCTGTTTCAGGAATCCTTCCTCGAGGAGGCTCAATTCTCGGGACTTCGAGAACAAACCCGTTTAAGCATGAAAATGGACCTGAAAGAATACTGAAAAACGCTAAAAAAGCTGGAATTGGAGCGGTTATCGCTATTGGCGGTGATGACACTTTAAGCGTCGCCCACAAGATGGGTCAGCTTGGGTTGAAATGTGTTGGAGTGCCAAAAACCATTGATAACGACTTAGCTGAAACAGACTACACTTTCGGTTTTATGACTGCTGTTGCCATCGCAACAGAAGCGCTTGACAGGCTTCACACAACCGCAGAGACACATCACAGAGTTATGATTCTTGAAGTCATGGGACGATACACAGGCTGGATTGCATTAGGAGCCGGTCTAGCAGGTGGAGCCGACATCATTCTAATTCCAGAAAAGCCTTTCAGCATCAATGAAGTCTGCAAATATATCAGGCGAAGACAGAAGCGTGGCAGAAACTTTAGCATAATTGTCGTAGCTGAAGGCGCCAAGCCAAAAGGCGGAGCAGAGATTGTTTACAGCGAAAGTGTCGATGAGTTTGGGCACATCCGCCTCGGAGGCATCGGGTATTATCTTGGAAAAGAGGTTGAAAAGCGCTTAAACATCGAGACTCGTGTTGTGGTTCTTGGGCATCTTCAGAGGGGAGGTTCTCCAACGCCTTTTGACAGAATTTTAGCTACAAGGTTCGGTATAGCTGCTATCGATTTGGTGCACAAGAAGAAGTTTGGAAATATGGTAGCCTTCAAAGCAAACAAAATGACCTATGTTCCGCTTGAGAAGGTTATTGGCAGACGGAAGAAAGTGGACTTGGAGCTTTACGACATAGCCAGCGTGTTCTTTGGCTAAGCTAGGTTGCAAGCACATCTGCAAGCTTTAGCAGGCTTAAATCCAGAGGCTTTTCAGTTTCGCATGACTTCTGAAGATCTATGCTCGTTATTTTGCCATTCTGCAGTCCAACAATTCTGTTTTCCTGCTCTTTCGAAAGAAGCTTAACAGCTTTTTCTGCGAATAGGCTTGCTAATAGCCTGCTTCTTGCGGTTGGGCTTCCGCCTCTCTGAGCATAACCCAGAACGCTAAGTCTTGCTTCAGTTCCAGTTTTTTGCTCAATTTCTTTTGCGAGCTTGCGTGTGTCGCCTATTCCTTCTGCAGCAACTATTATTCCAGACTTCTTTCCCTTCTTCATGTTTTCTTTGATGGTCTTGAAGATTTTGTCTTTATTGTATTTTACTTCTGGAACCAAAATCGTCTCTGCACCCACTGTTAAGCCTACCGTTGACGCTAGAAAGCCTCGCGTTCTTCCCATAACTTCAACAATGAAGACCCTTTCGTGTGAGACGGCTGTGTCTCGAATCTTGTCTATTTCTGCAACAGCCGTGTTCACAGCCGTGTCGAAGCCTATGGTCTCGTCTGTTCCGTAAACGTCGTTGTCGATTGTCGCTGGAACACCTATTATAAGCGTTTCAGTTTTTCTGCTAAGCTCTAATGCGCCTTTGAATGAGCCGTTTCCGCCGATGACAATTAACCCATCCACTTTATTCTTAGCGAGAGTTTCGACAGCTTTCATTATTCCTTCTTTTTTCCTGAACTCTAAGCATCTTGAAGTAAGTAGGATTGTTCCACCTAGATTGATTATGCCACCTACCATTCTAGGAGTTAAAGGTCTAGAAGTGTTCGTGATTAAGCCTTCCCAGCCCTTCTCGAAACCCAGAACCTCAAACCCCTCTAAGCAAGCTATACGCGTGGCTGCACGTATAGCAGCATTCATTCCAGGCGCATCACCACCACTCGTAACAACGCCTATCTTCTTCAATAGCCATCCCGTTCTACACGTTTGATTCTAGTTGCTTACATGTTTTTCTACGGATTTAAAACAAAGCGAATAAACTGCAATAAAGTTATTATTGTATGGAAACTTATTTAAGCAATGTTGTAACTTTTTTTAAAGGTTCTAGGTGAGAAGGCAAAATTGGAGCTTGACGACCCGCATGGAAGCGCTCCATTGATGCGGTGCCTACAGATGAACAGAAAAACATCAGAGGGCGCATGGGATGAAGCATACCAGCGTTCCCGACCGCTGCAAAACCAAACAAAAACTTACTCTAGAGGCTGCTTTTTCAAACCTTGCTATTTCTAAGACATTCCACCCAGCGGTTCAGCAGCGTTGTTGCCAATTTTACTTTTATGCGTTTGGCACTGCTTGCAATGGAGGCTGCTAGCTTATGCCTTCCACGGCAGATTCCAAAATGTTCAGCAAGACATTCAAAGAAGCCTTAATAGCGTTTGCATTCGATTTCGGAGGAATATTTGCTGGTTTTATAGTTGCCTATCAACTAAACGTTTTCGAACGATTTCCTTGGGCTATTGCAGTTTATCCCGCAGTGTTAAGCGCCAGAGGCATGATAAGCGGCTTGTTCAGCGGGCGCCTAGGCACAGCACTGCACGTCGGCACTGTCAACACCAAAATTTTTGGGAATACAGAGAATTTTTACATGTTGTTCAAGGCTATGGTTGTTGTGACTTTAGAAACCAGCATCGCAATGAGCTTGTTTTCTTTTCTTTTCGGCTCCTTTTTCTGGGGAATATCGATTGCTGATTTTTCTGCTATTCTTGCGGTGATAACTGCGACCATGACTTTAGGCTTGATTCTTTCGCTTTTCACAATAATTGTATCATTCACCACTTTCAAAAAAGGCTTAGACCCAGATGTTATAGAGTACCCAATTATGTCCACAGTTGCGGACATATTTATTACAATCTGCTATGCGATTACACTAAATCTCTATTTGCTGTTCAATTATGCTGTTGCCTTCATTGGGCTTGTAAACGTGATATTGGCTCTTTATATTCTATCTAAAGACATTCGCAAGGAAGGCTTCATCAGAACCATCAAAGAATCTTTACTTACGTTAATCTTCGTAGCTTTCATCGTCAACGTTACTGGAACAATTCTTAAGAACATAAGTTTAGGAGACATGAGAGAAATATACACGGTTTATCCTGCTCTAATCGATACGGTTGGCGATGTTGGTTCTGTAGTTGGGTCAACTGCCACAACGAAACTTGCCTTAGGCTTGCTTAAGCCTTCTTTTCATGCCCTTCGTGATCATGCTATTCAAATTTTCGGTGCTTGGCTAGCATCAATAATCATGTTTGTACTCTTCTCAGCCGCTTCCTTGACCATTAACGGTACATTTACGCCAAACGCATTCTTAAGTTTCACTGCTCCCTTGCTGATAACAAACATCATCGCTGTAACCGCAATTATCATAATATCATTCGGTATTTCCATCATAACTTTTCAGAAGGGGCTAGACCCAGACAACTTTGTCATTCCTATAGAGAGTTCTCTTGCAGACAGCATAACCTCAACCGCTTTACTAATTGCGTTGTTCTTGGTTGAATCAATATAAGAGAATAAAAGATAAAGTTAAAAGATTCTTTACTAATAATCATGCCAGAGAGATTGACATTATGCATCGATTGGGAAAGATAAAGTACAAGCCCATACCTGCAAGAGAACTGCTCACAGAGATGAAAAATCTCTCCGAACTCATGATCGATTTAGCCTACTCCGCCGCTTTATTCAACGACAAAGAGCTGGCTGAAGATGTTCTAGAACTTGAGACTCGTGTTGACACGGCAGCCTACTTGCTGGAAATGACGATTATGATAGCAGCAAGAGACGCTGAGGATGCTGAAGCGTTAACTGGAGTTTCTATGGTGGCATCTGCAACAGATAAAATCTCAGATGCTGCCGCTGACATCGCTGCTATAGTTACACAGAACATAGGGGTTCACCCAATCGTAAGCGAAATTTTTCAGAAAGTTGAAGAACGCCTAACAAGAGCAAAGGTGGCAGATACCTCGCAGTTTGTTAACAAAAGCTTAGGCAAGCTTGACTTAGCACCTAGCATGGGTGTTGACATAATTGCTATTTGCAGAAACAGAGACTGGATAATAAACCCGAAGGAAACAGACTCCCTCAAAAGCGGAGACATTCTTATCGCTCGCGGAAGCCCTTCCGGCATCTTGAAATTCAAAGAACTTGCAGAAACAAGACAGCCGCCACCATGCACTAGTGAAATATCATGTGAGCCAAAGAAGCAGTTTGAGGAGATTGTTGAGCACTTTGTTGAGCTCAAAGACACATCCGAGCTGATGATGGACCTAGCTTATTCTTCGCTCCTGTTTAACAATAAGGAATTGGCGGAAGAAGTGCAGAAGCTTGAAGAGTACGTTGATAAATTGCACACGGATTTTGAGTTGCTGGTCTTGTCAAGCGAGATGGGGAAAGAAGAAATCAGAGGCTTCCTTGGGTTAATAAGGTTAGGTGTTGTAACTGAAAAAATAGCTGACGCTGCAGCGGAAATCGCTGAAGTTGTCCTAAGAGGCATAGAACCGCATCCAATACTGAAACTTGTCATCGAAGAGGCAGAAGAAACCATCACATATGCTCATGTAACTGAAAAATCAACACTAGCAAATAAAACGCTACGAGAAGCACGGTTTCCTGAAGAAACAGGCATGTGGGTTCTCGCCATAAGGAGAGGCGACAAATACATCAGACCTAAACCTGACTTGAAAATTGAAGCTGGAGACACGATAATTGCCTCGGGCTACGCTGAAGGCGAAGAAGACCTGAAAAAACTGGCAGCGCCGTAATCAACCACCGCACTATAAGTGTCTGAGGTACCTACTCTAAGCTTTTGAAAGTCTAAATCGAAGGCTCTCTAGGCTAACGGGATATGGTGAGTCATGGAAACAACTTTCCTTTCAAGCTTCTATATGCCATAACCCGCATTGTCGTTGGTCGGGGTAAAGTTTTATAGTTTATGTGTTCAAACACTCTTTGGCGGTGGGTCTTAGGCGGGGGGCTAGGGGTCCCCTGAACCGTAAACCCTCTACAGGACGGGCTGACAGCGGAGGATGAGACGTCAAAGGCTGCTTAAACCCTCACTTCCGAACCGTTGACTATCCGTCCCTTGGGGCTGGCGGACGCTGAGCCTCTTCCGTAGGGAAGAAAGCTTCAACGTTCACCAGGCGAAACTGGCTAGGCTCGGGAGAGAGCAACCTAAGTCTGGACGTTCAGCGCTCAAGGGGGTGCGGGTACGAGCGTAGGGCATGAGGGAAAGGCAGAGTCTAGGCGTCAAACCTCCGTGACTCACCGCCTTTTAAAAACTTCTCACCCCAAAACAAACTTCACAAAATCCATTTTTCCAAGCACATATTCATATAAAACCTCAAAAAGCAAGTTTTCTCTAGACATATGAAGCCTAATAACTGTGAAATGTTGAAATCTAGAGAGAGCTAAGCCGCATTAGCTGATTTTCAAACCAAAAGCATGATGCACCTATATATGAGGGGGTTAAAAAACCGTCCTTAGACTTTCATAACCATTCAGAACAAATTCTTTTATCTTCTACAGAATAGTTTATACTCGCTGGTGAGAGCTGTTGAGCTTTGAAGAAATCCGTCATCGCAAACAGCAGTGGGAAAAAGAAACTGTCCAAAAAAGCTTTGACAAACTTCCAGAAAAAGGCTTGTATAAAACAAGCTCCGAAACTACAGTAAATCGTCTCTATACTCCTGACGATATAGCTGATTTCGATTACTTAAATGATCTAGGCTTTCCAGGCGAATATCCCTTCACGCGTGGGGTTTATCCAACCATGTATAGGGCGCGATTGTGGACGATGCGCCAATATGCAGGCTTCGGCACTGCAGAACAAACCAACAAGCGCTTCAAATATTTGCTAGAGCATGGGCAAACAGGTTTAAGCGTAGCCTTTGACTTTCCGACACAAGTAGGTTATGATTGCGACCATCCGATGGCAAAGGGTGAGGTTGGAAAAGTAGGAGTATCCGCAAGCTCACTGCGTGATATGGAGATTCTTTTTGATGGTATTCCACTTGACAAAGTCACGACAAGCATGACGATAAACGCTCCTGCAAACGTGCTCTTGGCAATGTACATACTTGTTGGACAGAGGCAAGGTGTAGACCAAGCAAAGCTGGGAGGAACAGTCCAAAATGATGTTCTAAAGGAATATGTTGCCAGAGGAATGTATATTTTCCCGCCTAAGCCCTCAATGCGTCTCATTACAGATATTTTTGAGTACTGTTCTCGGAATATGCCTAGCTGGAATACTATAAGCATAAGCGGATACCACATTCGTGAAGCAGGAGCAACTGCAGTGCAGGAAGTAGCTTTCACCTTAGCTAATGCAATAGCTTACGTGCAAGCAGCAATCGACAAAGGCTTAGACTTGGACAAATTTGCAGGCCGCTTAAGCTTCTTTTTCGCTTCGCACAATAATTTCTTGGAAGAAATAGCCAAGTTTAGAGCTGCAAGAAGATTGTGGGCAAAAATAATGCGGGAGCGCTTCAAAGCAAAGAACCCAGCTTCATGGATGTTGCGCTTTCACACCCAAACTTCAGGCGTTTCGCTAACTGCACAGCAGCCTTACAACAACATTGTTCGTGTAGCATTGCAAGCGCTTTCGGCAGTGTTGGGCGGAACACAATCTCTCCACACAAACAGCTTTGACGAAGCTTATGCGTTGCCAAGCGAACAAGCAGTCACAGTTGCGTTAAGAACACAGCAAATAATAGCTTATGAAAGCGGAGTAGTTGACACCGTTGACCCGCTTGCAGGAGCATACTACATTGAATACCTAACAAATGATATTGAGGAAAAAGCCACACGATACATCGAGCAAATTGACGCAAAAGGTGGAGCAGTAGTAGCAATCGAAAAAGGCTTCATGCAGCGTGAAATCACAGAAAGCGCCTATAGACATCAGAAAGAGGTTGAAGCAAAAAAACGCATGATCGTAGGCGTAAATGAATTCCAAACCGAAGAAGAGGTTCCGATAAAACTTTTAAAAGTGGACCCAACAATCGAAAAAGAACTTGTTAAAAGGCTTAACCGAATCAAGCAAGAAAGAAACAAGGCAAAAGTTGAAGAAGCATTAAATAATCTGCGCAAGGCCGCAGAAGATGAGAAAATTAACCTTACGCCCTTCGTGCTTGAGGCAGTTAAAGAGTATGCCACTCTAGGCGAAATTTGCGGAGTCTTGCGAGAAGTTTTCGGCGAGTATAAACCTTTAACCATCTTCTAACTTATTAGGAACAAAGCTTCACCTTCGCTTACAGAAGCTCCCTCTGAAACTTTTACTTCTCTCACAACACCAGCTTTAGGAGCCGTTATCTCATTTTCCATCTTCATAGCCTCAATAACACATAACACTTGATTCTGTTTAACCTGTTCGCCTTCTTTCACTTTGACTAAAACAATTTTGCCCGTCATAGGAGCAGTGACAGCGCCCTCCGCAACCTCTTTTTGAATAACACCCTTTCTCGCAGTAGTTACAGTTGATGTAGAAGCCGATGTCGTAGCTGAAGCTTTGATTGCTGGCAACTTGACTTCTGTCTTAAATGAGGCTTCTTCAACCTTCATTCCAAAAGGACTATCACGTTCTATCTTTTCAATACATATTTGATATGTTTTGCCGTCAATTTTTATCCTAAAAGGTTCAGCTAAAACAAGTCTATCAGATTGAAGCTCCACGTTCACCGGTTTACCATCAACATTTACCATAAAAGAGCTTCCTACACTCTTGGAAAGCTCTATCCTTCGGGGCCTTCCATCGATAAAAACTTCATAGGTTGGCATATTCATGAACCACGCTCTAGTAACGCCTGTCTACTTGCCAAAACCCAGTTAGACCCCCCAAGCTTCGGCTTAACAATAGTCAAAGCTCTTGTCTGACTTGTGCTTGTCATATAGGTCGCTATTGCAGCAGATATTGCAGCAATCTGTTCAAGTTCTGCAACTCTTTCTGGCATGATTCCATTTTTTGCATCTTCACGTTGAGCCTTACGCCTCTTAAAGAATTCAACAGCAATCTGCGGGAAAAGTGCATACGTAATTTTGTCTTCTTCACTCTCTATATACGGCTTAACATCGTCGGGAATTTTGTCCAAAGCTGGCTCCAAAAGGTCTGCAGGACGCACTTTAATAGGCTCCTCATCATCTATAATCTTTTTCTTTATTTTAGGATCAATCGCTCCCGGAGGTTTTCCATAAAAGCCTTTCACATAGTCTTTCACTTCTTTAGGCACCATGCTATAACGCTTGCCCGAAAGCACGTTCATAACAGCTTGAATTCCAACAAGCTGGCTTGTAGGAGTCACAAGCGGAGGATAACCCAACTCCTTTCTTACCCTAGGTACTTCTTCCAAGACTTCCTTTAAGCGATGCTCAGCCTTCTGCTCACGCAATTGCGAAAGAAGATTGCTAAACATTCCGCCTGGAATCTGATGCACAACAATTGAAGCATCCACACGCTCTGCCTTAGGATCTATCAGCTTCAATGGGTCATAGTACTTTTCTCGGAGCTCTCTGAAATATTGGGCAATTTCGTTCAATAGCTCCAAATTTAAACTTGTGTCGTATGGCGTTCCTTTCAAGGCAGCTACAACCGACTCTACAGGTGGTTGGCTGGTTCCCCACGCAAAAGGTGAGAATGCGGTGTCAAGTATGTCTACTCCTACTTCGCATGCGCGATAGTAAGTAATCATCACCATGCCGCTTGTGCTGTGCGAATGCAAATGCACTGGCAATCCTACTTCTTTCTTAAGCGCAGCAATCAACTGGTATGCAGGTTCAGGTGCAAGAATGCCCGCCATGTCCTTCACGCAGATGCTATCGCAACCTAGTGCTGCAAGTTCTTTAGCAAACTCTACAAAACGCTCCACCGTATGAACTGGACTAATAGTATAGCTAATAGTGCCCTGCGCATGTTTACCCTGCCTTTTAACAGCTTTTATGGCTGTTTCCATGTTGCGAGTGTCATTCAATGCATCAAAAACCCGAAAAATATCAATACCATTAACCGAAGCTTTCTCCACAAATTTCACAAGCACATCGTCTGGATAGTTTCTATAACCTACAATGTTCTGTCCGCGCAAAAGCATCTGCAAAGGCGTTTTCTTGACAACTTTTTTAAGCTGTTTAATGCGTTCCCAAGGGTCTTCGCCTAAATAGCGTATGGCTACGTCGAAAGTTGCTCCTCCCCAAGCCTCAAGCGAAAAGAAGCCAACTTCGTCTATTTTCTCAGCTATCTGGAGCATCGTCTCAGTGCTCATGCGAGTAGCCATGAGACTCTGGTGAGCATCGCGGAATGTTGTATCTGTTATGCGGACCCGCTTGCTCTTTGGCGTTCTAGACCCCCTCCCTATATATGGCTTGAATCTTGGAGTAGAAACGGTGAGTGAAGCTGTATTAATCTATTTAGGTGCTGAGAAGCCTTTTTGGTTTATTTCTTTTATTGATTTCTGAAACCATTCTGTTGCTTTCTCGTATTTTTTCTGTAGTTCCTTTATGTTTTTTATAGAGTATAGGTTTTCTAGTTTTTTGATTGTTGTGGGTGGGAGTTCATAGTATATGTAGCGCATTCTGAAGTTATAGTGGAAGGGGTTGTGTATTATTCGCAGGATTTCAACGAGCGAAGCAAGCGTGAGGGAATAGTAATAGTCTAGTGCTTCAAGGAAGTTGCCTCTGCTAATTTCTTTCTGCACAAAACTGTTAAACATGTCAAATCTTGTTTGCAGTCTTTCCAGTCTCTGTTCCAGCTGCTTGGTGAATTTGTCCTTGTCCAGTTTAGGAATGCGTACGCTACTTGCCTTGTTAAAGTAGAATACGTTGGTGCCATGTATTTCGGGTTCCAGAAGCTTGTCTGGGCTGCTGAGTTTCAAAATTGCAAGGTCGAGTATAAGATATTCGCTTGCGTTTTCGAGTTTGTAGAACGCTTGACTGAGTCCTTCCCAAGGAGTCCGTTGCACCTCATACTTCAGCTTGATAGGTGAAAGTGATTCCAAGGCTTTCTCCACAACAGCAAATGCCTCGTTGACTTTGTCATCATCTACAACAATATAAGCGTCTATGTCTGACCATTCGTCTACACGGTTGAAGGCAGCTGCTCCACCTTCATAAAATGCATGAACATAATCGAGCGGTTTCAAGGCTTCAGAGAGGGCTTGGTTTACTCTCTCACGTGTAACTTTTTTTGGAGTTTTTACGGGCAGAAAACGCACCTTCCGCTTTTTGTTTGCTCCTCAATCCAAGCTTCAAGTCCGATTTCCCTCATTCTCTTCAAGTTTTCAACAGTTCGCTTATGGTGCGCTACTCTATCTGAGGCAAAATCGTTTAGTATTTTGCATGGAAAACTCTGACATTCGAAGCAGTATTGGAGGCTTTTTTTCTTTGCGCATTGAATAATTTTGCAGTCTGCGCTCCAATGAGCTTCTAAAGAACCTTTACAGCCTTCACATCTGACTTGTTCAGGATTTACTCTAATTTTGCGTTCTTTCAAAAACCATTCCACAATTTTATTTCGTACTTTCGTGTTTCCATGTCCTGCCTCGTAAATGTCGCATTTTGCGCAGTTTAAGCCGCAAAAGGAAAGATTCCACTCTTTACATTTTTCCATGTTCTTTAGCTCCGATGCTTTGTAGAAATGGGTAAGCGATATTTCAATTTGCTGATAAAACTCAAGAAAATGCTACAATAAAAAAGGAGAAGAGAGGTTATTTGAACGCGTTTCTGTATGCATGCATGATTCCCTTTGCACGTTTCTGCTCTGCTTCTGTTTGATATGCGCAAGTTTCTTTCTGCTCATTATCTATGGAAACTAGCGAGTTGTGAATTGTTTTGGCTGTTGTTTGTGCGAAGTTGTTGAAGACTCTTACGATGGAGGTTGTTCTGAATTCTTTCATGCACGGGATACATGTTATGTCGGTTTTCTTTATGGTTTTCAGGTTCATATTAAATCACCTCTTTTGTAATTCAAACGCACATTTTAACACTAAAGCGTCTGTTGCTCATAAAGTTTATGTTTTAATATTAAAATTATAATTTTAATAAGAAAACCTTTTTATACCTATTTAAACATCTGCTTAATTAGGTAAACAAACATGAAACCAGTAAAGACATTAACAGACCCAGAAGCCTTCAAACTGTTGGCAGATGAAACAAGAAGAAAAATAGTGTTTCTGCTTCGCGTTAAAGAGATGACTGCTTGCCAGATAGCAGAAGAGCTTAACATCACTCCACAGGCGATATACCATCATATAAAGAAGCTCGTAGATGGAGGTTTGATTGAGGTAACGCATGAAGAACGCGTAGCGCACCTTATTGAAAGCTATTATCGTGCTACTGCTGAAGTCTTTAACCTTGTTGTTGGCACTTCCTCTCGTAACAAGGAGGCTTTAAAGGAACAGATTGCTAATGCCCTCATGTCTTTGAAGAAGCTCGGGTATAACGTGGAAGCAGATGATAAGGCGATACAGAAACTGGCGGAGCTACAAGTTAAGCTTAATGAATGTTGCCATACTGAGAAGTTGGATGACCTGGTTTCCAAGTTGGATGATGTAGACCTTATGACAAAGATTCAGGTTGAAGAATACGTTAAGGTTCTTTCGATGTCTGACGAGGAAGCTGCTAAGCATGATAAACTTCAGAAAAAGTTTAGAGAAGTATTGAAATCGCTTGTTAAGAAGGATGCAAATGTTTCCGGTGCATATCGAAACATTGAAAAGCTGCGATGAAAAACCATTTGTGGTGTGAAGGCTTATGCGGAAAGAAGACGTCAAGACCGAGGAAGATGTGAAACGTTTTTTAGCTGATTATGGCGAGTTTGAAAGGGCGGTTTACGTTGCGACTTTTAGGATTCCGAAGGGCAAAATTAGCACCTACAAACGGATAGCGGAAAAGATTGGAAAGCCTAAAGCCTATCGTGCTGTTGCAAATGCGCTGCATAAGAATCCACTTTATCCTATCGTGCCTTGCCATCGCGTTGTCAAGTCTGATGGCAGTTTCGGCGGAGAAAAAAGCAGAGCGGAAGACAGAAAGAAACATGTGCAGGAAGAGGGCATTCCAATAGAGGATGGCAAAGTTAAGATTAACAAGGAGATTCTGTTTTAGCTCTAGATTGAACTTACTGCTTTAATAGTGCGAGATTCAAGGTCTTAGAAATTGATTTATTTGGCGGAAAAAATAAAAGAATGGGCACTGTAGATGATTATTGAAGCGGTAACTAGCGAAGCAGATGTGAAAATATGAAAGTAGAGAAAATAAGAAAAATCATAAGAGAAGGTTATGCTGAAGTCGCGAGGAACGAAACATCCTGCTGTTCTGACGTGTCATCATCTTGCAGTTGTTCAAAACTTACAAGTGAAGAGCTTAGCAGAAGAATAGGCTACAGCAATGACGATATCAGTTCTGTTCCAGAAGGCGCAAACCTCGGTCTCGGATGCGGCAATCCAGTTGCGTTGGCTTCCCTAAAAAAGGGAGGAACAGTTCTTGACCTTGGCTCTGGTGCGGGATTCGACTGTTTTTTGGCAGCTAAAAAAGTTGGCAAAAACGGCAAAGTCATCGGCGTGGACATGACTCCCGAGATGGTTGACAAGGCAAGGGAGAACGCGAGAAAAGGCAAATACGATAATGTAG
>Ga0129301_1000885_pt1 | contig 15679 bp, 17 predicted proteins | sample ConPoolayeHmetaG_FD_94489 | JGI IMG/M metagenome (GOLD analysis project Ga0129301, IMG submission 94489) | Hot spring microbial mat communities from California, USA to study Microbial Dark Matter (Phase II) - Cone Pool mat layer H metaG ...
AACATTTTCTAGCTGAAGGAGTTCACTATCTAACGGCAGAGGCTCTTCTTCGAAGACGTCCAGTCCAGCTCCGGCTATTCTATTTTCTTTCAGCGCCTTTGTCAGCGCTTTTTCGTCTACGATTGGCCCCCTTGCAGTGTTCACTATTATGGCGTCCTTCTTCATCAAGGCGATCTTTGAGCCGTCAATAAGATGATACGTGTCCTTTCTTAGTGGTGTATGGATGCTGATCACATCTGATGTGGCCATCAGCTTTTCGAGGCTGAGATATTTGATCCCTAACTTTTCCGCATTCTTCTGTCTGATTATGTCATTGTATGCGACTTTCATGCCAAATGCCTTGGCAATTTCAGCGACTCTTATGCCGATTCTTCCCAGACCTACTATGCCTAGAACTTTTCCTCTGAGGTCTCTGCCGAGGAATTCTGTGGCATAGAATGCTCGTGTCCACTTTTTAGATCTCACGAACCTCTCGGCCTCTGACATCCTCTTAAAGGTTGAGAGGATAAGAGACCATGTGACTTCGGCCACGCAGTCGGTTAGGACGCCGGGTGTATTACATACGTAGACTCCACGTTTGGTAGCTTCATCGACGTCGATGTGGTCGAATCCGACGCTCACGGTACTTATGATTTTGAGATCTGGTGTGGCGTCTAAGAGTTCTGCATCTATTTTGATGTGGCTTGCAAGCATCAGGCCGTCTTTGTCTTTCGACATTCTAAGTACATCGGCTCTTTCCAGTGGCTGATGTATGTCTCCTTCAACATCACAGTACCTGCTGATCAGTTTGTATCCTTTTTCTTGAATTGGTCCAGTCAAAAGGATTCGAGGTTTCATACGATCGAGGCCGAACTGCTCTCTTAATAAACCTTTTAGGAGATGTGGCCTCAATGGTGACATGAGTGGTGAAAGTGTTCTGCTGGAGAGTTTGGTGGAAACATTGGTTTCCCCCTGTCTGGCTCACATCTGAAGAGTTTTCTTGAGATGATCCTCTTTAAGCTCTTTGCGAATCTTGTTTTGATGAGCTTATGCACATCACCGATCGACTTCTCTATTTCGTTGTCGTAGTATATGCTGCCCAAGAAGGTGACCCCATGTCTCCTCATCTGTTCTTCTACGGTCTTGCTCTTCTCCGTCTTCATATTCTCTATGACTCCGAGTACTGGGGCACGGGTCGTCTGGAGTAGTTCAATCAGCTTGAGGACTGCGGATAGCGCCAAAATTGAGGGTGTGGCGATCACCAGGAATCTCGCTTTCTTCATGAACCTGATGACGTCGAGTGTTGCGTCTCCTATACCCGGTGGCATGTCTATCACCAGTAGGTCTAGCTCTCCCCACTTGGTTATCGCAAGTATTTCCATGAGGCAGTTAGAAAAGTCGGCTCCTCTGAATGGGGCCATGTGGTCTCCTGTATAGTACACTAATGACATGTACTTGATTTCATGTACCTTTGGTGGAATAATTCCTCTTTCCTCGACAGGGTGGGCTTCTTTGATTCCAAGAATCACGTGTGTCGCCGGGCTTGTGAAGTCAAGATCTAGCAGGCCGACTCTTAAGCCCTGCCTGGCAAATAGGAGCGCTAAAGTGGATGCTGTTAGGCTCTTTCCGACACCTCCCTTCGCACTTGACACGATGAGGATATCCCTTACTTCTGCAAGTCTCTCGTCTATGACCTGCGCTCTAGGATCGTACATCTTTTCCTACACCGACCACACTTTCTATGTATATTCCACGGCCGCCTAAGATGTCGAAGTCTGGGCTTCCACATCTGGGGCATCTGACATATGTGTGCGCTACCTCGGGGATAAAGTGAATCGCCTCTGAAACCTCATCGGCGAACTCCTTATGTTGAAACAGCCAGGTGTTCCCGCAGTTTCTGCATTTGAATTGCGCCTTTTCAGTGCTTATGGTAAACTTTGTGTTGGCCATCTTTTCTGTTCGCAGTTGAGCGAGTGCGAATTCTATGATCTCAACTTCTACTTGCTGCAGCTCCCCGATCTTGAGCTTGACTTCGACTACTTCCTTGAATCCTTCATTGTCGGCTATCCTTGATACGGCAGACACCACAGCTTCAGCCAGAGCCCACTCGTGCATGGAAATCCCATGCATATGCTGTTAGATAACTCTTTCAAGATTGTTCCACGTTTTTGCTGGAGAGCTTGGCTGCCTGATTCATTCTCTTGAGTATGAGTTCTGCTACAATATCATCGGTGCCTCTTAGGCCACAGTCTGGGTGGACGAAGGCAACATATCCGTCTCCCACTCTCTCTCTTATTGTCCTTATCCTCTTAGAGATGGTGCGGACTTCTTCGACTTCCTCGATTCTTGAGGCCTGGACTGACACGCATCCCACACCAAGCTTCTTTCCGTATTCTTTGAAGGCCTCTCTCGAGATGATGTCTACGTTTCTTCTGACGTTGGGGGCGCTGAATGCTAGGCTCAACACTGGAGCATCCAATCTCATGAGCTCTTTGAGCAGGCTCTCGTTTAATGGCCCACATGTGTGGAGAATCAGCTTGTCATCATCGTAGAATGAGTCAGGGATATCTCTGCTGGATGCGTTTATGATCTTTGCCGCCTTGGACGGATCGATGACTCTTGAGGAGAGGCCAGGCTCATCTATTTGAACATAGCAGCCTGTCCTCGCCACCTCAAGTATTAGAGGGTTCAATGCTTCAGCAAAATCTATGTACAGGTTCAAGTCGCTTATGCTAGCATAGTATGCCAGCCCATTTAATGCTGTGTAGAAGCCAAGGGTCACAGGCCCCGTGATGGTCACCTTCACTTCTACGTCGTCTCTGTTTATCTTCTTCAGATAGTTCTTCACGAACATTAGATCCTTTAATTTGACGAAGTCCCTGGGGTTCTCCATCGGATGGATTCTCGACGCAACGCGGAGTCCACGAGGGGCTCTATCGAGTCCTTTTATACTCTCGAAGTATCCTATCATGTCTGATCTCTGTTCCCCGTCTGAAACAATATCTATCTCATGTTCTAGCTGAACTTCGATGATGGACCTTATCGACTCCTCTATGGGTGTGTATCTGGGGGGGAAGCTTCCTACGACTGTCTTCTTAAGTTTCACGGAGACCGGAAATCTTGTCGATCTAATAAGCCTTTACACACATTGCGTTCTTTCTTTTCTTGTCGAGCCAAGTCTTCACCCAGGAGGCTGCCTTCTCATCGCTTTCTGCCTGAATCGGAGGATGCTTGAAGTAGTACGCACAAATTTCTCTGACGGGTCCACTTTCCCCTCTATCCATGGCTATCTTGGCAAGTCTTGTTGCGTCTATGGCGCTGAATGCGAACATAGATTTGTCGTCAACCGAGAGTTTGGCATCTATGGTTACGGGGAAGCCTGCGAAGCTTCTTCCCTTGAGATAGATGTAGGCGACCTTTGTGTTCCCAAGGAATGGGACATAGTCGCTAGGCCCTATTCTTACTCCTATCTCATACGGTAGCACAGACGTCACAGCGTCAGTCTTGCTCTTCCTCTTGCTCACGAGTCTCGCTTCGTCGAGCATGTTTTGGAAATCCGTGTTACCTCCAACATTGAGCTGATATGTTTCGGTAACTTCGACATTCCTGAGTTTAAATAGGCGGACCAAAGTTCTATGAAGGATTGTTGCACCGATCTGTCCTTTTATGTCGTCACCCAATATTGGAAGGCCTGCCTTTTTGAACCTTTCCCCCCAACTTTGGTCACTTGCCACGAACACCGGTATCGTGTTTATGAAGGCGGCTCCAGCCTTCAATGCGACTTCTGCATAAAATTTTGTAGCCTTCTCGCTTCCCACAGGCAGCAGGCTCAATAGGACGTCAGCGCCTTTCACATTCTCCGCTGCCTCCGAGACGTCACATTTGACGTTTACGGGGTTGATTATCTTCATCATGTGGTTTGCGACTCCGTCCATTGTGGGCCCAGCATACACTTTGACCCCCATCTTGCCTACATCAGCGAACTTTGGGGTGATGTTGGGCTTGGCGAAGATCGCCTCTGAAAGATCCTTTCCAACCTTCTCCCTGTTGACATCGAATGCGGCCACGAACTCTATATCTGAAATCTTGTAGCCTCCTAAGCTTTGGTCTTCTCGTCTTCCCCTGTAGTAGAAGGGAGACTGAACTAGTGCGGATGCGGTGTTGCCTACTCCCGCAAGCGCTACCTTCAAGGTCGGCATGTTTATAACCATAAATATTTATTGATATAAACGTTTAGGTGAGCTTAAATATCCACCTCACATAATATGATATGGCATGGTAAAACCATTAGAGCGGTTGGAGTCATCTCTGACCCTTAACAATCTTTGGCTTTACTCGCTGAAGCTCCTCCTAGAAAGGCCTATGTTCAGTAGGGAACTGCATGGCCAGATCAAGGAAAGGTACAAGATTCGAGCAGACATGATAACCGTCTACTCGGTCCTCTATCGCCTCGAAAGGGGAGGGTACATCAAGAAGGCTGGAAATTACAGAAAGTACTATGAGGTAACGGAAAGGGGTAGGCAGGAGCTGCGAGAGGGCCTCGAATTGATCGAGAAGGTTTTGAAGTTGCTTAAGCAGGCGTGATGGACTTCAGCCTTGAAAACAGTTTTATCCCATGACAGCCCAGTTTCCTTGGGTGAAATAAAATGAAGGTTGGAATTGTAAGCGATTCACATGATAACCTCTCGGCGATCGAAAAGGCCTTGGACATACTTAGATTTGAGAACGTGGATCTCATGATTCACGCGGGAGATATAATCAGTCCTTTCGCTGCGAAGATCTTCCTGGAGCTCAACTGTCCTATGTACTTTACCTTTGGAAACAATGATGGGGACAAGATCATGTTAGAAAAGGTTTTGTCGTATGATAGAAGATGCAGGCTAGTGTGGCCGAAGTCGACGATAGAAGTGGGGAATTTCAAGATCGCTTTATTGCACGGCGAAGACGAGGAGGTGGTCGAATCTCTGGCATCAGACGGCAGATTTAGGTTGGTGGCCTACGGACACTGGCATAAGGTCGTGAATAGGCAGATAGGAGGCCGTCTGATCGTGAACCCTGGCGAACTCTGTGGCTACTTGACCGGTAGGTCGACGCTTGCTATAGCAGACTTGCAGAAGAAAGAGGCTAAGATCGTTGAGGTCAAGTGAGGCGTCGACTGGAACGCTGCGTTACGTCAGCTTGTATCAGAGAGATCTACGGTAAAGACTTAAGAACTACACCGCAGATGGAATTCTGCATGAATAGGCCGAAGATAATAATAACTTCAAAGTCATATGGCGTCTACTGTAGGGAAGCGCTGAAGGTTCTTGAAGAATTCGCGAATGTGGAGAGGAGAGCTGTCCTCGAAGGAGAAGAAATGAGGGCTATTCTGGGAGAATGTGATGCGATAATATTAGGAAATGAGAAACTGAATCGGGAAGACCTGTCCGCAGCGAAGAGGCTCAAGATCATTGCACGACATGGTGTCGGTGTAGACAACATCGACGTGGCAGCGGCAACAGAAAGGGGGATTGTAGTCACCTACACCCCTCAGTCGAATGCTGATTCTGTGGCAGAATATGCCATCATGTTGATGCTTGACATCTTGAGGAATTTCCACAAGGCAAGCGGCGAGTTAGTTAAGGGAAGATGGGCTCGCTTTGTCGGCGCCGAACTTATGGGAAAGACGGTGGGGATAATAGGCTTTGGCTCGATTGGCAGAAGGGTTGCGAGGAAGCTTTCAGGTTTCGATGTGAAAATAATTGCATACGATCCATTCGTCAGAGGAGAGGACATAAAGGCCGGCGGTGCTCTCCCAGTGACCCTTGATGAGCTTCTTATGTCATCCGACATAGTCACGTTACATGTATCCTTGTCGCCGGAGACTCGGCACCTCCTGAATAGAGAGAGGCTGAAGTTGATGAAGAAGGACGCGTTCTTGATAAATACATCGAGGGGGTCGATAGTGGACGAGAAGGCCTTATATGAGTCGCTGAAGGCGAAGGATATTGCGGGTGCAGCGTTGGATGTCTTTGAGCAAGAACCTTTACAAAGAGACAATCCCTTACTGGAATTGGAGAATGTCATCTTGTCTCCTCACATGGCCAACTTCACCATTGAAGCCTTGACCAGAATGGATATGATGAATGCGGAAGATCTGAAGCGCTTTTTCGGCGGACAGAGGCCCCTTTACGTGGTCAACCCGAAAGTGTTTGAATACGGGAAGTGTTAGTCTGAAGAGCCAAGCCTTTCCTCGACTGCCCAGATGGAAGTCAAAGAGATAGCTGCCAGGGAAAGTCTTTTTTATTCACGTTTTCCAAAAGTCCTGCGTGCGCACGCTGGCCTTCCTCTCAGGAATTCATTCGAGATCAGAAGAGCTGATCGATTCAACAAAAGAGTTTGACAGGGCTGAGATAGGCGATTCAACATTGGAGATGTGCTATAGGGAAGACACTAGGAAGCTCATCGGTCTAGAAGTGGAAGCCGAGCTTGACTTCATATGTGACGGGATGCTCCGTTGGCACGACCCACTGAGACCTTTCATCAGATCTCTAGAAGGTGTAGTTCCAGGCCCATACTATAGATGGTTTGAAACTAACACATTCTTCAGGAAGCCGATTGTCAAAGGTGAGCTGTCGATCACGGGCCACTCTCTTGAGCAACTCTTCTTCCTCGACTTACTGCCCTCTGACAAGGACAGTCTGGTGGTTTTGCCTGGCCCATATACCCTTTCTAGACTCTCAGAAGATGAATACTATGGTGATGTTTTGTCTCTTGTGCCCGCCTACGCGAAAACGTTAGACTACACGGTGAGGAGGCTGTCGTCGGCGAGGAAGTTGGGTGTTGTGCTATCTGAGCCCTGTTTAGTCTATGATGGTACAAGACCGGACAAGAAGGCTTTATCGGTCATCGTGGAGGAGATAGAAAAGATAGCTTCCAACAGCTCATTCTGTCTAGTGCACACTTATTTTGGTGACGCCTCCAAGATCTTAAACTTGTTGGATTCATTTTCGAAACCTTGGATAGGTGTAGACTTAACTGAGACCTATGTTGAAGCTTTGAACGCTTTTCATGGAAAGAAGGTCGCATTGGGCATTCTGGATTCGCTGTCGCCTATTGTTGAAACCCCCTCGTCCCTAAAGAGTTTGTTTGACAAAGTCAAGAAGATCGATTTCGCATCCATAGCCTTCTGTCCTAACACGGACCTACGATATCTTCCAAGGGAGATATCCGACAATAAGATAAGGTCCCTCAAGTTGCTAAAAAAAATGGTGGAGGATTAAGAGGATGTATGCGACCCAGGAAATAGGCAGCCTGCCAAAACCAAGATGGTACATCAGAAGTCGCAGAGGACTACCAGCAACATATGAGGATGTCGATGAAGCCAGATACTGGGGTGTGAAGCTTGGCATAGAAGACCATGGCGAACTCATCAGGCTGCTTAGGGAACCGGCTGGTTCACAAAGAAGGGAGAAAGTTGAGCGATGGGCTATAACTTATGCCATAAGATTTCTTGAGTCCGCTGGGTTGGACCGAGTGTACACAGGAGAAGTCTCAAGAGTGGAAATGTACGAGCATGTCGCAGGAAAAATTGGCGGCTTTAAGCAATTGGGTCGTGTCCAATCGATCGATAACAGATACTATAAGGTCTTTGTGGTCGAAGACAGCATAAGTAGTGTGGCTCCAATATACATTCAAGAATTCAAGATCGCAAAGGAGGTCGCTAGGAAAGAGTTGAAGGTTCCAATCACCGGTCCATATACGCTCGCAGATTGGACGCTCGATCTGTACTATACGAGCAGACTGCAGCAGTCGTCTATGCACTTAAGCAAAGTCAGATTGGAAGCGAGGAGGAATCTGGTAGAGGATATAACAAGAAAGGTTCTCAGGCCTGAAGTGAGGGCGCTTATCGAAAGTGGGGCAACCTGGATACAGGTTGATGAGCCAGCCGTAACAGCTCACCCCAATAACGAAGATATGAAGTTGTTCGTGGAATCCTTTAACATGTTGACTAAAGGGTTTTCTGCCAAATTCAGTCTCCACAACTGTCAAGGTCGATATGATGTTCTCTCGAAATATGTGGCTGAGCTAAAGAACTGCCACCAGCTCGCACTCGAATTCGCCAACAGAGACTCCCTTTCGCTCGGCACAGAAGACGAAGATAGGCCCGGTTACCGTGAACTCAAGCTGTTCGAGCAGAATGGGTTTAATGGAAACTATGGCATTGGCGTGCTCCACGTCCTAGACTATGTCGGGCCCCCTCAAGAGAACGCTCAATGTGAAGGCGAAACTCTTATAGAATCACCAGAACTTGTTAGAGATCGCCTGATCTACGCTACAAAGGTGATCGGAGATTCATCAAGGATCTCAGCCAACCCAGACTGCGGCCTTCGAACTAGGCGAAACTGGACGACCATCATGAAGAAACTTGCGAACATGGTCAAGGGAGCCAGACAGGCCGAATTGCTTTAGGTAAGCTCTCCCCTTCTCCCCCTCCCGACAACTGTTGTGCACAGCGTAGCAAAAAAGCGATGACGCCAAAAAAAGCCCAACCGTTGTTGGCATCTCCAACAGAATCTTCCCCCTTTCTTATGACTATCGTTGTTATGTTTCCCCCGTCACTCTTGCGGTACCAAAGAGTCTTCGACTTACCTCCTCTATCTCTAGAACCATGTTCTAGAGCTTTTCTAGAACGTTTGGGATTATATACTGGTTGATATCATGTCACTGGTGAAGGTCCGCCTTCAAGAGTCATATCGATCATGTGTGGTGCTGGAATTGTCTCGCGGGCTTTCCAGCCTCACACATCAGTTTTTCAAATTTCATCCTCTACATCATCCCACCATTTGAAAGAATGGTCTCAGAGATGGGATTGTCAAGTCTGCGACAAAAAACCCAATGTGAGTTTTCGCGGTTGAAGGATTGAAAAACTATTTTTAGCCACTAGAGATTGTCAGAAGGTGTTGAAGTCACCGTCGCATCCCCCCTTCAATCCAAAAGTCTTCCTACTGCTTGGGGTCATAAGTTTAGGGTTTGGCGCAATATTGATACGCTACAGTCAGGCGCCATCGCTCGCCATAGCCTTCTACAGGCTATTCTTTGCGACCTTGATCATGGGCGCATTTGCGCTGGCCAATGTCAGCGCTCTTGCAAAGATCCAGCGCAGAGACCTGGTTGTTCTTTGCCTAAATGGTCTGGTCCTCGCTTTACATTTTGCTTTATGGATATCTTCTCTTAAGTTGACTTCGGTTGCAGCCAGTGTCATACTCGTGGACACTTCCCCGTTTTTCGCAATCATTTTCGCTTACATCTTCTTGAAAGAGGGTGTGGACAGAAGGTTTCTACTGGGGTTGCTGATGTGTTTTGTAGGAACCATTTTCATATTGGGCAGTGACCTTGGTTTAGGACAGAATTTCTATGGAGATATTCTCTCCATACTTGGAGGTATTCTGGCAGGATTCTACTTCTTTGTAGGTAGAAAGATGCGTTCAAGGATAGATTTCGTCTTGTACGTCACGTGTGTTTATGGCTTGTCAGCCTTCTTCCTCTTACTGCTCATGATTACTTACCATATTCCACTAGTTGGCTACTCTAGTGTGGATTACGTAATTTTTCTTCTTTTAGCCGCTGGGCCGTCGTGTTTAGGCCATAACTCGTATAATTACAGCCTCAAGTACATGAAGGCTTCAAGTGTAAGTGCGACGGTCTATGGAGAAGCGTTAGGTTCAACGATACTTGCGGCATTCCTGCTAGGCGAGACTCCCACAGCCGTCGTGCTTTTGGGTGCCGTCCTCATAATGGTAGGAATGTATTTTGCTGTCATAAAGCAGGAGCAGTAAACGGAGTCGTCGATGGTTTGCATGTGATCTACTTGGCTAATGCAGACGTGTCTTCGCCAGAATTAGTGCGAGTCCGGCTGCTGCCGCAAGTGTATTCGTGGCTTGGTCATCATATCTTCTCTTCATGATATAAAATGTCTTTTCACATATCGGATAGAACAAAACTACTCCCCCTGTCAACAGGTCAAGCAGTATATGTGAGGAGTAGGAAATAAGGTAGGAAGACGCAATCGTAAAAGAGAGAGACGTGTTTGCTATCAGCATGGCTATGTACAGGATTGAAGAAGTCAACAATGGAACAAACGTGTTATGGAGAAGGCTTCTATGTGTCGACTTGAGGTCCCAGTCTGGGACCGTCGAGCCAAAAAGGCTGGAGAAAAGGATGGCCGGGAATTCTAAAAGGTCTTTGGGTTCCGAGAAGAAAAGTGCTAGGCCGACGCCGAACAGCATGTGTGAAGCCCGCGTTGTCATATCGTTATAGAACAGAAGAGGACTTAAGTGCCAACCAATTCAATCTAACCTTGATTGCACGTTTCAAGTTCCAATCTGTGCAATTGGAGTGACCTATTAGGTGATCCTTTTGTAGCCGTACTTTGTGGTGTCATAGAATGGAGGCTCCACAACTCTGCCTCTGATCCGTTCTTCGCGGATCTTCACGTAAACCTGTGTCCCAACACGGGCGTGTTCGACTTCCACATACCCCATTGCGATGCCGGTTTTCAGAATCGGCGAATACGTCCCACTTGTCACGTTGCCGACCTTTTGGCTATCACAATATACTTCGAAACCGTTTCTGGGAACTCCTTTTCCTTCTAATCTGATGCAGACCCTTGAACGTCTTATACCCTGATCCTTCAGCTTGACCAATGCCTCTTTTCCCACAAAGTTCTGTTTGTCTAGGTCCACCAGCATGCCAAGTCCTGCCTCAAGGGGGGATGTTCTCTCGTCTATGTCTTGGCCATAAAGGCACATTCCTGCTTCAAGCCTTAGGGTATCCCTGGCTCCTAGACCACAAGGTTTGATCCCGTACTCTTGCCCAGCCTGCAAGATGTCCTCCAACAACTTTTCCGCCCTTTCTGCCATCTCAAGGGGCGTGTCCCAGAGGTATATCTCGAAGCCGTCTTCGCCTGTGTATCCTGACCTTGAAGCGAGAACTTTGAAGTCGCCGAGTTTCACCCATTCACACCAGTATCTCTTTATGGAGGCTAAATTCGCATTTGAAAGTTTCTGAAGTGTACTCAGTGCCTTTGGGCCTTGCACTGCCAACATTACGACTTCGTCTGAAATGTCTCTTACGGTGACATCCAGTCCTTCAGAGTGGCTCTTGATCCATGCAAAATCTTTTGCTCTGTTTCCTGAGTTGTAGACAACAAGAAACTTTCTTTCGTCTAGCCTGAATATCGTCAAGTCGTCGACTATGCCGCCATCTTCGTTCAAGAAGAAAGCGTATCTTCCCTGCTTCAGGCTCATATTGGAGACTCTTCTTGGAAGAAGCTTTTCAAGTAACTCAATAGATGCGGGTCCATCGATCAATGTTCTGCCCATGTGGGTCACATCGAAGACGCCTACAGATTCTCTAACTGCTGCATGTTCTGCCATGATTCCCTCATACCATAGGGCATGCTGAAATCCAGCGAATTCGGTCAGCCTACCATGTTTCCTGTGAAAGCCGTATAGGTGGGTTCTCTTCAATCCCGATGACATCGTGGTAATGCATTCCTTGGTGAAATTTAAACCTTTCACGTTGCACGGCAGATGACGAAACCCAAACAGGCCATCGACTGCGTCCTCTATCTAATATTCTGAATATGCGCAACATATCCTCATAGCTCTTGTGGGCCGGTGAGGGGCTCCAAGTTTTCGATTGCCTTATATTGATGCTGACCACTAGCGCTGCCGAGGGCTTTATGATCGACTCAAGACTCAAGGAACTGGCTAAACTATGCGTTAATTATAGTGTCGAAGTGAAACCAAAGGAGAAGGTGGTGATCGAAGGAAGCGTACAGGCACTGCCTCTGATGCGTGAACTCTACAGAGAGTGTCTAGTGTGTGGAGCTTACCCGCATGTGATGCCAAACCCAGAGACCTTGGACATATTCTTCAAGCACGCGAGTAACGATCAGCTTACTTTTGTTTCACCATTCTCAACATATATGATGGAAAATGTGGACGTACACATAGGCATATTTTGTGAGTCAAACACCAAATATCTGAGCAGCGCAGACCCTGAGAAGATAGCGGTCTACTCTGCTGCCAGAAGGAAGCTAATGGACATATTCTTCAGACGAACCTCTGAAAAGAAACTGAGGTGGAGTGGGTTGCCTTATCCTGGCATCGCCCTTGCCCAAGAGGCTTCTATGTCGCTCGAAGAATATGAAGACTTCATGTTTGAAAGTTGCCTTGTTGACAAGGAGGACCCAATTTCCGAATGGAAGCAGATTGAAAGAGAGCAGAAAAGGATCTGCGACCTTCTAGACAGAGCCGAGACGATTCACATACTCGGAGACGACACCGATCTTAAATTCAGTGTCAAAGGAAGGAAGTGGATAAACTGCAGTGGCAGAGAAAACATGCCTGACGGCGAAGTCTTCACGGCGCCGATCGAGAATTCGGCGAACGGCTCAATAAGGTTCAATTATCCAGGTATATATATGAGCAGGGAGGTCGAGGACATATCGTTGACATTCGAAGATGGTAAGGTGGTTCGGGCGAAGGCAGCCAAGGGGGACGAGCTACTACAGAACCTTTTGAAGGTGGAAGGCGCAGATCGAATAGGTGAAGCTGCGATAGGAACAAATTACGGAATAAGGAAATTTACCAAGAACATGCTCTTTGACGAAAAGATGGGGGGAACCATTCACATAGCGATAGGCTCCTCATATCCAGAGTCAGGGGGAACTAACAGGTCTTCGCTACATTGGGATATCTTGAAAGACATGAGAAAAGGTGGGGAAATATACGCTGACGGAAACTTGATCTACAAAGATGGAAAGTTTATCATATGAAACCAAGAAGCCACCTCAATTCTCTAGCCTAGAACACATTCTGTTCTATAGCGGTCTTTAGATTTAGTCGTGCCGAAGACAAAGATCTGGCAGCACAACGTCGAATTCCACAATGGAGGAAAAGCTGCATGGTCCATTGCAAAAAGTTCAGAAATCACATTCACATAGCTTCCACGATGGCTTTGGGCTGCAGGAGCTAAAGAAGGGGATGTAGACCGAAATTTCCTATTTCTTGATCGTGAACGGTAGGCTTTTCCCCTCACGATCGAATACTCCCACGTCTCTTTCTGATTCGTAAGGGTATCGTATGATGACCATGAGGGTGCCATAGTAATGGTGCAGGTCTTCTATTGATGGTTCAAGAACACCGGATGGATGGGAATGGGCTGTCCCAATAATAGAGGAATCAAGAGGCAACATGTGCAATGGAAAGCTAGAAAAGGATCTACCGCGCACCGACAATGGGGGGATGACCACGTTTTCGACTTCGACTATTTCCCTGCTTATTCTACCCCGTAGAAGCAAGATGCCCTCGCTTGGATGGTTACATAGAGAATACGTGAGCAAACTGTTCAACACTCCGATCCTCAGCACTATCTCTTTCTGCATGAGTTCCATCATTAGCCGTCAAGTTCGCTCTTAAAAACTTAGAATAAAATCAATTACTTATAAGCCATCCAACGCCAAATGGCTGCGGGCTTCAGGCTTCAACTTAGTCGAACCTGAAGCTCAAACCGGTTTGAAATTTATCCTTCCACTGGTCAGGAAATAATTGTAGATTTGCCTGAACAGCTCTAAAGTCTCCAACAGCCTTTCTTAGGGTCCTCTCTTTGGATTTAGCCTAAACTCATAAGTCTACTTGGCTTTCGGCATTCGCATCTTCTCTGTTCTTCCACTACATACGAATCTAACGTCTGCTCTCATCCCACCTCTGAAGTATGTGAAATTCCCGCTTACAATCTTAAATAGTGCCGACTGCAGTCTACTATTGCGTCTGATGCGTAGGTGATGGAGATCTGCTGGTGAGGGCTTCTGCTGGAACGTTGGCGACCATAGGCCTAATAGACATGTGTATGGCCTCGAGGCCCACGACAGCCTACCTGCTTCAGTATTCGGCTAAAGGGTGTTGGGCTGGATGTAGTTTCTGTCCCCAAAGCATGGGAAACAAGGGAAAGAAGGAGCTGCTGTCGAGGATCCCGTGGCCAACTGTAGAGCTCGAAGAATTGATCGCGAAACTGAGGCGTAAGAATCCTTTCCAGAGAATCTGCTTGCAGACCGTACTTAAGCCAGGTTTTGAAGAGGAGCTGGTTGAGGCAGTTCGACTGATAAATTCCTCGAATGTTGCAGCGCCAGTTTCAGTCGCGAGCACACCTATACGTCCTCAGGTACTGAATACACTGAGGCACCTAAAGGTTGATCGAATAGGGGTTGGCTTAGATGTTACATCTGAACAAAGATTTGAAAGCGTGAAGAAGCCTTTCAAATATCTGGACTTTTGGAATTTTATCGCCGACTCGCTGAAAGCCTTCGGATACAGGCATGTCACTGTCCACCTTATCTTTGGACTAGGCGAATCAGAAGTCGAGTTTGCTAAGACGATGGAAAGAGTCTATGACATGGGAGCTGAGGTGGCACTGTTTCCATTTACACCGATAGCTGGAACTCCGATGGAGGGCACGCCCCAGCCAGAGCTTGGCAGATATAGGCTGATGCAGATCATTCGCCAGAATCTTCATAATGGGAGAAGACTGGAGGAGGTCGTCGAAGTAGCGGAGACGATATCGCTTAAGAAGGATCTCGAATGGGAAGATGAAAGCAGATGTTTTCTTACCAGTGGCTGCCCTGGATGCAATCGGCCATTCTATAATGAGAGACCAGGCAGGATATACAACTATCCTTCAAAGAGGCTGCTTAATGCCGACAAAGAGGCTATTGAAGAACAGGTTGGCGGACTCTTCAGGCGACGTGGATGAACCTAAGGGCTTTCATACCAGGCGAGAGGTTTCCGGCGATAAGTATTACCGGAAAACATTGTGCCTTGAATTGCAGATACTGTAAAGGAGACTTCCTTGAGAATATGTATTCTGCCACTAGCCCACATCAACTTTACAGTATTGCAAGAAATTTGTATACGAAGGGAGCAAGGGGTCTGCTTGTAAGCGGCGGCTACGACACAGAAGGCCGTCTACCTGTTAGACCATTCCTCTCCACCATTAGAGATATCAAGAGAGACTTCGGCCTAGTCATAAGTCTCCATTCTGGTCTAGTAGACAAAGAATTAGCCTCCGATCTGAGAAGTAGTGGGGTCGACATCGTCGACTTTCAACTTGTGATAGATCCGGTCATCATAAAGGATATTCAAGGACTGAACAAGAAACCTGAAGACTACGTGAGAAGCCTAAGGCTGCTGGCTGAGCATGGGCCAACGTATGTGGCTCCACATCTGCCATTGGGCTTCAGATACGGTAAGATCGTGATGGAAAAGGACGCAATAGACGTGCTCAGGGACTTTGATCCATACATAGTAGTCTTCTTGATCTTGATTTCTAAGAATCTTTCTGCTGCAGACTGGTCTTCCCCCAAAGAGATGGAAATACTGAATCTTCTGAAATACACGGGGAATCTGAGGTGTGAGAAGGCGATCGGATGCATGAGGCCGACAGATGTCAAGAGCGACCTTGACGAAGAAATGATTAGGAATAAGTTTGTTGACCGAATTGCTGTACCCCATATGAGGCTGATTCGGAAATGGAATCTTGAATTGGTGGAGTCCTGCTGCTCGGTCCCAGGCGAATTCCTCGATCGATTCATCGATGACAGCCATAGGAAATAGGACTATGACCCTTTTGTCACCGGCATGGCTGCAGCAACTTATGT
>Ga0129301_1000886_pt1 | contig 15676 bp, 7 predicted proteins | sample ConPoolayeHmetaG_FD_94489 | JGI IMG/M metagenome (GOLD analysis project Ga0129301, IMG submission 94489) | Hot spring microbial mat communities from California, USA to study Microbial Dark Matter (Phase II) - Cone Pool mat layer H metaG ...
CGCCAGAAACAATGGACAAGGTCGAAATCGTTCTCGACGAACAATTGCCGGTAGAGGCCGGAGATGTCGTTGCCATAATCGCCGCGATAATATATGTCGATGTCGTACCGGTGCTTCAGGTTTTGGCTTATCTGGACTGCGATGTTGGAAAAGGCCCAGCCCCTGACGTCGGCAAGCAGCGCCAGCCGGGGTCTGTGGGACGGGGCGCGGCCGGTGTTATGCCCAGCTTCCGAAGCAGTATCGGCATTGCTCATGCGCATGTTCGCCGTTCGCGACTCTCTCCCGCAAGGAGACCATTTGTGGCGAGTTGAAAGGATCCGTATCGACAAAGATGTTCCCGTATCGTCGGTCGGGCGGATTCTGGCGCTGGCAACCCCCTATGTTGCCGTCGCCGTCCACGTTGAGCAGATTGCAGTAGGAGCGGCAATTATATGAGGGTCGGCGCGGATCTACATAAATAGGTTTCAACGTAATGTATGACCGGGAGGCGGCGAGGGCATCGATGCGCTGGATGAGGTCCGTGTCCGCCATGGTAATGATTCTCTGGATTTCCTCTGGATTGGAGATGTCGTAAGCCAGGTAGTTAACGAGATGGAGGAAGGAGGGCGCGAGGCGATCGAGATGCGTCAGGAGCTCCTGCAGGATATCGAGGTTGTGCCTGGTAACGATAAAGGAGAACCCGACATTGCGAAAGCGCCGGCGCAGAAGGTGGTAGTTCTGGGTCACCTGATCGAAGAGGGGGAGGCCGCAATGGGATTCATAGGAAGCATTGTCGCACCCATAAAGACTGATGGAGATGTAATCAGGGGCCGTGCCGAGGCGGAAAAAATTCTCGACCTCGACGCCGTTGGTGATTACGCCGACATAGCGGTTGCGGCACTTGAGGAGGTCGACTATGTCGGGAAACGCGGGACAGAGGGTAGGCTCGCCGAATCCGGCGATGCAAAAACTTTGGATGTCCGGATATATAGACATTGTCCTGTCGAGGACGGCGAGGCTCATATCCGGTGAAGGAGTAATGCCGAGCACGCTGCGGCGGCAGGCTGTGCAGTTGAGGTTGCAGCGGGCGGTCATGAACAGGGTGCAGGTGGTGGGCGTCTTCAGGAGTGGTTGACGGGAGAGGCGTCGGCGGAGACGGACGACGGCTTTCTTCGCCTTCGCCGGCAGGGATTCTCGAAACAGGAGGCTGTGTGCCTGCTGGCGCACCCAGGGCTGCCAGCCATCATCGAGAATGACGCCGTGCTTTTGGCGGATGCGCTCGTATGAGCGGGCAATGGTCGTCACGTCGTAGCGTGAACGAACGGATCTGACGTCGGCATGGTGAACAGGTCGGCGATGGTCATGCACCAGGAGGATGTCGTCAATGAGCCGGGCGCGCACGGGGCTCTGGCATAGGATTCCCCTGAGGCAGAGCTCGAAATCCTCGCCGCCGACAAAGATGCCGTCGTCGTAAAGACCCAAGCGATCGAAGAGGCGGCGCGATACAAAGGAAGCGCCGCCCGGGAAAATATTCGTGTCCTCTGAATCGGCCTCGGTAAATAGGGCTCTTCGCCCGACAAGGCTGAGTCGGTGATATTTGACGAGCTTGTCCTCATGCTTGTTGAACAGCTTGGGAATAAATACTTCGGTATCGGGAGAAGCAGTTATATGACGGATGATTCTGTCCCTCCAGTCAACGGTATGTACGACGATGTCGCTGTCCAGAAAAAGTAGCCAGTTTTCGCTTGTTGAGGCAATCAAGCGGTTGCGACCCGGTCCGACGCCGACGTTTGCAGATGAATCGAGAATGCGGATGTTAGGATACGATGCGCAAGCATCGGCCAGTCGAGAGCGAGCGGCGGGCGAGGAACCGTTGTCAAGTACGTAGAGCGGTGTCCCGGAGGGGGCAATGCTCAGCACGCACTCGATGGTCTGTTCGGGTCGTTCGTAGAAGAGCACGCAAACGGCGACAGTGGGATCATGGGCGGTCGTCATGCTTGTCCTCGTTTGCTCGCGAGTCAAGATAGCTGCGAAGAGTCGGGTTGTCGGGGAAGAATCGAATGAGAGCGCGGCACAGCAGCATTACCATGCGCCAAGGATAGGAGTTTGTGATGGCGGCGAGCTTGGACTGCAGGGCGGCATTGGCGCTGGAAGCGGCGGCAAGAGCGTCCAGGCTGCCCGTGAGCCTCGTTGTGGTTTCGGCGAGGGTGCAGGATTGGGCCTCCAGTTCATACTTGGTACGGGCGTGTGCTTGCTCTTCGGAGTGGAGCCTCTGGGAGAGATCCTCGAGGGTGGCGCGCAGGGAATCGCGCTCTTTCGTGAGATCGCAAGTCAAGCGCCGGCAGTCCTCCAGGCGAGCTGCAAGGTCCAAGGTGGACTGCCGCTCGGCATTCAATCCGCGAGATTGCGCCTCCAGTTCAAGCTTGGTACGCGCGTGTGCTTGCTCTTCGGAGTGGAGCCTTTGGGAGAGATCCTCGAGGGTGGCGCGCAGGGAATCTCGCTCTTTCGCGACATCGCATGTCAAGCGCCGGCAGTCTTCCAGGCGGGCTGCAAGGTCCAGCCCGGACCGCTGCTCAGCATCCAATTCTTCATGGAGCCTGGTGATGATGGCCTCGAAATTTGCTGAATAATAACTGCGGTTATGGCGGACGATGTCGCGGTAAATGGCGTTCCTCTCGAGATAGGAAGCCCGGAGCATGGAGTCCGGGCGAATCCTGTAAAAAAAGAGAGGCTTGTCAATGCGGTGCCACCGATATCCCGCAGCCACCACGGAAATCCAGAAACACCAATCCTGAAAGCCGGCAAGGTGTTCACAGTATCCGCCGACCTTCTCCCAGCACTCGCGACGAAACAGGGAGGCGACATGAACGGAGTTGCGTATGGCGATTCCTATGGGATCGAAGCCTGCCGTCCGCCAGGATATGGGCGCGCCTGCAAAATCGACGATGCCGGTTGTCACGAAACCGAGGGTGTGATCCTCGTCCTGGTCCAGAACGGGCACTGTTTCAGCGAGAAAATCGGGATGATAGGCATCGTCGGCGTCGAGACAGCATATGTATGTACCAGAGGATGAACGAATACCGTAGTTTCGTGCCGCGGCAACACCATGATTGCCTGTGGTCAGGACACGCGTCAGGGGTTTGTCATAGTGTGCGAGGAGATTGCAGGTGAAAGGATCGTTGGAGCCGTCGTTGACGATTATGATCTCCAGGTCGCGAAAGGTCTGGTGAAGAACCGATGCGACGGCGTCGTCGAGGTATTTGCCGAGATTGTAGCAGGGGATGATAACGCTAACCTTCGGCATGGGTGCGGGCGCAGGACAAGTATGGAGAAATGATGAGAAGGCGGCGGGCGGAGCCGCCGGGGAATGCACGAGGCCGATGGCCGGCGAAAAAGACCCGGCAAGGCGTCTTATTCGGGAACGAAACACATGAAGTTGGCGGAGATCCAGGGCACAACATTGCGTTTTCTCATGTCGGTTTTAATGGCGTCGGTCAGGCCGGGGTGGAGAACGAAGGAATGGCTGGAGAAGAGACGAATCCAATATTCGTAGGGTTTTTCATTGATATGGCCGATGCCTCCCTGGCCGGGAGGTGCTGCGGTAAAGGCGATGCAGCGGCCGGATGTTGCGCAATTGCGCACGAGGGATGCGGAATTCCTGGGCGGTATGTGTTCCGCGACCTCGAAGCAGACGACAAGGTCGAAGGGAGTGTTGAAGAGAATGGGTTGCGTCGCATCGGCCAGAAATATGGGATAGGCTTTGGAGGAGAGGCGGAGCGCGTCCAGGCTGCTGTCGCAGCCGAAGACTGTCTTGCCGAGGCGGTGAAGGGCGTCGAGAAAGATGCCGGTGCCGCAGCCGATGTCGAAAACCGTGTCAAAGTCGAGGTGTGCAACGAGAATCTGTGCAACGGCCTCGGCGCAGGAGGTCTTGGCGGCGCTGGCCTCGGTGAAAAAGTCAGTGTCGTAGATGCGGCGCCGGCAACGCTGGGATATTACGGGTATGGGCATGCCGAGGAGAAAATCATAGAACTTCTTCCGCTTGAGGTATTGGTTGCGCCGCATGGCAAGTCGGGCGCCATTATATGATTTTCAACTTATGGTGGCAAGCGGGTGAGATCCGGGCAGAGGGTCCGCGCCGGGCGCCGGCGCGGCTATCGGGCATGGGCGGTGCGGAGCAGGCAGGTGAAGACGATGCGCTCGAGGGCCGACGGGCCGCCGTGCGTGTAGCCGCGGCCGTCCGGGGCCAGGCGGAAGCCGTGGTCGCCGTAAATGAAAAGCGGGCACGCCGGATCGAGTCGCGCGCGCAGCTGCTTAAGCCCGATCTCCAGCTCGGCGCGCGCCAGGGTCAGCAGCTCCCGGAAGGCGAGCCTGCGCTCGTGGATGAGCGCGTCGACGGCGTCGATCTTGTCGAATTTCTTGTGGATCCCGCTTTCCACGAGGCTGCCGTAAAGGCCTGCGGTCGACGTGTCGGCCGATACCGCAGCATGGCCCGCCTCCTCGATGCGCCATTCCGGGAGCGAGGTTTCGAGCGCCGCGCGTAGCGCTTCTTCCAGCAAAGCCCCGAGGCAGTCGACGACGAGCCATTGCGCTTGCAGATTCCTGCGCAGCAGCTCTTCGAGCGCCGGCGGCGGCTGCGGCAGGCCGGCGGTCGCGAGGCGGTCGAGACGCGCGAGCCAGGCGCGCGGGCGGATTCTCATGAAGCGTTCATGTTCGCCGTAGAGCATGGCGGCCCTGGCGCATAGCTCGGCCGCCGTCGCCGGGTCCTGCGGGCGCAGCAGCTCCACGGCCGCGGCGACCGGGCCCGACTCGGGGGCGGCGGCGGGCGGCGCGACCGCGCCGTCGAGAAGATACTGCAGGACCTTCTCGAGCGTCTTCTCGCCGGCGTTCATGCGCTCGAGCTTTTCGAGCGCCGCGCTGCCGACCCACTCCGGCCGCAGCAGCTCGGCGAGCAGATCCTGCTCCTGCGGCTGCAGGCCCTCGGGGAGAGGGTATCCGTGGCGGAAGCCGAGCTCGCAGCACCAGGCCAGCAACTCGCGGCGCGGCCGGCGCTCCGCCCGCGTAAGGCGCACGCGCGCGCCGAAGCGGCCGAAGAACTGCCGCAGCTCGCGCAGCAGGGCTTCGCTCTCCCAGGTGCGCTCGCCGAAGACCTCGAGCAGCGCCTCGTCGGGCACGGTTTGCACCAGCTCGAGTCCCGCGAGATGCTGGTCGAAAAGCGGCACGTTGTCCACGGCAGGATAGGCGCGGCCCCCGTCGAGATAGGCCAGCGTGTCTTCATTCACCTCCAGCTGCTGCTCCACCCAGGCGCGCACCCGGGCGCGCACGTCGTCCCGGCGGAAAAACAGGGCCATTTCGTTATCCAGCCGGCGCGCGGCCTCGTCGAACGCTCCCAGGGTTTCGTCGAGCGGGCCGCTCCGGCCGTCGAAGCCGCAGCGGCACATGGGCTGGAAGTCCATGGCGCTCAAGCCCGGGCAGCGCTGCGAGCGCGCTTTCGCCTGCAGGGCCTCGACCTCCGCGACGAGCGTGCCCAGGCCGAGGTGCCGGCTGCGGGCCAGGGCCGGCGGCCGGTAATGCCATGCCGCATGCGCCTCGGCCGCCCTGCACCAGTCCTCGTGCCGGCGGGCGTACCACTCGCGATAGCGCCCATAGACCTCGCGTGCGCGCTCCAGCCAGGCCTCGACTTCCCGGGGATGCGCGAGCGAGGGGGGAGCGCCGAGCGCCTCGACGCGGGCGATGATGGCGGCGTCGGCGCACTGCGCGATGCAGGGGTATGCGAACAGATGTCGGAAGCGCCTCGTCTCGCGCGCCAGTTCGTCGAAACGTTCGAGCAGGGAGGCCGTCGCGGCCTCTTCGGCGACGAAGCGCTCGGCCGATCCGATCGCGTACAGGAAGAGCTGCAAACCCTGCAGTTCGTTCTCGCCCTTGGCGAGCGCCTGCCACTGGATCATCAGGTTCTCGACCGTGGAGCGGAGATCTTCGGCTTCTTCTTCCTCCTTCAGCTTCAGCAGCAGATCGCTCAAGCGGCCGCGGCGGCCTTCGCCGATCCGGCGCAGCTGGCCGACGCAGCGCTTCTGCGCCAGGATGCTCCATTGCTTGGGCTGGGGGATGCGGAAGGCGCCGCACAGGATTTCGAGGTCGCGCATCTGCTGGATCGTGAGCGTCCGCCCCGGGACGATGCGATCGTACTGCAGCGGCGTGGGCAGCGTGTGGTAGAAATCGCGGCACGACTCCTTGCCCTTCAGGATGTCGATCTCCCCCTGGATCAGAAGCACGAGCAGCAGAAGATGGACCTGATCCTGGACCAGCCCATAGGGCGGGGCGGCCAGGTGGCGGTAGAGGCGCTCCGGCTGCGGCTGGTGCTCGATCATGGGCGCCAGCAGGCGCACGAGCTCGTGGTGGTCCAGCCGCGGGATCATCCGGTATTCGGCTCCCTCGCGCCGCATCAGCCCCATCGGCAGCAGGTAGGCCTCCCGGATCAGCCGCACCGGATCGGGAGCGTTTTCCGCGCCGAGGTCGTTTTCGGAGGCGAACTTCATGAACACGCGGTAGTGCTCCTTCGGCAGCGGCCCGTGCCCCGGCGCAAACCTCTCGAACGAGGGATAGGTGCGGCGCAGGATCCATTCGCCCAGGCCGTCGAGCCAGCTCTGCGTCCTGTCGGGCGACAGCGGCGGGAGGGCGAGCTGCTCCCCGTAGGGCCCGATGATCTTTCCCTCGCGGTAGGATGCGCGCACCGCCGCGGCGAACCATGAGGTGCGGCCGCGCCGGAGATCGCGCACGCGCTCGAGCGTCGCGGCGGGCAGAGGGCGTTCGGCCAGCTGGGCCAGAGCCGCCAGCTCCAGGATTTCCAGGGAGATCTCCATGGGGCGGGGCAGCAGCTTGAAGCATCCGGCGGCCGCGGCCGGCGGTCCCCAGGGGAGGCCGATCTGCAAGGCCGGCATTTGCGGCTCGGGGGGCGCGCCGCCGCCGAGATAGAGCGATAGTTCGCGCTCGTGGAAGTGCCAGCGGATCCTGCGCGCGTGCCAGCGGTCGCGCGGCAGCGAGAACGGGTTGAACTCCGCGTCGTCGAGACACGGCACCAGGCTTTCGAAAAGCGAATCGCCGCGCCCGCGCACCTCCTCGACCGCACGCGCCAGCAGCCAGTCGAGGTCCTGCCGGCCGGCGTCCTCGAGGTCGAGCCGGTAACGGGCGGCCTGGCGCTTCAGGTAGGCGCCCTTCTGCACGAGCTCGTCCAGGATGTGGGCGACGATCTCGCGGTTCTTTTCCGGGTCCAGCCGGGAGACCTTCAGGAGGAGCCACTGGCATCCCTGCTCGGCCGTCAGCCACTTGCGCCGCGGCGACAGGTGCACGAGGATCAGAAGCTTCAGCAGGCGCCAGGCCAGCTCCTGCTGCGGCGGCTTGTCGAAAAGCTCGGCCACCCGCTTGCGGTAGTACGGAAGGAACTTCTGGGCGATCGCCAGGAACTCGGGCTGAACCTCGAAAAGGTCGGCGAAATGGTCGACGATCCGGTCGGGCGTGATGAACGCTCCCCAGGGCATGTCGAGGAAGGGCGGAAAGCCCCTGGCGTCGTCCCCCAGCATCTGGGCGACCGTGAAGTCCACGATGCCGCGCGCCTGGGAGAATCGGTCGCGCACCTCTTCCAGCAGCTCCATGGTCGCCGGGTGGAGAGGGTAAAGGGCGCACATTTCGGCCTGCAGCGGCACGATCTCGGGATAGAGGCCTTTCAGGTCCCGGACCAGGCGCTCGACGGCCGCGCCGAAGCTTTCTTTCTTGCGCAGGATGCGGTGCGAGACCAGATCGCGCACGTGCGCCGGCGTCAGCAGGAATCGCACCGGGTAGCGGTCCTTTATCTTGCGATAAAGGTCGTACTCGATGTCGCCGGTGTGCTCGATCTGCTCCTGGAGCGCGGCGATGACCCACAGCCGGTGCTCCTGCGCCCATTCGCCCAGAAACTGCAGGTAGCGCAGGTCTTCGTTGAAGCTCCGGATTTCAGGCTTGGAGCGCAGGAATTCCGACAGCTCGTCGATGAGCAGCACGATGCCGTCGGGGTGGGCGCCGGCGATGCGCTGCCAGCTCCTGCGGCGGTCCGCGTCTGCCTGTACCAGGCCGAGCGCCTCGTGCACGATCGTCTCGAGCGGCCGCGAGGCGGCGAAATTCAGGAGCGAAATCGGGACGACGGCGGGCCGGTGTGTCGCCAGCGAGCCCGATTCGAGCTGCTGGGCGACGTAGGCCAGGAAATGGGACTTGCCGGATCCGTAATGGCCGATCACGAAGACGCCGCAGCCGGCCGGCCGAGCGAGCAGGGCTGCGAGCGCCTCGAGATACCTGCCTGCGTCTTCGGTGATATAGTAGCTTTCGCTGATCCAGCGCGGCTCTCCCTGCCGCAGCTGATCGAGGCGCACGACGGTGGGCTGGGGGAGGACCTCGAGATGGTCGCGGATCTTCAAGGTTCACCTCGATGCGGCGGCTATCAATGTATCACAGGTTCCAGGTGCGGCGCCTGCGGGCGGTGCCTGTGAGCCGGCATCAGGAGAGACAGGCTTGCCCCGAACGCTGGCCGACGTCCTGAAGCATAACCTGCGGCAGGCGCTGCGCGACGGGCGCCTGGACGACGCGCGTGCCATCCTGGCGCGCCTGCAGAAGGAGGATTCGCTCAGTTGCGAAGCGCGCGGCCTGGAGCTCGAGTTCTATCTGCGCACCAACCGCACGGCGGAAGCCGCGGCGCTCGCCGCTCAGCTCTGCGAACTTTTCCCGGGATCGGGCCGTGTGTTCTACCTTGCGGGACAGGCGGCTTACCGGCAGAGGCGCTACGCTGAAGCCGAGGCGCGCTTCCGCGAGAGCCTGCGGATCTATCCGGGGGCGCAGGCACGCCACTGGCTGGGCAAAACGCTCACGCAGCTGGGCAGATTCGAAGAGGCCGAAGCCGAGTTGATGGCCGTCAAGGAGCAAATCCCGCAGGCGCTGCTCGATCTGGCCTGGCTGCACGAGCGGCGCGGGGACCTGAGTGCGGCGCTGGCCGCCACCGAGTCGTTTCTCGCTCTCCATCCGGACCACGAGTTCGCCGCGCGGCAACGCGTCCGTCTGAAGGCCATGCTCCTCGATCCGGAGGCGCTGATTGCGGAAGTGGAATCCCTGCAGGGAATGGGCGAAAGTGTGCCGGAGCATCTGTTTCCCGGGTATGTCCGGCGCCTGTTCGAGACCGGGCTGGGCCCGCGCGCACGCGAGGAGATCGGCGCGCGCATGCGTGCCCTGGAGCCGCGGACTGCCGTGCAGGTGGCCTGGATCTGCTACCGCGCCCAGGCGTACGACCTGGCCTGCGCGCTCTTCCTCGAGCGGCTCGAGGCCAATACCGGCGACGTGAAATACCTGCGCGCCTTGGAAGCGGCGGCGCGCAGGTCCGGACGCCTGGAAGAACTCAAGGATGCCTATCGCAGGCTGGCGCCGCACGCCCGCAATCTGTACGGCCGCCTGCGCGCCCTGTCTGCGCCGGGGAAGCCCTGAAGCCGCGTGACTGATGCCGCAGCGGACCGCGTGCTTGTTACTCCAAGTTACCGGTCCCGCGCGGCGCGCGCGACCTATCCGTCCCGGAGGGACGGAAGCTGGTAGCTCCAGGTGAGCGGAAGCGAACCTGGAGAAAAGGGACGGCATGCGACAAGCCCCGAAGGGCCGGCAGAAGGATATATCAGAAGCCCAGGTCTGCCGGCCCTCCGGGGCTCGCCTGATCGATACGCCCATTTCCGGGGGTTCGCCTGCGGCTCACCCCCGGCTACCGGCTCAGGGCCCCTTGCGGGGCCGGATGGTAGGTCCGCCGCGCCGCGGCTGACCGTTGGCTTATTGCTCCAAGTTGCCGGTCCCGCGCGCGAAGTATCCGTCCCGGAGGGACGGAAGCTGGTAGCTCCAGGTGAGCGGAAGCGAACCTGGAGAAAAGGGAGCGGCATGCGACAAGCCCCGAAGGGCCGGCAGAAGGATATATCAGAAGCCCAGGTCTGCCGGCCCTCCGGGGCTCGCCTGATCGATACGCCCCTTTCCGGGGGTTCGCCTCCGGCTCACCCCCGGCTACCGGCTCAGGGCCCCTCCGGGGCCGGATGGTAGGTCCGCCGCGCGAGTAGGTCCGCCGCGCCGCAACGCTTTGCGAGTGCTTGACCCGGGCGAATTGCTTATAATCGAAATCCGTATTGATAGTTCAGGTAAGGGGTGCGCGACATGAACCCCGCTTCCCCAATCATCGGGCGGCGCCGGCGGGCGTCGCCCCAGCCGCAGGAAGAGAGTATGAAGAAAACGATTTCACCGAAGGCATTGAGCTTCGTTCCTTTGTTGATTCTCCTGGCGCTCGCGCCCCTGCAGGCGCAGGCGCCGAAGGTCACGACGCCGCAGGAGCAGTTCGGCCACGAGATCGGCGCCGATTACGTGCTGCCGAACTACAAGCAGCTTTCCGATTATTGGCGGAAGCTCGACAAGGAGTCTGACCGCCTTCAGGTGGTGAGCATCGGCAAGACCGCCGAAGGGCGCGACCAGCTGATGTGCATCATCACCGCTCCGGAGAACTTCGCCCGGCTCGAGCGCTATAAAGAAATCGCGCGCCGGCTGGCGCTCGCCGAAGGTCTCACCGACGAGCAGGCGCGCCAGCTCGCCAGCGAGGGCAAGGCGGTCGTCTGGATCGACGGCGGCCTGCATGCCACCGAGGTGCTCGGCGCGCAGCAGCTCATGGAACTGGTGTACCAGATGGTGAGCCGCACCGATCCCGAGACCATGCGCATCCTGCGCGACGTCATCCTGCTCGCCGTCCACGCCAACCCCGACGGCCACGACCTGGTCGCCGACTGGTACATGCGCGAGCCGGACCCGAAAAGGCGCTCGACGGGCAACATCCCTCGCCTCTACCAGAAGTACGTGGGCCACGACAACAACCGCGACTTCTACATGAACAACATGCCGGAAACCATCAACATGAGCCGGGCGCTGTTCCGCGAATGGTTCCCGCAGATCATGTACAACCACCACCAGACCGGCCCGGCGGGCACGGTGCTGTTCGCCCCGCCGTTCCGCGATCCCTTCAACTACAACTTCGACCCGCTGCTGCCGATCGGCATCGACATGGTGGGCGCGGCCATGCACGCGCGCTTCATCGCCGAGGGCAAGCCCGGCGCCACCATGCGCCGCGGCGCCAACTACTCGACCTGGTACAACGGCGGCCTGCGCACGACCACGTATTTTCACAACATGATCGGGATACTGACGGAGACGATCGGCAATCCCACCCCGATGAGGATCCCCTTCGTGCCGCAGCGCCAGCTGCCGAGCGGGGATCTGCCCTATCCGATCGAGCCGCAGGAATGGCATTTCCGCCAGTCGATCGAATACTCGATCACCGCCGACCGTGCGATACTCGATCTGGCGTCGCGCAACCGCGATATGCTGCTCTACAACATCTATCAGATGGGGCGTAACTCCATCCAGCGCGGCAGCCGCGACACCTGGACGATCACGCCCAAGCGCATCGAAGCCGTGCAGGCCGCGATCGCCAAGGACCGCCAGCCCGCCGGAGGCGAGTTCAGCCCGGTGGCGCAGCGCGGCGGCGGCCTGGGAGGGGGTGCCGACGAGAAGTACTTCAAGATCCTGCGCGATCCCGCCATGCGCGACCCGCGCGGCTACATCATCCCCTCGGACCAGCCCGATTTCCTGACCGCCACCAAGTTCGTCAACGCCCTCCTGATCAGCGGCGTGACCGTGCACCGCGCCACGGCCGCCTTCCAGGTCGGCGGCAAGACCTACCCCGCCGGATCTTACGTCATCAAGACGGCGCAGGCGTTCCGGCCGCACGTCATGGACATGTTCGAGCCGCAGGACCACCCGAACGACTTTCAGTATCCCGGCGGGCCGCCGATCCCGCCTTACGACAACGCGGGCTGGACGCTGGCCTACCAGATGGGCGTCGAATTCGACCGCATCCTGGAAGGCTTCGACGGTCCCTTCGAGAAGATCCCCGACGTGGTGGCGCCGCCCCCCGGTCAGGTCAAGACGGCGCCCAACGCCGCCGGCTATCTCCTGAGCCATCGGGTCAACGACTCCTTCGTGGCGGTCAACCGCCTGCTCAAGGCGGGCGAAGAGGTTTACTGGCTCAAGGGCTCGGGCGATCGTACCATGGGGACCGGCGCCATGTACATTCCGGCCAAGGCTTCGACTGCGGCGGTGCTGCAGAAGGCGGCCCAGGAAATCGGGCTGACTTTCCAGGCCGTCACGATCAAGCCCACGGGCGAAGCCTACAAGCTGCGCCCGGTGCGCATCGGCTTGTGGGACCGCTACGGCGGATCGATGCCCTCCGGCTGGGTGCGCTGGCTCTTCGAGAAGTTCGAGTTCCCCTTCGAGGTGGTTTTCCCGCAAACTCTCGATGCCGGCAATCTGATCAGCAAGTTCGACGTGCTGGTCTTCGTCACCGACGGCATTCCTGCGGCGCGGGCGGCCGGTGAGGGCGGCCGCGGCGGCGGCGGAGGCATGCCGCCGGAGTTCGCCGCGGGAGGCCGCGGGCCGCAGAACATCCCGCCCGAGTACCAGGGGTGGCTGGGCCAGGTGACGGCGGAGCGCACCATCCCGCAGTTGCGCAGGTTCGTCGAGGACGGCGGCACTCTGATCGCCATCGGCCGATCGACGAGCGTGGCGCAGCACTTCGGATTGCCCGTGGGCGATGCCCTGGTCGAAAAGACGGCTGCCGGCGAACGGCGTCTGCCGAACGACAAGTTCTACGTTCCCGGCTCGGTGCTGCGGGCGGCGGTGGACAACAACAATCCGCTCGCCTACGGCATGGGCTCGCATGTGGATGTTTTCTACGACAACAGCCCGGCCTTCACCCTGCTTCCCGAGGCCGCCATCCGGGGACTGCGCCCGGTGGCCTGGTTCGACTCGCCCGCGCCGCTGCGCAGCGGGTGGGCCTGGGGGCAGCACTACCTGCACGGGGCCCTGGCCGCGATCGAGGCCCCGATGGGCAAGGGCAAGGTCTTCCTCTTCGGGCCGGAGATAACCTTCCGTGCCCAGCCGCACGGGACATTCAAGTTCCTGTTCAACGGCATCTACTACGGGCCGGCGCAGTCGGTCCGCCTCGATTAGACTGCGGTACGCCGGCGGACGGCCCGGAAGAAGGCCGCCCGCCGGCGCGGCCGCCGTTTTTCCCGGCGCGCGGTTTCGCCATATTGACCGGCCATGCCCGAGCTGCCCGAGGTCGAAACCATCGCTCGCGGGCTGCGCCGGTCGCTCACCGGCCAGCGCATACAGGATGTCTGGCTTTCGGGCTGCCCGCTGCGCCGGCCGGTCGCGCCGGATCTGGGAGACGAGCTTGGCGGACGCACCGTGCGGCGCATTCGCCGGCGCGGCAAGTACCTGATCTTCGAACTCGACCCGCCGGGTTGCTGGCTGGTCCACCTCGGGATGAGCGGCAGGCTTTGCCGCATGCGGCAACCGGAACCGCCTGCAAAACACACGCACGCCGTCATCCGCTTTTCCGACGGCTCGGAACTGCACTACCGCGATCCACGCCGGTTCGGGCTCATGGCGCTTTACGATGTTGCCCGTCCGGATCTCGTGCCGGAGCTGCGCGCGCTCGGCCCGGATCCCCTGGGCAGAGGAGTGGCGGGGCGCCTGTGGCATGCGCTGGGCCGGTGCGGCCGGGATATCAAGTCTTTCCTGCTCGACCAGAGGCGGATCGCCGGCATCGGCAATATCTACGCCTGCGAGGCCCTGTTTCGCGCGCGCGTGCACCCGGCGCGGCGCTGCGACACGCTCTCGCGCACCGAGGCGCGCCGCCTCGCCGCGGCCCTTCGCGGTGTGTTGCGGGAGGCGCTGGCGCATCGGGGAACGAGCCTGTCGGATTTCGTGGACTCGGCGGGCCGTCCGGGGGATCATGGCAGCTACCTGCGCGTTTACGGCAGAGAGGGGGAGAGATGCCGGCGGTGCCGCGCGGCGATCGCCAGAATGATCCAGGGGAGTCGCAGTTCGTTTTTCTGCCCTCGGTGCCAGGTGTGAACTCGGCCCGGGCGGACATGCAAGGAGGGATATCCCGGTGACGGAAGAATACAGAAGATGCCCGCACTGCAAGGGCACCGGCATTTGCCGGCACTGCGGGGGGACGGGAAGACTGGCGCTGGAAAGAGGCAAGCGGTGCACCTCCTGCTACCCGCACGGAAGCGGCAGGTGCCAGAATTGCCGCGGCCTGGGGTGGTTCGACAGAAGCGGGCGGCCCGCAGCCCTTCCGGTCGAACCGAAGCCCGAGGAGGCGGCTGCGGCACCGCCGGCGGCCGAGGTTCAGGAGGCTGCGCCGCCGCCCGCAGTCGAGGCGCCCAGGAAGAAACGCGCCGCCGGGCGGGCGGCGAAACCGGGAGTGAAGCCGGCCGCAAAAGGGCGGGGCGGTGGGAAGACCAAGTCGGAGTAGGTCCGCCGCGCCGCGGGACGTATCCGTCCCGGAGGGACGGAAGCTGGTAGCTCCAGGTGAGCGGAAGCGAACCTGGAGAAAAGGGAGCGGCATGCGACAAGCTCCGAAGGGCCGGCAGAAGGATATATCAGAAAGCTTCATCTGCCGGCCCTCCGGGGCTCGCCTGATCGATACGCTCCTTTCCGGGGGTTCGCCTGCGGCTCACCCCCGGCTACCCGCTCAGGGCCCCTCCGGGGCCGCATCCGTCCCGGAGGGACGGAAGCTGGTAGCTCCAGGTGAGCGGAAGCGAACCTGGATAAAAGGGAGCGGCATGCGACAAGCCCCGAAGGGCCGGCAGAAGGATATCGACACGCTCCTTTCCGGGGATTCGCCTGCGGCTCACCCCCGGCTACCGGCTCGGGGCCCCTGCCGGGGCCGGATGGTGGGTCAGCCGCGCCGCGGCGGACCGTTGGCTTATTGCTTCAAGCCACCGGTCCCGCGCGGCGCGCCGGACCTACCGGGCCTCGGGTGCATGGCGGCTACAGCGTGCGGGTGATCTTGGTCAGGCCTCTGGGGCGGTCGGGGCTGAGACCCTTGAGTTCCGCCAGGCGCGCGGCGAACAGCTGGCCGGGTATGATGTAGGGGATCGGCGAGTAGAAGTCCTCGATCTCGAAGGGTATCTTCAGCGCGCAGCTCGCCTGGGCGAGAATGCGCGCCTCGCTCGAGATCACGAGCGAATCCGCCTGCAGGCGCCGCAGGCGGCGTGCCAGCGCATGCAGGTCGCGGAAGACCGGTCCGGGCGGAGCGAAGAGGATGACGGGGAAGTCGCGCTGCACCATGGCGATCGGCCCGTGCAGGAAGTCCGCCGACGAGAAGCGCTCCGCGACCATGTAACAGGTTTCCATCAGCTTGATGGCCAGCTCGCTCGCGCTCGCGTAATTGAGGCCGCGGCCCACGACGGCACAGCGGTCGGCGAAGCGGTAGCGCTCGATGATCTCGCCGATACGCGGCTCGAGCGACAGCGCGCCCTGGGCGTAGTCCGGGATGCGCTCGAGCGGCGCAAGATCGCGCCCGGCCAGGGCCGCCGCCAGCATGTAAAGAAGCATGAGCTGGCAGGTGTAGGTCTTCGTGGCGGCGATGCTTCGTTCGGTGCCGGCACGGGTCAGCAGCGTCTCGTGCGCGATCGCCGCCATTTCGGAGCGCCGGTTGTTGGTGACGGCCAGGACACAGGCGCCGCTGTTGCGGCAGCTTTCGAGGACGGCATTGATGTCGCGCCCCTCGCCCGACTGGCTGATCCCGATCACC
>Ga0129301_1000887_pt1 | contig 15662 bp, 20 predicted proteins | sample ConPoolayeHmetaG_FD_94489 | JGI IMG/M metagenome (GOLD analysis project Ga0129301, IMG submission 94489) | Hot spring microbial mat communities from California, USA to study Microbial Dark Matter (Phase II) - Cone Pool mat layer H metaG ...
GTGACTAGCCCCCCTTATATATACCTTAAATTTTTGATGTGCTTAGTTATTCAATTTTGTTTTGTGGAATAATAGAGGGTGATTTTGTCTTTTGTTTTGTTTTTAAGGTTTTGGCTGCGTTTCCTTGATTTATGGAGATTTCTAGAAAGTTGTGGCTTCCAATTATGGCTAGTGGTTTTTGGGGTTTAGCGTCTGCGTAGGTTTTGCAAAATTTCAGTTTCATTCGTTTGTTTTCAAGTTTAACGTTTATCGTGTTTTTGATGTTCATTGATGCGAGTTCTTTTTCTCCGATATTTGTTATTATGTTTCCAAAGCTGTCTATGTGTATGACTTCTCCAACGAGTCCGTTTTTACGCTTGTTGATTTTGGCGAATTCGGGCATTGCGACGTCATGAATTTCTGGTCCAAATTCCACTGGTGGTGTTCCGTTTGCCAAATGTGCTGCTGCAGGTGCGAAGATGTCTCTTCCGTGAAATGTACTGGAGACTTTTGGTAGCATAAACTTGGAGTTTGAAATTTTGTAGGCATGCCTTATGCTTTGAGCTTGTGCGGCTAATGCTAACACGCCATTATCTGGTCCGATAAAGAAGGTTTTTGTTGTTTCTATTAGTATAGGGCGCCTTTTGGTTCCAACGCTTGGGTCAATAACAGCTACATGAATTGTTCCTTTTGGAAAGAAAGAAGCAGCAGAAGCCAACACATAAGCACCCATTCTTATGTTGAATTTCTCTATTTCATGGCTTACGTCAACAATAGTCACGTTTGGACATATACCCAGAATTACGGCTTTCATTTCCGCTACGTAGGGGTCTTTTAGCCCAAAATCTGTAGTTAAGGTGATTATCAGATTTGGCATGTTATTCTTTTTATAAACGATGTTGAATAATTAGATTTCCACGCAAATATGGAAGGCAAGGCTAGGATGACCGAAAAACTAACGACAACAGGCGCTGCTTTAACAGTCTGCTTCACCGCACTATACGTTGTCTTCGGCTTAATCTCCATCTCTCCAATAATCGGCTTATCTGGCAGAGCCATGACAGCGGCAGCAATAATTGCTCCAATAATTGGCATATTGCTCGGACCATACGTAGGCGTTTTATCAACCGCTTTAGGCGGCTTGATTGGGTTTTCTATTGGGGTATTTTCTCCACCAAGCATTGTTTCAGGCGCCACAGCAGCAGCATTTGCAGGCATGCTTTATACGGGAAAAAGAAGCTTGAGCATTTTCGCCTACTTCTCGCTTCTGTTTCTCTTTGGATTTTATCCCTTTGTTGGACCTGTTTGGCTTTTTCCACTGTCATTATGGTTCCAGATAATTGGCTTTCTGATTCTTCTTTCACCGCTGCAATCAAACTTCATAAAAGTCATCAACTCTAACAGCAGCTCAAAACTTTTTCCAGCTCTATTCACAATCGCCTTAACTTCGACTTTGGCGGGTCAGATTGCAGGTTCCTTAGCCCTCGAGCTTATTTCATGGCCCATTTTCTTGGCAGATTTGAACGCTTGGACTGGGATATGGCAGGCTACAGCGTTGCTTTATCCTTTAGAAAGAACAATAATAGCACTAGTTGCTACGTTGATCGGTGCGCCTCTGATAAAAATTTTGAAAACAACAAATATGATACCCAGCAGTCGAGCGAAGAATTGATTTTTTGAAAGACGCAATCATCTGAAAGTGCTCATGAAAATGCATTCTTTGAACGGCATCATCATATCCACAGAACCATAAACGTCATCGTCAAAATCCACCGGCGCATCTTTAATCAACACTATCGGCGTCTTTTCCGCCGCCTCTCCCATCAACAAGTGCGCAGCAGAAGCCAAATCATCCGCAACAGCATGCTGCGTGATAACCAAAGGCTTTCCATAAATATCCTTCTCTCCTCTCTGGTCTCGCACTGGTTTGAAGCCTGCAACAGCCAAAGCCAAGCCACCAGTGCCCTTCCTAAGAGGCGCTAATCCACTGTCAATAACCAAAACGGCGATTTTCTTGTCTGTTTCTTGCTTGATTTCTTCTCTTATCCGCTCCGCCCATGCACTGGCATCAATTGGCCATAAAACCACATAGCCTTCAGGCGCATTTTTGTTATCTATGCCCGCATTGGCGGTCAAAACTTCATCTTTAAGCGTTAAAACTGCCTTTGCGACTCCTCCATAGATTTTATCAGATTCCCGCAAGATTAGCTCCGCAAATTCAGGCTGCAATTCAAACCGTTTTGCCAACTTCTTCGCCTCCGTAGAAGGCTTGATGTTGTCCAGTTTTACCAAGCGGTTTTCAGCATATGAAATGAGTTTTGAAGTCAAAGCTAATACGTCATTATCTTCCAGCGTTAGGTTCTGTCTTCTCAGCGACTCAAGAACCGTGCTAACTAAATCGTCTCCAGCTCTAACAATTCCCGTATTAACTGCATAAAGTCTCATACGCTTTTTATCCTCCATGCACGACTGGAATAAAAACCACTTCATCACCGTCTCTAATTATAGTTTCCAGACCGTTTAGGATGCTGATTTCCTTTCCATTCACAAGAATCAGCGTGTTTGGACGCGGATCTTCCAATTCAGAATCAATTAGTGCCCGCTCAAGTTTAGGAATCTGCTCAACAATTTTCTTTAGCGCTTCTTTCAGAGAAACAGTATCTTCAAAAGAAAGAGTCGTTTTGGCTTTGCCAGATACACTGCGAAAGACACCAATGAACTTGACAGTTACCGCCAACTTATTCATCTTCCTTTTAGGCGTTATAGTACCACAATTAGAGAAATGTCGTTGACGTTAGTGCCGGTTGGACCCGTAAACACCAAGTCGCCCAACTTGGCAAAGAAGTTGTAGGAATCATTATTAGCTAAATATTCCTCTGGAGTCAACTTCATTTTCGCAGATTTTTCCAGAGTCTTTCCATCCACTATCGCTCCAGCAGCGTCTGTCGGACCGTCAATACCATCCGTGCTCAACGAGGCCACCACAACACCTTCCATTTCTTTTATTCTTATTGCAGCAGACAACGCTATTTCTTGGTTTCTTCCACCTTTACCTTTTCCCGCCACGGTTACCGTTGTTTCTCCGCCTGCAATTATGGCTGCTGGTTTAGGTATCGGGTTTCCAGACGTGACTATTTCATGTGCTGTAGTGGCAAGCACTGTTCCAATATGTCTGGCTTCTCCTTCCAATGTTGCAGTCAGCAAAAGCGTGTTTAAGCCTTTGGATTTGAGGTATTTCTGCGCTGTTAAGCTCGCTGTTCTGTTGTTTCCGACAACAACATTGAAAACTTTCTTGAATGCCTCATCATCAGCCTTTGGAGTTTCTGGAATTACGCCTTTTTCTCCGTCTGACAGAACCTTCCGAATTGAAGCAGGCGCCTCACTCCATAATACATACTTTTTCAAGATTTTTATTGCGTCAGCGAAAGTTGTCGAGTCAGGAACTGTTGGACCTGAGGCGATGAAATCCAGCGGGTCGCCGACAACATCGGAAAGAATAAGGTTTAGTATTGTGGCTGGATAGGCCTTTTTTGCGAGCCATCCGCCTTTGAAGTCTGAAATATGCTTCCTAACAGTGTTAATCTCGCTTATAGTTGCACCCGATTTAAGCAACGCATCTGTTATTGTCCTCTTATCGTCAATAGATATTTGCCCACGCGGCAGTGGCATAAGGCTCGAACCGCCACCAGAAATCAAGCACAATATTAAATCGCCTTCATCAGCTTGTTCAGCAATTTTTAGCATGCAACGGGTTCCTTCGACACCCGCTTCGTCTGGAATTGGATGACTCGCTTCATGAAGCTTAATGATTTTTGTCTTGTTTTTGCTTCCTCGGGGAACGTTAACAAGCCCCTCCTTTATACGCTTGTCCAAAATCTGTTCCACAGCTTCTGCCATTGACCCGCTTGCCTTGCCACCGCCGATGACGTAAATTCTCTTGAATTTGTTCAAATCAAACGATTGTCCGTCTACTTGAAGAACCGAGTTTTTTATCGAGAACCGCGATTTTATAATGTGTTTTGGGTCAACAGCATTTAACGCGGATTCAAGGCTATTTAGAGCGAGTTTTCTGGCTTTTCTCTCAAGAGTCGCCGCGCCATTTTTTACAAGCCCTTCCTTATTTCTTATCGCCGTCATCTCAATAGCCTATTGCTAGTTTCTAAATGGTTATTGCGTAAGTGTAATAAGTCAATGTTAATAAAGAATTCCGCAAATCTTTGCATGGTGAATTATATGGCAAAACCAAAAGTCTACGTCACACGAGAGCTTCCCGAAAGAGGCTTGAAAATAATTAAGCAACGTTTTGACGCTGAAGTTTGGCCTGAGTATGCTCCACCGCCGAAGAAGGTGATATTAGAAAAGTCGAAGAATGTAGATGCTTTGGCTTCGCTTTTGTCTGACAAGATAGACGCTGAAGTCTTTGATGTCGCGCCTAAGCTAAAGATTGTGTCACAGTTGGCAGTAGGCTTTGACAACATAGACGTTCAAGAAGCGACAAAAAGAGGAATATACGTAACTAACACGCCTGAAGTACTGACAGACACAACAGCAGATTTTGCATGGGCGCTGCTTATGGCCGTAGCAAGACGTGTTGTTGAGGCGGATAAGTATGTTCGCACTGGAAAATGGAAGGTCGGATGGCACCCAAACATGCTACAGGGCAGAGACATTCACGGCGCAACCATAGGCATCGTAGGCGCTGGAAGAATCGGCTACGCCATCGCAAAAAGAGCTACTGGGTTTAACATGAAAATTCTCTTCTATGACGTAATCCCAAGACCAGAAATGGAAAAAGATTTCGGCGCAAAAAAAGTTGACTTAGACACGCTTTTCAAAGAATCCGACTTCGTAAGCATTCACGTTCCGCTAATGAAAGAAACAACTCATCTAGTGAATAAAGAGAAGCTAAAACTGATGAAGAAAACCGCTTACTTAATCAACAATGCCCGCGGACCAGTCGTTGACGAAAAAGCCCTTTACCAAGCCTTGAAGGAAGGTTGGATTGCTGGCGCAGGACTTGACGTCTTCGAACAAGAACCAACGCCCCTAGATAATCCTTTGCTGAAACTCGATAACGTGGTTGTTGCCCCGCATATCTCCAGTGCAAGTTATGAAACTCGCTCTCAGATGGCTCAGATGGTTGCAGACAATCTTGTCGCGTTCTTTGAGGGAAGAAAGCCGCCGAACCTTGTTAACCCTGATGCCATGAAAGTGCGGCCACTGCAGAAGTACTTCTAACATCGGTTAAGAGCATATTGCACTGTAATAGTTAAATATCCCCTACTTTTTACCATTATTTCCTTTACAAACTAAAGGTGATTTGAGTGAGTTCTATCTTCGCAAAGAGAATGGAGACCTTGGGAACAGAAACAGCCTTCGAAGTACTTGCAAAAGCAAAGGCGCTGGAAAAACAAGGAAAAGACGTAGTGCATTTAGAGATTGGCGAACCCGATTTTGACACGCCGAAAAACATCAAAGACGCCGCTATGAAAGCCCTTCACGATGGCTATACACATTATGGTCCATCCGCTGGAATCCCAGAACTACGAGAGACAATCGCAGAGTACATCTCAAAAACGAGAGGAATAAAAGCAGAGCCAGACGAAGTTGTCGTAACGCCAGGTGCTAAACCAATAATGTTCTTCAGCATACTGGCACTTGTAAATCCAGGAGATGAAGTCCTCTATCCAAACCCAGGCTTTCCAATCTACGAGTCTATGATAAACTTTGTTGGAGCCAAACCCGTACCCGTACCCTTGGAAGAGAAGAATGATTTTAGGCTTGACCAAGAATATGTGAAGGAAAAGATTACAAAGAAGACAAAGATGATTATTCTGAACTCGCCCGAAAACCCCACAGGCGGCGTTCTAACCAAGGACGATTTGAAGGTTATAGCAGATTGCATTAGAAACAGAGACGACGTTTTCGTTCTGTCAGACGAGATTTACAGCAGAATACTTTACGAAGGCAGGTTCGAAAGCATCTCTTCGCTTTCTGGAATGAACGAGAAGACAATAATTCTTGACGGTTTTTCCAAAACTTACGCGATGACTGGATGGCGGCTCGGTTATGGCGTTATGAGAAAAGACCTGGCACAAAAAGTTGCACAGCTCCAGACTAACTCAAACTCTTGCACATCCACGTTCATCCAAATAGCAGGAGCGGAAGCGCTGAAAGGTCCACAAACAGATCCTGAAAAGATGGTTGCTGAATTCAAGAAACGTAGAGAAATCATAGTTGACGGCCTCAACAAGATTAAGGGCATAACCTGCAAGAAACCGCGTGGCGCCTTCTACGTGTTTCCAAATATTACTGGCACTGGAATGGACTGCCGCAAGCTTGGCGATCATTTGCTCTATAACGGCGGCGTGGCAGTTTTGCCTGGAACAGCCTTTGGAAAGTATGGCGAGGGCTATCTGCGCTTGTCTTTTGCCAATTCGATTGAGAACATAAAGAAGGCTTTGGACCGTATAGCTAAGGCTTTGGAAAAACGTTAATTCTCCCTTAACTTTCCATTTTTTCTCCAGTTAGGGTTTCAACAATGTCAGACGCCAATTGTACTAGGCTGTCAGCCTGTTGAAACATTTTTTCTCCGTTCACTTCCTCTATCTGTGAAAGCTGCTGTACGATTTCTTCCATTTCTATCAGAATTTTCAGAACAGGGTCATCTGTCGTTTGCGTTTTTTCTGCGGCTTCTCTTACGACAAGCTCTACGAATGCTGGTTCGCCTAGGCTGTAGTAGATGGCGTTTCTAGCCTTTCTTATAGCCTCCAAAACAAGACTCGGCGCCATATACGGTATCTTTTTGGCTGCTTCTAGTTCTGCTTTTGCTTCGCGCAGAAATCTAAGTGCCCATCCTCTTCTGTACTTGTCTATCATGGGCTATTCGCCTTCTTCGTTTTCGCTTGTTGTGTCTGATTGTGTTCCAGCTAGTGCATGTGTGATGTATCCTGCTATTTGGTTTCTTACTTTTGTTGTTACTCCTATAACAAGCGTGTTAACAGCATGTTTGTTGTCTTCAAAATTGTTGGAGAATTTGTTGGGGAATCGTCTAAGAAGTTCTTTGGCTGTTCTTTTAATCTGTTCTGTTCGTACACTTCCCAAACTCAAGGTTCCTCCAAGAGAGCGCCAGCATTTCTTCCTCCAGCGGTTAAGGGCATGCTAAAGCGAAACTTCAATAAAAGGATAAGGGTAATTTAACTTTACTCATTTCAGAATCTGAAGTTCCATAATGTGATTCTTGTCATTATTAGGTCAGTCTAATTCCGAAAAACTTTTCAAAATTCTCTATTATCTGGGTTGCAACACTTTCAGCATCCACCTTTTTTATTTCCGCTATCGCATTAACAACAGTTGGAATGAAGGCTGGTGTTGTTCTTTTGCCGCTGAAAGGTTTCCTAGAAAAGCGCACTGGACCATCAGTTTCTGTTAACAAGTTAGTTAATGGTATTTTTCTGACGACTTCGCGTATGCCATTAGAATAGATAGTTGGCGGCCCTTCCGTGATGTAATAGCCTTTTTCTACAACCTTTGCTAGTGCGCTGATTGGATTGCTAAACCAGTGAAGACAAACTTTCTTAAGATTGTAGGATGGCAACATTTCTATAATTTGGACAGTTGTGCCGCGTGAATGAATTATAACAGGTAAATCAAGCTTTTCAGCCAAACGCAACATTTCATCGAAAACCCTTGATTGCTTATCCCATATATCCATGTACTTGTGGTCCAATCCAACCTCGCCGATAGCTACGAACGTCTCGTTTTGTCTCGCCTCCAAAATTAGATGCTTCGTCTTCCGAAGTTCTTCTTCTGTTAAGGCTTTAACGTTCCAAGGATGAATCCCCAAGGCAGCATAAACCATGCGGGGATATTGCTGGCAAGTTTAAGGCTTTCAATACAGGTTTTCAAATCCATAGAATTTGAAACCAAAGCGACGACGCCAGAGTCTTTGGCTTCAACAATTATCTCATCTACGTGTTCTGAATATTCTTCGTCTGAAAGGTGAATGTGCGCGTCAACAAGCTTCATTTGAAATCACAGTTTTCAATAGAGTAAACCGCATTTTGCTTTTATGATTTCTCCTCTATTTGAAAAAATTCTTATGGTTAACGGCATTTTTCAGCTAATAAAGGACAATAAACGTTAAATATTGCTTTAAAGAGAAAAAGAGGCTACAGAGGAGTCTTTATGGTTGATTTGGAATTAGCCGTAGCTCCCATGCATCGACTGTGCAAGAAGGCTGGAGCCGATAGAGTAAGTGAAGCAGCAGCAAAAGAACTAGCCAAAGCCTTAGAAGAAATCGGCGTGAAAATCGCCAAAGAAGCACTGGATTTTGCAATGCACGCAGGAAGAAAAACAATAAAAGCCGAGGACATAGAAATCGCAAGCAAAAAGATTATGGGCAAATAATCTTTCCCAAAAATCTCCTATTTTTTAGCCTATTTTCTTTGAAGAATCCCAGAGAAACTGGAAATACTCTCTGGCAAACCGTACTAAGCCAACGTGATTGCTCCAAATTACCAAGCTAGGCTTCTCTTCGCCTAAAAACAGTATAGCCTCCTTCGCATCCACGATGACGCCTCCTCCAAACATCTGGTCTCTAACCCGCAACTCGCCTACGCCAACTAAACCAAGATGTCTCCAGTCGCCAGCCTTTCCTGCAACCATAAGCTTGATGTTCACGCGTGACTTCTGCAATGCTTCAACAAAAACCGGCGTCATAGTAATAGCGGTTCTTGCAAATTCTGGAGCTGCAATCATTACCTCCTTGGAGGCTTTATTCAACGTTTCCTCCAGCTTAGCCATAATACCTTGCTGACCATGAAGTATCAGTATGTCTAGGCGTTCCACAAGCTCCCGCTTCTCATATAACGGCTGCAGTTCAGCAGCTATTGTTTGCTCCCAACAGGCGTATTTATCTTCAACCTTGAGCCTAGCAGTTGCTAATGCTTCAAGCGGCGGCACTGGATAGTATTCGGCAGGCCGAGTTTCAACACTCTTAATCCAACCCTTGCTCTTAAGCGAGTTCAAAACATCATATATTTTTGAATATGGCACATTACCCTTCTTGCTTATCTCCATAGCAGTCATCTGTCCACTTTTAAGCAAAGCGACATATGCATCAATCTCGTAAGCATTTAATCCAATCTCACGTAACATCTGCCTTGTGCCATCGCTTATTGACAAATTAAACCCCCTAATCACCATATGAAAGGTTTGGAAACCTTATTATATTCTACTCTCAAAACCTTCAGAACACAAAAACAAGCAGCATGGTGAATACATGAAGCTAATCAAAGAAACACAGAGTATATGCCCAGAATGCCTAAAGGTGTTGGGTGCTACGATTTTTGAGGAAGATGGCAAGGTTTACATAAAGAAGAAATGCCCAGAGCATGGCTTTTTCCGTGACCTTTACTGGTCTGATTATCAACAGTATCTGCGTGCGGAAAAATTCAGGTACGACGGCGAAGGATTAGGAAACCCACGGACGAAAACTGTTAAAGGCTGTCCAAACGATTGCGGAATCTGCCCACAGCACAAGTCTCACACGGCTTTGGCAATTATTGATGTTACAAATCGCTGTAATCTCAAATGCCCAGTGTGCTTTGCAAATGCCGCCGCAGCGGGATACGTGTACGAGCCGACAAAAGAAGAAATCGTAGGCATGCTTGAGAATCTTCGACAGAATCAGCCTGTTCCCGCCACTGCACTGCAATTTTCTGGTGGCGAGCCAACCATCCGCAACGACCTCTTCGAACTTATTCGAACAGCCAAAGAGCTTGGTTTCCGCCATGTGGAAGTTAATACGAACGGGCTTCGACTTGCACAAAGCGTCGACTATTGCAATGAACTAAGAGAAGCAGGCGTCAGCACAGTTTATCTGCAATTTGATGGGTTAACGTCAGACGTTTACAAGTTCATCCGCGGAATCGACCTCCTAGACATCAAGATGAAGGCTATTGAAAACCTCCGTAAAGCAGGGATTGCCAGCGTGGTTTTAGTGGTCACGTTGATTAAGGGCGTGAATGACAGCCAGCTCGGCGATATTATACGCTTTGCTGTGCAGAACTTTGACATTATAAGATGCATCAACGTGCAGCCAGTCTCGCTTTGTGGGAGACTTCCGCAGACAGAACGCGACAAAATGCGAATCACAATACCCGATTTCATGCGGCTGGTGGAAGAACAAACAGGCGGAAAGATAAAGACTTCAGACTTTTATCCGGTGCCAACGGTTGTGCCAGTTTCAAAGGCTGTTGGAGAATTAAAAGATAAACGGTATGTGGAGTTTACGGCGCATCCACACTGTGGCATGGCAACATATCTATTTGTCGAAAACGGCGAAATCACCCCAATTACACGTTATGGAAATGTGGACAAGTTCATTGAAACCACGAAAAAAGTCTACAGTGACGCAGCAAAAGGGAACAAAAGCAAAGCCAAACTACGCTTGATGGGAGCTTTGAGGCATTTGAAATTCGGCTTCTTAAGAAAACATGTCTGGGGAGTTTTGAAAGAAGGAAGCTATAAGGCGCTGGGAGATTTACAGCGAAAAGCTATACTGCTCTCATCAATGCACTTCATGGATCCTTACAACTTTGACCTTGACCGCGTCCAAAGTTGCGTAATCCACTATGCAGTTCCCGATGGGCGTATTATTCCATTTTGTACCATGAACTCCATACACCGCCCAGAAGTTGAAAGAAAACTTGGAATGTCAATAAAAGAGTGGCAAAACAGGCACAAAGTTGAAGTAACCCAGTACGCATAACTGTAGAAAACCTAAAAAACAGCGAAACAATTTGAACTATGCTGAAGTTGATATCAGATGGGTGGAAAAAAGAAACTTACTCTAAAACAAGCTGAACGTATGCAAAGCAGAAAAGATGCGGAAGAGAAAAAGAAAAAAGAAAAGGCATCAGGACCACCGAAAGAGAAGAAGCCTTCAGCAGTTGTTCCGCCAGACCCAAACAACGAGAAAATTGTGGGCGAATTAAAGAAAATGAACGTTTTAACCCCATATGCTGTTGCTTCACGATTTAACATCCGAATAAGCGCCGCAAAAGACTTCTTAGAACAGCTCGAAAAGAACGGCAAGATTCAATTGGTTTCAGGAAATCATAATATCAAAATCTATAAGGCAGACTAATTTACCAAATTTCCTTCTTTTATTACTCTGCATAGTTTATCATTAACCGCAGAGAGTTTGAAGCATTATGGAATTTCCCGAAAGAGTGTACACTGAGGAAGAGGTGAAAAAAGCCAAAGAACTTATCGATGAGGGCTACATGCACCGCTTGCGGGTTAAAGGCAGTCCAAACTTTAAGCAGAAAATGAGAGAGACGCTAAAACTGATTAAGACCGCGGGTTACTACGATTTTTTAAGAACATACATCCGCAGCATAACGGAAATTGACGGATTAACACAGCTCCACGAGTCAGACGCCGTGATTTGGGCGAACAAATACGCTGTCGAAAACCCAATAGACGCTGCAAGTCTCTTCATACAAAAAGCAAATCACATGAAAGAATATCTAGAAGGCAAACTCTACTACGGCGGCGAAGCAGAAAAGCGTTCAATAAAAAAACGCATAGAATTCCTTGAAATACTGAAGAGAAAAAGCCGCTCAAAAGAGGTCAAGGAAGAATGCGAACGACTTCTGAAACTATGGAGCGAAAGCTCACTAATCTACTAGAAGCTCAATCCTAATTTTTGTTCCACTTTTAACCTGTCTAAACAGCTCGAGATTTTTGGTAATTTTTCCTAAAACGTTGACTGGGCTGTATGGTTGGGTTTCGCCGTAGAATATGCATATGGCGCTTCCCATAGGCCAGAATGCAATTGTTCCCTTCTCTACCTTATCTTTAGCTTTTTCTTCTCCCATCCTAATCGGCGTCTCAAAATAGACTTCCTCCTTCCAAATGGCTAATCTTCCCTCTAGTGGCAGTTTTCTGACTATAGAGTCTATAGTTCTGGGCGCCAAAAAACGTACAAATTCGCCTTCTGCCTCGCCTAAGCCTTCGATTATGAATTTTACTTTTATGCGCGATATTTCTGCTTCAGAATCTTCCACTATCTTCTGTCTCCTTGAAGAAGACTGTCTAGAACTTGCTCAAGAGATGTTGGACCTAGAACTTGGAGTTCATATTTAACTCTGACTGTGGGCTTATCAATCGTCATTACTCTCCTCAAATCGATTGGCGTTCCAATTACCACAACATCACATGGCATGCGCTCGATAGTCTCTTTAAGCTCGGCTATTTGATTATCACCGTAGCCCACAGCGGGAAGAATAGGTCCTAACTGTGCATATTCTCGGAAAGTTTCCTTTATTGAGCCAACAGCGTATGGCTTCGGATCCACAATTTCGCTTGCTCCATGTCTCTTCGCGACTATTGTTGCAGCGCCATAGGGCATGTTGCCATGTGTAAGCGTAGGTCCATCCTCAATAACTAATACCCGTTTTCCTCCGATTAACTCGGGTCTATCAGCAGTTATCGGCGACGCTGCTTCTAAAATCAGGGCGTTTGGGTTAACCATCTTTATGTTCTCTTTCACCTGTGCCACATTCTTGGGTTCAGCAGTGTCAACCTTATTTATTATTACAACATTTGCCATTCGCAGATTTGCCTCGCCTGGATGATATTGTACTTCATGTCCAGCTCTATGGGGGTCAGCTACAACAATGTGTAGGTCTGGCTTGTAGAAGGGTAGGTCGTTGTTGCCGCCATCCCAAACTATGACATCAGCGTCATTTTCCGCTTCTTTAAGGATTTCGCCGTAGTCAACCCCTGCATATACAATTATGCCGTTGTCTATGTGGGGCTCATATTCTTCTCTCTCTTCAATTGTGCACTTGTGCCTATCCAAATCTTCATATGAAGCGAAACGTTGGCAAATTTGCTTGCTTAAATCGCCGTATGGCATTGGATGCCTAATAACTACAACTCTTAAGCCTTTGCTTTTCAAGATTTTTGCGACTTGCCGAGAAGTTTGGCTTTTGCCTGAGCCTGTTCGCACAGCGCCTATCGAGACAACTGGAACCTTTGCCTTGAGCATGGTTGATCTGGGTCCCATTAAACGGAAGTCAGCACCAGTTGCTAACACGATTGACGCTTTGTGCATGACATATTCGTGGGAAACATCGCTGTAGGCAAAAACAACTTGGTCGACATCATGGGTCTTTATCAGTTTAGGCAAATCTTCCTCAGCATATATTGGTATTCCATTTGGATAGTTTGGACCTGCAAGCTCTGGTGGATAGATTCTGCCTTTAATTCCTGGAATCTGTGTAGCCGTAAAAGCCACTACGTCATAGGCGTCGTTGTTTCTGAAGTAGACGTTAAAGTTATGAAAGTCTCGGCCTGCCGCGCCCATAATAATGACTTCGATTTTTTGCATGATTTCAAATCCCCCTTTAAAACTTCAACAGAGAGGGGGTTCAATACTACTCAAGTCATTCCATATAAACCTTAAGTAGAAAAAACAAGCAGTTCAATGAAGGAGTTTTATGAACAATTTGCGGTTGCGTATGGTCAATATGCGTCGTGCGAATTTCTCATCTGCTTTTACTGAAACCTTGAAAGGTTATGTCATTATCCAAATTCTTAATTCTGTTCAGAAAATCAGCCATTTCCCCTTGCACTTCTTCCTTCCTCTTCCTTAGAAACTCTAACTCTTCAGATATTTCCTCCAGCCAGTCTTTTATTGCTGATTTACATTCTTCTTTAGTCATCTTGGCGAGATATCTGGAAACGTCTTGTGGCACATTCTTTTTCAACGAGTGTAAGGGACAATTTATCTGGTGAACTTTTGAAAAAGGAAAGAAATGTCTGGTCGAGCGGGGCTTCATAAGACGTTTGCTAAGTCCTGTTGAAATAACCTCTTTAATGGTTATCTCTTCTTCCGAGCCAATTATGTATCTATGTATTCTTCTTCTGCCAACACGCATTCGCGTGTTCTGAAAAGCGTCAATGAGCATAACCGGTATTAGCGTATAGCCAAGACTTTTTAGTGCAAGCCAGCGGTGCATTCCATCTAAGATTACATGTGTTTTCTCATCGGCTATAATGGGATATTTCAACATGCCGTCTTTGATGATTTCTTTTTTGAGCAACTCCAGATATAACGGCGAACCTCTTTCATGAGGCTTCAGCTTGTTGATTGGCATTATGGCTATTTTTGCATTCGAGTTTTCTGCCAAAATGGTTAACGTCACTTGTCCACAATCCTTTTAACGCTTGAAGACTGGAACCTCAATTTTTTCTGGTTCATAATCCGCAAGTTTTCCAGAGAGAAACTGTTCATAAGCAGTCAAATCAAGTAAGCCGTGCCCGCTATAGTTCATAGCGATTATCTTCTTTTCACCTGTCTTTCTGCATTTTATGGCTTCGTCTATTACATGTTTTAGACTGTGAGCCGTTTCAGGAGATATGATTAAACCTTCAGTCTGTGCCAACATTTTGGCGGCTTCAAAAATCTCGGTTTGACCGTACGCGACTGAACGCATGTATCTTTTGTTTATCAGGTACGATATCAACGGCGCCATTCCATGATATCTTAAGCCGCCTGCATGAATAGGAGGGCAAGCATATCCATGCCCGATGGTTAGCATTTTCAGAAGTGGCGTCATTTCACCAGTATCTCCATAATCGTATGTGTATGTGCCTTTGGTCGTGTGGGGAACTGCCTTTGATTCGCAAGCAACAAATTCTGTAGCAGTTTTGCCTTTTAGCTTGTCCATCATAAATGGAAAGCAGAAACCCGCATAATTGGAGCCACCGCCTATGCATCCACAGACTACGTCTGGATGTTCATCTAAGAGTTCAAACTGTTTTTTGGCTTCTAGCCCGATTATTGTCTGATGCATTAGGACGTGGTTTAAGACGGATCCAAGCGAATATCGTGCAGATTCGTCGGATAGCGTGTCTTCTATTGCTTCGCTGATGGCTATCCCAAGCGTTCCATGGTGATTAGGATTCTCCTTGAGCAATTTTCTGCCAAAGTTTGTCTTGTCGCTTGGAGATGGAAACATTTCAGCGCCATAAACTTGGGCTATTATTCTTCTGCCAGGTTTCTGCTGGTAGCTTGCACGAACCATGTATATTCTGCATTTTAAATCGAAGATCATGCATGAGAGGGCGAGTGCGGTGCCCCATTGTCCTGCGCCAGTTTCCGTGATTAGGCGTTTGATTCCTTGTTTTTTGTTGTAATACGCCTGTGCGATTGCAGTGTTTGTTTTGTGGCTACCTGTTGGGCTGAAGTTTTCGCATTTAAAGTAAATCTGTGCTGGTGTTCTTAGATAGTTTTCAAGTTTTTTGGCGCGGTACAAGGGTGTTGGACGTGGAAGTCTTAGATAGGCGTCAAGAACTTCATCTGGTATTTTTATGAAGCGTTCTGCTGATACTTCTTGCATTATGAGTTCTTTTGCGAATATTCTTTCCAGTAAAGCTGGGCTTATTGGCTTTAGTGTTGTTGGGTCTAACGGTGGCGGCAGAGGTTCTGGAAGGTCTGCCTGGATATTGTACCAAGATCTTGGTAGTTCATCAGAGCTTAACGATGTGTAGTAGTCTTTTAGAATGTTTTTTGGTGTCATGTTCAGTTCTCCTATGCACGGTTCAGTGCTTAGAGGTACATTAACATACTTACTATTGTGGGAACATATTTATACTTTATTGCA
>Ga0129301_1000890_pt1 | contig 15653 bp, 11 predicted proteins | sample ConPoolayeHmetaG_FD_94489 | JGI IMG/M metagenome (GOLD analysis project Ga0129301, IMG submission 94489) | Hot spring microbial mat communities from California, USA to study Microbial Dark Matter (Phase II) - Cone Pool mat layer H metaG ...
AAGGTTCGTCGGTCCGTCCCGGATCATGATCACCGACGTCGACGGCAACAAGTACGAGATACGCAACATGGCTGCCTTGGACGCGCGGAGCAAGTCATTGATCGAGTGGATGGTCTAGGCTAGGCTAGAGCTCGTCGATCCTGACGGCCCTCTTCTCCTTCTCCGAGAGGTAGGCTGCTTGGGTTATCTGCACGACCTTGAGCGCGTCTTTGCCTGGGGAAAGGCATTCCTCGTTTCCTTGGATCACGCCGATGAAGTTGTCGTCCGGGTTGCGGGCCGCCGGCATGGGAGGCAGTTCCTTGTACTCGCCGTTGGGCAGCCTCAGGCGCGTTCCATCGCCGAAGGTAAGGGTGCCAAGGGTCCCGGATATGATGAGCCTCTCGTACCAGGGCGCGTTGCCGTTGATGCAAACGGAGCCTATCGCCCTGTTCGAGAACCTTATGCAGACCGATGAGAGGATGTCGACCTCCTCGTTCACGGCAAACTCGTTGCTAACGAACGCGGTGACCTCGACGGGGTCGAGCTGGGTCAGCCAGCAGACTATGTCCACGATGTGGGATCCGCTATCCATGAGCTCGCCACCTCCGCTGAGCGCCATCCTGCCCCGCCACGTGCTCGTGATCGGAGCCCAGCTCTGGCTCAGGTAGGCCGAAATGTAGAAGATCTTGCCCAGCTCTCCCCTCGCTATCGCGTCCCGCGTCCACATGAATTCGGGCTGGTAGTGCCTCTGGTACGAGACCATCAGGGTCTTCCCGGTCTTCTCCGCCTTGGCTATCAGCTGCTTGGCATGGTCCACTGTGCAAACCATCGGCTTCTCGACTAGCACGTGTATGCCACGGTCCAGGCAGTCCATGGCCTGTTGGAAGTGAAGAGTGTGCGGCGTGCAGATCACGACGGCGTCTATCTCCTCCTTCGCGAGCATTGCCTGATAGTCGGCGTAGAGCGGAAGCCTCCTGCCAACCAGCTTGGCCCTCTCCCGCAGGGCGTCCCTGTTGGTGTCGCAAAGGGCGACGATCTGGGCCGACGGGTTATCGTTCATGCGCTTTATGTGTCCGCCCGACACTCCTCCAGTTCCTATGAAGGCGACCCTGACCGGCAAGCACCTCACCTTGGCACGCCGTACAGGCCCGCGCTATTAAATGATCAGCTGAGGCTGGTGGCGAGCGCTGAGTTCGTCGGACCTATACGGGACCGGCGTTCGCTGCGTCATCGACTATGGCCTGGTTTCGCACTGCGACTGGCCCGATCGCGAGACGATCTTGGCCTGGACGAGCATCCGTGGCCTTGGCGATGCCTTGTATCTCGTCAAAGACGGCAGCGGCGAGGCCAGAAAGGTCGGCGAGGGCGCCCTCGCCCGGGATGGCCACTGCAGTTTCTCGCGTGACCGGAGATGGATACTCACCGACACATAGCCGCGCAGGGACCAGGCGAGGCAGCTGATGGTCTTTGAACGGGAAAAGGGCGTGCTGGGCTCCACCGGCAGGTTCGCTTCACATCCCCTCCTCAGGGCGAGATCCGCTGCGATCTGCAACCCAGGTGGAGCAGGCGAGGAGACACGATATGATTTCGATTCCACGCATGAGGGATCCCTGCGGCTGTACGTCATGGATCTTCGAGGCATCTGGGCTGGCGATCATATGTTCGAGTAGAAGGCCTTCGGCTGCAGCTCCGGCCATTCGGAGACTGAGCAGAGGTGCCTCCTCACGTCGACGCAGAGGTGGCACTTCCCGGCGTATCCCCCGGGGTCCTGGACGTACCCGAAGCTGGATGACGCCATCTCGTACAGCCCGAAGGGCCCTCTGTCGATCAGGGCGTGGACGAGGGTCGGATATCGGCCGTGCTGAAAATCCTGGATCAGCTGCGCCATCCTCCGCCAGCTGCCGATGGTCAGTCCACCGCAGAACCAGGAGATGTAGTTGCCGTAGAGGTCCAGGTGCGAGTGGTGGGCGAACAGAATCTCGCGCCGGCAATCATCGCCCCTGAAGTGCTCGGCCGGCCACCTCCGGGTCAGGAAGCCGAGCCTGTAACCCGACCGGCCTGCTGGGATGATGTAGTAGCCGTCCCAGAGCATTCGTCCCGCCTTCTCCAAGCCGAACCTCTCAACGTACCTTGAGATGGGCGTCGTCCGGGCGGGATCAAACAGCTGTAGCTGCCTGACGCAGTGAGGAAGGTAGACCTGCACGCCCTCGGGTCCGAACACCTCGATTGCGGCCTCGATCGCGGCAAACGTCCGCGACGGGGGTATGGTCTCGGCATGGAACGGCGAACAGCTGATCAGGATCTGCTCTAAGCCGTCGGACTTGAGCTGAGAGAAAACGGTAACTGCCTTCTCCTTGCTCGTGCACCAGAATGCGTTCGTCTCAACGTAGTGATGGATCCCTAGGCGGCTTGCCTCGCGGATGGCGTGCTTCAGGAGGGGGATGTTGTGGAACGGCTCGCCGCCCGTCAGGTGAACCCTGTAGGGATGGGTCCAGTGCTTGGTCGCGAGTAACGCTTCCGTAACGGTCTCCGGGTCCATCCAGTCCTTCCAGCCTGGGCCGCAGTTGTAGAGACAGTGCTTGCATGCGCTGGCGCACCTGTACGTCATGATTATGCCGACGTCCGACGGCTTGAGCACGGACTCGCCCACGCGGCCCCCGTGCGGAAGCATGCTGATGACTTTTTCCGTAAGTCAGTCCCGTTGCCTCCGGCCGCACGGACCATAGAGGGCAGGGCCGGGCCTCCACATCCTTTATGAAGGTGGAGCGGATGACTCGTGAACGAGGTCGGGCGACGATGGCGTCGGACGATCTGTGGAAGGTGCCGCTGTACAAGAAGGCTGAGCTCTTTGAGCGCAACATCCTGAGGAATCACTGGATCGACGGCCTTTACCCCTCGATCGTTGAGATACCTCTGGACGGCGGGCCGGTGGACCAGTCCACGACCGGATATAGCAACGTTGCGCACTCCATCTGCTGGACGGCGAACTACCTCACCGGACAGGCGTACAGATACGCCTTCACCAAGGATGAGAAGGTCAGGCGGCACGCAGACAAGGTTCTCGGGGCGATGATAAGGTGCATGAAGGTGACCGGAATCAGGGGCCTCCAGGCCCGAGGCTATGTGTTCGGCCACGGCGAATCCTACGAGGAGAGGGAGGGCTCCCCTAAGAGCAACGCATGGCATCAGGGCCAGGGCAGGTATTCGAACCTGAGGTGGAGGGGGGACCCGAGCCACCACAACTACAGCGATGCGATCCACGGCTATGCAGCCTACTACGACCTTGCGGCGGACGAAAGACAGAAGAGGATGATCAAGGAGGCCGTTCACGACCTTGTCGGGTACTGGGCTTTCAACGATGGCTTCATCAGGGACTACGACGGCACCATCACGACGCACATACTCGGCCTGACCGACGGCAAGACGCCGAACCTACGCACCATCATGGCCGCTGCCGGCCTGAAGGCCGCGCACCACATCACGGGCGATGCGCGTTTCGATGAGGAGTACCAGAAGCTTGCCGAACGCTTCAGCTTCCGCAAGTGGCAGAAGTTTCCCCAGAAGATGAGGAAGAGATACGGGCACGACGACGCTGAGCACGTTTTCGGGCATCTTGACAATCTCTTCCGCCAGGAGAAGGACCCGGATCTCCTCGGTTTCTATGGCAAGGTGCTCGACGCCCTTTGGGAAAACCACAAGGATGACAGGCAGTCGCTCTTCAGCTACATCTACCTCTCACTCAGGCCGGACTGCCCGGGAAGAGAGCGCGTGCTTAAAGAGGCCCTGTGGACCCTGCAGACATGGCCCGTCAACCGGCTCTTCCGGCCTAGGATGAATAGCATAAGGACGGATATCGAGATAGTCGACGGCATGGCCGCAAAGCCGCTGCCGATGTACGAAAGCCCCTGGGACAACGAGTACCAGTGGAAGGGCAGCCTTTACAAGCTGGACGGCTGGCTGAGCCGGATCGTCACGTCGGTCGCGGTCCCGCTGGAGGACCCGGCGGTGGTTTACGCGGCGGATGAGAAGGGCGAGATCTACAAGTCGGTCGACGGCGCTTTAAGCTGGAGGCAGGTCGGGCATTCGCTGGGAAGAAAGGCGTGTTTCCTGGCGGCGTCAAAGAGGGTGAGGATGCTTTTCGCGGGGTGTGAGGACGGCTTTTACGTCAGCTCCACGGGGGGCACCTATTGGTCCAGAATGCCCGTGCCAGGGGACGCGGGAAGACCCGTGGGCCTGGTCGCCGACCCAAGCAACGAGAACGTCCTGTACGCGATCACCGAACAGGCGGTCTTCAGGAGTGCCGATTACGGCGAGAGGTGGCTTGGGTCGCGATGGACCAGACTGACGGATGAGCTGCCGCCCTGCAGGCAGAGCATCTTCGCCGTGCACCCAGGGAGGCCGACCAGGATCTATGCGCTGCTTGACGGCACGGCGTACTCCAGCGAGGGGGATGGGAGATGGAGGAAGGGAGGGTTTGCGGGAATACCCGAGTACGGGCGTCAGCTGCCATACCTGGTTGTGGTACCGTCCGACCCGGACGTCCTCTACGCCGCCGCGGCCGTCTCGTATGAGGGTCTGTCGCTGAACATAGTCTTCAGGAGCGAGGACGCTGGCCTGACCTGGAACAACTCCCTTCCACGCCTGTATTCAAGGTACGTGGCAAGGTATGAGTCAGGGCAAGACTTCCTGAAGGGGGAGCTTCAGGGAGAGCTTTGTGGCATGGCCGTGTTGCCGGGCAAGGAGAAGGAGCTCCTCGCGGCGACGACTAAGGGCATCATGCTGAGCAGGGACGGCGGGGAGAACTGGGTCCAGTCCAGCGAGGGGCTCAACATCCCGATCGCAAGGTCAGTCTTCGCCCCAGTCGGCTCGCCCATGGCCTACGCGGGCACGCCCGGCGGCCTCTACAGCAGCGCGGATGGCGGCAGGACTTGGAAGGATGCCAACCTCGTGCTGATCTTCAGGAGCAACATCAGAAGGGAGGTCGGAGCTGCGGACTTCCTCGATGCATACTGGATGGCGAGATACCACGACTTCATAACGGAGGAGCAGGCCAGGGAGGATCCATCCAGGTGGGATCTGAACATCTGACGCGCCACGACCGCCACGAACCGGCGCAGCCGTGGCTCAACGCGTTCCTTTGACCTTGCTCTCCGCCAACCTGATGACCTTCTCGGCAAGTTCCATCGCCGTCCTCGCCTCGTCGGGATCATCGAAATACCGGGATGGCGCCCCGCCGGGGAGGGCGTTGGGGTAGCGGGTCGGGATGTAGTACCTGTCAAGCACCTTTGCGGGGAGAACCTGTTTGAAATCCGCGTCTAGCTCGGCGGCCATTCTTGACAGCTCATCCACGGAGTGGGTGAAAAAGACGTCAACCGATCTTACCTTCATGTACAGGTAGGCCTTGAGTGCCTTCTCCGCCGCCTGCTGAAAGTGGAAAAGCGCGATGTAGAACCTTCCCATCTTCCTGAGTTCCTCGGCATCTTGGAACTCGTCAGTTGCCTGCGTCAGCCACCTCAACGATTCCTCCCTATGGCGGCCTCTCATAGACGACCCTCCCCGAGTCGAGCACCTCCCTGACGAAGCTGCTTGTCAGCATCATTTCCCTGAACTCTTCCTGATTGTAGACCACGATGTCGGAGTCAACCCCTCTCTCGACCTTCTCGTATATCAGCCGAGACCACTCCTTGCCGCTCCTGTCCGCAGGCATGATGACTAGCAGGTCCAGGTCGCTTCTGACGTCGATCTCCTCCTTGCCGAGGGAGCCGAAGAGCACGATCATCAGCGCGCCCATGGCCTTGAGCTGACCAACGATCGAAGCCAGCGATTTTCTCAGCTGTGCTTCTCTCTCAGCCTTTCTGCGCAGAATCTCTGCAAGTCCCGAAGGTCCGCCCGCGCCGCGAAGGTTTCGGTCGGCGTGGTCCGATTGCATCCGGCAGCGATAGGATGCCTCGGGACATTTATTTCTTCCACCCGGCCTACCCGGGGCTTGACGTCTCCCAAGACGTTCAACGGAGCAACTGTAAAGACCTCCCGAATCCAGCACCAAGCGATGTGCATCCGCCGGGCTTCGGAGCTCCGAGGAATTTAATAGAGCTTGGCAGCGATGCGGTGCCATGGCCCTGAAGGTCGGCAAGATAGAGGTCGAGGACACGTACTGTGAGGCGTTCGACGGCCTGTTCTCGAGGATGCTCGTGACCGCCCGGGACAGGAAGCGGCTGGAGAGGGCGGCCACCGCCGCCACATCCCTTCCCTGCACCGTCTTCGGCGAGTCGGAGGGCGGGATCGAGAGGTGGGTTGGCGCGGATGAGACGCCCGACGGAAGGATCGGCGCGATCATCCAGATCTGGATAGGTAGGCCCAAACTGTCCAGATGTCCCAAGTGCGGCTACAGCTGGAAACCCTACCAGACCACTGCCGGGACCCTCGAGTTCGAGATAAGCAAGCGGATTAGGCAGGGCATACTGGTTGTCCCGACAACGCGCATCTTCAACCATCTTGAGTCCGAAAAGAAGATCGGGATGATGGAGCGCGTCGGCCACTGCGGGGACGGCTACGAGTGGGTTGAGGAGAGGTTCGGTAGGAAGATGATAAACATCCCTCTCATGATGGGCGAGTTCCTGATCGAGAGCGAGATGGGATATGACGTGGGAGTCATGGGGGGCAACGTCTGGTTCATGTGCAGTTCGGTGGACTCGGCCTTGGAAGCGGGCGACAGGGCGGTGGATGCCCTGGCCGGCATGGACGGGGTGATCACATCGTTCGACATATGCTCGGCCGGATCGAAGGTCGAGACCAAGTACCCCGAGATCGGCCCCACCACCAACCACCCATACTGCCCGACCCTGCGAGGAAGGATCGAGGACTCCGCCGTCCCGAGCGGCGTGGAGAGCATACCCGAGATCGTCATAAACGGGATGAATCTGGACCTGGTCCGGCGGGCCATGAAGGCGGCGATCGTGAGCGCGAAGGACATCCCGGGCGTCGTTCGGATCTCGGCCGGAAACTACGGGGGTAAGCTGGGCAAGCACAAGATCTATCTCAGGGACATCCTCTAAGGCCCTGGCGGATGGTGCGGGTCGTGAATCGACGTCCCCTCGTCAAGCGACGGCCCGTGCATGCCTTGCGCGAGCCGCTCGGGCCCCCCGGGCTGAGTGCGACCTACGAACATCCCGAGAAGGACCGCATTCCCCCCTCTTCGGTGAAGGCGTTTGAGTTGGTCTTCGGCACCGCCGAGAAGGTGGGGGCGCGGCGGCTTCAGTGGTTGGGCGTGCATGCCACGAAGGCCAACGGGGACGAGTACCGCTTCTGGCTGCTGACCAAGTCCTATCCACCTCGATCGCTCGCGGGGGCACATCGGGATATCGCCCGGTATGTGCTACAGGAGGGGGGAGAAGAGGCAGTCGAGTTCTCGCACAGGTATACGGGCCGGGCGGTGCTGCCTTGCTTGGGGGCCTGGAGGCATTTGATACCTCGCTCTCTCCGACCTCCTAGGGGGCGGACATTCCCGAAGGAGATGGCTTACCTGGGCCACGTCTACCGTCTGTCACGTCGCGGAAGAAGTGGCGACCTCCGCCCGCCCCGGGCTAGGGTGATCAAGCTCCTGCCCGACGTGCTCGTGGGGGTCCCACACAACACGAAAGTCAGGGACGATGCCCGACGCTACGACGGATCGGACTACGAGTACGTCCGCCTTGCGCCAACCGACTTCGACGAGATGATCGACGCCGGCATGAACTGTTTCAGGGTTGATGCGGAGCAGGCCGGCTGGATCAGGTCCCGGGACGTGTTCTACTGGGGCCCGGGTGCACGCGACATCAAGTTCCCCGAGGAACTGTATCGGAGCAACTACCTGGGACCTGAGATCTTCCTGGATGAACCGGCCGTCTGCACCAGGGACCACGTCATCAAGCCGAGCCTGGAGAACGACCCCGCGTTGCGCAGGGAGCTGACGGTCGAAAAGGTGCTTGGGGAATTCATCGCATACTTCCGAAAGGCCAACCGCGATGGGACTCCCACCCATCTGATCAGAGGCCTCAGGTCCCGTGAGGATCTGGACTTGGGCGATATGTGGTTCCTCCAGCAGAACGTGTTCAGCTGGGAGACAATGGTGAGCACCGCTGCTTGGCAGCTGGGTCAGGAGAGGCACGGCCCGCCCTGCGCAGTCGTATTCGAGCCCCCCGGGCGTTTCGGCACTATGAGGACTCTCCCAGAGATGGACATGGCCTACGGGTGCCAGATCCCGGTGGACGATCCCAAGGCCTTGGCGAGCATAATCTTCGGGTTTCTTCGCGGCGCCGCGAGACTCACCAAGAAGGCATGGGGCGTGAGCATCTACGGCCAGGTGGATCGGGCGGACGCGCCTTGGCTTCTCACCCATGCATACGACCTTGGGGCCCAGTTCTTCTTCTACTGGGACTCCCACCAACTGGCGTGCGTTCCACGCCGCGAGTATCTGGCGCTTTCCCGCATCCTTCGAGGACACGTGGAGAACCACCCGCTGCGCGACGCGGAAGCCCTGAGGAATGCAGCGGAGGTGCTCGTCCTGCTTCCCGCGGGGTACAACCTTGGACACGTTGACATGGGAAGGGGCAACCTGTGGGGGCTGGGGGAGCTGAACCTCGAGCGGCCCAACTCAAAGGGGGTCAAGCACCGCGTGGTGATGGGGAATTTCTTCACGGAGATCGAGAGACTCATCAGGTTGGGCGTTGCCTTCGATCTGGCCTGGGATCTGCCCGGCCTTGATCTCCGCGGCTATAGGGAGATCGTCCGGATAGGCGAGGACGGGGATGTGCGGGTACTAAGCGGCGGAGCGGAGAGGTCGCTAGGCGGACCGCGGAGACCAGCACGTCCGGACGGGACTCCACCGAGACTTGAGTTGGAGCTCTCTAGGGAGACGGGTAGGGCACCCATGGACGTGGTCGCGACTGCGGTGGTCGAGCCGGGGTCGGCCGCGGTCTATTACTCGACCGGGGCAGATTCGGAGGGCGTGTACCGGAACGCTGTCGTCATGTGGGAGCTTTTCGGTCCCGGCGAGGAGGACTACCTTTTCATGAATCCGTCCTGCCCCTGCTCGATCAAGAAGCATCGCGGTGGCTGGAACGTCAAGATCCGCTTCAGGTTGAGCCAGCCCGGGGCTTATCGCCTAAGGGCCGCCACCGTGGATCTGGCTGGACGGACGGCCGCGGCTTGGAAAGCGATCACGGTCAAGGCCTAGCCCTTGTGGTGTTCCGCGGCAAAACCTAGTTCAGGGGCCTCACCAGGTCTTCCGCGCTCTCCTTTCCGTCCCATTTCCTGAAGTCAGGGACCGTGAAGGCCTGGCCGTAGTTGAGGATGGATTTCTCGGATACGAGGCCGGGGACGGTGAAATCCATGGCTCTGTAGACGTCGATCCTGGGATTTTCATCCCTGAGTATGCTGTCGACGAAGTCGCGGATCTCGAAGTAGTCGCCCCCACCGTGGCCGGCCCGCAAAGCATCCTCGGGGGGGTTCTTCCACATCTCGGGCAGGAACTCCTCCTGAAAGTCCCAAAGTGATCGCCACTGGACCTTACCCTCCGAGAAATCCGCAAGCCAGACCTTGTGGTCGTCCCCGAAGCCGCGGGGTGCCTCGTAGCAGCCCTTCGTCCCTTGGATCGAGTAGTAGACCATGTTGTGGGGGCGGTTGGACATCATGTCGAGGCGGATCTTGATCAGGGCATCGCGCGTAGTCTTGCACAGCATGATCACGGTGTCATCGTGCGGGTGCTCGGGGTTTGTATGAACCCCAGACCCGGTGCATGTTATCCAGGCGACTCTATCGTCGAACCATTCCAGGACGGGCCCAAGGCTGTGGGTGCCGTAGGTGCAGCCCCTCTTGCCCACCTGCCAGATCGTTCGCCATGTGTGTCGGCCCTGTGCATCGTGGTGCATGTGTTTGACGTCGTGGATGTACTCCCCTTCGCCGAAGTAGACCTCCCCGAAGAGGCCCTTTTTTACCATGCTGCCAACGAGGACGTTAGGGCGCATGTAGATGTAGTTTTCGGCCATCATGTACTTCGCGTCGCTTGACCTGACCGCTGTCACCAACTCTTCGCACTGCTTCAGTGAGACGGCGGCGGTGACCTCGCTGAGCACGTTGATGCCCCTCTCGAGCGCTGCGACCGACTGCGGGACATGCAGCTGCATGGGGGTTGCCACCACGACGATGTCCAGGTCCTCCCCCTGCAACATCCTCTCATAGTCGGTGTACCTGTGCGGGATGCCGAACCTATCGGCGATCTCGGTCAACCGGCCGGCATCTATGTCGCAGATGCTCGCGACCTCGGTTTCGGGGATGGACCGGAATGCGGGAACGAAGGAACTACCCCTCGGAGCGCCGACGAGGCCGACTTTGAGCTTGTCCATGGACCCGCACACCGTTCGGGGGATATCAATGTAGCCATGGAGATCCCGGTGCCATCTGGTGTCTTACGGGCCCCTATGCCGTGGGAGCCCGGGCGCACGGTGCACATTGGCGCTTCTTTGTCCGTCGGCTCGGCGAACATTTGGCTGGCGAAGCCCTCACCGGAGCCGCCCTCAAGCAGAGAACGCCGGGGTTTCCGTGTTCAGAGAGCTCGCGATGACAAGGCGCCGAACGCTAGCTTCTCTCGGGTGAGCGTCTGATGACCTCCTTGTCGGCAATCAAGACGAGAAGGGCGCCCACCTGCAGCACGAGCGCAAATCCGGCGAGCAGGTATGCGGAATAACCCTTGTCGATGAAGAACCCGAAAACGGCGCCCGCAACGAGCGTGCCCACGCCCAGGGCGGTGTTGAAGATGCCGTATGCCGTGCCCCGCCTGGCGAGAGGTATGATGTCCGCGATCGCTGCGCGGTAGACGGACTCCTGCATGCCGAGGACGACTCCGTAGACCAGGCATGCGGCGACGACGCCGACGATCCCAGCGTACGAAACGAGAAACGCCGGGAATACCGAGAGGATGAATGGAACCACCAGTATTCTCACCCCCATCTTGTCGAAGAAGTAGCCGGCCACCAAAGCCATCGGCGCGTCGACGATCTGGACCGCAACGTACAGTATGGGCACCAGCCACTGCAATCCCTGGGGTTGAAGGATCGATGATCCCTGGAACAGGATGAGCGCCACGGGGATGAGCCCGAAGGTGTTGAGGAGGATCGCCGCGCAGTAGAGCCAGAACCCACGGCCCAGCGATCCGCCCCCTTCCGACGCGCTCTTCGCTGCGGACTCGACCGTCCCGCCAACCTGCCTGTAAACGTAGAACAACGCGGCGACCATCAACGCGTACGGAATGAACAGGAACTGGAATGACGTGGAGTAGTTGTTCGCGGTCCAGAACATGATCGCGCCCAGGATGAGCGGCCCGATTATGGCGCCGACCTGGTCTATGGCTTCGTGGAGGCCGAACGCCTTGCCTGAGCCCATGCCCTTGCTCACGATCGAGACAACCGTGTCGCGAGAGGGAGACCGAAGGGCCTTTCCCAGTCGCTCAAGCAGCAGAAGGGCCATGGCGAGTTCGACGGTGGACGTGAGGCCCATGAGTGGGATTGACGCTATCAGGCCGTAGCCGAGGAAGATGAACAGCCAGTAGGCTCGGGTCCTGTCGGCAAGGCTGCCCGACACAAGCCTCATCGCGTACCCGATGAACTCGCCGGCGCCGCTTATCGCGCCGACCATGAACGCGGATGCCCCGAGGAACCGTAGGTAGTCGGGCGCGATGCCCCTGCCGGACTCGTAGCAGATGTCTCCGAGCATGCTCACGATGCCCATCGTGAGGACCGCGAGGTAGGCGGTTCTCTTCGTGATGGCCAGACCTTCAGCCACCGTTCACGCCTCCACGTTTGTCAAGGATTGAGGCGGTAAGGCCTGATTGCGGAGGGGGCGGCGATTGCAGGACATCCATTGCATCCAAGCCTCACATGAGTGTCGTTTCGTTCGCTATCTGGCCCACTTTGTGGCCGCAACCTCCCGGTAGAGAGCCCTTCTCACCATCAGTGTCCACAGGACTACGCCGGCAACGAGAAGCACCGCAGTCGTTACGGACCATTCAACCAGGTAGACCCACATCAGGGCCCTGTCTTTCAGCTTCGCCGCGCTCTCGTCGAGATCTTTTAACTGGCTCATCGCCTCCTTCATCACGTCGTACGCGCCATCGTAGTCACTCTCGAGATAGAGCCCTGCCGCGTTCCGTCCGACCTCATCGACGCGCTCCAGCCGCGAATACTGCTTGGCCGGGTTGGCACCGAACTTCTCGGCGAAGTCAAGTAGGCTCAACAGGAGCATCCTCTGAATGTTGAAATCGTACACGAGCCGCCTGTACTGATGAACCTTGATCGGGTCCTCGGGCAGCTGCCTGCCCGTTGCAAACCAGATTAGGTTGGCGACGATATCGAGCGAGTAGGGGTTGGAGACAGAGCTTTCCTTCGGGCTCCAGAAAGCGTCATATACCATGTCCCTGAATGTGAATGTGATCGAGTTGTTCCACTTCCAGTAGAAGACGTGGGCAATCTGGCCGGGTATGGGCGACCCGACCCCCTTGGTGTTCTTGGTGTACGACAGTATCACGGACCCTGGCTTGGGCACCGTGTTCAGGCCTCCGTAGGCCGGGAAGATGGGCTCGATCATGCTCTTGAAGGGCTTCATGATGTTGGGCAGGCCAGCATCATCTTTTATGATGAGAGGTCCGGCCACGCCCTGGAAGTTCTTGCTATCCGCTATGACCGCCTCCACGTCGTTGGGGAACGCCGTGGAGAGGATGCTCGCCCTCCATGGCTCGTAGAGCGGGCTGTTGGCGCTGATGATGCTCCTTGTGTTCACCCCGGCCCTGGGATACTTGGTGAGGGCATCGTACAGCCAGTTCTGTTGCTCAAGCGTGAAGAAGGTCATGTCAACCTGCGCCAGGAAGATGAACTCGTACTCCAGCAGGCCGTCGAAGGTCCTGGGGAAGTAGAGCCTCATATAGCGTCGGATGTCAGAAGGGTTGACGGCGCCCCACTCCCGGGTGGGAAATACCGTCGCATCGGTGGAGGGCTCGGTGGTGAACCAAACGGCAAGGATCGGGGTGCTCTCCGCTTTCCCGGTTGCGAGGATCTTGATTTTCGAGGGTTTCTCCTGGCCCAATCCCACTACCGCCATCACGATGAGAGCCGAAGCGACCGCACAGAACATGGCGCCGTTTCTCATGTTTCCGCCGGATTCTGCATGTGTCAGGCGACTGATAAAGCTCTGTTGGGCGCGCCGGGCAGCGCTGGGTCCGGGGATGTGACGGGTTGCATGACGCCGATCACGCTTCGCGCCAAACTTCCGTGATATGCCCCAAAGACATATCAGCCGACGCGAAGGAGCGCCGCCCATCATGTCTTCTCCGAGCCTTATCGGGAAAGTCGATTTCCACGTGCATCGTCGTCGGGATGCGGGTATGACTACCCATGCAGCCATAGAGGCTTTCCAATCCAAAGGGTACCTCAAGATCGGTTTCGTAGACCACTTCGATCCCGTGAACATGGCCGAGAGGGTCCGGCAGACCCGGGAGGAGATCGCCAAGGCAGAACCCGACCTCATGGTCTATGTAGGCACCGAGGCGTCCGTGCATACTGGGTGGCCCAGGGACGCCCTTGAGGAAATGCGGTCAACCATCTTGGACTTCTGCCTGCTGGCGCCCAGCCACTATCCCCGCTCGCGTGACGTTCCCCAGTTCGCCCAGCAGTCGCTGGAGTCGCAAGCTTCGTGGATTCTGGAGTCATTCAAGGAATCGGTTCTCGTGGATTTTGCGGATGCTGTGGCGCACCCCTTCGCATATGGACAGATACCGCGACTCAATGAGGTTCTATCGTTGATCGAGGACAGGGACCTCAGGCAGGCCTTGAGACAGGCCAAGAGGAATGCGATCGCGATGGACTTAAGCCCCAGGATCTGCGCCATAGACGAGGTGTTCCTCGGAAGGTTCCTGGGCATCTGCAAGGAGGTCGGGGTGAAGTTTTCCATAGGCTCCGATGCACACATTCTTGAGAATATCGGCAACGATCGTCTGATCGTCCCGATCCTTCGCAGATACGGCATAACCGATGACGATCTATGGGTCCCGAATTCTCGCCGCGGAGTCCGATGATAGCCACGGTCTGGACCGGGTTCTGCTGGTTGACGGAGGGGATCGGCCTGTCAAGCCGGACCTCTCTGTCGCCGGCTGCTAAACCGCAGGATCATGGCCAGAGGGGCTGCGGGAGAAAGAAGCCAGATCTCCGAGACGGCGACTACGCGCGGCTCTCCCCAGGCAGCCCAGTCGTAGTAGTCCATTCCATTGGGATCCGTCTCAAGGGCCAACAGCACCTTCCCGCCCGCCCATGGGGAGAGGTCGACGGTGAGGTCCTTCCAGTACGACGGCAGCATTTCCACACGGGCTACCTCCCTGAAGTTGGCCCTGACTATGAATAGCACGCCGGTGGACAGTGAGCCGTCCGCAATCCCGATTGCGGTCTCAAGCGCGAGCTTTCCCTGGGGCAGGTCCAGAAGGAAGATCGCACAGGTAGCACCCGAAGGCGGAGTGTGTTCGAAAAGGCCCTCCTTGGGCACTCCTCCGCAGCTTATGACGGTTCGATGGCAGGAAGCATACCCCGAAGGCTCCTCCTCAACGTCTCCCCTTACCACCCTGACATCGAAGGGAGCCTCCGTCAGGCTGAAGGGCAGAGCGACGGGAGTTGCGTCTCGAAAGAGAAGAACGTACGTCAACGGGAGGCGGCCCGTGATCCTCGTTGCCCCGGGAAAGCCCTCCAGGTCTGCGACCGAGATCACCCCTTCCTGGACGTAACCACTGTGGCCGGTTGGGCAGAGGATGTCGAAGGCCACGGGGTCGGGCACGTAGGGCAACAGCTCCGGCTTTCCCAGGGCGGCCAGATCGAACCGGGCGTCGTTGTTCGGCCCGGGCCCCACCCAGAACACGATCTCGATGGTCTGTCCCGAGTACGGGCACAGGTCAAGGTCCACCTCCACCCACGACCTGTTGGCATGGTGCAGCTGCAGCAAGGTGGCCTCCCCGACCGAGATCTTGAAGGTTGCTCCATCGCTGCTCCCAGGCCTCACCAAGTCGGTCAACCCGAAGAAGGCCCTGAGTCGTGCGCCGCCATCGGGAATCATGATCATGTAGGTTGCGATCGTCGCGCCAAGGCCGTTTCCCGGCGGCATGCAGTAGATGGCCGGCTTGCTCTGGCCACCGCAGCTAAGCACCCCTGCCCGCCATGTTGCCCCGCAGCAGAGCTGGCTTCTGGACCCGTTCTGCCAGACGACCTCCGCGGACGAGGAGGCAATCTGCTCGATGAAGTCAAAGACCGGCCTCTCATCGCCTGCCAATGAGACGCCGAACATCGACGAGGCGTTGGTCGTTCTGACCACCATCAGGTTCGCGGGCAGTGCCGATATGTGCGGGACATCCGAGCTCCTCTCTGTCCCCAGCAGGACGTAGGTCTTGGAGGGATCCAGGCCGAATATGTGGGTCGCGTTGTATGCGAGCCATCCGGGTATTGACCCAGCCGTCTTCGCCCAGTTGACCCCCTCGACCCTGCCGACCACGAGCCTGGCCCGTCCGTCGGGTCCGGCCTCCTCCAGGGCAACGCCGAAGTCCGTGCGTCGATACCATGCCGCCCTCCCCTCTGCTGTCCTAAAGACGAACTTCAGGGCTGGTTGGGGGG